>Ga0209587_1000685_pt1 | contig 16499 bp, 7 predicted proteins | sample NGEPerD_2_FD_184512 | JGI IMG/M metagenome (GOLD analysis project Ga0209587, IMG submission 184512) | Arctic peat soil microbial communities from the Barrow Environmental Observatory site, Barrow, Alaska, USA - NGEE PermafrostL1-D... | ecosystem: Environmental > Terrestrial > Soil > Wetlands >... | reverse complement strand
CAGCACCGGCGATCGAGCCAGGCGCGGCACCGGTCACCACGGCGACCTCACCGGCCCACTCCCGGTCACGGTCGGCCGCGGAGATCGCACCATCGTAGAAGGACACGAGGTCGGTGCGCTGCTCACGACGTGCGCGATCCAGCCACCAGCGGGCCTGCGCCTGCGCGGCGTCGTCGAGACCGATGAAGCTGCGCTCGCGGGCGGAGTCGTCGCCGATCCAGACCCGGGCGAAGTCCTCACGGACGGAGGCCCAGCGGTCGTCGAGCAGCACCGCACGGCGGGCGTCGAACGACGGCGACACCTTGCGGGCCCAGTCAGAACCGAGCTCGGTCTCGACCAGCTTGACCAGCTCGGCGTCGAGATCCTCATCGGCCTCGGCCACGGCGGCGTCGGCGAGACCGAGCTTGCCGAGCAGGTGCCGTGCCGTCGAGGCGAGAACGCCGTCGGGCCCGGTGATCGCCTCGGTGATCTCGCCCAGTGCAGCGGAGTCGACGGTCCCGCCCCCGCCACCAGCGGCGGCGGGCATGCTCACGGAGACACCCTGTGCGGAACCCACGGCCTGGACGGCGTGGTCCACCACGGAGTTCAGGTCGCTCAGGTCGATGTCGTACCCGAGCGAGCCACCGCGGGTCGAGGAGCCGTCGCGCAGGCCGGCGGCCAGCTCGGCGGACACGTGCGAGACCCAGCCGGGGCCGAGCTGCCAGGTGTCGCGCACCCTGTCGGCGATCGCGGCGGACTTGCTGCCAGCGGCGCCGGCGAACTTGCGCAGCTGCTCGCTCACGGCCTCGGTCAGCACCGGTCCGAATGCGGAGTAGGTACGGGCCAGCTTGGTGACCGTGGCCCCCAGTCCGGTCCAGTCGGCCTCGGCAGCACCGTCGATCGCACCGAGCGACAGCTCGGCACCGAGGTCGACGAGCAGCTGGTTGCGACGTGAGGAGACGCCGTCGCACAGTGCCTCGATCGTGTCGGCCGGACCGATCTGGTCGGGACGCACCTTGGTGCGCAGCACGGTCAGGGTCTTGGTGGCGTCCGCGGCCGTGTAGCTCAGGTCCGCGGGTCGCTCGGCGCCGGCAGCAGCCGCGGGGGCGGCAGCAGGAGCGGCAGCCGTCTCGGCGGCGGGTGCCGCTTCGGCGGACGGCTGCTCGGCGGGAGCCTCGTCCTCAGGCTCTTCGTCGGGCAGGGGGGTGTCGGTGGCGAAGACGACGGCCGCGTCACGCGAGGAGTTCACGATCTTCGGCGCGACCCCGTCGTAGGAGGGAAGCTTGGTCGTCTGTGCGGCCAGGTTGGCCAGGGTTGGCGCGTTGGCCACGCCGACCTCGACGAACTGCTCGATGCCGAGCCCGCCTCCGCCTCCGACGGCAGAGCCGGGCGCACCGAAGAGGAGGTCCTGCGTCTCGATCCAGCGCACCGGGCTGGCGAACTGCCAGGCGAGCAGCTCGATCAGCAGGGCGCGCCCGAGGCGGGCCGGGTCGGCCTCCCAGGTGGCCCAGTCCTCGAGGACGGGCTTCAGGAGGGGGGAGTCGACGAGGTCGGCGACCTCCTCCACGTAGGCCCGGTCGAGGGTGAACAGGCGCGGCACCAGGTTGGGGATGTAGCGGCCGATCAGGACCGACGGGTCGATCGTCTTGGGCAGCAGGTCGTCCAGGCGCTGACGGAAGTCGTCGACGCCGGCGTGCAGCTCCGAGGAGTGGAACGGCACGTCGATGCCCGGCACCAGGATGAAGGCGGGCTTGCCGTTGACACGCGCCCGACGCTCCTCGACGGCCTCCTCGAGAGCGTCGAGGCCGGCGATCGTGCCGGCGATGGCGTACTGCGAGCCACGCAGGTTGTAGTTGACGATCTGGATGAACTCGCCGGTGCGTTCGGCGAGCTCGGCGATGAAGCCGGCGACGTCGTCATCGGCCAGATCGGCCTGCGACGGACGGATTGCGGCGAGCCGGTAGTTGCTCCGGCCGCTGGCGTCACGCGACACCAGGTGGTGCATCGCCATGCCGCGGCGGAACACGATCTCCAGCAGTGCCTCGAGCGGCAGGATGCCGGTGACGGCGGCGAGCGAGTTGTACTCGCCCACCGAGTGGCCACACGTGATGGCGCCCTCGACGAAGACACCGGCCTCACGCATCTCGGCCACCTGGGCAACTGCCAGGGTCGCCATCGCGACCTGCGTGAACTGGGTCAGGAACAGCACGCCGTCCGGGTGGCGGTGCAGCTCGCCATCGGCCCACAGCTCGATCGGGTTGTCGCGGACCACGGCGAGGATCGAGAAACCGAGCGCCTCGCGGGTGTGCTGGTCGGCGCGGTCCCACACCTTGCGGGCGGCGGCCGAGCGGGTGCGGGCCTCAAGGCCCATGCCCTGGCTCTGGATGCCCTGGCCCGGGAAGGCGTACGCCGTGCGGGGAGCTGCCACGACGGCCTCGGCGACCATCGTCAGCTCGCCGTCGGCGCGGCAGGTCACCTCGACGACCGTGTCGCCACCGACGACACCGGTGCGCTCGACGGTGATCTCCACCTCGGCGCTGGGCTGCAGCGGGGCGACCCAGCGGGCCAGCCAGCCGCGGATCCGGCGCGGGTGGTGCGTCGCACCGACTGAAGCGGCGGCGCGCTGCGCGACGGCGGAGAGCCACATGCCGTGCACGATGGGTCCGTCGAATCCCGCGAGGCGGGCGGCGGGCACGTCGGTGTGCAGCGGGTTGTGGTCGCCGCTGACCGCAGCGAAGGCGCCCATCTGGTGGGGCGCTGTGACGGTGAAGCGGTCCATCCTTGCGCGGGGCTTCTCTTCGGCCGTGGGGGCCAGGGACGCCGGGGCGGTGAACTCCTCGCCACCCACACGGCCACGGACCATGAAGCGCTCGTGCAACGTGGCGACCAGGGTCTCGCCACTGGTGATGGTCACGTCCACGCCGATCACGTGGCCGGCGGTGGTGTCGGAGACTGCGCCGCGCTTGGCGGTGATGGTCAGCTCGGCACCAGTGCCGGTGGTCGAGGTCCCCTCGGTGGTTGAGGAGCGAGCGCCAGCGAGCGTCTCGAACCCATCCAGCTCCATCTCGATGCGGTGATCGAGGTGAACGAGGTCAAGGAGCCCCTCGACAGCGCCGATGCTGGCGAAGACTGCGGGCCAGGCAAGCCCCACGAGTGTGTCTGGGACGGCCTGCTCCTGCGGGTCGGTGATCTCATCGCCGCGACGGGTCCGGCCGGGGCTGGAGACGCCGATGTGGTCGGCGACCAGGTCTGGCGACCAGATGGTCTCCACGACGGCGGTCCCGTCCACGACCTCTGGGAGGGTGCCACCCGCGGTGAGCGCCAACAGGGCACCCATCGCGTCGGTGGCGGCATCCTCGGAGATCACCGGGAGCCCACCACTGGTGACCCCGGACAGGTCGATGCGCAGCTCCAGGACACCCGTGGAGAGGGGCACCCGAAGCAGGGCGGCGTCATCTCCGTCGGGCACCAGCTCGGAGGAGGTGCCCTTCAGGCGGTGCAACGGGTTGCGCACTACGCGACCGGCCCACACCACGTCGGGCGAGCCGAGGGCGGCGTCGATCGCCGTCGTGTCGGCACCCACAGTGCTGCGGCTTGCGGCGGGGAGAACAGAGACCTTGTTGGATCCAGAAGCCGTGTTGCCGTCCAGCAGGTCTGCGACGACCGCAGCCTCGAACCGGTCGAGCAGGTCGGCCACCGGCTCATCGACGACGGTGATCCCGCCCACGGATCCCGGGCCGGGAATGATGATCACCTGGTCGGCGGTGAAGGACTCGTCGTGAGCCTGCCACAAGGAGTCCGAGCGCCACCAGCGGCGGACTTCGGCGTCGATCACGGGGACGAAGCCGACCGGCTTGCCCGGGCGACGGCAGATCTCCATGAAGTAGTACACGTCGGCGGGGTGCAGCTGGCAGCTGGTGGCCTCCGGGTACGCCGCGACGAGCGTGTCGATGGCGGTGGCGGGGTCATCCAGATCGGCATCGGTCAGTCCACGGGGACGTTCGATCGGGCCGGAGGTGTCGGGGTGCACGCGGGCCAGGGCGCGATCCAGCATGGCCTCGAAACGCTCGCGGAAGGTGACGTCGAGCCACGGGGCGTCCGGCTTCGGACCGCTCAGCTCCACGTAGCGGCGCAGCCACTGCTCGTAGGTCATGTCGGCGACGTCGCCGAAGTAGGGCTTGCACGTGTCGGCCATCGCAGCGACCAGCTCGTCCTTGCGAGCGGCTGCTGCCTCGGCGTCGCCGGCGACCTGATCGAGGATCCGGCCGCACTGCGAGGCAGCGTTGTCGATCTCGTGGATGTCGGCACCGAGCTGGCTGCGACCGGACGTGACGTTGCCGGCGCTGCGGCCGGCGCCGACCCAACCCGCCCTGCTGATGTGGTGGGGGCCGTTGACGCGCGGGACGCCGGGGGTTTCGACCAGGAGCTGCTTGACCGCGGCGGAGGTGGTGGCCTCCTTCGTCGCCATGGCGGCGGTGGCGATCAGGACACCGTCGACGGGCATGGCGTTCTCGCCGTGCCCAGTCGCCCAGGCGCCGGTGAGGTATTCGATCGCGCGGTCCGGCGTACCGATGCCGCCGCCGACGCAGACGACGAGGTTCTCGACCGTGCGCAGCTCGGCGTACGTCGAGAGCAGCAGCTCGTCGAGGTCCTCCCATGAGTGGTGTCCACCCGCGACACCGCCTTCGATGTGCGCGATGACCGTGGTGTCGACCTCACGGGCGATGGCGAGCACCTGCTTGATCTGCTTCACGGTGCCCGGCTTGAACACGACGTGGCTGATGCCCGACTCGTGCAGGTCCTCGATGATCGCGACCGCGTCCTCGAGCTCCGGAACGCCGGCGCTGATCACGACACCGTCGAGCGGGGCGCCGGCCTGACGGGCCTTCTGGACCAGACGCTGGCCGCCGAGCTGCAGCTTCCACAGGTACGGGTCGAGGAACAGCGCGTTGAACTGTGCGGTGCGCCCCTCGTCGAGAAGCTCGGTCAGGCGCGCCATGTTGGTGTCGAAGATCTCTTCGGTCACCTGGCCGCCTCCGGCCAGCTCGGCCCAGTGGCCGGCGTTGGCAGCAGCCGCGACGATCTCGGGGTCGACGGTGGTCGGCGTCATGCCGGCCAGCAGGATCGGCGACTTGCCGGTCAGGCGAGTGAACGCGGTGTCGATGACGGGCTTGCCGTCCCCGCGGTCGATCAGCCGGGGGGCGTACGCCGACCAGTCGACCGACTCCGGGACCGAGGCGCCGGAGGTGAAGAGCAGGTCGCGACCCTTGGCCGTGGCCGCAGGCACCACGGTCACGCCACGGCCGCGCAGAGCCCGGCCCGTCATGTTCGCGGAGAGGTCGGCCGGTCCGAGATCGACGACCCAGCGGGTGTCCGGGCCCACGGCGTCGGTGAGCTGACGGGGCCAGTCGACGGTCTCCACGCAGATCGCGTGGGCGAGGTGCTCGGTCAGGCCGGTGTCGAGGCCACAGGCCTTGGCCCAGTCGCGCGCCATGGCGACGGCGGGGGCGAGAGCGGGGTGGTGGAAGCCCAGGGCGACCTGGATCGGCTCGACGATCGGAGCGAAAGCACGCCCACCACGCACCTTGGACTCGATCTCGGCTGCCTCGGCGGCTGTGCGCTTCTCGATGGCGGTGCGGAGACGGCGGAGCGCGTCCGTCGTACCGCTGACAACGAGGCGGCGCGGGCCGTTGATGGCCGCGACCGTGGCGGCGTCGCCGTCCTGGGACACCTCGGCGACGAGGTCCTGGACCTCGGCGAGGGTGGCGCCACTGACGGCCAGCATGGGGGAGTCCTCACCGTGCTGCACGAGGCCGGCCCGGCGACCGACGATCGCCGAGGCGGCACCGATGAGGCGGGCGATCGCCATCAGCTCGACGTCGCTGGCGGTGTCCGCCTCACCCAGAGCATGACTGCGCCCGGGGGTTTCACTGCGCCCGGGGGTTTCCCTGCGTCCGGCGAGGGCGGCCACGCCGAGGATTCCCTGTGAGTGGCCGACCGAGGCGATCGGTGCGATCCGGGTGAGGTCCAGGCCCTCGTCGGTGAGCAGGTCCATGGTGGCGAGCTGGGTCAACAGCACGCCCGGCATGCAGAGCGCGGACCCGCTCGTCTCAGCGCGACGGGGCGTGATGTCCTCGGCAAGCCACGTCTGGGGCTCGAAGGGGCGCGGCAGTGCGGCGGCCAGCTGGCCTGACACGGGCGCCACGAGGCGGGCGGACTCCTCGACCAGGTGCGTGACCCGGGAAGTGTCGGCGTGCTCGCCTGCAAGTTCGGAGAGTGTTTCGAACCAGTCCGCGCCCTGGCCGCCGAAGGTGACGGCAAACTCTTCGCCCTGGGTCAAGCGGTCGGCGAGCGTGAGACCGGGCTCGGGGGTCGCGTGGTCGTGGGAAAGTGTGGTGGGAGGTAGCTGAGTCATATGAGGACTATCTCATGTTCTTTAGGCGAACCCGAAATCGTCCTCACGTTTTTAGCGTCGTTGTGACCTAATTCTCCCCTACTCGCCAGTAAGCCGACGCGCATGTTTCGATCCTGAGACTTCCAGCCCCCGGCTCCGGCCGCGTCGCGGTCATCACCGGCGCCTCGAGCGGCATCGAAGCCGAGATCGTGCGTGAACTCTCGCGACGTGGGCACGAGCTCGTGCCCTGGTCGCGCGGTCGGCCGACAGCTGAAGTCACTGGCCGACGGGCTACCCACCATCGCACACGTCGTACCTGCCGATCTGGCGGACCGCGACGCTCGTGTGCCGGCCTGCTGTCCGAGATCGAGTCGGGTGGCCTCACACCGCAGATCCTGGTCAACAACGCTGGTTTGTCCACGCTCGGTCCGGTCCCGAAGCGATCCCGCCGCCGAGCTGTCGATGGTCGAGGTGGATTTGGCCGCGGTGTGCGGCCTGTGCAGCCGGTTTCTCCCCGGCATGGTCGAGCGGGGGCAGGGAGCTGTGCTCAACGTGGCCTCGACCGCTGCGTTCCAGCCGTTGCGGGGGGCAGGCGGCGTACGGCGCCAGCAAGGCGTTCGTGCTCTCCTTCACCCGCAGCATTTCCGCCGAGCCGAAGGTCGCAGGCGCCCTCCCCGCGTGCTCTGCAGGTCTAGCCGGACAAATCGGGTGGGGTTGTCGGGGGATGCCTGTCGTTGTGGGCCGAAGTTTCGGTGTACAACGACCGGTTTCCCCGGCCGACCGGGGAAACCTGCACCCCAAGCCGAGCCCGTTGCCGAGCATCGAGCGGCGAGGCGCGCCGGCGCAGCCGGTCGTCCAGCACGCCTGCCGCGCGTTCGCCCTGGCCGGAGTGGGCGAGGGCGTAGACCAGCGTGTCCTGGAGAACGTCGCGCTGCGCCGCGCTCCCACCCAGCCTCGCCGCGCGCGCAAGCACGTCCTCGAGCTGAGTCACCGCCGTGCAGAAGTCTCCTTCGACGACGGCCTGGAGTGCGTGGCACACGGGTGCGACGACCTCACGGAAGCATGGATCGGCGTGTGCCAGGGAGGTCATTCGCAGGGCAGACAGTCCAACCCCGTCGGCCGCCGCGGCCAGGCTGAGAGCCGAGTGCAGGGCTGCGAACGGCGTGGGCGGTGTGATCAGCCAGCCGTCCGGCACGGAGTCGCAGACGGGCTCACTCGGCAGCGCACCCTCCCAGGCGTCGGTGACGTGACAGCGCCACAGCAGCGCGCCACCGTCGACCAGTGCACGGGAGCCGGTGACCTGCGGTGGTGAGAGCTCCCGCTCGTAGCGGCGCCGGACGGCCTCGACGTCGCACTGCATGAGCTCGTGGAGGGCGGCATGCCACGAGAAGTGCGAGCGATGGTTGGCCGCCGGACCACGAGTGCGGATCCAGTCGTCGAGCCACGCCAGGCCGGCCGCGTGCTCGCCGGTCTCGTAGAACACGTGGGCCCGCGCGTGGGCCGCGTGCCCGGAGGACGGCTCGACCGACAAGGCGTAGGAGGCCAGCGCCTCGGCCTCGCTCCATCGTTCCTGGTCCTGGCGCACGAAGGCGAGCTGCCCGGCGTACCACCAGTCATCGCCGTAGCTGCGCCCCAGGCCCTCGACGAGCTCGGCCGTCTGTCGACCCGACGTGAGGCCGCCGAAGGCGACCGTGGGCACGGCCACGCTGACGGCGAGGGCGTCACGCGGAAAGAGCCGCACGTGTCGCAACAGGGCGGCGGCGCCGGTGGGCTCGTCTGATCGCGGCCGCACGGTGACCGCGTCCAGGAAGCTGACCTCGCGGTCGTCGAGATGTCGGTTTGCTGCCGCCGAGTGTGCGGCCCGCAGAGCGCCGCGCCACGATCCCGTGGCACCCCACTCGTGGCCCAGCAGGGCGAGGGCCGCGTGCGCCTGCGCGAACTCCGGGTCGACGGCCACGGCTGCCTCCAACGCGACCTCGACCCCGTCCTGCAGTCGGAGCAGGCGTCCGAGCGCCTCGTTGTAGACCTAGGCCGCCCGACGTCCGGTCGTCAGGGTGAGTCCATAGGCGTCGACCGGTCGCCGCCTATGGACTCACCCTGACGACCGCGAACGACGGCTCGGGCCACGTCGTAGGCCTGCTCCCGGATCTCGGGCATCGCAGTGGTTTCCCACAGGTTGCCGCGACGCAGGGCACCGAGAGCGTAGAAGGCATCTGCACGGGGAGTACGCCGAGCACGCGCCCGTCATCTGCCGTGTCGATGCCCAGCCCCGAAGGACCGGGACGAACCAGGCCGGTTCGTGCCAGCCCGACGAGCAGGGGGTCCTTGGCCAGGGTGCCGACCGGTCCCGTGCAGTTGACCCCGCTAGCGACGTCGAACCGGCTGCCGTCGCTCAGCGTGACCTCGACGCCGCTGCCAAGCAGACGCGCAGAAGCGACGGTTCCGGAGTGCCGGACCATGCGCCCGGCTTGGGCTATCTCGTTCAGCCGGTGCGCGGTGATCGGCGGCATCCGGTGACGGTGGACGTCCCAGGTGCGGGCGTGCCCGGCCAGGAAGCGGCGCTTGTCCTCCTCGCCCAGGCCTTGCCACAGCTGTGCGGTGACGGGGCGCAGACCGTCCACGGCGGCGCGCCAGTCACCGGTCTCCTCGAAGGTCCGCTCGACGTGGGTCCGGACGACGCGGTTCAGTTCCTCGAGCGAGCCGATCCGGGTGATGCCCGGGGGCGGGGGCACCGCCGGGGTCGTAGGCATCCGGTGTGCCGCCGGCACCCGGTCGTCTCGGGAGACGGTGTGCAGGGTGCGCCCGGAGCGGTCGGCGGCGATGGCGACGTCGACCATCGTCAGGCCGGTGCCGACCAGCAGCAGGTCGCCGTCGGGCAGGTCCTGGCTTCCAGGGGTCGGCGACGAGTGAGTCGGTTCCCCGGAGCCCCGCAGGCGCCCAGTCGGTGCCCGGGCTCGCGCCAGTGGCGAGCACAACCGCCCGCGCCACGATCGACTGCCCCGAGGAGAGCCGTACGACGAAGCCCTTCCCGAGCCGCTCGATCCCGGCCACGGACTCCTCGCGGCGTTCGAGGCGAGCGTTGCCGGGGTACTCCGACGCGGTCTGCAGCAGGCTGTGGAGGTAGTCGCCGTAGACGCGGCGCGGGACGAAGTCCTGGGGCTGGGCCTGCGGATCGTGGTGGTTGCGCACCCAGCGGAAGAAGTTGCTCGGGATCCCGGGGGAACGCACTCATGCCGCTGGCCGGCACGTTGAGCAGGTGCCGCTCGTCGGTCGTCGAGTACGCCGCGCCCCGCCCGGTCGTGGGCGCAGGGTCGACCAGGGCCACCCGGTAGCGCGAGGACAGGCTCGTCACCAGGTGTGACGCGGTCAGGGCCCCGGCTGCACCGGCGCCGACCACCACTACACAACAGTCGCCTTCTCCTCCGCGCATCGTCCCACCTCAAAAGTCTAGTAATCGTATTGACTAACGTACCAAACAAATGGGAAAGAACCGGCATCGGCTGCGGAGGGGTTTCTGTCGGTGGTCGCGCCGGGACGTAATCCGGAAGCGATGTCAGGGGACCGCTGTTGTGATTGGACCCTGCTGTGGGACCCAGGACGGAGGGCGTCCCGGGGCGAGGTCAGGAGCTACTCGGCGTCCTTGATCTCGCAGATGACCTCGCCGTTGGTGACGCCGGTGCCGACCTCGGCCTTGAGCCCGGTGACCGTGCCGGCCTTGTGAGCCTTGATGGGCTGCTCCATCTTCATCGCCTCGAGCACGACGATGACGTCGCCCTCCGCGACCGTCGCCCCTTCCTCGACGGCGACCTTGACGATGGTGCCCTGCATCGGGGAGGCGACCGAGTCACCGGAGGCGGCAGCGCCGGCCTTCTTGCCCTTGGCCCGCTGCGGCTTCTTCGCACCGCCTGCGCCACCACCACCGGTAGCAACCAGCCCGGCCGGGAGGACGACCTCGAGCCGGCGACCGCCGACCTCGACGGTGACCTTGTTGCGCTCGCCAGACAGATCGGCTTCGGGGTCGGCGTGCTCCCCGGCGTACGGCGTGATCTGGTTGTCGAACCCGGTCTCAATCCACGAGGTGTAGACGCTGAACTCCTCCGGGGAGTCGGCCGGTGTCCCGATGAACGCCGGGTCGCTGACCACCGCGGCGTGGAACGCGATGACCGTCGGCATGCCATCGACCTCGAACTCGGAGAGAGCCCGGCGTGAGCGCTCCAGCGCCTGGGTGCGGTCGCGTCCGGTGACGATGAGCTTGGCGATCAGGGAGTCGAAGGCGCCGGGGATGGTCTCGCCCTCCTCGTAGCCGCCGTCGAGCCGGACACCGGGTCCCGAGGGCGGCGACCACTTCGAGAGGGTGCCAGGGGCGGGCATGAAGTTCGCCCCTCCATCCTCGGCGTTGATGCGGAACTCGATGGAGTGACCCACGACCTGCGGGTCGTCGTACCCCAGCTCCTCACCGGCAGCGATGCGGAACATCTCACGGACCAGGTCGATCCCGGTGACCTGCTCGGAGACACAGTGCTCGACCTGGAGCCGGGTGTTGACCTCGAGGAAGGAGATGGTGCCGTCCTGGCCGACGAGGAACTCACAGGTGCCGGCGCCGACGTACTTCGCCTCGCGCAGGATCGCCTTGGAGGACTCGTAGAGCGTCTTCACCTGATCCTGGGTCAGGAACGGCGCCGGCGCCTCCTCGACCAGCTTCTGGTGGCGGCGCTGGAGCGAGCAGTCACGGGTGGAGATGACGACCACGTTGCCGTGCTGGTCGGCGAGGCACTGCGTCTCGACGTGGCGCGGCTTGTCGAGGTACTTCTCCACGAAGCACTCGCCGCGACCGAACGCGCTCTCGGCCTCACGGACCGCCGACTCGAACATCTCGGCGACCTCCTCGGACTTGCGGGCTACCTTCAGTCCGCGACCGCCACCGCCGAAGGCGGCCTTGATCGCGATCGGCAGGCCGTGCTCGTCGGCGAACTTCTCGACCTCCTCGGCGTTCTCGACCGGGTCCTTGGTACCGGCCACCAAGGGGGCGCCGACCTTCTCGGCAATGTGACGAGCCTTGACCTTGTCCCCGAGGTTCTCGATCGCCTCGGGCGGCGGGCCGATCCAAACGAGCCCGGCGTCGATGACCGCCTGGGCGAAGCCACGGTTCTCGGCGAGGAAGCCGTAGCCCGGGTGCACCGAGTCGGCGCCCGACTTCTCGGCGAGGGCAACGATCTTCTCGATGTCGAGGTAGGACTCCGCCGGGGTGGCGCCGTCCAGGGAGTGGGCCTCGTCGGCCAGCCGCACGAACAGGGCGTCACGGTCGGGGTCGGCGTACACCGCGACACTGCCGATGCCTGCGTCCTTGCACGCCCGGATCACCCGGACCGCGATCTCTCCCCGGTTGGCGATCAGCACCTTCTGCAGCGGCTTGACGTCGTCGTTCTTCGCTGGCACGACTCTCCTCGGGGCTCCGGTATCTCCTCGGGGAGACTACTGCGCCCCGATCCGGCCACTCGACTGGTCCCGGCTGCTGGTTTCCCCGGCCGACCGGGGAAACCTGACGTTGTGCACCGAAGTAACACCCCACAACGACCGGTACAGGCCGACCACCCCATCCGGTTTGTCCGAATCGGCGAAGAGCGGAGCAGGAGACAGGGGTTCGGCTGGATATGGTTCGGCGCATGGTGGTGGGGGAGTCGGGGGCAGGACTGCCGTTCGACCCGATCGACGAGGCGGCCCGGCAGTGGGCGCTCCGCTGGGACGGCGTCCCGCAGATGCACGCGGTGACCTCGCTGATGCGGGTACAGCAGCTCGTGCTCGGCCGGCTGGACTCGCTGCTCAGGCCGCTGGGGCTGACCTTCGCGCGATACGAGGCGCTGGTGCTGCTCACCTTCTCCTCGCGCGGCTCGCTCCCCCTCGGAAAGATGGGCGAGCGGCTCCAGGTCCATCCCACGTCGGTCACCTCGATCGTCGACCGGCTCGAGGGCGCCGGGCTCGTCGTACGCCGTCGGCATCCGGAGGACGGGCGCGGTGTCCTCGCGGAGATCACCGACAGCGGTCGCGAGCTGGTCGAGCATGCGACCACTGAGCTCATCGGCGCCGACTTCGGGCTGGGCGCCCTCGACGAGGACGGCCTGCGCGAGCTCTCGACGTTGCTGCGCCCCGTCCGCAAGTCCGCCGGCGACTTCTGATGACTGACCCCCGATGACGGACTCGGACGCCGTACGCCGGGTCGGCTCGCGCTGCCCGCGCCTACGAACGTGACGTGCGCTGACGGGCCGAGCTCAAGGTGAAACAGATCGTCCTCGCCGCCCTCTCGGCCGACGAGGAGACTCGGCCGACGAGGAGACGATGGGCTTCCCAAGACCGAGCGCGACGGGCTCGTCGCGTCGGCACCGGAGACGTTCTTCTCCCCATCGAAGGGGGACCTGCGCTACCAGTGGGTATGCGCCCAACTGCCACGACTGGCCGAGGACGAGGAGCGCGAGCCAGCACCGCGTGCCGGCGATGCTCCGAGCTGCCGGAGCTGCCTCAGCTCGCCGGTCGGGTCTGGCACCTCGTCGACCAGCATGGTCGACCAGCAGCACTGGGGACAGGTGCGCCCGTGGCTCCATGCCTCCCTGCACTTTCCCTACCTGCACTGCCGGGACGGCTCGAACCAGCCACGCGGCCGCAGCCGGGTGCTGCGCCACCTCGCCGAGCACCCGACCCCGGAGCCGCCGACCGAGGTCGAGGTACGCGATGGCCGGCTGTACCGCTGGGTCCGTGACTAGGAAAAGATAGTAGGACGTCCTAGTATCTATCCATGAACGCACGCGAGCGCTGGCAGGACCGCTACCAGAAGTCACGGGTCCGTGACGCAGACTTCACGACCTTGTCGCAGATGGAGGTCGATCCGGCATACGGCACCGACGACTCCGAGTGGCCGGGCGAGTACCCCTACACCCGAGGGCTCTACGCGACCGGCTACCGCGGCCGCAGCTGGACCATCCGCCAGTTCGCCGGGTTCGGCAACGCCAAGCAGACCAACGAGCGCTACAAGATGATCCTCGGTCGTGGCGGTGGCGGGCTGTCGGTCGCCTTCGACATGCCCACGCTGATGGGGCTCGACTCCGATGAGCCGCGCAGCCTCGGTGAGGTGGGTCACTGTGGCGTCGCGATCGACTCCGCCGCCGACATGGACGTCCTCTTCGAGGGCATCGCGCTTGACGAGGTCACGACGTCGATGACGATCAGTGGTCCCGCCGTACCCGTCTTCTGCATGTACCTCGTCGCTGCCGAGCGCCAGGGCGCCGACATCGCCAAGCTCAACGGCACCCTGCAGACCGACATCTTCAAGGAGTACATCGCCCAGAAGGAGTGGCTCTTCGGCCCGGAGCCGCACCTGAAGCTGATCGGCGACCTGATGGAGTACTGCGCCGAGAGCATCCCGGCGTACAAGCCACTCAGTGTGTCCGGCTACCACATCCGCGAGGCCGGTTCGACGGCCGCCCAGGAGCTCGCCTTCACCCTCGCCGACGGCTTCGGCTACATCGAGCTCGGCCTCTCCCGCGGGCTGGACATCGACGCCTTCGCCCCCGGGCTGAGCTTCTTCTTCGACAGCCACCTCGACTTCTTCGAGGAGATCGCCAAGTTCCGGGCCGCTCGTCGCATCTGGGCCCGCTGGGTGCGCGACGTCTACGGCGCACAGACCGAGAAGGCGCAGTGGATGCGGTTCCACACCCAGACAGCGGGTGTCTCGCTCACCGCCCAGCAGCCCTACAACAACGTCGTACGCACGAGCGTCGAGGCGCTGGCCGCGGTGCTGGGCGGCACCAACTCGCTGCACACCAACGCCCTCGACGAGACCCTGGCACTGCCCAGCGAGCAGGCCGCCGAGATCGCACTGCGCACCCAGCAGGTGATCATGGAGGAGACCGGCGTGGTCAATGTCGTCGACCCGCTCGGTGGTTCGTGGTACGTCGAGGCGCTCACCGACAAGCTCGAGGCCGAGGCAAACGCGATCTTCGACAAGATCCTCGAGATGGGCGGGTCCCCGCTGCGCCACGACCAGACCGAGATGCTGGCGCAGTCGGCTCGCGACGGGCACAACCCGGTCACCCAGGGCCTGCTCCGCGGCATCGAGGAGGGTTGGTTCATGTCCGAGATCGCGGAGGCTGCCTTCGCCTACCAGGTGGCGCTGGAGAAGGGCGAGAAGAGGGTCGTCGGCGTGAACTGCCACCACGACTCGGTGACCAGCGAGCTGGAGATCATGCGCGTCTCCCACGAGGTGGAGACCGAGCAGGTGCGGGTCCTCGCCGAGCGCCGCACGGGCCGTGACGAGTCGGCCATCGCCGCAGCCATCGAGGAGGTGCTCAGCGCTGCCCGCGAGGACCGCAACATGGTTCCGTCGATGCTCGACGCCTGTCGTGCCGAGGCAACACTGGGCGAGATCTGCAACGCCCTGCGCAAGGAGTGGGGCGAGTACCGCGAGCCAGCCCGCTTCTGATCTGAACGACAGGTGGGCCGCGCCAGGTTCGCTTGCGGGTGACATCGAGGCGTCGCCGTGCAGGCACGGGTGACTGGTCGAGTCCTCCTGTCCAAAGAGGCTTGAGTATCGACAGGCAGGACCACCTGCGTGAACGAGCTCGACCTGTGGGAACAATGGCAGACATGAGTCAGCAACCCTTCTCCCGACCCGGCGCGGTCGACCTGTCCGGACTGCAGCGACCTGGGGCTTCTGCTCCTGGAGGGAATGGTGCCGGAGGTCAATCGAGCGCTGCATATGCGGTGCAGATCACCGAGCAGAACTTCCAGGAGGTCCTCGAGGGTTCCCGGAACGCCCCGGTCCTCCTGTCGTTCGAGAGCCCCGGTCGCTCGCCCGAGAGCGTCCAGCTGGCCGATGCGATACAGACGCTTTCGACCGAGTTCGAGGGTCGGTTCCTGCTGGGCCGGATCGACATCGACGCGTCGCCACAGATCGCGCAGGCGATGCAGATCCCGTCCGTTCCTCTCGTCGTGCTGGTGGCCCAGGGCCGACCGATGCCCCTGCTCGAGAACCTCGCGCCGCTCGAGGATCTGCGTCAAGCGATATCCCAGGTGCTCCAGCAGCTGACCGCCAGCGGGTTCACCGGGCGCCACCAGCCGCGCCCGGGCAACGGCGTCCTCGACGAGGAGACGGGCGAGGAGCAGTTGGACCCTCGTTACCTGCCCGCCCAGGATGCGCTCGAGCGCGGTGACATCGACGAGGCCGTCGCGGAGTACCAGAAGCTGGTCGACGCCAACCCCGCCGATGCCGAGGCCGCCGCCGGCCTGGCGATGGCCAACCTGCTCAAGCGGACCGAGGGAGTAGACCTCAACCAGGCGCGCACCGCAGCGGCGGAGAACCCCGATGACGTGGACGCGCAGACCATGGTGGCCGACCTCGACCTGCTCGGCGGACACGTCGAGGACGCCTTCGACCGGCTCGTCGAGCTCGTGCGGCGTACGACGGACGCTGACCGCAATGCCGCCCGGACCCACCTGATCGCGCTCTTCGCCGCTGTCGGCAACGAGGACCCGCGGGTGATTCGAGCGCGCAGGAACCTCGCGTCCGCCCTCTTCTGACCCGCGGTCCCTGGGTTGAGAGCCAGCGCCATCAGCGCTCGTCCTGAGGAGCGAGCGCAGCGAGCTCGAAAGGGAGCGTGGTTCCTGAGGAGGTTGCGTAGCAACCGTCTCGAATGACTCGAAACCTCACAGTGCCCACCCGGCCGCTGTGCGGCAACCGTTACCCGTCCGAAGCGCTCTTCGGCTCACCGCGAAACATCCGCTGCATAGCGTCCAACTGCATCAGACCCGCACCGGCGGGTCCCCTATGCAGGAGCGCCGATGGCCGTCACCACCCCTGAGACCGTCACCCCGACACAGCTGCCCGATCCCGGAACCGCGACCACGATCGAGCGCGCGCCAGGGCGCTGGATCAACCGCTGGGACCCCGAGGACGAGGCGTTCTGGGAGGGGGGAGGTCGAGCCATCGCCCGCCGCAACCTGGTGTTCTCGATCCTCGCCGAGCACCTCGGGTTCTCGGTGTGGGTGCTCTGGAGCATCGTGGTCACCTACCTGCCCCAGGCAGGTTTCGCGCTCAGCGTCGGCCAGACGTTCTGGCTGATCTCGCTGCCGCCCTTGG
>Ga0209587_1000684_pt1 | contig 16528 bp, 16 predicted proteins | sample NGEPerD_2_FD_184512 | JGI IMG/M metagenome (GOLD analysis project Ga0209587, IMG submission 184512) | Arctic peat soil microbial communities from the Barrow Environmental Observatory site, Barrow, Alaska, USA - NGEE PermafrostL1-D... | ecosystem: Environmental > Terrestrial > Soil > Wetlands >... | reverse complement strand
GGCCTGTGGATGTAGGCGGCCCCTCTTCGTAGCCGATCCCAACGGATCTGGCGATGGGCACTCAGGTTATCCACAAGGCGTTCTGGAAAACCTGGGGATGATGCGCCAGAATGCTGCGGTACGTCCTGAGGAGGCCGTTGGGGCCCTGGCCGGCCGGGCCGGGATTCTCTACCCGATCCTCCTCGGGACGGACCCTTCTGCACCGTCCTGACAGGTTCATCCCTCTTGTTCACCCGGTGCACGGGCCGGATGGCCAAAGCCGGCGCAGGGATCGCTACCGCCCTCGGAACGCGATGTTGAGCAGCGCGATGAGACTGTTCACGCCGACGCGAGGGTGCGCCGCTGCGGGGGAGCGCCTGGAATGGCGCGGCGCGATCCTGACCCTGAGCGCGGAAGCCAGCACGACGACCCGTAGGGGCGACGCGAGCACGAGGGCCTCCCCGTCGACCCCCGCGGCGATCGGTTCGGACGATCGAACCTCGAAGCTCGTCGCCGTCCACTGCCGCCAGCCTCGCGCTCGTGACACGCCGCCCGTGGTCTGGAGTGCCACCAGCTCGGCCAGGTCGGCCGAGCTCCGGACCTCGACCGCCACGATCCCGAGAACGCCTGCGTCGAGACGAGCACGCGTGCCGAACCCGGCGATCCGGTCGAGGTCGTAGACGTTGTTCGAGACCAGGATGAGGTCTGCGGAGTCCCGCGAGCTCCCCGTCGGGCCTTCGAACTCGAGATCGAAGGGCTCATAGTCGGCGCCGAGAAGCTCCGGCAGCATCCGGGCGACCGTACCGAGCTTGTCGTCGCGGTACTCGGGTGACTGCACGACGGCGGCGTACACGCCCAGTGACATGTTGTTCACGAACACGCGATCGTTGACCCGTCCGAGATCGATGCGGCGCTCTCTCCCGTGTTCGAACGCGTCCAACGAACCGATCAGGTCGTTCCGGTCGATACCGAGATCGAGCGCGAGCTGGTTCCGAGTCCCGGCCGGCACGCACACGAACGGCACATCGTGTTCCATCGTGAACTCGGCGACCATGGCCTGCGAGCCGTCGCCGCCGGCCATGCCGAGCACGTCGGCCCCCTGACTGATCGCGGCTCGTGCCAGCTCCTGCAGGTTGTCGTCGCGGCGGAGCATGATCGTCCGCACACCTCGGCTCGCAGCCGCCGCGGCCAGGTCGACCTGTTCCGCCTTGCCACCCCCGACGTCGGGTTGATGAGCAGCACGGGTCGACGGGGTCGTGGCGCTACCGGGCCGTCGGCCATGACAGCTGAGCCGGCAGCAGGATGGCGCTCGACGAGCGCAGCCCGAGCGAGACCCGTCGCGATCGCTACCGTGCCCACCGCGACGAGCAGCCCCACGAACGTCCAGTGCGACGCCAGCGCCCACGCGACCAGTGCCAGCGCGGCCGCGGCAACGACGATCGCGACGATCCGACGAGCACCCCGGCGGGTCAGGGCGAACCACACCGACACCGAGGCGGCAACACCGCCGAGCCAGGCGCCGATCAGTGCGACGAAGTTGCGGTAGAGGACGACGCCGACGACCACGAAGGCGATCGCGTACGTCGCCAATGCCGCCAACGCGACGACGCGCCGGACGCCGGTCGGCGATCTCTCGCTCATGTGACCGGATCCGGCGCGTCGTGGCGTCGAGTGCTGACCGGGTCGGTCAGGAAGCCTCGGCTGACGTCGCGTCGAGCGCCTTCTTCATCGAGTCGACGGTCTCGTCGGTGATCTGCTCGCGCACGATGCTCGCGGGGTTGTACTTGTCGAAGGCCTTCGCCATCTCCTCGGTGTCGCCGGTGGCGCCGAAGAGGAGGAGCGCGGACGTTCCCTTGGTGAGCTCCTTGCGGACCGTGTCCATGAAGCCGGCCGGCAGGCCCGTCTCCTTGGTGGCCTTCTCGACCCCGGCGCCGATCGCCATGCCGCCCGCCCAGAGGGCGATGAACCCGAGCGGCGGAAACAGCAGGCCCACGATCATGCCGGTGAGGCCGCCCCACACCGCGCCCGCAGCCACCGAACCATGGGTCGTGTGCGTCGAGACCCGGCCCGACCGGTGGCGTTCGAGGATCGCGACGTCTTCGAGCCACGCGTAGTCCAGCTCGGCGAGCGCACGGACAGCATTCATCGCCTTGTGCGCACCGTAGGTCTCGTTGAACTTCAACATGATCACTTCACTGGCCATGGGGGTTCTTTCTTGGTCGGTCGACCGACCGGACCGGGAGGTTGGATGGGTCAGAAGGCGTGGGTGAAGCAGCGGTCCCCGACGCTACCGAGCGCGTAGTCGCGATACAGGCCCGCGAACATCTGACGGGTCCTCTCCGTCCAGTCCATCGCGGCGGGGGCACCGATTCTATGGACCATCTGGGTGTAACCGCCCTCGTACACGCGGTACTCGGCCCAGGCCCCGGGGTAGTCCTTCACACATGCCACCTCGGCTATCGGCACCGACCCGGTGGCGCTGAAGCGCCGGACCCGATTGCGGTGCGTGTGGCCGGCGAAGTACCCGGCGATCGCTTCGTGGCGGGCGATGAGCGCGACGAGCGCGTCGCTGTCATCCGGGTTGATGCCGAAGTAGTTCGCCGAGCGGGTGGGGCTGTCGGGATTCCAGGGATGATGGTGTCCGAACACGAGCATCGGGCGATCCGTCGTCGCCGCAAGCTCTTCGAGCCAGACCAGCTGATCCCGGCTGATCGCGCCCCTGTCGGATCCGGGAATCACCGTGTCGAGCACGGCGAGCGTGACGCCGGGAAGGTCGATCGCGAACGGCGCGCGATCGGACGCGATGGACTGGGTGATCATCGCGTCGTGGTTGCCGCGTACGTGGTGCATCACGTCGCCGAGCCGACCGTAGACGCGGAGGAAGTCGTCGTACTCCTGTTCGGTACCGAGGTTCGTGAGGTCGCCCTTCACCACGACGGCATCCGGGCCGGCCGCGATGATCTCGTCGACCGCCGCATCGTTCATCACCTCGGGATAGGGCGGGTGCCCGGGTGCCGCGCCGAGGATCGGGCCCATCTGATCACCCTCGCCGAGGATGCCGCACTCCGTCTCGCCGAAATGCACGTCGTTGGCAGTCGCGATCGTCGCCAGCAGCCGGCCCGAGGGCCGCGCCAGCGTCTGCACGGTCGCGGGAAGCAACTCGGATGGATCCGCGCCATCCACCGCGAGTGCGTACTCCCGGTCCGGCTCGAGCCCGGTCACCCGGGCGACGTGGTACGGGCCGGTCGTCGAGACCTCGACCTCACCGACACGAGTCGTCACCTCGACGTGCGGCACGGTCACGAATGTGAGCACGACTTCGTCGGGTCCGACGGTGAAGAGCTCCGCATCGCCGATCGCGGTCATCCCATCACGCGCGGCTTCGGCGGGTGGTGCGACCGGAGCGTTGCCACGCTCCCCGCGCGAACCCCGTTCGACGGCCCGAGAGCCGGGCTGCCGCCACCCAGCGGGACTGCAACCGGGTATGGCCGGCGACAGGGGCCGGCCGAGACCTCGTCGCCGCGAGCGCCGCGACGATGGCGGCGATCTCGTCGTTCGTCGCGTCGGGTGAGATCGCGCGGAGTACCGGCGTCATCAGAGCGGGACGTTGCCATGCTTGCGCTGCGGAAGCTGCTCCTTCTTGGTGCGCAGCATCTCGAGTGACCGTACGAGCACACGGCGCGTCTCGCGCGGGTCGATGACGTCGTCGACGTAGCCGCGCTCGGCGGCGCGATACGGGTTCGCGAACCGTTCGGCGTATTCCTCCACCAGCGCTGCCTTGCGCGCGACGGGGTCTGCGGCGGACTCGATCTCCCGGCGGAAGATGACGTTGGCGGCGCCATTCGCGTCCATCACGGCGATCTCGGCCGACGGCCACGCGTAGGCGAGGTCGGCGCCGATCGACTTCGAGTTCATGACCACGAACGCCCCGCCGTATCCCTTGCGGGTGATGATCTGTACGCGCGGCACGGTCGCCTCGCAGTAGGCGTAGAGCAGCTTCGCGCCGTGTCGGATGATCCCGCCGTACTCCTGGTTCGTGCCGGGGAGGAACCCGGGCACGTCGACGAACGTGACCAGTGGAATGTTGAAGGCGTCGCACGTTCTCACGAACCGGGACGCCTTCTCGGCCGCCTCGATGTCGAGGCAGCCCGCGAGCACCTGGGGTTGGTTCCCGACCACGCCCACCACGTGGCCGTCGACCCGGGAAAACCCGCACACGATGTTCATCGCCCACAGGGCCTGGATTTCGAAGAAGTCACCGTCGTCCACGATGGCGGCGATCACCTGCTTCATGTCGTACGGCTTGTTGGGCGCGTCGGGAATCAGCTCGATGATCGCGTCGCACCGCCGTTGCGGGTCGTCTGCCGGTTCGAAGTAGGGCGGTTGTTCGAGGTTGTTCGAGGGGAGAAAGCTGAGCAGGTACCGAACTTGTTCGAGACATGCGTCTTCGTCGTCGGCGACGAACGTCGCGACGCCCGACTTCGTGGCGTGGGTCATCGCCCCGCCGAGCTCCTCTTGGGTGACGTCCTCACCGGTCGCGGCCTTCACGACGTCGGGCCCCGTGATGAACATGTGCGACGTGCCCTTCACCATGAAGATGAAATCGGTCATCGCGGGGGAGTAGACCGCGCCGCCGGCGCAGGGTCCGAGTACCACGCTGATCTGGGGAATCACGCCGGACGCCTTCACGTTGCGGAGGAAGATTCCCCCGTAGGACGCGAGCGAGACGACGCCTTCCTGGATGCGGGCACCCGCACCGTCATTGAGACCGATGAAGGGCGCGCCCACCGACTCGGCGAGGTCCATGACCTTGTGGATCTTCTCGGCGAAGACCTCACCCAGCGCGCCCCCGAACACGGTGAAGTCCTGCGAGAAGACGAAGACCTTGCGGCCGTCGACTGTGCCCCAGCCGGTGACGACGCCGTCGGTGAGCGGCCGGGTGTTCTCGATGCCGAACCCGTGGGCCCGGTGACGGGCCAGCATGTCCAACTCGACGAAGCTGTCCGGGTCCACCAGCTTGTCGATGCGCTCGCGGGCGGTGAGCTTGCCCCGATCGTGCTGGCGTGTGACCGCCGCGTCGGAACCGGCGTGGAGCGCTTCCTCGCGCAGCACGCCGAGCTCTTCGAGTCGCTCTTCGATCGGGTGGGCCGCCGGGACGACCGGCGCTGATGCGCCACCGTCTCGGATCTCGTTCTCGTCGACTGCCATACGGAGCTGAGGCTACTGCGAGCGTGTGAGCGGCTTGTAGGCGATGCGGTGGGGCTGGTCGGCATCGGTGCCGAGACGCCGGTGGCGGTCGGTCTCGTAGTCGGAGAAGTTGCCCTCGAACCAGCGGACCTGCGAATCACCTTCGAACGCCAGCACGTGGGTCGCGATCCGGTCGAGGAACCACCGATCGTGACTGATGACGACCGCGCAGCCGGGGAAGGCCACGAGTGCGTCTTCGAGGGCGCGCAGCGTGTCGACATCGAGATCGTTCGTCGGCTCGTCGAGCAGCAGGACGTTGCCGCCGACCTTCAGCACCTTGGCGAGCTGCACTCGGTTCCTCTCGCCGCCCGAAAGATCGCCGACCCGCTTCTGCTGATCGGAGCCTTTGAAGTTGAAACCGGAGACGTACGCGCGGCCGTGGATCTCGCGGTTGCCGACGACCATACGGTCCACTCCCCCGGTGATCTCGTCGTAGACGGTGTTGGACGAATCGAGCGAGTCGCGGGACTGGTCGACAGAGGCGAGCTCGACGGTCGGGCCCACCCGGAGCGTCCCCGCGTCGGGCTGTTCCTGGCCGGTGATCATGCGGAACAGCGTCGTCTTGCCGGCACCGTTCGGACCGATCACGCCGACGATGCCCCCTGGAGGCAGCCGGAACGACAGCTCCTCGATGAGGAGGCGATCGCCGTAGCCCTTCGTGAGCCCGTCGGCTTCGACGACGACGTCGCCCAGCCGGCTGCCCGTGGGCACCGTGAGCTGGAGCTTGTCCTGACGGCCCTCGGCCGACTCGGCCTCGGCGTACAGCGTGTCGTAGGCGTTGATGCGCGCCTTTCCCTTGGCCTGGCGGGCCCGCGGTGACATCTGAATCCAGTCGAGCTCGCGCCGGAGGGTCTTGCGTCGCGCCTCGTCCGTGTTCTCCTCGTGGGCGAGCCGCTGCTCCTTCTGCTCGAGCCAGGAGGAGTAGTTGCCCTCCCACGGGATGCCGTGGCCGCGATCCAGCTCGAGGATCCAGCCCGCGACGTTGTCGAGGAAGTACCGGTCGTGGGTCACGGCCACGACCGTGCCGGGATACTCCTGCAGCGTCCGTTCGAGCCAAGCAACCGACTCGGCATCGAGATGGTTGGTCGGTTCATCGAGCAACAAGAGGTCCGGGCGCGAGAGCAACAGTCGACACAGCGCGACCCGCCGACGCTCGCCCCCGGACAGGGTCGCGACGTCGGCATCGCCCGGCGGCAGCCGGAGGGAGTCCATCGCGATATCGATCGTGCGTTCGAGCTCCCAGCCGTCGGCCGCGTCAATCTCGGTCTGGAGCTCGCCCTGTTCGGCCAGCAGCGCGTCGAAGTCCGCGTCGGGCTCGCCCATCGCGGCGCACACCTCGTTGAAGCGATCCAGCAGGGCCTTGACCTCACCGAGCCCGTCGGTGACGTTGGCCTGGACGTCCTTGTCCGGATCCAGCTCCGGTTCCTGGGCGAGGAAGCCGACGGTGAAGCCCGGGGCCAGGCGCACCTCGCCCTGGTAGCCGTCGTCGAGCCCGGCCATGATCCGCAAGAGGCTCGACTTGCCGGCGCCGTTGCCGCCGAGCACGCCGATCTTGGCGCCCGGATACATCGAGATGTTGATGCCGCGCAACACCTCTCGGTCCGGAGGATGGAACCGACGGAGGTCGCGCATGGTGATGATGAACTGCGGGGCCATACGGCGCACGGTAACTCGCGCACGCGACGAGCCGCGCCTCGGCGCCGCCTCGTGCGATCAGAAAAGCCGTTCGGGCTCCTTGACCTCCCGGACAACCATCGGGACGCGCAGCGCCAGGACGCCGTCGCGGTACTCGAAGTCGTAGTGGGACGGGTCGAGCGAGTCGGCCAGCCGCACGTCACGCACGAGGATGCCCCGCGCACACTCCAGCTCGAGGGCGCGGTCGCTCTCGGTGCCGCGGATCCGTCGTTCGGCCCGCACCGTGAGCACGTCGCCGTCGACCTGGATGTCGATCGAGTCGATGTCGATGCCGGGAAGGTCACAGCGCAGCTCGACGTGGTCGGCGCGTTGGACCGCGTCCATCGAGAGTCGGGTGGACGGCCGCGGCGTGCCGAACAGCGCGGTCGCGAGGCGGTCTGCTTCCCCGTAGCGATCGAATTGCACGAGCATCGGAAGCCTTCGGATCGATGGACGCCTCACGGCCGTTCGAGGGGTGGAACAGCAGGTCAAGGGGTCTACATTCCGAAGGCAGTCAGCAAACCTAATGGCCTCTCAGTCAGGTTTCAGGAAGGGGCTCCAGGACGCGGGGGCTCCAGGGCGCGGGTGCCCCAGGACGCGGGAGCTCCAGGACGCCGGGACCTCAGGCAACGGAGGCGAGCACCTCGACGAACCGGCGGACGATGCCGAGATGGCCCTCGTCCGGCCAGACCGTCGCCACCGCACCGCGAAGATGGTGACGCAGGTGCTCGAAGTCGTCCTCGGCTCGGTGGTCCTCGGCCCCGTGGAACACCCGGACGCCGGGTGGCACGTCGTCAAGGGCGAATCCCCATGGCCGCCAGAGCGCGCACAGGTCGTCGGCCATGCCGCCGGCGCCGCCCGCCAGCGCGATCGTCATCTCCTCGACCAGGGTCCCTCGGTACCGCGGGTCGGCCTTCATGGCCCGATCGACCGGCGAACCGCCTCCACCGACGTAGCCGGACGGGTTCTCGACCGAGGGCTGCATGAACCGCTCCACCGCGCGCCGGGCCCGCTTCGGATCGATCCGCGCCACGGCCGCGGTGGGACGCATGCGATCACCCAGGCGTTCCCACGCGCCGGGCACCTCGTCCAGGGGTCCGGGCATGCTCACGACCGCGACGCCATCCAGGCGGTCGGCGAGGTCGACGGCGCAGGCCAGGGTGTGCAACCCGCCCCCCGACACGCCGGCCACCGCGAACCGGCCGATCCCGAGCCGGTCCACCAGCGCGGCGACGTCTCGGGCGGTGTCGGCCGGCGCTCGGCCGGGGTCACGGTCGGACTCGCCGTAGCCGGGACGGTCGAAGGTGATCAGCCGGATCCGGGCACGCTCGACCGCGTCCGGATCCGGGCAGCACCGCCGCGACCCGGGCGAACCGTGCAGGAACACCACCGGCCGGCCCGAGGCGTCACCCCACTCCTCGTAGGCGAGCCGTCGACCGTCGTCGAGGTCGACCACGCGAGCTGACGTCACTCCTGGACGAGCTCGATGAGGGTGCCGAACGCGGTCTTGGGGTGCACGAACGCGACCGTCGTACCCCGGCTCCCCGGTCGGGGAGCCTCGTCGATGACGCGGTGACCCTCGGCTTTGACGCGCGCCAGCGCGGCGGCGCAGTCGTCGACGCGATAGCCGACGTGGTGCAGCCCTTCACCCTTGTTGGCCAGATACTTCGCGACCGGTGAGTCGTCACGGATCGGGGTCAGGAGCTGGACGTAGGAGTCCGCCACCGCCAGCAGCGCCTCTTCCACACCGTCGTGCTCGATGACCTCACGGTGGGAGACCTCGCATCCGAACGTGTCGTGGTAGTACGCGATCGCGCCATCCAGATCCCGGACGGCGATCGCGACGTGGTCGATCTCGGTGAGAGCCATGCGCCGATGGTACCGAGCCGATCCCCTGGCCACGACCCGCTCCACGCGCTCAGCGCGCGTGGCGTCTGAACAACGTGATCTGCGGGAGCAGACCCTCCCGCAGCTGCGGATCGGTGACGCCCAGGTCCTCTTCGGGGGCGAGGCACAGCACTCCGACCTTGCCCTCGGCGAGGTTGCGGTGCACCTGGTAGGCGGCCTCGCCGGTCTCGGCCAACGTGTACGTGCGTGACAACGTCGGATGGATCTTGCCTTCGCTCACGAGACGGTTCGCCTCCCACGCCTCGCGGTAGTTGGCGAAGTGACAGCCCTTCAGCGTCTTGAGGTTCATCCAGAGGTACCGGTTGTCGTACTCGATCATGAAGCCGCTCGTCGCCGCGCAGGTGATGATCATCCCGCCGCGTTTGGCCACGAACACCGACGCACCCATCGTGGCGCGCCCCGGGTGCTCGAAGACGATGTCGGGGTCGGTGCCGGTGAGCTCGCGGATCTTCTTGCCGAGACGGCGCCACTCGGACGGGTCCTGCTCGCCGGCGTCGTTCCAGAACGCGTAGCCCTCGGCCCGGCGGTCGATGACGTGTTCGACGCCCATGTCGTGGAGGAGCGCGGCACGCTCGGGCGACGACACGACGCCCACCGGGGTGCCGCCGCCGTTGAGCACGTACTGACACGCGTACGCACCGATGCCACCGGTGGCTCCCCATACGAGCACGGTCTGGCCCTGGGTCATCTGCGAGCCGTTCGGGCTCACGATCATGCGGTAGCTCGTGGACCCGCAGAGCGCGTTGACCGCGGCCTCTTCCCACGTCAGGTGAGCGGGCTTTCCCATGAGCTGGTTGGCCTTCACCACCGCGATCTCGGCGAGCCCACCGAAGTTGGTCTCGAAGCCCCAGATGCGCTGATTGGCGGTGAGCATCGAGTCGTCGTGCGCGCTCGGGTCCTGGTCGTCGACGTAGTTGCAGTGGGCGGTGACCGCGTCACCCGGCTTCCAGTTCCGCACCGCCGAGCCGGTTCGCAGCACGACTCCGGACGCGTCGCTGCCCATCACGTGGAACGGCTGGTCGTGGCGCGCGCCCCACACGCTCTCCTTGCCGAGCTTCTTCAGGAAGGCGAACGTCGGCAGGGGTTCGAAGATCGACGTCCAGACGGTGTTGAAGTTGATCGAGCTGGCCATCACCGCGACGTAGGCCTCGTCGGGTGCGAGCTCGGGGAGGGGGAACTCCTCGATGTGAGTGGACCGGCGCGGGTCCTTCTCCTCGGAGGCCAGCCCGGCGAACATGTCCTGCTCGTCGGCTCGCACGAGTGCGCCCCGCACGGTGGCGGGGATCTCGAGCCCGCCGATGACGTCGGCGGGGGCGCCGTCGATGATGGCGGCACGGATGGCGTCGATCGCGTTGGTCATGACCGAGAACGTATCGGCTCGCCACGCCCCTGATCCGAGCCGGCCTCCTGGACGCCGCCGGTCGGGGCGCGGGTACGATCCACGAAGTGACCTCCCGGTGACAACGGGAAGCCCGGACCGCGACCAAGGGGGCACGTATGCCTGGTTCTGTCATCGTCTCGTCGGCTCGCACACCCATCGGCAAGCTCTCCGGCGCGCTGGCGTCGTTCAGCGCCATGGACCTCGGCGGTTTCGCCATCAAGGCCGCGTTGGAGCGGGCCGGTGTCGCGCCCGACCAGGTCGACTCCGTGCTCATGGGCCACGTGCTTCAGGCCGGCCAGGGCCAGATCACCGCGCGCCAGGCGGCGGAGAAGGCCGGCATCCCCCTGAGCGTCCCCGCGATGACGATCAACAAGGTGTGTCTGAGCGGCATCAACGCGATCTACCTCGCCGACCAGATGATCCAGGCGGGCGACGCCGACGTGGTGGTCGCCGGCGGCATGGAGTCCATGACCTCGGCGCCGTACCTGCTCCCCAAGGCCCGCGCCGGCTATCGGATGGGCAACGGAGAGTTGGTCGACTCGCTCATCCACGATGGCCTCTGGTGCGCGTTCGACGCGGTCCACATGGGCACGGGCACCGAGCGCTACACCGCCGACACCGGCACCATCACCCGAGCAATGCAGGACGAGCTCGCGGCGAACAGCCACGAGCGCGCCGCGGCGGCCACCAAGGACGGACGGCTCGCCACCGAGATCGTCCCGGTTGCGGTGCCCCAGCGCAAGGGTGACCCGGTCCTGGTGGAGACCGACGAGGGAGTGCGACCGGGCACGAGCGTGGAGTCGCTCGGCAAGCTCCGGCCCGCGTTCACCAAGGACGGGACCATCACCGCAGCCAATGCGTCCCAGATCTCCGACGGCGCCGCCGCGGTCATCGTCACGAGCAAGGAACGGGCCGACGCGCTCGGCCTCAGCCCGATCGCCGAGCTCGTCGGGTTCGGCATGGTCGCCGGGCCCGACCCGTCGCTGCTCACCCAGCCGTCCCGCGCCATCAGAGCCGCGCTCGACAAGTCCGGGCTGGCCGTATCTGATATCGACCTGTTCGAGCTCAACGAGGCGTTCGCGGCCGTCGGGATCGCCTCCATGCAGGACCTCGGGATCAGCGACGACATCGTCAACGTGAACGGCGGGGCGATCGCACTCGGACACCCGGTCGGCATGTCGGGCACCCGTGTCGTCGCCACCGTGATCAACGAGCTCGCCCGCCGCGGTGGCGGGCTCGGCGCGGCCGCGCTCTGCGGCGGTGGCGGCCAGGGCGAGGCCGCGCTCGTGCGCTCCCTGTAGCTCCGATCGGTCACCCCATGAGCTGCGAACACTTGCTCTCGCCACGCCGGTGAGCTACTCCGGTACTGTGCTCGTATCAATCAGCCGATAGGGAGCGTCACAGATGTCGCAAATGCCGTCCTCCACCCCCAGCGGGTCCTCCGCCAAACGGAACCCCACACCAGCCGAGATCGTCACCATGGCCGGAGGCGGTGTCGCGCTCATCTTCTCCTTCCTCCCCTTCTGGACGATCTCGTTCCGAGGCCTCGGCAGTAGCAACACGAGCGCGTGGGGTTCGGGGGCCTTTCCGGTCGCGACGCTCATCGCGCTGTTCGCCCTCGTGGCGGGCGCCCTGGCCGCGCTCGACGTCTTCGGCGTGAGCCTGCCCGAGCGGTTGCTCTCGTTCACCAAGACCCAGCTGATCCTGGTCTTCGGCTGCTTCGCCACGCTGCTCGCACTCGCGTTCCTGATCCAGGACCGTGGCGGTGCCAGCCTGGGGTTCGGCTACTACTTCATGCTCCTCGGTTCGATCGCCGTGCTTGTCGGCGGGGTCATGCTCTTCATGGCCGACGACGCCGCCAAGGGCTGAGCCGAGCCCAATCGAGCAGCCTGATCCCGCTCCGCGGGCAGGTCATACCGTGCAGCGCCCGCGGACGGTCGATCCTTGCCCGGGAGCCTGGTGGCGGTCGCCATCCCCTGTCCACCCTGGGACGATCCGGCCTCGCTGATCTGCTTCCGGGCGATCACTCCGACCACGATGGCCGCCACTGCGAGCTCGAAGCACGGGCCGGCCGGGTCCTACGCGCGGGCACCCATCGACTGCGCCTGCGCGACCTGGTAGCGCACCTGGGCGACGTGGTCGGCGGAGGAGACGGGGATCTGAGTCGCGTGGTACAGGCCTTCGGCCTGCACCGTCACCTCAACGTACCCGCGCGTCTTGGTCTCCTTGACGAGCAGGAAAAACAGACCGATGAGGCACAGCAGCGCGAACAGGATGGCCAGGATGATGGCCCACGCTGGAATCTTTTGTTCGGTGGTCGACATGTCGCGAGCGATCCACTGCGAACCGTGCAGCGGCGCGGTGCCGTTGGGCGTGACAACCCAATGCGGGCTGACCCCGATGTCACCGATCGTGAGGATGATCTGCTCAGCCGAATCGGCGGGCGACACGCCCGGGACCGGCAACACGTCATCAGAGGAAACCGTGAGGCGGGCGGGGTCAGCGGGCGGGGTCAGCGGCTGGTCTCCACCGACCGGGGGTTCGTTGGTGGACATCGTGTTTTCCCTCTCTGCCCCGGAGACACCTGGCCGGTGCGAGGCAACCTAACGATGGGCGACACCGGACCGCAAGAGTCCCGCGTTCGACTGAAGATGAAGGCTGCGAACGACTGCCCAACGCGCTGAAGCGAGCCTCGAGTCCACGTCGAGCGAGCAAGCTCTGCGAACCCACCCAATCTCCGCGACCGGACTCAGCGCGTCGACAATGGGGCTCAAGCCAAACTACGCAACGGACGATCAAGCCCGATATCCGCGAGATCGATCGGTCGCGCTTGTAGCGTCGCCGCCGCGAGTCATCGCGCGAAGGGAGCGCCTCCATGTCACAGACCCCGCCTCCACCTCCACCTCCGGCGGCACCACCACCCCCGCCTGCGGGTCCTTCTCCGGGCGGTGCTTCCAACGCGCCGTTCAGCGTCGGTGACGCGGTCGGCTACGGCTGGAACGCCTACTGGAAGAACGTCGGCCCGATGATCCTCATCGTGCTGGCAATCTGGGCGGTGAACCTGGTCTTCAGCCTGATCAGCTTGCCGTTCGACAACCAGTTCGTCCGCTTCTTCATCTCGCTTGTCGGCACCGTCGTCAGCCTCCTGCTCGCCCTGGGGCTGATCCGTGCCACCTTGGCGTTGACTCGCGGGGAGACGCCCGAGGTGTCGATGCTGTTCGAGACCGACAACTTCGGTCCCTACCTCGTCGCCGCGATCCTGTTCGGGATCGGCACGGTGATCGGCTTCGTCCTCTGCATCATCCCCGGGATCATCTTCCTCACGTTCTTCGGCTTCTACGGATTCGTCATCGTGGACCAGGACGAGAAGAGCCCGATCGCGGCCCTCACCCGGTCAAAGGACCTGGTCTCGGGCCACTTCGGCGCGGTGCTGGGATTGGCCGTCGTGCTCTTGCTCATCAACATCGTCGGTGCCCTGTTGTGCGGGGTCGGGCTGCTGTTCACGATCGGGATCACTGCGATCGCGTGGGCGTACGCCTACCGGGCGCTGAGCGGCCAGTCGGTCGCGCCGGTGCAGTAACGACACAAGGAGACCAGAACCAGGCATCTACTCGGAGCCGAATCATCAGCCGGCCTCAGCGCGAGCTACGTCATCGTCCTGATCGCGGCGGCCGTCATCGGCATCATCGCGATGTGGGTTGTGTTCGCGAAGGCCGGTCAGCCGGGTTGGACCGCGATCATCCCGATCCTCAACACCCTGGTGCTGCTGAAGGTCGTGAAGCGGCCGTTGTGGCGGGTCCTGCTGCTGTTCATCCCGTGTGTGAACATCATCGTGCTCATCATGGTGATGAGGGACCTGTCCAAGGCGTTCGACCACGGTGTGGGGTTCACAGTGGGACTCGTGTTCTTGAACACGATCTTCATGCTGGTCCTGGCGTTCGGCCGGAGCCGCTACCAGCTCGAGCGCGAACCCATCTTTTAGAACAGCCACGCACGACCCGGCAGCAGCCGGCCACAAGACGCTCGTCGGTCGGCCGGGGGATTCGTCCCCCGGCCGGCTCGCGTCCGGCTCATTCGGTCGTCGACTGCGCTCAGGTGCCGGAGTAGAGCCAGTCGAATGGCGCCATCGACAGGTTGCGCACGACCCAGAAGCTGAGGAGCACCCCGAGTGCCACCAGCGTGACCGGCAGGCTCGGCGCGTAGGTGCGGATCGTTCGACCGCCGAAGGCGCGCGTCAGCCACGCGAAGGTGCCCCACAGGATGAAGGGGATCGCGACGAGGGCCAACACGTTGTAGCTCGCCGCCGCGAGCAGATCACCACGGAACAGCGCGTGGGCGGCCCGCGTGCCGCCGCAACCCGGACAGTCCAGCCCGGTGGCGGCCTTGAACGGACAGATCGTCGGCCCGTCGGTCGGATCCACGACCGCGACCGCGGCGCATCCGGCAGCCAGGAGCGCGCCGGCGAGCAGCGGAGCGTGGGTGGTTCGCCGAGCGCCGACGGCCGTCGCGGTGAGCACCATCGAGACTCATGCTAGGTGGCGCCGAGCCCGCCCGGACCACAGTCCTGCGAATGGGTTTGATCCCCTCGGGGAGACGCGTCACGCTACGGCCTTCCGCGACACGAGCGAGAGGGAGCTTCCTGATGGCCGACTGGGGTTTCGAGACCCGCCAGATCCACGCCGGTACCGAACCCGACCCGACCACCGGGGCGCGCGCGGTGCCGATCTACCAGACGACGTCGTACGTGTTCCGCGACACCGACCACGCCGCGGCGCTGTTCGGGCTGTCCGAGCTCGGCAACATCTACACCCGGATCATGAACCCCACCCAGGCCGCGTTCGAGGACCGCGTCTGCGCACTGGAGGGCGGGGTGGGCGCGCTCGCCACGGCATCGGGCCAGGCCGCCCAGGCCATCGCGCTCATGAACCTCGCCGAGAACGGCGGCCACATCGTCTCGTCCACGTCGCTGTACGGCGGCACCTACAACCAGCTGCACTACACGTTCCCGAAGTTGGGCATCGAGGTCAGCTTCGTCGACCCCGACGACCTCGCCGGATGGCGCGCCGCCATTCGTCCGAACACCCGCGCCTTCTACGGCGAGACGATCGGCAACCCGAAGGGCGACATCTTCGACTTCGAAGGCGTGAGCGCGATCGCGCACGACAACGGCATCCCGCTCGTGATCGACAACACGCTCGCCTCGCCGTACCTCTGCCAGCCGCTGCGGTGGGGAGTCGACATCGTGACGCACTCGGCGACGAAGTTCATCGGCGGCCACGGCACGTCGATCGGCGGGATCATCATCGACGGTGGGAAGTTCGACTACGTGGCCAGCGGCCGCTTCCCCGGATTCACCGAGCCCGACCCGAGCTATCACGGCCTGGTGTTCTCCGAGCTGCCGGAACCGCTGCGGCCCGCGCAGTACATCCTGAAGGCGCGCCTGCAGTACCAGCGCGACATCGGCGCGGCGGTGTCACCGTTCAACGCGTTCCTGTTCCTCCAGGGGCTCGAGACGCTCAGCCTGCGCATGGAACGCCACTCGCAGAACGCCCGCGCCGTCGCGCAGTGGCTGGAGGCGCGAGACGAGGTGGAGTGGGTGGCGTATCCGGGCCTTGCGTCGAGTCAGTGGCACGCACGCGCGCAGCACTATCTCCCCGACGGGCAGGGCGCGATCATCTCGTTCGGTGTCGAAGGCGGGCTCGACGCGGGTCGTCGATTCATCGAGGCGCTCGAGTTGCACAGCCACCTGGCCAATGTCGGCGATGTGCGCAGCCTCGCCATCCACCCGGCCACCACCACGCACCAACAGCTGTCTCCCGAGGAGCAGGCCACGGCAGGCGTCGTGCCGGAGCTCGTCCGGCTGTCGGTCGGCATCGAGAGCCTGGACGACATCCTGGCGGACCTGGAGACCGGGTTTGGGGCCGCCAAGGGCGCCTCGTAGCGTCCTAACCTCCTGGGTTGGTGACAACACCCGCCGCACCCGACCCGATCCCGGTCACGGGCGCCCCGATCCCGGTCACGGGCGCCCCGATCCCGGTCACGGGCGCCTGGACGCCCGGCGACCCTGTCGGCGCGCGCCGTTTCGTCACGGTGTTCGAATCCCGCCCGCACGTCCTCGAGACCGGCGGACGTCTCGCCGAGGTCACCGTCGCGTACGAGGCGTGGGGTGAGCTGAATCGCGAGCACACCAACGCCGTTCTCGTCCTCCACGCCCTCACCGGTGACAGCCACGCGGCCGGCCCGACGGGCCCCGGGCACCCGTCGCCGGGTTGGTGGGACGAGATCATCGGCCCCGGCCGCGCGCTCGACACCGATCGCTTCTTCGTGGTCTGCCCGAAC
>Ga0209587_1000683_pt1 | contig 16544 bp, 10 predicted proteins | sample NGEPerD_2_FD_184512 | JGI IMG/M metagenome (GOLD analysis project Ga0209587, IMG submission 184512) | Arctic peat soil microbial communities from the Barrow Environmental Observatory site, Barrow, Alaska, USA - NGEE PermafrostL1-D... | ecosystem: Environmental > Terrestrial > Soil > Wetlands >... | reverse complement strand
CGATGAAGGCCAGGAACTTGGGGACGAACGTCGCCACCGACGACATCCCGTCCCGCAGTGCGTCTCCCATGAGTAGCTCCCTGTATTTTGCTGCTGGTCGGTGCATGCGGCACCAACCGGACACCCTCGACCGTCTCGCACTCGCGCCCGGGTGGCGACCCCAGCGCACGAGACGTTTGCTCCCGGCGCCACCCTTTGCCCCCGTCAACCACACTTTCGGGCGATGAAAGTGGCGGCGGCGGGAGCAAACGGTGGGTGACGTGGGGCTCAGGAGGCAGGGGTGAACGTCTCGGCGATGACGCCGAAGGTGGCCAGGGACTCGTCGTACTCCGCCGCGGGGACCGACCAGTAGAGCGCGTAGGCCTGGTCCGGACCGGTGATCACGTTGCGGTTCAGCACCCGGGTCGGCTCGCCGGGGTCGAAGGTGAACTGCCAGTCCGCGGAGTCGAAGTCGCGGTAGTCCACCGGCTCGATGGAGATCAGCTCGTAGCCGGGAAGCCGTTGCGACACCGACTCCTCCTGGTTGCGCCAGTCCTGGACCGGGTCCGGCTGCGGGTCGTCGGTCTGGTCCACCAGCAGGTACCTCGACGAGTCCGGGTCGTCGAGCCGGACCCGGTTCTGGTCGCGGCTGGCCTCCCAGCCCTCCGGCACCGCGACGGAGAAGCCGGTCTCGTCCTCGTAGAGCTCGAACCCGTCGGGGACGCCGGCGCCGGCGTCGGCCGGCTCGGACGGCGCGGGCTCGGACGGGTCGTCGGCCGGTGGGGACGTCGGCTCGGACGACGGGGCGGCCTCCTCCGGCTGGCCCGCGAGGTCCTGCGGCGCGTCCGTGTCCCCCAGCGACACCGCGACCACGAGTGCAACGAGGACGGCGGCCAGCGCGGCCAGCGCGGCCAGCAGAGAACGAGAGGGGCGGCGGGGCGTCTGCTCCGGTTTCTCGATCACGGGGGGAGGTGCGGCCGCCGGTGGTGGCTCGTGAGCCGCTGCCTGCTCCACGTCCCCGGACGCCACGCGAGCCAGCTGCTCGCGTGTCGCCGTCAGAGTCGGCCTGGCGGCGGGGTCGCGGCTGAGCAGACCGGTCAGCAACGGCGCCAGGGGTCCGGCGGCCAGGGGAGCCGGCGCGTCCTCGCTGACGATCGCGGCCAGGGTGGGCAGCGCACCGTCCCGCTGGTAGGGCGGGTGACCCTCGACCGCCGCGTACAGGGTGGCGCCGAACGACCACAGGTCCGAGGCGGGGGTGGCCGGCCCGCCCTGTGCCCGTTCCGGCGCCAGGTACGGGGGCGAGCCCATCACCACGCCGCTGCCCGTGGACGAGGGGTCGCCGTCCAGGCGCGCGATCCCGAAGTCGCCCAGCACCACACGCGCCCCGACGCCGTCCGCGTCGGAGCCGGAGCCGCCCACCATCACGTTGCCGGGCTTGACGTCGCGGTGCAGCACTCCTGCCGCGTGCGCTGCCTCCAGGCCGTCGAGCACCGCCAGGCCGATCACCGCGGTCTCCTTCGGCGTCAGAGGGCCACGGGCGTGCAGCACGTCGGCCAACGTCTGCGTCCCGAGCCGCTCCATCACGATCCACAGGCGCTCGTCGGAGTCCACGGCGTCGAAGACGGTGACGACCGACGGTGACGCGATGCGTGCGGCCGCGCGCGCCTCGCGGAGGGTGCGCTCGCGCCACACCGCCCGGTCGTCGGCGGCCAGCCCCGGGGGCGGGACGACCTCCTTGGCGGCGACGTCCCGGGCGAGGACCTCGTCGCGCGCAGCCCAGACGGTACCCATCGCACCTCGCCCGAGGACGGACTCGAGGCGGTAACGGCCGGCAACCAGGGCACCCTCGTGGACGGTGCCTGACGTCATGGGCTCGAACGTAACGCAGGCTGCCGGGGCCGGGTCAGACCGGAGGGTACGGGTGCCGACGCAGCAGACGCGCCAGGTGCGCGGCGTTGGCCGCCAACGTCTTCATCGTGCTGGCGACCTTCTCCGGCGGTGCGTCGAGGTCCTTGTAGTCGACGGCCTCCATCGCCCGGCCGACCCAGTACACGGCGCCGCCCGCGGGCAGGCTGAAGCCGACGTCGTCGAGCCCCTGCATCAGCTCCGCGCTGACGTGGTGGGCACCGTCCTCGTTGCCCACGACCGCGACGACGCCAACCTTGCCGAAGGTGCGCAGGCGGCCCTCGTCGTCCGTCTCGGCAAGCTCGGCGTCCAGACGCTCCAGCACCCGCTGCGCGACGGACGACGTGTGCCCCAGCCAGATCGGCGTGGCCACCAGCAGGATGTCCGCGGCCATCATCCGCTCCCGGATGGCCGGCCACGCGTCGCTGTTCCCCATGTCGATCTGCACGCCCGGCTTGACGTCGTGGTCGACCATGCGGACGACGTCACCGGAGACGCCGTGCTCGGCCAGGGACGCGAGCACCTGGCGGGCCATCAGCTCGCTGCTCGACTCGCCGGGTGAGGGCGTCAGCGTGCACACGAGAGCGAGCGCGGACAGGTCAGTGGTTGAGGTGTCAGCCATCTGCCCAGTTTCACCGCTGCCGGCGACGCGCGCGAGTCAGGCCGTGGGGGCCCACCGGCCGTCGACCAGCTCGTAGGGCCAGCGGGGACCGTGCGCCAGCAGGTCCCCCAGGGCGGCCACCAGGCGGTCGACGTCGTCGCGCCGCGACCCGGCACCGACGCTCGCCCGGACGGCACCGGTGGTCAGGCCGAGCCGGGAGAGCAACGGATGCGCGCAGAACTTGCCGTCGCGGACGCCGATGCCGTGCTCGGCCGACAGCACCGCCGCCACCAGGCCCGGGTCGAAGCCGTCGACCGTGAAGGTCACCACCCCGATGGACGACGGGCTGTCGGGCCAGATGGTCCGCACGGCAACGCCTTCGAGCGAGGTCAGCCCGTCCACCAGTCGTCGGCGCAACGCGTCCTCGTGTGCTTCGAGGGCGCCGGGCGGGAGCTCGGCGAGGGCTCGGCAGGCCGCGGCGAGGGCGGCCGTGCCGATCACGTTGGGCGTTCCCCCCTCGTGGCGCGCCGGCGCGGGGGCCCACACGGTGACGTCGCCGCACACACTGCGCACGGCTCCACCGCCGGCCAGGTAGGGAGGTGCCTCGTCCAGCCAGTCGCGCCGTCCGACCAGGACGCCGGCACCGAACGGCGCGTAGAGCTTGTGACCCGACAGGGCCAGGTAGTCGACACCGCTGGCGGCGAGGTCGACCCGGCGGTGCGGTGCGAGCTGGGCGGCGTCGACCACGACGCGGGCGCCGTGGGCGTGGGCGACCGCCGTGATCCAGTCGACCGGAAGCTCCTCGCCGGTGACGTTGGAGGCACCGGTCACTGCCACCAGGGCGGTGGGCGCCGCCGCGATCTCGCGCTCGAGGTCCGCGAGGGTCTGGTCGAGGGTCTCGGCGAACGGCACGACCGCGTGCCGGATGCGTTGCCACGGAAGGAGGTTGGCGTGGTGCTCGATGTCGAGGACGACGACACGGCCTCCGTCGGGCACGCAACCCGCGAGGAGGTTGAGCGCGTCGGTGGTGTTCCGCACGACGACGGTGACGTCGTCCGCCCTCGCGCCGACGAAGGCCCCGATCGTGGCGCGCGAGTCCTCGTAGAGGGCCGTGCTCAGCTGCGAGGCGTACCCCGCGCCGCGGTGCACGCTGGCGTAGGTCGGCAGGACGCGGGTGACGTGCTCGGCGACGGCGGTCAGGGCGGGGGCGCTCGCCGCGTAGTCCAAGTTGGCGTAGCGACGGCTCCCCCCGGTGACCAGCGGGGCCACCAGGTCGGCGCCCACCACGGGCAGAAGCGGCTCGGCGGCGGCGGTCTGGTCGGGGACGCCGGAGCTGTCGGGGATCAGCTGTGCGAGAAGGGTCATCGTCTACCTCGTGGCCTGGGACCCGCAGGTCCGCACTTGCCGCACCACCTCGGTGCGGCCAGGTCCTCACCCGGGGCACCCCACCGCGGAGGAGGGTTGCCGGCCAGCGAGCCGGGGCTTGACGCTGGCGCTCTTGACCTGCCGACGACGATAGCGGCGCCGTGACCGACGTCCAAGGAGCAGACCGAGGATCTCACTCAGCGAGACATCCCCCTGTTGATCAAGGACTCCATGCGCGCAGTGAGCATGGAGTCCTTGATCACGACCCGGGGGATGGGAGCCGCCTGTGGGAGTCGAACCCACGACCTACGCATTACGAGTGCGTTGCTCTGGCCACTGAGCTAAGGCGGCGTGCGCCGGGCTGGAGCCGAACGCGAGGCATGAGTATAGAGGCCGGCCCCCCTCACGGTGACGGTGTGATGGCGTGAGCCATCGGACCGTCCCGTGAGCGCCCGTGTCCGGGGCGGTCCAGTGCTTACGCCACGTGGGGCTGGCTGGTTCCTGCTTCACCGGAAGCTCCCGCCGGCAAGAAGGCCGGCTCGTTGCTCCCTCCACAGGCATGCCGGCAGGTGCCAGCTGACGGGCCGCCCGGGTGGCGGTCCCCGACCTGAATGATGCACCCAGCGAGCTGGGCCTCGCCCCAGGCGGCGAGGTTCGCTGCAGCGTTGACGTCCCGGTCGGCCCGAAGGCGGCACGAGTCGTTGCCGCAGGTGTACGTGCGCTCGGCCAGGCTGAGCTTGGGTTTCACCCAGCCGCAACACGAGCACGTCTTCGACGAGGCGAACCACCGGTCCGCAACGATCAGGGTCCCGCCGTGGCGGGCCGTCTTGTACGCCAGTTGGCGGGCCAGCTCGGCCCAGCCCTGGTCGGCGATGGCCGCGGCCAGGTACCGGTTCCTCAGCAGGTTCGCCGTGGCCAGGTCCTCGACCACCACAACCCCGTGCGCCTGGGCCAGGCGAGCCGTGAACGCGTGCAGCTTGTCCGCCCGGACCGCAGCCACCCTGGCGTGCGCCCGGCCGAGCCGGGCGGCCGCCTTCCGACGGTTCGCCGACCTCTTCTTCGTCCGGTTCAGGTCCCGTTGCAGGTGGGCGACCTTGCGGCGCGCATCCCGCAGCGCCCGGACCCCGGCCAACTCGGCGACCACCTGCCGGTCCGCGGTCGCGACCATGGCCGAGGTCCGGACACCCCGGTCGACCCCGACGACCGGGCCGGTAGGCGCCCGCCGCTCGTCGTCCGGCACCCGGGCGTCTCGCTCGAAACAGAGGGTGGCGTACCAGTGCCCGTCGGAGTGCCGGGTCACGGTGACGTTCAGCAGCCGTGCCCGCCCACGGCGCAGCCGCCGACGCAGTCCCGATTGGGCGGCGCACGGAGCGGCGACCCGAACCCATCCGTACTTGGCCATCCGGACCCGGCCCGGCTCGAGCCGGAGCCCGTCGGTAATGGTGAACCGGGCACGGTCGGTGTGCCGAGACTTGAACCGCGGAAACCGCCGCTGCCCCTTCAGGAATGCCCGGTGCGCCTCGGCCGCAGCCCGGATGCCGTATCGGAACGTCCACGTCGAGTGCTCGTCCGCCCACGGCGCCACCACCGGCTTGGCCGCAGTCCACAGCTTGGCGAGGGTGAAGTACGTCAGCGGGCGGACCCGGTCCGGTTTCGGGATGTCGTAGGTCGCCTCGGCGGCCCACTGGTCCGCGTTCGCCTTGATCTTGGCCACCGCCCAGTTGTGCGCGAACCGGCGAGCACCCGCGGCGCGCAGCAGCATCCGGGCCGGACGTCGCTGACGTCCAGACGGACCCGCACCGCACCGGTCGACATGCCCGCGATGGTGCCGGTCAGCACCGACAACGCATCACACGGTCACCGTAAAGGGGCGGCGTTCAGGAGCTGCAGGTCGCGCCCTCACCGGGCAGGACGCCGTCCAGCAGGTAGCCGTCGACGGCCGAGTCCACGCAGTCCGAGCCCCGGGCGTAGGCGGTGTGGCCCTCGCCCTCCCACGTCAGCAGGCGGCCCGACTCCAGCTGCGACGCCAGCGCCTCCGACCACGGGTACGGCGTCGCCGGGTCGCCCGTCGTCCCCACCACGAGGATCGGTGCCGCGCCGGGGGCTGCGATCGGCTCGGCGTCCCGCACCGGCGGGTGCGGCCACATCCCGCACGTCACCTCCCCGAACGCGAGGAACCGCCCGAACGTCGGCGACGCGGCAGCCAGCTCCTCCTCCGACGCCCGCATCGCCTCCGGGGAGTCGTCCACCGCGTAGTCGAGGCAGTTCACGGCCGCGAAGGCCTCCAGGAGGTTGCTGTTGTAGGAGCCGTCGTCCGCGCGGTCCGCGTAGAGGTCGGCCAGCTCGAGCAGGGGCGTCCCGTCCCCCGACAACGCCGCCGCCAGCGCGGCGTCCAGCACCGGCCAGGCCGCGTCCTCGTACAGCGGGGTGATGATGCCGCTCACCGCCAGCGTGACGGTCAGCTCCCGGTCGGAGTCCGTGGCGAGCGGCCGTTCCTCCGCCGCCGCGATCACCTGCTGCACCTGGGCCGCCGCGTCGTCCACCGATCCCCGCAGCGGGCACTCGCCCGAGGTGTCGCCGTCCAGGCACGCCTGCAGGTAGTTGCGCAGCGCCAGCTCCAGCCCGGCGGCCTGGCCGAGCACCACGTCGGCGTAGGTGTTCGCCGGGTCGAGCGCCCCGTCGAGCACCAGCCGTCCCACCCGCTGCGGGAACTGCTTGGCGTAGCTCGCCCCCAGCAACGTGCCGTAGGACTTCCCGAGGTACGTCAGCCGCTCCTCCCCGAGCGCGGCCCGCAGCACGTCCATGTCCCGCGCCGCCGACGGCGTGGCCACGTGGGCCAGCAGCGCGCCGGCGTCCGCCTGGCACCCGGCCACGAACTCGGCCGCGACCTGCTCGAGCTCGGCGAGCCCCGCGGGGGTGCCCGCCTCGACGTCGTAGGCGAGGTAGTCGTCCATCTGCGCGTCGCTCAGGCAGTCGATCGGCGCGGAGTCCCCGACCCCGCGGGGGTCGAAGCCGACCAGGTCGTAGGCGGCCCGCGCCTCGGGGGACACCAGGGTCTCGCCGAACTCCTCGACGAGTGCCGTGCCGGAGGCACCTGGCCCCCCGGGGTTGTAGAGCAGCGAACCGATCCTCGCGTCGGCGTCGGTCGCCGGCCTCCGGACGACGGCCAGATCGAGCGTGGCGCCCTCCGGCGCCTCCCAGTCCACCGGCACCGTCACGGAGGTGCACTCCACGCCCTCGCCGCACGCTTCCCACTGGGGCGCCTGCGAGTAGAACCGCTCGTAGGCGGGGTCGGCCGCGGGCTCGTCCGGTGCCTCGACGCTACCGGTGACCGGGGGGAGCGTCTCCGGGGTCCCGCTCGGTCGGGTGCCCTGGTCCTGGGTGCAGGCCCCGAGCAGGACGACGGCAGCGGCGACCGCGGCCAGGCGGCGCCGCGGTCTCACGCGCGGCTCCCACCGGCGGGCAGCAACGCCAGCGCCATCGCCTCGACCGACAGCAACGGGTTCACGGCCAGGCCGATCCTGGTGCGGGCCTGGCCGATCGCGTCCATGTGCCCCAGCGTGGCCTCCGCCGTCCCCGCCCGGGCCACTGCCAGCAGGTCGTCACGCATCGACGGGTTCACCAGCTCGACGCCGGCACCCAGCTGCAGCACCAGCACGTCGCGGTAGACCGACACCAGGTCCTGGAGCGCCCGGTCCACCACGTCGCGCTTGAACCGCGTGGCCCGCGACTTCTGGTCCTTCTCCAGCTGGTTGAGCTGGCCACGGACCGCCGGTGGGGGCGTGGCGACCCCGTCGGCCCCCAACGAGTGCAGCAGCGCCGACCGCTCGGCGCCGTCCCGCTCGGCGAGCGCGGCCACCGACTCCTCCGCCGCGACGTCGACCAGGTCTCCGGCCCGGTTGATGGCGTCGGTGACCCCGCGCAGCTCGAAGGCGATCCTCAGCACCTCGCGGCGCCGGTTGCGGGCTCCCTCGTCGCGCGCCAGCCACCGGGCCAGGCCGATGTGGCTCTGCGCCGCCCGCGCCGCGAACGCGGCCATCGGCGGGTCGACGCCGTCCCGGCGGACCAGCAGGTCGGCCACCGCCTGGACCGGTGGCACCCGCAGCCGCAGGGCCCGGCACCGCGAGCGGATCGTGACCAGCACGTCGTCCGGGCTCGGGGCGCACAGCAGCCACACGGTTCGTGCCGGCGGCTCCTCGATCGACTTGAGCAGCACGTTCGCGGCCCGGTCGCCCATCCGGTCGGCGTCCTCGACGAGCACGACCCGCCAGCGGCCCTGGGACGGGTGCCGGGCGGCCCGCTGGACCAGCTCCCGGGTCTCCTTGATGACGATCGACAGCTGCTCGGTGCTGACGACCTCGACGTCGGCGTGCGACCCCCCGACGGCCGTGCGGCAGGCGTGGCAGTCACCGCAGCCGCCCCGCTCGCACTGCAGCGCCGCCGCGAACGCCCGGGCGGCGGTGGAGCGTCCCGACCCCGGCGGACCGGTGAACAGCCAGGCGTGGGTCATCCCCGTGCCCGCACCGCCGGCCACCGCGTCCGCCGCGGCTCGGGCCGCACGCTGCAGGACGGCGACGGGCTGGTCCTGCCCGACCAGGTCCTCCCAGACGCTCACCGGCGCCGTTCCGGGTCGTCGCCCAGCCCGAACAGCTCCTCGGAGAGGTCCAGCGGCTTGGTCTGCGGACGCTTCTGGTGGCTTCGGTCGGCCGGCTGCGCCGTCGGCAGCGCGGCCGTCGACGTGTCGTCGTCACCGTGGCGCGACAGGGTCTCGGCGTGGGCCTTCGCCTCCGCCTCGCGTCGCGCGGTGACCTCGGCCTGGGCCCTGGCCTTCTCCTCGGCCCGCTCACGCTCCCTGCGCTCGGCCTCTGCGCGTTCGGCCTCCCGGCGGGCCTGCTCCTCCGCGTCACGTCGGGCCTTTTCCTCCGCCGCGCGGCGGGCCTGCTCCTCGACCTCGGCCCTGTCCTGCTCGGCCTTCAGCCGGGCCCGCTCCTCGCGCTCGGCCACCTGTCGCGACGACAACGGCAGTACGTCGGCCAGGTGCCGCCTGACCTGCTCGGCCTGCGCCTCGGGCTCGGCTGCCGCATCGAGGACCAGGTACCGCCGGGGGTGACGACGCGCCAGCTCCAGGAAGCCGGCCCGCACCCGCTCGTGGAAGTCCGTCGGCTCCCGCTCGAGGCGGTCGTCGCCGTCGCCCCGCCCGCCACGGCGCTGCTGACCGACGTCCGGCGGGATGTCGAAGAGCACGGTGAGGTCGGGCGTCAGGTCCTGCGTCGCCCACCGCGACAGCTGGGCGACCTCGTCGCCGTCCAGGTCGCGACCGGCTCCCTGGTAGGCGATCGACGAGTCGACGTAGCGGTCGGTCACCACGACGGCACCCCGCTGCAGGGCCGGGCGGACGACGGTCGCCACGTGGTGGGCCCGGTCGGCCGCGTACAGCAGCGCCTCGGCCCGGGCGTCCAGGTGGTCGCCGTGCAGCACCAGCTCGCGGATCCGCGAGCCCTGCTCCGTCGCGCCAGGCTCGCGCGTCAGCACGACGTCGTGCCCGAGCTCGTCCACCAGCCACGCCCGCAAGAGCTCACCCTGCGTGGACTTCCCCGCGCCGTCGCCGCCCTCGAGCGCCACGAAGAAGCCGGCGTAACCCTGGCCCGGCCCCGGGTGCGGCTGCCCCATGTGACGCCTCTGCCACGCGCTCACCAGGTCGGTCATCAGCGGCACGGCACGGTCGTCGTACATCTGCCGGTAGGAGACCACCCCGATGGCGATGGCCAGCACCGCCGCGATCAGCAGGGTCAGCGCCGCGCCGTTGTACGTCAACGCGACGTCGGGCGTGAACTGGATCCGGTTGGTGCCGATCAGGGCCGCCAGGGCCGGGGCCAGCGCCATCACGCCCACGAGGACGACGCGCGCCGCGGACTGCACGAAGGCGAAGGTGCGACCCCGCAGCTCGTCGGCCACCTCCAGCCCGAGCATCGTGTAGCCGGTGACCCAGGCGACACCGGCGCCGACGCCCAGCGCGACCGTGAACAGCGACGCCATCACGATGTTGGGGATCAGCGCAACCAGGGCGAGGAAGACGCCCGCCAGCACGATCGACAGGCCGAACAGCCGCCACCGCGCCAGCTCCGCCAGCAGCCGGGGGCCGACGAACATCCCTCCGGCGAGCCCCGTGAAGACGCAGGCGAACAGGACGCCGTAGCCGGGCTCACCCGCGCCCAGGTCGTCGACGAAGGTGGGGGCGACGCCGATCACGAACCCGCCGGCACCGAAGGCCCCGAGCATCCCGATCACCAGGCCGCGCACGAGCTTCGTCGTCCCGACGAACTGCCAGCCCTCCACGATCGTGTGCCAGACGGACGGCCGCACCGTCGGTCCGGCTGCCTCGTCGCTGGCGGTCGGGCGGCGGGGCATGTCGAGGTTCCAGATCACCAGCGCGGCGACGAGGTACGTGACGGCGTTGACGTAGAGCGCGAGCTCGATCGGTCCGCCGATGGCGTCGATCACGTTGTCCAGGGCCCCCGACACCAGCGCGAGACCGCTGAAGAGCAGGGCCGCGAACGGCGCGCTGCCGTAGGTCGTCGCCAGGCTGACCTGGTTGGCCGCCTCGAGCCGCTCGCGAGGCACCAGGTTCGGCACGGTCGCGTCCTTGGCGGGCATCCAGAACAGGCCCACGATCTCGATCAGCACCGTCGCGACGAACAGCCACCACAGCGTGCCGATCACCGGGATGGAGGCGAACAGGCCGAAGCGGACGACGTCCCCCACGACCATCGTCACCTTGCGGTCCAGGCGGTCGGCGACCGCGCCCGCCAGCGGCCCGAAGAGGATGGCCGGGGCGAGTCGCAGGGTCAGGACGCCGGCCACCGCGAGGTTCGCCGCCGCGTAGGAGGACTGCCCGCCCAGGTTCGCCGCGAGCGCGGTCGTGGCGAGGAGCCCGAGCCAGTCCCCGAAGGACGAGAGCCCGAGGGAGAGCCACAGCCGTCGGAAGGCGGTGATCTTCAGCACGCCGCGCACGTCGTGGTCCGGGATCGGCGTCCCCGTGTACGCCGTCGAGGCGCTGCTGCTGCTCACTCGCTCAGCGTAACCGTGCGGTCGGACGCGACGATGCGGTCGTCGGTCAGGTCTTCTTGGCGGCGGTCTTCCTCGGCGCCGTCTTCTTCTTCGTCGTCTTCTTGGCGGTCCTCTTGCGGGCCGTCTTCTTCGCGGGTCCGCGGGCCCGCTTGTCCGCCAGCAGCTCGGCGGCACGCTCGAGCGTGATCGACTCGACCGCATCGTCCTTGCGCAACGTCGCGTTCGTCTCGCCGTCCGTCACGTAGGGGCCGAACCGGCCGTCCTTGACGACCACCGGCTTCTCCGAGACGGGGTCGTCGCCCAGCTCGCGCAGGGGTGGTGCCGCCGTCCGCCCCTTGCCGCGCTTGGGCTGGGCGTAGAGCGCGAGCGCCTGCTCCAGCGTGACCTCGAAGATCTGGTCCTCGGTCTCCAGCGACCTCGAGTCGGTGCCCTTCTTGAGATAAGGCCCGTAGCGGCCGTTCTGCGCCGTGATCTCCTCGCCGCTCTCGGGGTCGGTCCCCACCACCCGCGGCAGCGACAGCAGCAGCAGCGCGTCGTCGAGCGTGAGGGTCTCCAGGTTCATCGACGCGAACAAGGAGCCGGTCCGGGGCTTGACCCGGCTCTTGGGGGGCGCGTCCGCCTCGACCTCGCTCAGCACCTCGGTGACGTAGGGACCGAATCGGCCACTTCGGGCGACGACGGCCCGGCCCGTCTCCGGATGCGTGCCCAGCTCACGGTCGCCCTCGCCCTGACTCTCCAGCAGCTCGCGGGCCCGGTCGGTCGTCAGCTCGTCCGGGGCCACGTCGTCCGGCACGCTCGCGCGCCTGGGGTCCTCGCCCTCCGCGCCGGGCACCTCGAGGTAGGGGCCGTACCGGCCGACCCGCAGCGTGATGCCGTCCCCGATGTCGACGGAGTTGATGCCGCGCGCGTCGATGTCGCCGAGGTCGTCGACCAGCGCCTTGAGCCCGGCCGCGAACGTCGCCGAAGGTCCGTCGTCCCCGAAGTAGAAGCGCGCGAGCCACGCCCCACGTTGCTCCTGGCCGTCCGCGATCTTGTCGAGATCGGCCTCCATCGCCGCCGTGAAGTCGTAGTCGACCAGGCGCCCGAAGTGCTTCTCGAGCAACGTGGTCACGGCGAAGGCGATCCAGCTCGGGACCAGGGCGTTGCCCCGGTGCGCCACGTAGCCCCGGTCGAGAATCGTCGAGATCGTCGACGCGTACGTCGACGGTCGCCCGATTCCCCTCTCCTCCAACGCCTTCACGAGACTTGCCTCGGTGAACCGCGGAGGCGGATTGGTCTCGTGACCGTCCTTGACGAGTTCCAGGACGTCGAGCGCCTGACCGTTCGCCAGCTGCGGCAGGCGCGTGTCGGCGCCGTCCGCCGTGCTCTCGCTGTTGCGCTCCTCGTCTCGCCCTTCCTCGTAAGCGGCGAGGAAGCCGCGGAAGGTGATCACGGTGCCGGACGCGGAGAACTCGGCGTCGCGGCGGGCGTCGTCCGTCGTGGTCGCCCCGACACGGATCGTCGCCGTCGAGCCCTTGGCGTCGGCCATCTGGCTGGCGACCGTGCGCTTCCAGATCAGCTCGTACAGCCGGAACTCGTCGCCCCGCAGCCGCCCCGCCACCTGTGCGGGCGTCCGGAACGAGTCCCCGGACGGCCTCACCGCCTCGTGCGCCTCCTGGGCGTTCTTGGACTTGCTGGCGTAGGTGCGCGGGGCGTCCGGGACGAAGTCGGCGCCGTACAGCTCGGTCGCCTGGCGGCGCGCGGCGGACACCGCCTCCGAGCTCAAGGCGGTCGAGTCGGTTCGCATGTAGGTGATGAACCCGTTCTCGTACAACGACTGCGCGGTGCGCATCGTCTGACGCGCACTGAAGCGCAGCTTGCGCGAGGCCTCCTGCTGCAGCGTCGACGTCGTGAACGGCGCGGCCGGACGACGGGTGTGCGGCTTGGTCTCCACCGCGCGGACGGCGAAGCTCGCCTCGGCGAGACCCTCGACCAGCGACGTCACGGCCGGCTCGTCGAGCACCACGGCGCCCGACGTCTTCAGCTGTCCGCGGTCGTCGAAGTCGCGGCCGGTGGCGACGCGGGCGCCGTCCACCTGGACGAGCCGGGCCCCGAACGCGCCGCCCGCATCGGAGTCCGCGGGCTCGAAGCGGCCCTGGATGTCCCAGTACCCGGCGGCACGGAAGGCCATCCGCTCCCGCTCGCGCTCGACGACCAGCCGCGTGGCCACCGACTGGACCCGGCCGGCGGAGAGCCCCGCGCGCACCTTGCGCCAGAGCACCGGCGAGACCTCGTAGCCGTAGAGGCGGTCCAGGATGCGGCGGGTCTCCTGCGCGTCGACGAGGCGGTCGTCGATGTCGCGGGTCGCCTCCAGTGCGCGCTGGATGGCCTCGCGGGTGATCTCGTGGAACACCATCCGCTTGACCGGCACCGTGGGCTTCAGCGTCTGCAGCAGGTGCCAGGCGATCGCCTCGCCCTCGCGGTCCTCGTCCGTGGCCAGGTAGAGCTCGTCCGCGTCCTTGAGGAGGCGCTTGAGCTCGGAGACCTTCTTCTTCTTGTCCGCGTCGACCACGTAGTACGGCTCGAAACCGTTGTCCACGTCGACCGCGAAGCGACCGAACGGGCCCTTCTTCATGTCCGCCGGCAGCTCGCTGGGTTGGGGCAGGTCGCGGATGTGCCCCACGCTGGCCTCGACCTCGAAGCCGTCGCCGAGGTAGCCCGCGATGGTGCGGGCCTTGGCGGGCGACTCGACGATGACGAGCTTGCGCCCACCGCCCGTGCTCGTGCTCCTGGCCACGTCCTGCCTCTCTGGTTCCACCCCTGGTGCTTGGCGCGAGCACGGTAACGCCTCGCGGGCGGCGTGGCGTCCACGCCCCGTCACAGACTCAGGCGACCGACGCCGCCCGTCGCAGCGCCGCAAGACTTCGGGCGACGTCCTCCGAGGTCGTTGACCAGTTGCTGACCGAGATCCTCAGGACCGCTCGCCCCTGCCAGCGCGACCCGGTGATCCAGGCGGTTCCGTCCCGCAGGAGCCGGTCCACCACGTCCTGGGTGCGCGCGTCGTCCTCGAAGGCCGCACACACCTGGGTGAACACGATGTCGTTCAGCACCTCGACCCCGTCGATCGCCGACAGCCCGGCAGCGAACGCCTGCGCGTGGGTGCAGAGCCGGGCGACCAGGTCAGCGACGCCATCGCGGCCCAGGGAACGCAGCACCGCCCACACCGGAAGGGCGCGTCCCCGCCGCGACATCTCGGGAACCAGCTCGTGCGAGTCGCCCTCGTCGTCCCGGAGGAGGTACTCACCGTGCGCCCCCAGCGCGGCCCGGTGCGCGGCGCGGTCACGCACGATGGCGATTCCGCTGTCGTAGGGCACGTTGAGCGTCTTGTGGGCATCCGTCGCCCACGAGTCGGCGGCCTCGTAGCCCGTCACGAGATGACGACAGGACGGCGAGGCTGCAGCGAAGAGGCCGAACGCCCCGTCGACGTGGACCCAGGCGCCGTGTCGTTGCGCCGTCTCGATGGCGGCCTCGAACGGGTCGAACGCCCCGGAGTGGATGTTCCCCGCCTGCAGCGCCACGATCGTCGGGGCGCCCTCCCCGGCGAGCAGTGCCTCGGCCAGCGCGTCGACGCGCACCCGTCCCTCGTCGTCCACCGCGACCGTCTCCGGGCTGCCGAGCCCGAGGTACCGCAGCGCCAGGTCGACGCTGACGTGCCGCTCTGCCCCGGCCAGGACCCGCACGCGCGGGCCACCCGCCAGGCCGTTGGCCTCGGCGTCCCAGCCTGCCCGCTTCAGGACGACGTGGCGGCCGGCGGCGAGACACGTGAAGTTCGCCATGGTGGCGCCGGTGACGAAGCCGACCGCAGCCTCTCGAGGCAGTCCCAGCAGGTCCAGGACCCACCTGGACGCGGCGTCCTCGACCGCGGAGTGGGCGGGGGTGACCTGACGCATGGCGCTGTTCTGGTCCCAGGCGCTGACCAGCCAGTCGGCGGCCAGCGCCGCCGGATGCGTCCCCCCGATGACGAAGCCGAAGAACCGTCCGGAGGGCATGGCCGCCAGCCCCGGCTCGCAGGCGCGGGCCAGCGTGTCGACCACATCGGCCGCGGACGACGGACCTGCCGGCAGGTCCGGGCCCAGCGCCGCCGCGACCTCGGCGATCGACGCCCGCGCCGGCACGCTCCGGTCGTCCAGGCTGCCCAGCCACGCGCGGGCATGGGTGATGGCGCGGTCGAGCGCCTCGTCGTACCGGTCTGGAGGAGTGGTCATGGACACGCAGTCTCGTCGAGTCGGTGCCCCTTCGCTGCGGAACCACCTCACCAGCAGTGTGTCGCTCGCTGGTTCTCATTCTGTCGATGCGGCGCCACCGTAGACCACAGAGATTTCTTTGCAAAGGAGTCTTTGTGGTCTACGGTGGCGACATGGCCTCCCGATCCACCCGCTACGTCGAGGACACCGCCTCGCTGCGCGCCATCGCCCACCCGCTGCGCCTCGAGCTGCTCGGCCGCCTGAGGATGCTCGGGCCGGCCACCGCGAGCGCGCTGGGCCGTGACCTCGGCGAGAGCAGCGGCTTGACCAGCTACCACCTGCGCCAGCTCGAGCGGTTCGGCTTCATCGAGCCCGCCCCCGAGCAGCCGTCGCGCCGCGAGAAGGTCTGGCGCGCTGCGCACGAGAGCACGTCCTTCCGGCTCTGGGAGGGCGCGGGCCCGGCCGAGAAGGCCGCCGTCGACACGATCATCGCCGTCCAGATCGAGCACCTGCTGGCCGGCGTCCGCCGCCGGCAGCGCGAGGCGTCGGCGTGGCCGACAGCGTGGCTCGACGCCCACGCCTCCAGCGACATGCAGGTGCGCCTGACACCGCAGGCGCTGCGGCGGCTCGGGGAGCAGATCTCCGAGCTGGTCTGGGAGGCCGAGACCCCCGACGACCCGGACGCCCGCTGGGTCGAGCTGCACCTGCAGTCCTTCTTCCGCGACGGAGAGAGCCCGTGACCGAAGTTCCCGACCTCCTGACGCTGCGCCGGCGGTTCGTCGTCCTGACGTTCCTGCGCTGGTTCCCGACCGGCCTGCTGATCCCTGCCCTGGTGCTGCTGCTCACCGCGCGCGGGCTGTCGCTGCAGACGGTCGGCCTCGTGTTCGTCGTGTACGGGCTGACCTGCGTCGTCCTTGAGCTTCCGACCGGAGGCCTGGCCGACGTGATCGGACGCCGGGTGGTCCTGGTGGCCTCGGGCCTGCTCTTCGTGGTGAGCGCCGTCGTGCTGGCCTTCGGCCAGGGCGTCTGGATCCTCGTCGTCGGCGCCGCGCTGATGGGTGTCGGCCGCGCGCTGGACTCCGGGCCGCTGGAAGCCTGGTACGTCGACGCGGCCCGCACCGTCGACACCCGGTGCGACCTCAAGCCGGCTCTCTCCCGGGCCCACGCCGCCGGGGCGCTCGGTCTCGGCATCGGCTCCCTCGCCGGCGGTGGCCTGATCGCTCTGGCCTGGCTGCCCGAGGCCGGCAGCGCGGTGCTGCTGACCCTGTCCGTCCCCTACCTCGCGGCCGCGGTGTTCGGGGTCGTCGGCGTGGCGTTCGTCGCCGCGTGGGTCCACGAGCCGAGCCGCGGCGGGGCGCGGCCGACGGTCCGCGAGGTCCTGGTCGACGTGCCGCGCACCGTCG
>Ga0209587_1000682_pt1 | contig 16556 bp, 13 predicted proteins | sample NGEPerD_2_FD_184512 | JGI IMG/M metagenome (GOLD analysis project Ga0209587, IMG submission 184512) | Arctic peat soil microbial communities from the Barrow Environmental Observatory site, Barrow, Alaska, USA - NGEE PermafrostL1-D... | ecosystem: Environmental > Terrestrial > Soil > Wetlands >... | reverse complement strand
TAGGTGGATGAGCGGGCCTGGTCCGGGGCGGTGGTGAAGCCGACCTGGTTGTTGATGACCAGGTGCACCGTGCCGCCGGTCTTGAAGCCGCGCAGCTGGCTCATCATCAGCGTCTCGGCCACCACGCCCTGGCCGGCGAAGGCCGCGTCGCCGTGCACGAGGATGGGCAGCACGGGCGCGGGCCAGGTCTCGTCGCCCTGCTCGCGGAGCTCGTCCTGCAGGGCGCGCGCCATGCCCTCGACCACGGGATCCACGGCTTCGAGGTGGCTGGGGTTGGCCGACAGCCGGACGTTGATGCGGTTGCCGTCCAGCGATGCGTGCACGCCCTGGGCGCCCAGGTGGTACTTCACGTCCCCCGAGCCCTGCATCGAGTCGGGGTCGATGTCGCCCTCGAACTCCCTGAAGATGCGGTTGTAGCTCTTGCCCAGGATGTTGGCCAGGACGTTGAGGCGGCCGCGGTGGGCCATGCCCATCACCGCGTCGCCGATGCCAGCGTCCGCCGCGGCCGACAGCAGGATGTCGAGCATGGGGATGGTCGACTCGGCGCCTTCCAGCGAGAAGCGCTTGTGGCCGATGTACTTGGTGTGGAGGAACTTCTCGAAGGCCTCCGCGTCGGACAGCCGCGACAGGATGTGGCGCTGCTGCTCCAGCTTGAGCTCGTCGCTGACACCCTCGACGTGGTCCTGGATCCATTCCTTCTGCTCGGGCTCCTGGATGTGCATGTACTCAACACCCAGGGTGCGGCAGTAGGCGTCGCGCAGCACGCCGAGGATGCGCCCGAGCGACATGCGGGACTCCCCGGTGAAGCCGCCGGTGGCGAACTCGCGATCGAGGTCCCAGATGGACAGGCCGTAGGTGGCGGGGTCGAGCTCGGGGTGCACGCGCTGGAAGGTGTGCGCCAGCGGGTTGAGGTTGGCGATGAGATGGCCCCGCACCCGGTAGGCGTTGATGAGTTTCTGCACCGAGATCTGCTTCTCGGCGCGCTGCAGGTCCCCGCCGGGGGACGTGGAGGGGTTGTCGTCCCGGCGCCACCGCACCGGCTCGTAGGGGATTCGCAGTGAGTCGAAGATGCCGTCGTAGAAGCCGTGGTCGCCCACCAGCAGCTCTTGGACGTGCTTGAGGAACAGCCCCGACTCGGCTCCCTGGATGACGCGGTGGTCGTAGGTGGAGGTGACCGTGATGACCTTGCCGACGCCCAGCTCGGCCAAGGTGCGCGGGTCGGTCGCCTGGTACTCGGCGGGGAAGTCGAGGGCGCCCACGCCGATGATGGCCGACTGCCCCGGCATCAGCCGGGGGACACTGCCGACCGTGCCGAGCGTGCCCGGATTGGTGAGCGTGACGGTGGTGTCGGCGAACATGTCCGGTTCGAGCTTGCCGGTCCTGACCTTGCGGATGATGTCTTCGTAGGCACGGTAGAAGCCCGCGAAGTCCAGGGTGTCCGCGGCCTTGATGTTGGGCACCAGCAGGCTGCGCGAGCCGTCCTTGCGCTCGATGTCCACCGCGAGGCCCAGGTTGTACTGCTCGGGCCGGCGGACGTAGCCCCTGCCGCCGGCCTCGTGGTAGCTGGCGGCCATGGCGGGCAGCTCCACCAGCGCGCGCACGACGGCCCAGCCGATGAGATGCGTGAAGCTGACCTTGCCACCGCCGGTGCGGGCGAGCTGGTTGTTGAGGATCTGGCGGTTGACCTCGAGCAATTTGGCTGGGATCACCCGGATCGAGGTGGCGGTCGGCATCGACCGCGACTCGTTCATGTTGTCGGCCAGCACCGAGGCGACGCCGCGGATGGGCGTGGCGCCCTCCGGCAGCTGATCCGTGCCGGACGCCGGCGCCTGCCGGCCTGCTGCGCCGGCTCGCGCTGTCGGGGCTGCCACAGGTGCCGCGGCTGCCGCAGGTGTCGCGGGTGTTGGGATCGTTAGGGCTGTGGGCCGGCGGGTCGCGGACGCAGCCTTGCGGCCGTTGTCCCGGGGCACCGCCGGAGCGCCCAGCCCACCGGGGGTGTAGTCGGAGAAGAACTCGTGCCACGACTCTCCGACGCTGGAGGGATCAGCGAGGTACTCGCGGTAGAGCTCCTCCACCACCCACGCGTTGGTGCCGAAGTCTCGCTGCTGCTGGTCTTCCACCATGGTCGGGTCGCGTCCTCGTCGGATGTGCGCTGGCTTGCATGTTGATGCTATCCCCGCAGGCGCTCGCGGCACACGGCGCCACCCCGGCCGGACGGCGGACATGGTGACGTAGGGTCTGGTCATGTTGACCGACGACGGCCAGGCCCCCAGCCCTGGAACGGTCGGGCCTGGAACGGTCGGGCCTGGAACGGTCGGGCCTGGGACGGTCGGGCCTGGGACGGTGGGCGTGGGACCCCACCCGCGACCCTGGCCCCACGACGACCGGCTGGACCCCCAGCTGCTCGCCCGCGGCGACCGACGCAACGTCGTGGACGCCTATCGCTACTGGCGGCTGGAGACGATCCGCGAGGACCTCGCCCGCCGGGCGCACCCCTTTCACGTCGCCATCGAGAACTGGCAGCACGACCTCAACATCGGTGCGGTCGTGCGCAACGCCAACGCCTTCGGCGCGGCCGGGGTGCACATCGTCGGCCGCAGGCGTTGGAATCGACGGGGCGCCATGATGACCGAGGCCTACCTGGCGCTGCACCGCCACGACACCATCGCCGACTTCGTCGCCTGGGCGGCGGCGCACGAGCTGCCGCTGGTGGGCATCGACAACCTGCCGGGCTCCGTCGACGTCCGCCGGTTCGCGCTGCCGCGGACGTGCGCGCTGCTGTTCGGCCAGGAGGGGCCGGGGTTGTCGGACGCGGCTCGGGCGGCCGTCGCCGCGGTGGTGTCCATCCCGCAGTTCGGTTCCACCCGTTCGATCAACGCGGGGGCCGCCTCGGCGGTGGCGATGTATGAGTGGGTCCGCAGGCACGCCCAAGCCTCGGCCTGAGGACCTGGTCTGACGGGCACCGGTGTTTCAGGCACGATGGGCAGCCATGGGAGCACACCGCATCTGGGCGCGGACCCCACGGGCTGATGCCCAGGCTGACCCCCAGGCCGACCCCCGCGCCGACCCCCGGGCCTCAGCCGGCCTGTACGCCCGCTATCGCACGGACCTGCTGGTGGCGGCCGCGGTGCTGCTGATGGCCGCACCCATCGTGCAGCTCATGATGGCGCAGCAGGAGTCCCGCTTCGCCCTCACCGCCGCGCTGACCGAGCGCGGCACGGTTGTGATCGACGCCTACGAGCACATCCTGGGGGTGGACCGGGCGGTGCGCGACGGTCACACCTACTCCGACAAGGCCCCCGGCCAGCCGGTCTTGGCGGTTCCGGCCTACGCTCTGTACCGGGCGTTGGGCGGGACGTCGGCGATCGTGCAGGACGAGATCGGCAACCTCGGGCTGTGGGCGACCTCGGTGGCGACGGCGGCGCTGCCCGCTGCCGCCCTGGCCGTGCTGATGCGCCGTCTGGCCCGCCGCGTCGCCGGCCCACGCTGGGCGCTGGCGGCCGCGCTGGGACTGGCACTGGGCTCGTTGCTGCTGCCGTTCTCCACACTGCTGTTCGGCCACGTGCTGGCGGGCTTCCTCTCCCTGTCCGCCTTCGCCCTGGTGCTGCCAGCGCAGGTCACGCCCCGGCGGCTGACCGCGGGTGGGCTGGTGGCCGGGCTGGCGGTGCTGACCGAGTTCACCACGGCCATCGTGGCCATCGTGCTGGTCGGGTTCGTGGCCTGGCGCCACCGCGGCGAGGTGCTGCACTTCGTGGTCGGGGGCCTCGGGCCCGCGGCGGCGCTGTTCGCCTACAACAGCGCCGTGTTCGGCGGCCCCCTGTCGTTCAGCTACGAGGCGTCGGAGACCTTCGGCGCGGGCCACCGCAGCGGCCTGGTGGGCGTCCAGCTCCCGGACGCCGCCATGGCGCTGCGGGTCGCCTTCGGTGAGCGCGGCCTGTTCACGCTCACCCCGGTCGTGCTCGCGGGTGTGCTCGGATCGGTCGGCCTGGCGCTGCACACCTCCGGCGACCGGCGGGCGCTCGGCGTGGTCGGCCTGGTGGTGTTCGGGCTGTTCTTCCTGGTCCAGGCGGGGTGGGGCAACCCGTTCGGCGGCGCCTCCCCGGGGCCGCGCTACGTCACCCCGGCACTGCCGTTCCTGGCCCCCGGGGTGGCCTACGCCTTCCGACGCGCCCCCGTGGTCACCGCCACCGCCACCGCCGTCGGTGTCGTCACCATGCTGATCGCGACCCTGACGTTGCCGCTGGCCCAGCCGACGGAGCCGTTCGCCGTCGGCTATTGGGTGTCCCGGCTGGCCGAGGGTCGTACGATCGACACCGTCCTGACGATGGCCTTCGGCAGCCGCTTATGGCTCTTCGTGCCGCCGCTGCTGGCCTACGCGCTGAGCGCTCGGCTCCTCGCCAGGCCCGCCCTGGAGGTCAGTGCAGAAGAGCCGCGGGGTCCAGCACCCCGCCCTGCGTCTCGAATGCGGCCCGAACCTCCGCGCGCAGACGCGCGTCGGTGAGGAAGTCCGCAGCGGTGACCGCGAGGCCGAAGGCGCCGTCCACGCAGCCACGGTCGGCTTCCTCCCCGACCGACCAGACCGCGAACTCGGGGTCGTGGATGGACACGCCGACGGGAGCGACCTTGAGGGTCGGGTGGATCGAGGGCACGCGCACGCTCACGTTGCCCATGTCGGTCGAGCCGGTCATGTGCTCCGGCACGATGCCGCGCGGCAGGACCCGCCGCCCCCGCCGGGCCATGGCCTGGGCGTAGCGCGCGGCGAGGGGCGCGTTGTTGCGCAGCGGCAGGTAGACGGGACAGGTGTCCCACTCCAGCTCCAGCTCGGTCCCGGTCGCCAGCGCCGCCGCTCGGAAGATGGCCTCGGCGCGGTCGCACAGCTCGGCGAGGGTCTCCGGCTCCGCCGAGCGCAGGTAGAACAGCGCCTGTGCGCGCGCCGGCACGATGTTGGGCTTGCTCCCGCCGTCGGTGATGACGCCGTGGACGCGGTCGCTGGGCAGCATGTGCTGGCGCAGCTGCGCGACCCCCGTGTAGGCGCTCACGACTGCGTCCAGGGCGTTGCGCCCCAGAAACGGCAGCGCCGAGGCGTGCGCGGACCGGCCGTGGTAGGTGATCTGGACCTGGCGCACCCCGATCCACGGGTGCTCCGCCACCTCCACGTTCATCGGGTGCAGCATCAGCGCGGCGTCCACCTCGGCGAAGCCACCCGCCTGCGCGATCAGCTCCTTGCCGCCACCGCCCTCCTCGGCGGGCGTGCCGATCAGCTCCACCGAGCCGCCCAGGTCCGGCTGCAGCCGCGCCAGCGCGAGGAAGGCGCCGACCGCGGTGGCGGCGATGATGTTGTGCCCGCAGGCGTGGCCGATCTCGGGCAGGGCGTCGTACTCCGCGAGCACGGCCACGCGCGGTCCCGAGCCGTCGCCGGCCAGTGACCGCAGCGCCGTCGGCAGACCGTAGGCGCCCACCTCGCAATCGTGGCCGTGGTTCGAGAGCAGCTGCGCGATCGCCGCGGCCGCGTGCTGCTCGGCATAGCCGACCTCGGGATGGGCGTGCAGGTCGTGGGACAGTCCCAACAGGTCTGCCCGCAGGTCCTCGACCGCGGCCTCGAGGCGGGCCAGCACGTCCGCCGGCGCCCCATCGTGCGCCGAGCGCACCGGCTCGGCCGCCGCGGCGTCCGCCTCCAAGACGCGCATCAGCCGGCCGAGGTAGCCGGAGTAGGGAGCCGCAGGAGTCTGGGGCTGCTGGTCGGGGGATCCCATCCGCGCAGGCTACCGCTGCTTGCGCCTGCGCCGGCCCCGCCCGCGCAGCCGCCGCAGGGCCACCCACACCAGCAGCACCACGGCGATGGCCAGGATGTCGCGGCCGTGCAGGGCGAAGACGAACAGCGGTGGGCTCATGGCAGGAACCGCAAGGCCAGCCCACCGCTGAGCGACACCAGCAGCACCGCCCGCAGCGGGAACTGCACCGCCCGCGCCCCGCGAGGGTCGTAGCGCAGGAAGGCCAGGTCGTGCCCCGTGCGGACCGCCAGCAGGTGCGTGGCCAGGAACACCGCCAGGATGAAGCTCGCCACGGGGACGACGGGCAGCAGCTCGTAGTCGGCCACCGCGCGGATGCCCGGCGTGGCCAGTTGGCGCAGCGCCGCCTGGCCCTCGATCAGGAGCACCGGGGTGTGGTGCGCCACCGCGTAGCCGAGCACCAGCGGGACCAGCGCCGCCAGCAGCACCCGCACACGGACTGCGGCCAGCGCGAGCAGCGCGGCCAGCCCGGCGCTGCGCACGGCGTACAGGGCCGCGCCCTCGCGCAGGCTCTCCAGCGCCGCCCAGCGCGAGGTGTCGGCCACAAAGTCGAACAGGTGCGCACCGATGAGCACGGCGACGATGCCCAGGGTCCCGGCGGGAGCCGGCGCGGCGAGGCTTCGGCGCGGGCCGCGCAGCACCAGCCTGCCGTCGCTGCCACGTCCAAGGGGGGAGAGCCGACCGATGAGGTCCGCGGTCACCTCCAGCGACTCGCCCCGCGCCAGCCACGCCGGCCCGTAACGCACGGCCGCCGCCGCGTGGGCCAGCAGGTAGCCGGCGAGCGCCACCCCCAGCAGCGCCGGCTCGGCGGGTGCCGCCTGCTCCAGCCAGACGATCAGCAGCAGGCCCGCCGCGGCGGGCCACACGCCCCACGACGCCGGTGCGTCCACGACGCCGGCCTGGTCGGGGTCCACCAGGCGCAGCAGGCCGCCGCCCAGGGTGCGCAGCGGCGACAGCGCCCGGGTGAAGCCGCCCAACAGCGCGGCGAGCGGCACGACCAGCGGCCACAGCAGGCCGAAGGCGAGCCGGTGTGCGGGGTTGAGCGCCGGGTCGTCGGGGCCGAGCAGCGCCAAGCCCAGCAGCCCGACCGTGACGGCGAGGCCCGCGGCCCGCAGCATCACGGTCGCCCCCCGGCCCAGGCTGACCGACGCGGCGGCCGGCGCCGAGGCCGCGGCGCCGCCGGCGGCTCCGAGGGAGGTCACCGCGCGGCTCGACAGTAGGCCGGCAACCCCGACGAGGCTGCCGACGGCAGCGATCAGCAGCAGCGGGAAGGGCACCGGCAGAACCGTGCCCTCGCCGAAGCCATGGGCGAACAGCGGGCCGACGTGGACGAAGGAGAGGATGAGCGCATGCTAGGCAATCCGGTTCGCACCAGGGAAACGACGGCGGAGGGTGGGGCCGTGCCAGAAGGCAGCCAGATGGGCGGCAAGGTCCCTGCCGCCGCCGGGGTGGTGCTCGCGGGTGGCCGCTCCGCGCGGATGGGAACCTCCAAGGCCGCATTGGAATGGCACGGGTCGACGTTGCTGCGCCGCGTGAGCGGGATCCTGCTGCGATCCGTCGAGGGGCCGGTCGTGGTGGTGCGGGCCCCCGGCCAGCCCCTTCCGCCCCTGCCGCGCGGCGTCGAGCTGTGCGATGACGCCCAAGAGGGCTTGGGACCGCTGCAGGGGCTCGCGGAGGGGTTGCGGGCGGTCGCGGACCGCGCCGAGGTCGCCTTCGTCGCCTCCACCGACCTGCCCTTCCTGCACGTCGCCTTCGTCCGGGCGGTGCTGCGGGCGCTGCTGGATGCCGACCGGGTGGAGATGGCGCTGCCCCACGTCGGCGGCTTCCCCCAGCCGCTCGCCGCGGCGTACCGCACGGACCTCGCCGAGCGCATCGTGCGACTCCTCTCCGGCGGGAAGCGCGCGCTGGCGGCCCTGGCCGAGCACTGCGCGGTGACGCGCCTCCCCGACTCCGCCCTGCTGGCCGACCCGCGGCTGGCGGCGCTGGACCCGCACCTGCACTCCGTCGTCAACGTCAACCGACCACGGGACTACGCCGCGGCACGCAGCCGTCCGGCACCCGAGGTGGCCGTCGGGCGCGCCGGCGACCCGGCACGCCGACTGGTGCGCGCCGCGACGCTCGGGCACGCAACCGAGGCCGCCGCCGTCGCGCTCGCGGGCCATGTCGCCCTGGTCGGTGGGGACCACCTCAGCCGCGACCCCGAGCTGCCGCTGGTGCCCGGGGACACCGTGGAGCTGCGCCGCCTCACCCGACCGCTGCGGAGCGGGGGGTAGCGTCCCGCCAGCCTCATGGCCCGTAGCGTTTGACCACCGCCGTCGAGGGCAGTTCCGGGCAATGACGAATCCCGTTGGACAGCACACATCGCCGTGGATCGACACCCTGGTGACTCCCGACCTGGGCGCAACCCAGGCGCGCGAGGTGGAGGTGGATGTCGTCGTCGTCGGCGCCGGCATCACGGGCGTCACGACGGCGTTGTTGCTGCGACGCTCCGGACGGCGGGTGGCCGTGGTCGAGGCACGGCGCGTGGGCGCGGGCGTGACGACGCATTCGACGGTCAAGGTGACGGTGGGCCACGGCCTCAGGTACTCCAAGATCGCCGACCAGCGCGGCCTCGACGCGGCAGCCGCCTACGCGCAGGCCAACGTCGCGGGGCTGCAACAGATCTTCGACCTCGCCCAGGAGCTGCAGGTCGGTCGGCTGCAGATCGACTGCATGCTGGAGCAGGGCCTTCCGCACGTGATCTACGCGGAGTCCGACGACGAGGCCGAGCAGGTCCGCAGGGAAGCGGAGATCGCCGCGCGCATCGGGCTGCCAGCCGCGTTGACCCAGACCGCACCGGTGCCGTTTGACGTCAGCGCGGCCGTGCGCTTCGACGGGCAGGCCCAGTTCCACCCCGGACGCTACCTGGCCGGGCTCATCCAGGCCTTCGTCGCGGAGGGCGGCGCGGTCATCGAAGGCGTGCGCGCCCGCGGCGTCGACGAGGACCGCGACATGTGCAAGGTCACCACCTCCACGGGGACCCTGTCGGCGCCGCATGTCGTGGTCGCCACGCACTATCCGTTCCTGAACCGGGGTGGGCACTTCGCCAGCATGAAGGCCCACCGCTCATATGGCATCGCGGGCATCCTGCCCCAAGGTGTGGCAGCGGGGATGACGATCAACGTCGGGTCTCCTACGCATTCAACTCGGACCGTCACCCTGGGCGGGGAAGAGCTCCTGATCGTCGTCGGGGAGAGCCACGAGGTCGGCCACGTCACCGACACCGCCCAACGCTGGGCGAACCTGCGGCGCTGGGCGCGAGACCGGTTCGGCGTCGATGACTTCCGCTACTACTGGTCGGCGCAGGAGACCAGCACGCTGGACCACGTCCCGTTCGTGGGATTCATCGCCCCGGGATCCGAGCGCGTCCTGATCGCAACCGGGTTCGATGGCTGGGGGATGACGAACGGGACGGCCTCGGCGATCCTGATCAGGGACCTCATCGTCGGCCAGCCCAACTCCTGGGCGGCCACCTTCGATGCCCGCCGTGCGCTTCGGCGACTTCCAGGAAGGGATTTCGTCAGCCACAACCTTCAGGTGGGCACGACCTGGCTGAGGGACCGCCTGGCCGGTCCGCCCAGGGGATCGGCGGCGCAGCTGCAGCCCGGCACCGCCGCGGTGCTGAAGGTCGGCGGCGAGGACGTCGCGGCCTACCGCGATGACCAGGGAGCGCTTCACGCCGTGGCGGCCGTGTGCACCCATCTGGGCTGCAACGTCGAGTGGAACGACGGCGAGAAGAGCTGGGACTGTCCCTGCCACGGATCGCGGTTCAGCCCGGACGGCGAGGTCCTGCACGGGCCGGCGTCCTCCGATCTGGCAGCGCGCGAGCTCGGATAGGGGGGCGCACCACGGTCGCTCCGTGACAGGAATATGCCGTCCCTGGCGGCGGTTGCCCCTAGGCGGTTGCCCCTAGTCCGTCCCCGCACCTGCAACAGACTCCCCGAACAAAGGTGAACAGCTTCATGTCGGTCCCGCTGTCCATCCTTGACCTGGCCCACATCCACGAGGGTGGCACTGCCCGCGACAGCTTTGACGCCAGTGTGGCGCTGGCCCAGCGTGCCGAGGAGTGGGGCTATCGGCGGATCTGGTACGCGGAGCACCACAACATGGCCACCATCGCATCCTCGGCCACCAGCGTGCTGATCGCCCACATCGCCGCCCACACGCACAAGATCCGCCTCGGAGCCGGCGGCATCATGCTGCCGAACCATGCGCCGCTGACCATCGCCGAGCAGTTCGGCACGCTTGAGACCCTGCATCCAGGACGCATCGATCTGGGCCTCGGACGGGCACCGGGCAGTGACCAGAGCACCATGCGGGCGCTGCGCCGAAGCCCGACGTCGGCGGACAGCTTCCCGCACGACGTGCTGGAGCTCCAGGGCTACCTGACCGGCGAGACCCGGATCCCCGGTGTGGAGGCGACGCCGGGAAAGGGCACCAACGTGCCGCTGTACATCCTGGGATCGTCGCTGTTCGGAGCGCGGCTCGCCGCCGCCCTGGGGCTGCCGTACTCGTTCGCATCGCACTTCGCGCCCAACGCCCTGCAGGACGCCGTCGCCATCTACCGCCGGGAGTTCCGGCCGTCCGCACAGCTGCAGCAGCCGCATGTCATCGCCGGCGTCAACGTGATCGCGGCTGACACCAAGGCCCAGGCGCAGCGGCACTTCCTGGCCGCCAAGCGCAGCCGGGCAAAGCTGCTCTTCGATCGAGATGGGATCTTCACCGACGAGGACGCGGACATGATCCTTGCCTCACCGGTCGGTCAACCCGTGCTGCAGATGACCAAGTACTCAGCCGTGGGCACCCCGGTTGAGGTGAAGGCCTACCTCGACGGCTTCGCGGAGCATGCCGGCGCCGACGAGCTGATCGTCGCCACCCACGCCAGCGGCGAGGCCTGGCTGCGCTCCTTCGAGCTGCTGGCGGACGTCAGCGAGCTGCTGGCCGCCTGAGGATGCTGGGCATCCCCATCAGGGCAGCGTCGCGAGGACCGCGTCGAGGACCTCGGTGCTGATCTCGCCGCTGGCGCGCCACACGACGGTGCCGGATTCGTCGACCAGCGTGAAGAAGGGATAGCCGTCGACGCCGTAGGCCGAGCCGGCGGAGCCCTCGGCGTCGTCGGCCAGCACGGGCGCCTCCCAGCCCTCACGCTCCAGCCAGGCCTGCGGCGTCCAGTTCGGCGCCTGCGGGTCCGCGGCCGTGGACACGGCGACGACCTGGACATCCTCGGCACCGCCCGCGGCCATCCAGTCGACCAGGCGCGGGATCTCCGCCTGGCAGTGCGGGCACCAGTGCGCGGCGAACACCAGCAGGGTCGGACGCTCGCTGCTGGGCACGGTGACCGGGTCGCCCTCGAAGTTCGTGCCCGTCAGGGTCGGCGCGGCCATGGCCACGGCCGGGTCCGCGTCGGGCGTGGCGCCTGCCAGCGGTGGCAGCGCGGTTCCGTCGATCTCCACGGCGCCGTACTGGCTCCTGGCATCGCTCTTCACCTCGCCGTCGCCGCCCGCGAGCACGAGCGCCACGACCGCGGCGAGGACCACGAACGCGATTGCGATGGGCACGACCGGCAGACCGCCGCGCCGCTGGGGCTTGGGTTTGCCGCCGGTGCCGCGGCGCTTGGTGGAGGCGCTCATGCTGTTCTCGCTTTCGACGTGCTGGGTTCGTCGGAGGCGTCGCAGGCCCGAGCATCGGTGGGCGAGTCGGGCCGCACGGACAGCAGCACGGCCACCAGCGTGAACGCCGCAAACGCCATGTAGGGGATGGTGATGAAGCCGAATTCCTTCACCCACACCAGGCTGCAGGGGTTGGCGGCGTCGCAGGCGATGGCGCCCTCAAGACCGGGGAAGCGCTCCACCAGCAGGTGCCACACCGACACGGCGGCGCCCAGCAGCGCGGCCAGGCGTGCCCAGGGGCGCAGCGGCCACGCCCCTCGCCACGCGGTCAGGGTGAGGGCGGGGAACAGCGGATACATGAAGCCGCGCTGGATCCAGCACAGCCGGCACGGTGGGAACCCGGCGACCTCCGAGTAGTACAGGCTGCCGGCGGTGGCCACGCCCGTGACCACGGCAGCCAGGACGAGCGTGGAGCCGCGCACGCCGTCGGCCAGCCGGCCGCGCACAGGGCGCAGCGCCGGCACCACGCTGGTGGCGATGGCGGTCAGCACCACGACGTTGGCACCCAGGGCGAGCAGCGCGAAGAACGTGGACATCACGTCGACGCTCACGGCCATGCCTCCGGTGTCGGGGTCTTGTTCAGCCTCAAATCGACTTCGACCGCTCGCCGGAGCACAGCCGTTGTGCCCGCAAACGCGGGACCATCGCCGGATCGACCAGTGACCTTCGCCGTCAAGGCCGCCACGCGGCCGACCTGCGCGCTGGTCAGCGGCCCTGGACCGGAGGGATCACCAAGACGGGACAGGGGGCGTGGTGGGCGAGCTGCCGGCTGGTCGAGCCCAGCAGCACGCGCCCGAAGCGACCCAGACCTCGGGAGCCGACCACGATCAAGGCGGCATCGCCGGCGCGCGCCAGCATGGCCTGAGTGGCGCCCTGGTAGGGCATGTGGCCCTCGACGTCCAACCCGACAAGTGCGGGGTCTGCCAATGCCTCGTCCAGCACCCCGCGGGCGGCGTGCTCGACCGCGCCCATGATCTGCTCGGTGGTGGGGACATCCACGGGCGGGATCTGCCAGGCGTGGACGACCTCCAAGGGCGCCTTCCGAGCCGCTGCCTCCCGAGCCGCCCACCGCAGGGCGGTTGTCGAGGTCTCCGAGCCGTCGATGCCGACGACGACCGATCCACCGGCCGACGGGTTGCCGGACTTCCGCACGATCGCCACCGGGCAGGGGGCATGTTCGAGCACCCGCTCGCTCACCGAGCCCAGGAGCAGGCCCTTGAAGCCGCCCAGGCCGCGCGTGCCCACGACCAGCAGATCGGCATCGTCACCCGCTTCGATCAGGGCGCGCCCCGGCAGATCGAGGACGACCCGCTCCTCAAGCGGGCGGGAGGGGTCCACCTTCGCAACGCTGGCGCGCAGCGCGGCGCGTGCATCGTCCTCGCCGAAGTCCGCATCGAAGCGCTCGCCGCTGTCCGCGTTGGCCTGATCGAGGTAGCTCCACGCCATGACGGCCTGGACCGTGGCGTCATGGTGCTCCGCCTCAGCGAGCGCCCATCGCAGCGCCGCCTCGGCGTGCGCCGACCCGTCCACCCCGACCACGATGCGTTCAATGGGTTCCATGGATTCCATGGGCTCATCCTCGCATGGCGCGAGATCCGTTGTCGAAGAAGGGTGGTGCGATAGTGATCGATATGAGCCGGAACGACGCGTCCCTCGCCGATGCCGCCGCCGTGGCGGATCGGCTGGGCACGGACCCGTCGGTGGGTCTCAGCGGCATCGAAGCGGCGGCGCGTCTGGCGCGCGGAGGTCCCAACCGCCTCGATCCCGAGCCGCCCGTCCCGGCCTGGCGCAAGCTGCTCGCGCAGTTCATCGATCCGCTCGTGTTCCTGCTGCTCGCAGCGGTTGCCATCTCTCTGGCGGTGTGGGCGCTCGAGGGTGCACAGGAGGCTCCCTTCGAAGCCATCGTGATCAGCGCGATCCTGATCGCCAACGCCGTGCTCGGATATGCGCAGGAGGCCCGAGCTGCGCAGGCCGTGGCGGCTCTCCAGCGCATGGCGGCGGCGACCTCCACGGTCGTGCGCGACGGGGTGGAGCAAGGCGTTCCCTCCGCGGACCTCGTACCGGGCGACGTGGTCGTGCTCGCGGAGGGCGACGCGGTCAGCGCCGACGGGCGGCTGATCGAGGCGGCGTCGCTGACGGTGTCCGAAGCGGCGCTGACGGGCGAGAGCGAGCCAGTGCTGAAGGACGCGGCCACGTTGTCGGGTTCGGTCGCCCTGGGCGACCGGCTGAACATGGTCTTCAGTGGAACGGCCGTGACCCGTGGTCGGGGGCGCGCGATCGTGACCGGCACCGGGATGGCGACCGAGATGGGGCGCATCGCCGATCTTCTGGGCAAGACCGAGCAAGAGCGCACGCCGCTGCAGCGCGAGATCGACCATGTCGGGCGCGTCCTCGGGATCGCCGTCCTCGGCATCGCGGCGGTCGTTGTCGCCGCCATCTTGCTGACCTCCGACATCCAGGAACCGTCGGACGTCGTCGACGTGCTGCTCATCGGCGTGTCGCTGGCTGTGGCGGCGGTGCCGGAGGGCCTGCCCGCGGTGCTGTCGGTCGTGCTCGCCCTCGGTGTGCAGCGGATGGCGCGCAAGCACGCGCTCGTCAAGGAGCTGTCGTCGGTCGAGACGCTCGGCTCGGCGTCGGTGATCTGCTCGGACAAGACCGGCACGCTGACCCGCAACGAGATGACGATCCAGCGGATCGTGACCCACGCCGGCCGGGTCGACGTCACGGGAACGGGCTACCGGGCCGCGGGGCAGCTGCTGGCCGGTGGCCGCCCGCTCGATGGTGGCCCGCTGCGCTCAGAGGCCCGCCTCGTGCTGTCCGGCGGCAGCCTGACCAACGACGCGTCCCTGCGCGAGGAGGACGGCGAATGGGTCGTCACCGGTGATCCCACGGAGGCGGCCTTCCTGGTCGCCGAGCGAAAGGCGGGGCTGAGCGAGACGCGCGATGCCCGCTTCCGCAGAGTCGGCGAGGTGCCGTTCAGCTCGGAACGCAAGCTCATGAGCACCCTGCAAGCCGACGTCGAGCACGGCGGCCGCGTGACGGTCGTGACCAAGGGCGCACCCGATGTGCTGCTCGCCCGCTGCACGCATGAGCACGTCGCCGACGCCCCGCAGCCACTCGACGACCACCGTCGGAATGAGATCCTAGCCAGCGTCGATGCGCTCGCCGACGATGCCCTGCGGACGCTGGGCGTCGCCTATCGGGAGCTCCCCGGCGACCCGCCGGACGATGCGGGGGAGGATCTCGAACGCGACCTGATCTTCGCCGGTGTCGTCGGCATCATCGACCCACCGAGGGCGGAGGCGCGGGTCGCCATCGATGAGGCCCGCGGGGCCGGCATCCGGGTCGTGATGATCACCGGCGATCATCCCCGCACCGCCGCCCGCATCGCCGCCGAGCTCGGCATCGTCCAGGCGGGCGCCCGCACGGTCGCTGGACCGGAGATCGACGAGCTCGACGACGACGCGTTCCGCAGCACCGTCCGGTCGGCGTCGGTCTACGCGCGGGTCGCCCCGGAGCACAAGCTGCGCATCGTCGACGCCCTCCAGGCCGACGGCAACATCGTCGCCATGACCGGTGACGGCGTGAACGACGCCCCGGCGCTCAAGAGCGCCGACATCGGCATCGCCATGGGCGTGACCGGTACCGATGTGACGAAGGAGGCGGCGAAGATGATCCTCGCCGACGACAACTTCGCCACGATCGTGACCGCGGTGCGCGAGGGCCGCGGGATCTTCGCCAACATCCGCAAGTTCTTGCGCTACCTGCTGTCCTCCAACGCCGGCGAGGTGCTCACGATGCTGATCGGCGTCATCGCCGCGGGCGTCATCGGCCTCGACGACGTCGGGGGCGCGGTGGCCGTGCCCCTGCTGGCGACCCAGATCCTGTGGATCAACCTGCTCACCGACACCGCCCCCGCCCTGGCCATGGGCGTCGACCCGCCACCGGATGATGTGATGTCGCGGCCTCCCCGGCGGCTCACCGACCGGGTCATCGACCTCGAGATGCAGCTCGGGGTGGTGTTCGTCGGCCTGGTCATGGCCGTCGCAACCCTGTTGACCCTCGATATCGGCCTTCCGGGCGGGCTGGTCGAAGGCTCAGACAGCCTGACCGAGGCGCGCACCATGGCCTTCACGACCCTGGTCATCGCCCAGCTGTTCAACTGCTTCAACGCGCGCTCGGACCGGGCGAGCGCGTTCCATCACCTGTTCACCAACCGTCTCCTGTGGGCGGCCATCGCGCTGTCGCTGGCCCTGCAGATCGTGGTCGTCCACCTGCCGTTCCTCAGCGAGGCGTTCGATACGGCGCCTCTGGGCCTTACGGATTGGCTGCTGTGCACCACCATGGCCAGCACCGTCTTGTGGGCCGACGAGCTGCGCAAGCTGGTCGGCCGACGGCGTCGGGCTGCCTGAGGGCGGTGGGGGGCCGACGCCGGCGTCAGGTCAGACGGCGACGGGCGCGGATGAGGCACTCATAGGAGCCGGCGGGCGCCTCGACGGTGACGCGGTCGCCCGGGCGTGCGCCCAGCAGCGCACGACCCAACGGCGAGGCGGCGGAGATCCGGTTGCGATCCGCGTTGGCCTCGAACGGGTGCACGATCGCGTAGGTCGCGAGGTCTCCATCGTCGTCCTCGACGTCGACCTCGTCGCCGATCTCGACGATCGAGGGGTCCTCGTCGACCGTCGCCACGTCAGCGGCTCGTTCCAGCACCCTGCGCAGGTCGTCGACCTGGTCTTCCAGACGCCGCCGGTTCGCGAACTCCTCGTCACCGGCCTGCCCGCTCTTGATGTGGTCTTCGACTCCGGCCAGCTCCTCGGTGGCGTGGTCCAAGCGCTCCTGCAGGCGTTGGCGACCGTCGGTCGTCAGCACCGGGGTGTCGGATTGCGGCGACACGGAAGACATCTCAACCTCCGAAAACACACATGGAAAAAGGGGGCCATTGAAGAACGTGTGGGTCGCTGATGTGGTCACTTCTCGTGAGGCAGCCGCAAGGTGATGGGGCCGCAGCACAGCATCACCAGCGCCGCTGCAGCCTTGGCGGTGTGGAAACCGAAAGCGC
>Ga0209587_1000681_pt1 | contig 16562 bp, 17 predicted proteins | sample NGEPerD_2_FD_184512 | JGI IMG/M metagenome (GOLD analysis project Ga0209587, IMG submission 184512) | Arctic peat soil microbial communities from the Barrow Environmental Observatory site, Barrow, Alaska, USA - NGEE PermafrostL1-D... | ecosystem: Environmental > Terrestrial > Soil > Wetlands >... | reverse complement strand
GAGTACTCGCTGTCGCAGTCCGAGAGCCGGTCGTTGCCGGGACCACCTCGGGCGATCACGTCGTAGCCGAATTTGCCGTCGACGATGTCGTCGCCACGGCCGCCCTGGACGCGGTCCTCGCCCATGCCGCCGACGACGATGTCCGCACCCGGCCCACCGCACAGCCGATCACCGGGCGAGAAACCTGAGTGGTCGAAGTAGTCGTCGTCTGTCATACCTTTGATGATGTCGTCGCCGCCCCGGCCCACGATGACGTCAGCCGTGTCCGCTCGGCCGACGAGCACGTCGTCGCCGGGCGTGCCGACGATGGTGGCAGCCTGACCGAAGCACCGGTACGTCGGCGCCCCGGTGGCGGCTCCGTTGCCGATCATCGTCGTCGCGCCGAGCAGCGCGGTTGCGATCAGTATCCTGAAGCGTGTCATGGTGGTCCCCCGTTTCGCCCCGGCCATCCCGGGACGGTTTTGCCATGCTACGCGCCAACGCCGCGGTCCGCACCGGTGAACATGTTGGGTCTCCGGCAAGATGGCCGCCATCGACGTGCTCGTGCCCCTCGACGTGACCCGGCTGGACGGCGGCGGCCTCACGACGATCAGGCTGGAGTCCCCCACAACCGCGCGCGCTGAGCCGGCGGCATCGGGGTCGTCGCGGCCAACGACGTCGCCCTCGCCACCGCAGCGCGGCCTGGAGGTGGCGACCCCACTAGACCTTGCGGCGGCGTGACGCAACCCCTCCGGCCGCGCTCTTGATGCAGACTGTTTCGATGGATTGGACACGCGGGCTCTGTTGCGTTGACGGATCGCACACTGACGATGAGGGTGGCTCGATGAAGCGCACTCGCCGTCCGTCCGGCCGCCTGTGACGATGCCGTCGGGGTTCACTGGCTTCCGTTTCCCGCCCGAGGTGATCTTGTTGGCGGTGCGCTGGTACCTGCGGTACGGGTTGTCCTACCGTGACCTTGAAGAGCTTCTCGCCGAGCGTGGCATCGAGGTCGACCACGTGACGCTCTATCGGTGGGTGCAGCGGTTCACGCCGTTGGTGATCGAGGCGGCCCGGCCGTGTCGGCACCTGGCCGGGGACCGCTGGTTCGTCGACGAGACCTACGTCAAGGTCTGTGGGGTCTGGTCCTACGTGTACCGGGCGGTCGACCAGCATGGTCAGGTGATCGACGTGTACGTCTCGCAGCGACGAGACATCGCCTCCGCGCGCACGTTCTTCACCGCCGCCCTGGCTGTTCACGGCGACCCCGTCGAGGTCATCACCGACCGGGCACCGGCCTTGGCGAACGTGATCGAGGACTTGGTTCCTGCTGCCTTAACAACACCGGCCAGTACGAGAACAACCGAGTCGAATGCGACCACGGCCGGCTCAAGTCACGGCTCCGCCCGATGCGGGGGCTCAAGACCCATCGAACAGCGAGCGTGGCGATCCGAGGCCACGCCTTCATCCAGAACCTCCGTCGTGGCCACTACGAGCTCGCCGTGGACGCCACGCCGCTGTTCCGGCTGGCCACCGCCTTCGACGAACTCATACCCGCCATCTGATCAACACAGGCCGCGGATCCGGCCTCGGCCTGCCCCGCGATCAAGCAACGCAACAGAGCCCGACCGGCCACCCAGTGAGCACCGACCGTGTCGAGACCGACATCCTCAAAGCCCTGGACTTCATCGACGACGAACTCTGGTGTGCTCAGAAGGCTGCCGAAATGGCGCTGACGCGCTTGGAACTGAAAGCAGCCGGCGCCGGCCACCGCACGGCGATCCGCTTGACGGTCGGCGGCATCGCCGATCCACTCAACGACCCTCGCATCCCGGCGCTCGTGGTCTCTATCGGCCAGTACCGGCGCACCCACACGATCACCATCTTCGGAATCGACCCCGACTGGCGTCTCGCCATCTCTACCGGCCCACGCGCGGACAAGGTCTGGCCCGGCCCCTCCACACTGCCACGCTCTCGCCGACTTGGATGCATCGGCGCACTCTCCCTATTGCATGCTGGCGGGTGAGACCATGGGGACGTTGAGTGTATTTGGTCTGCCTAGCCACGCTTGGCTAGGCCAGGGGGCAGCGGACGCGTGCAGTCGGTACGCCCCGCCGCCGTACACTTCGCCCACTTCTTCATGCCGGCCGTGTGCGCTCGGGTGAGGGCGGCCATCTTCTTAGCCTGCTGCTGGCGCGTGAGCTCTCTCCACGCATCGAGCGATCCCTTGTCCTTGTTCCCGGTCGCATGCGCCCACGATGGGGGGCCGTGCCCCCGGCCTTTGTCGGGCTTCTCGACCTTGGCCTTCTTCGGCTTGTCGGCCTTGTTTTCGTTCGCGTCCAGGGTGGCCTCACTGGCCACGTCGATAGCGTCGTGGGTCGCCTCGTTGGAGTGGGTGGGATCGGGGACCAGGGACAACGACGTCGCATTGGGGGAGGCCGTTTCGGATGGGTCGTCATCTGCGAGTGCTGAGGCGAGCGCCGGTGCGCCGACGGACAGCATGATCACGCCACCCATGAAGGCCGCCAACGCTTCCTGCTTCATAGGCTGAGCGTGCGCGCCTGAGGCAGAGAACGGAATAGCCCGTTTAGGTAGGAATCTGCGCTCGTGCAGACATTGGTCTCCCCGCCACCGAACCAGGCAGGTGGCCTCCGAGGAGGTGCTACCAGCCGTGCCAGCAGCGATTTTCTGCCACGCGTAGTGCGAGAGGGAGGACGGCTGGGTCGACCCGACCTGTGTCCGGGTCCTCCCGGCATAGTTCCGGCTGCTTCGTCGGAGCCTCGTGCGATATAGAAGGTGAGCAGGTCCTGGCCTGTGTCGTGGCCCGCCACCCGGTCTACGCAAGGGTTGTCATAGGGAGAAGTCACAGGCCTGACGCTTGCACTCTCCCTATTGCATGTTGTCCGGCGATTAGTACCCCTGGCGATCCAAGTGTGAATTTGCACGCTGCCAAATGTTCGGGCTGAGCGGGGCTCCGGCGGGGGATGACCTGGGAGATGGGAGTGGGGCTGCCGTCGTCCAGGAGTGGTGTTGTGTTAGCTGCGACGTGAGTTCTTGACAGTCAGACGCGGCGGTATGACTGGTCCCAAGGAGCGCGGGAGCACGGATGGTGTGATGCCCAGGCCCGCTGTGCTCGCCCGCTTCCTGCACCGGCGCCGCACTCGCCCGTCTGGCGCGGAAGTCCCGAAAGTCGATTGCTCTCCTGCCTGCGACACACGCAAACTGAACGGAGGCGCGGGGAGGAGTTGCCATGAGTAGTCGACGGATGGCGGTGCTTGCGGTCGTCGGGAGCGTGCTTGCGGTGGTCCTCATGCTGGTCAACTCGCTGAGCGGGGGCTCTGACCTGCGGACGGGCATCGTGCCGGTGGCTGCGGGGCTGTTGGCTGGATCCACTGGACTTGGTGTGCTGGCAGCGAGGTCGCGAGGAATCGGTGTTCCGCGTCGCTGGGCTTCCGTTATCGCTCTGGTGACCGCCGTGGCACTGGTGGGCGTCGCCGGGTTCTTCTTCTCTCTGGCGGGGCTCTCAGTCATCGGGTCGGATCTGCTCAGCGCCGACACCGCCTTGGCCTCGGTGGGCACTCTGGTTGCCTCGGTACTGACCTTCGTGATCGTCCCAGGCGGTGTCGTCTTGTTCGGGCTGGCGGTTTTCCGGGATCGCCGGGTTCCGGCGGCCCTGCACCTGGACCTGTGGATGTTGACAGCGGGACTAATCGTCGGAGGTGCTGTGATCAGCGTGTTGCCGGACGATAGGGAGCTGTGGGCGCAGTTCGCGTGGTTCGCGCTGTTGGCCGTCGTCGTTATGCACTTTTCAGCGGTGGTCTCGAAGACCTCGAAATCCGGGAGCCGATCCTCGGCATGACCGCAGACGATCGTGCGAGATGGGTCGCCTGGTCGTCTTGACCATCCGCAGCCCCCTCCAATCGGACCGAGCTTTCGTGCACGCGACTGGCGGCGGTAAGACGTATCTGCCCGACGCGCGGAATGCGGCCAAATCCGAGAGTTGCAAGTCGGCGTAATCCGTCGCGTACTCCCTGCGGGCGACCTCTGTCGGACGTCCGCAGCGGGCTCCGATGCGCAGCAGGGTCATGCGGCGCAGCGACCTGGCCTCCGGGCCAGGCGGGCTAGGACGGACGGCGCAGTCGCATCCAGCGCGGCTGCATCCGCGACATCGGCCAGTCCAGGCCAACCGCCTCCGCGTCCTCGACGCTGAGCATCTCCCATCCCGGGAGGGCCGCCTCCACCTCGTCGGGGGTGACCCCCCCCGGCGAAGGGGCGGATCGGCGTGGGCCGCGAGAACTCCATCATCAGGAGCGTGGCGCCCGGGTTGGCGAGCGCGGTGATGCCGCGTCCGGCGGCGAGCCGCTGACCGGGATCGAGGTGCTGGAAGCAGCCGATGTCGAGGAAGAAGTCGAAGGTGCAGAGCTCGTCCACGGGCAGGTCGCTGACATCGCCGACCACGAAGGTGGCGCCGGGGATGTCCTTGCGTCGTGCCGCGTCGATCGCGCGGGGGACGTAGTCGACGCCGACGACCTCCCAGCCGCGCCGGGCCAGCTCCGCCGTGTACTGCCCGCGCCCGCAGCCCAGGTCGAGTGCACGCCCGCGGGGCGTCGCCCGTTCCGACTCCTCGCGGTCCAGCCGTTGCGCGATGCTCGACGCTGCGGCGCTGCCGTAGCGCTCCCACGGCGTGTAGCCCAGGCGGTACATCGCGGCATACATCCCCACCGTTCCAGGGAAGCACCGCTCTCGGCGGGGCGCCAGACCCAGCCGGCCTGAGGTACATCCCTCACGGCTGCAGTGCTCCTCGCCGTACCCTCCCGGGCGGCGCGGACCGTGAGGCTACGCCTGCTCCGTGGCGGAGTACGCCACTGACCGCAATCCGCTCATCAAGCATGAGAGTGAGAGTCCGCGCACTGACAGGCGGCGAAGTGACGCGGGTAGCCCTCTCGCCCGCCGCGACAGGTAGCGGTCGAGGCTGACCTCGAGCAGCTGCGTCAGTTCCTGGGCGAGCAGCTCACCCTGTGACTCACCACAGGGACGGGCCGCTCAGGCTGCGGGCCGGCCACCTGGCAGGCACGTGATCGAGGGCGTTTTGAGACACTGCACCGACGCCGAGATCGACACCAGCTGCGTCGACACCCACGGAGCGTCGGTGGTCGGGTTCCCCTTCACCGAGCTGCTTGGGTTCCGGCTGCTGCGGCGGTTGAAGAACATCGGCTCGACCGGCTCTACCGACCCGACGACACCGGCACGGCGACCGCCAGCTCGGTGCCGTGTTGACCCGCCCGGTCCGGTGGGAGCTGATTGCCCAGTAGTACGACTGCGGCTCGGGGGATCCATGCCGGGTGCGCGGATATACCCATCAACCGGCGCTGGCGGATGGGTATCGCGTCCGATGCGGTTGCGGCCCTGTGTTCCTAGCGTCTGCTGCATGAAGACCCAGAGCGCCAGGGACGAGGCGACGGCCGCCTTCCGGGACGCGCAGCAGCGGGTTCTCGACCGCTACCAGGTGCCGGCACAGTCCCGGTTCGTCGAGGTCCCCTCGATCAGCGGGAGGGCCCAGGTGCTCGTGACAGGAGAGGGGCCGCCGCTGCCGATGGTGATCGGCGGCGCGATCCCGGCCGTCTTCTGGGCGCCGTTGATGGCGGAGCTCTCAGGTTACACGCTCTACGCGATCGAACTGCCCGGCAATGGCCTCACCGACCGGGCGCGCTACCACCACACCACGTTCCGGCGCACCGCTGTCGCCTACCTGGCCGACATCCTTGACGCGCTCGACATCGGCCCGGGGCCGTTCGTGACCCAGTCGATGGGCTCGTTGTGGACCACCTGGCTGGCCTGGGAGCAGCCGGGGCGGGTGCGCTCGCAGGTGATGATTGCCTGCCCGGCGTTCTTCCTGGACACCTCCGCCATCTTGCCGTGGCGGCTGGTGTCGATCCCCGCCTTGGGCAACCTGCTGGTGTCGTTGCAGAAGCCCTCGGTTAAGGGAGCCGAACAGATCCTTCGCATGGTCGGCGAGGACCCGGCCGGCCTCGATGAGATCCGCGACGTCATGGTCGCCGGTCAGCGGATGCCGCACCGCCGACGGGACTTCGTCGAGTTGATGCGGTCGGTCATGAGCTGGACCCGGCCACGGCCCGAGGTCGCGGTGACGGCTGACCAGTTGCGAACGATCACGCACCCGGTGCGGCTCATCTGGGGGGAGCAGGACGGGTTCGGCTCGCCCGACGCCGGACGTCGCGCCGTCGAGCACATGCCGGACGCTGACCTGCACGTCATGCCCGGTGGCCACGCGCCCTGGCTGCACCGGGCAGAGCAGGTCGCTGCGCTCACCCACGAGTTCCTGGACACGCATTGATCGTCACCACCCATCACCAAAGGAGACCCAGATGACCACCCAGCACATCGAGACCCTGATCATCGGCGCCGGCCAGGCCGGCCTGAGCACCGGCTACCACCTCAAGCAGCGCGGTCGCGAGTTCCTGATAGTCGACGGCAACGATCGGATCGGTGACAACTGGCGCTGCCACTACGACAGTCTGCGGCTCTTCACCCCGGCCTGGCTCAACTGCCTTGACGGCCTCGACTTCCCCGCCGAGGACCGGTGGCACTTCCCGACCAAGGACGAGTTCGCCGACTACCTCGAACTCTATGCCCTCACCTCCGACCTTCCGGTCCGGATGCAGACCCGGGTCCAGCGGCTGTCCCAGCGTCCCGATGGCGGCTACATCGTCGACCTGGGCGGCGATCAGATCACCTGCGACAACGTCGTGCTCGCCGTCGGCAGCTTCGGTCGTACGCCGGTGATGCCCCCGTTCGCCGACGACCTCGACCCGGGGATCCGGCAGTTGCACTCGGCCGACTACCACTCGCCCGAGCAGCTCCTCGACGGCCCCACGCTGGTGGTGGGCGCGTCGCACAGCGGGTTGGACATCGCCTACGAACTGGCAGCGAGCAGGCCGGTCACGATGGTCGGACCCAGCCGCGGAGCCATCCCGGTCGAGTGGGGAACCAGACTGTGGAAGCTGGGGATGCCGATGATCGGCTTCGCCTTCCAGCACGTCCTCACTCGGCGCACTCCATTGGGCCGCAAGGTGATGGGCCAGACGCGCCACCACGGCGCGCCGCAGTTGCGGGTCAAGGAACGCCATCTGGTGGAGCGCGGGGCCGAGTGGGTCCAGGAGCATGTGGCCGGCGTCGACACCGACGGTAGGCCTGCGCTGGCGGACGAGCGGACCTTCGACGTGGCCAACGTGATCTGGTGCACCGGGTTCCGGCACGACTGGCGCTGGGTCGACCTACCGGTGCCGATGGCCGACGGCTGGCCGGTGGAGTACCGCGGGGTGGTCGAGGAGATCCCCGGACTCTTCTACTGCGGCATGTGGTTCCAGTACGCGTTCTCCTCCGGCGAGGTGCACGGTGTCGGACGCGACGCGGCGTACCTCGCGAAGCAGATCGTCGCCCGGGCAGCCGCCAAGGCTCCGGTCGCCGCGTGAGGTGTCGCTGATGTCGACCCAGCACATCGACTCCCTGATCATCGGTGCAGGTCAGGCCGGCCTCGCTACCGGGTATGAGCTCCAGCGGCGTGGCCGGGAGCTGCTGATCGTGGACGGGGTCGAGCGGGTGGGCGACAGCTGGCGCCGACACTGGGACTCGCTGCGACTCTTCACCCCCGGGAAGTACAACAGCCTGCCCGGGCTCCCGTTTCCGGGCGGGTCCTGGCAGTTCCCCGGCAAGGACGAGGTCGCCGCCTACCTCGAGACCTACGCCTTGGTGCATGACCTGCCGGCGCGGCTGCGCACCCGGGTGGATCGGTTGGAGGGCCGGGCCGAAGGAGGGTTCGCCGCGCACCTGGGAGCCGAGACGATCACCTGCGAGAACGTCGTCGTGGCCACCGGGGGCAACGGCTGCGTGCCGCGCGTGCCCGATTTCGCGGGGCAGCTCGACCCCGGCATCGAACAGCTGCACTCGAGCCAGTACCAGCGCCCGGACCAGCTACCGGCCGGCCCCACGTTGGTGGTCGGGGCAGCCAACTCCGGCTGCGAGATCGCCCACGAGCTGGCCGCCGATCGTCCGGTGACGCTCAGTGGCCGGGACCCCGGCCACGAGCCGTTCCGTCCCGGCTCGCGGGCCGACCGGGCGTTCGTGCCGGTCTTCGCGTTCCTCGCGCGCCACGTGCTCACCCGGCGCACCCCGCTGGGCCGCAGGATGATGCGCCACCTCCGCACGCACGGCATCCCGGTCGGGCGCGTCCGGGCGAAGGACCTGGCCGACCGGGGGGTCACCCGACGCGAGGCCCGCGTCGTCGGCGTCCGTGACGGGCGCCCCATGCTCGCCGACGGCACCGTCGTCGACGTGGCGGCCGTGGTGTGGTGCACCGGCAGCGCGCCGGCCTTCGGCTGGATCGACCTCCCCGTCGTCGGGGACGCCGGCTGGCCCCGCGAGTACCGCGGCGTCGCCGAGGACGTTCCCGGCCTGTACTTCTGCGGGCTGCTGTTCCAGTACGCCGTCGCCTCCTCCGTGCTGCCCGGCGTCGGCCGCGACGCGGCCTACGTCGCCCAGCACATCACCGAACACACGAGGGCCCGCGCAGCGACCGCCGCGTGAGGACTGCTACCGGAACCAGGAGGTTCGTCATGTCCGTCAGAATCAACCAGAACGCCGAGTCAGGCGCCAAAGCGGCAGCGCCCACGCCGGAGAGGTGGGCCGCCATCGCGACGGGCGTCGGCCCGGTGCTGCTGCTCGCCGCCTTTCTGTGGCACCCGCCCATCCCCGGCCGGCTTCCCGACGACGCGGCTTTGGCCGAGGCCGCGGCGGCCGACCCCACCCGCTGGGGGCTCGCTCATTTCGCGGCTGTGCTCGCCTCGGCGGCGATCGCGGTGGCCTTCGTCGCGGTCCGTGAGTACCTCCGGGCACACGGTGATCGTCGGCCGAGCGCCCTCGGGCTGGGTGCGGTGGTGATCGGCAGCGTCCTGTACGCCGTGCTGCCCGGCCTGGAGTTCGCGCACATCGCGGCCCATGAGACCGGTGCCGACATGGAGGCCACCCAGGCGGCCCTGAAGGAGTGGTTCCTAGTCTTCCTCCTCGGCGGCTCGCTGGTGTTCCTCCTCGGCTGCACCGCCTTCGCCGTGGCCGTGATGCGCACGCGTCCTCTGGGAGGAAGGCTCGACGGCGTGGTCGCCGGCGCGCTGGTCGTGTTCGCCCTCACCCGCCTGGTGCCCATCGGCGCGGTCCAGTTCTACGTGCAGTCCGCCGCTGCCCTGCTGGCCCTGCTGCCGCTGGCCGTCGGTATGTGGGAGCGGACGAAGACCCCGGGGTCGTGAAACCGCACCGGTCCGGGGCCCTCTCTGTCAGGCTGAGGTGAGACACCCCGCGTCTTGTGGGGTGGCCTGAATTGAGGGCGGGGATCGGACGTAATGATGTTGAATCCACAAGCCCCGGAACCATCGATTTCTGGTGGGGATGATCCGGCTCCGAAGCCGACGAGGCGGTCGTTCACCGCGGAGTACCGTGCCCGAATCCTGGTCGAGTACGAGGCTGCTGAGCATGGCGAGAAGTCCACGGTGCTACGGCGTGAGGGTATCTATCAGACGCAGGTCGCGGAGTGGGCCAAGGCCCGTGACGCGGCAGCGGCTGGCGTGTCGTATCGACGGGACCGTAAACCCAGGTCGAAGGCATCTACGAACTCTGCGCGGACGGTGAAGTTGGAGGCCGAGAACGCTCGGCTGTCACGGCAGTTGGAGCAGACGCAAGCAGCTCTGGACGTGATGGGAAAAGCGCACAGGCTCTTGGAGTTGCTCTCGATCAGCAGCGACGAGAGCCAGCCGGCCACGAAGAGCCGGCGATGAGCGCCAAGACGATCATGGATGAGGCGTTCATCGCGTTGATCGCGTTGTCGGTCACCGTGGTCACCGCGTGCTGGCTGACCGGCAGGTCCAGGGCCACCCACTACCGGCGCACCAACCCGCCGCAGACCAGGGCGGCACCGGTGCCCCACGCCGAGCGGACGAAACCGCCCTCGACCCTGTCGGAGGCCGAGCGGGCGAACGTGCTGGCGGTGATCAACTCCGAGCTGTACTCAGACTTGTCGATCTGCCAGATCTGGGCCCGTGAGCTCGACGAGGACCGGTATCACTGCTCGATGTCGAGCATGTACCGGATCGCCAGAGCTGCCGGTCAGACCCGGGAACGGCGCCGGCTCGCGTCTCATCCGGCGAAGATCAAACCCGAGCTCGTGGCCACCGGCCCCTCCCAGGTGTGGTCATGGGATATCACCAAACTGCGGGGACCGGCCAAGGGCGTCTGGTTCCACCTGTATGCGTTGATCGACATCTACTCGCGCTACAGCCCCGGATATCTGGTGTGCGCGGCCGAGGACTCGATCGTCGCGGCCGACTTCATCGACGGCGCCATCATCACCAACAGGTCCGCGCCCCACACCGTTCATGCCGATCGCGGCACGTCGATGACGTCCAAACCCGTCTCCGCGTTGCTCTCGGACCTGGGCATCACCAGGACGCACTCCCGGCCTCGGGTGTCGAATGACAACCCGTTCTCCGAGGCCCAGTTCAAGACGTTGAAGTACGTCCACGACTTCCCCCACCACTTCGGCTCTCTCGCCGAAGCCAGGGCCTTCTGTGACGGGTTCTTCACCGAGTACAACCACGTCCACCGTCACTCCGGAATCGGCTGGCACACACCCGCATCGGTCCACCAGGGCACCTACGGTGCGATCGACGACGCCCGCGCCGTGACCCTCGAGCGTGCCTGGCAGGAACATCCCGAACGGTTCGCCACCCGCCCCCGACCACCACAGATCCGCAACGAGGTCTGGATCAACCAACCCGCGAAGGAGGCCGAACCGGCGACAGCGAAAACAACCTAACCAGCAGATGTCTCACTTGACTTGAAAAATTCCGAAGTCAACGCATAGTCAACGCATGCCTCTTATCGGCTACTCCGTACGTTTGGGCTTGGCCCTCGACCGTGCAGATCCCTTTTGCCGACACGTGCAAGAGCGTCCACTACATGAACTGTGAGTTCATCGCCTCCACCAGGAACCGGAGCGGTTCAACGGATAGTACATTTGTACTTCCTTCGGGTTGAAAGGGCGCGACATGAGCAACCACAGCGACACCTCCGACCACAGCAACTTCACTCGGGTCCTCGGACGCTGGGACGTCCTCGCGGTCGCCTTCGGCGCCATGATCGGCTTCGGCTGGATCGTCCTTACCGGGGGTTTCCTCGAGGACGCCGGAACTCTCGGGGCTGTCCTGGCGTTCGCCATTGGCGGAGTCATCATGGCGCTGGTTGGTCTCACCTACGCCGAGCTCGTCTCCGCGATGCCGAGTGCCGGTGGCGAGCACAACTACGTGCTGCGCGGCCTAGGCTCCCGAGCCGCTTTTGTTACGTCGTGGAGCCTGGTGTTCGGCTATGTGTCCGTCGTCGCCTTCGAGGCCGTCGCACTGCCCCAGACGCTTCTCTACCTTGCCCCGGATATGCTGGTCGGCGAGCTGTGGACGGTTGCAGACTACGACGTGTACGCCTCCTGGGTGGCGGTCGGCGTGGTCGGGGCAGTGGCCATCACCGCGCTGAACTACGTCGGGATCAGACCGACGGCTGTGTTCCAGGGCCTGGCAGTCCTCTTCCTGCTCGCGGTCGGCGGGCTGCTGCTTCTCGGCTCCGTCGTCGGTGGGAGTGTCGACAACGTGCGACCTTTGTTCTCCGGTGGTTTTGGGGGAATCGTGGCCGTGCTCGTTGCGGTGCCGTTCCTTTTCGTGGGCTTCGACGTGATCCCGCAGTCTGCGGAAGAGATCAACCTGCCGTTCCGGGAGATCGGAAAGTTGGTCGTCGTCTCCGTCATCGCGGCTGCCGCCTTCTACATGCTGGTGATGCTGACGGTGGGATCCTCTCTGCCTAAAGAGGTTCTCGCCGGCTCCGAGCTGCCGGCCGCTGACGGCATGGCCGAGCTGTGGGGCAGCCAGCTGTTCGGCGACATCCTTGTCGTCGGCGGCGTCGCGGGGATCCTCACCAGCTGGAACGGCTTCCTAATCGGTGCGAGCCGCCTGCTCTACGCCATGGCATCGTCGGGGATGGTGCCGCGCTGGTTCGCGAAGGTGCACCCGCGTTACCGCACCCCGAGCAACGCGGTCCTCTTCATCGGCGGCCTGTCGGTGCTATCTCCTCTGTTCGGCCAACAGATGCTGGTGTGGCTCGTCGACGCCGGCGGCGTCTCGATCGTGGTCGCCTTCTTCCTGGTTGCGGTGACGTTCCTCGTTCTGCGCCGCCGAGAGCCGGAGATGGAGCGACCGTTCCGCGTCTCTAGCGGCCAAGTCGTCGGCGCCCTCGCGGCCGTGCTCACCCTGGCCCTGGCGGTTCTGTTCCTGCCCGGCATGCCGGCCGCCCTGATCTGGCCGTACGAGTGGGTCATCCTCGCCGCCTGGTGGCTGGTCGGCATTGTGCTCGTCGTGCGTCTGCCGAAGATAGGTCCTGGCCGCAACGCCGAGGAGGATCTGATCGCCGCGACACACCGGAGGGGCGACCGCCGCTGAAAACTCGCCGCCTTCGAGCCCACCTCACCCAGGCGCGCTTTCGCCGCGATCCGTCAGACCCGCCTAGTAGTAGGGGGCGCGGACCACGACGCTAGCTCTGGGAGTGAGGGGGGTCGTGGTTGATGAACTCACTGCCGTTGTCGGAGTTATGCCGACGTCGGCATAACTCCAATCAGGGGTATTCATCTGACCGGACCCTTGCAGGTCATCCCTGAAGGAGCGGGGCAAGTCAAGAGTGCCCGGACTTGCAATCTCGTGACCCACCTGCGACGTCAGGGTGAGGATGTCCTGAACGAGCGACGGCCCTCCCGCATGTCTTGGCGGACACGGAAGGGCCGTCTTGGTGCATAGGAGTGCACCTGGTGATGACGGTAGGGCTGGATGGCGCGGCGGTCGAGAACGACCTGCGTTCAGGATTGTTGGATTGCCCGGAGTTCGGCTGTGGGGGTGTGCTCGGGCCGTGGGGGTCGGCGCGGGAACGCCTGGTTCGTGGGGCGGGCCGGTTGCTGCCGCGCCGGGGCCGGTGCCGGGGCTGTGGCCGGACGCAGGTGCTGCTGCCGGCGAGCGTGTTGCTGCGCCGGGCGGACGCGGTGACGGTGATCGGTATCGCCTTGTTGGCCAAGGCGAGCGGCGCGGGGCACCGTCCGATCGCGGAGTTGGTGAAGGTGCCGTCCTCGACGGTGCGGGGCTGGCTGCGCCGGATCGTGACGGTCGCCGATCGGGTGCTGGCGGTCCTCGCGGCAGTCGCGGCGCAGCTGGGCACCGAGTTCGTGCCACCGTCGCCGACCGCTGATCGGGTCGCCGCGGTGGCCGAGTTGCTCGGAGCCCTGTCCGTTGCGATGGCCCGCCGCCTGGGTGGGTCGTGTTCGCCGTGGCGGTTGGCCGCGGTCCTGACCGGTGGCCGGCTGTTGGCCCCGACCGGCCCTGAGGTGGGGTCGCGATGGGCTCTGGGTCGCAACACGAACTCGCTCTGGGCGGCTGGGCCGTAACCCGATGGGCTGTCCGGATCGGTCCGCACCGGGCGGGCCGGGAGTTGAAAGGCAACCGCCAGGTCGTCATAGCGCCGCGCCGGCCCCCCGGTCACGGTCGCGAAGATCGCCTCGGCGCCGACCCGGTGCAGGTAGCCATAGAGCAGCATCGCGCCGGCGTACCGGCACGGGTGCGTGCCGGTGGCGATCCGGGCCGAGCCCGCGAACGCCGCCGGCGTTGGTCGGCTCGACCAGCACCGGCTCCCGCACCGCCTCTTCGGTGGGCTCCTCGGTGGGCACTTCGGTGGCCGTGGGCAGGATCTGCTGCACCGAGGCAGGACCGGACCGGGCGAGCAGCTCGCTGATCACCGACTGGGCCACACCGAGCCGGTCGGCGATCGACTGCTGGGTCCACCCGTTCGCCGCCCACTCCCGGGCCTGGGTGACCTGCCGGCCCGACAGCTTGGGGGGTCGGCCGCGGCGGCGCACCAGACCCGCCGAACCCTCCCGACGAGCCTGCCCCGCAGCATCGACACGTACGTCGCGGTCAGCCCGAACACTGCTGCCACCTCATCGACCCGTCGCCCGGCATCGGTCAACGCCACGATCGCCAGGTTCCGCATCCCGATGTCATCGGCATCGAAGCGGTACACCAAGGACCGGCCATGGGTCACCAGCACCAGCCCGTCGTGGCAGACCAGCCGCAACACAACCGGTTCCGGCATCTGGTCGAACTCGGCCTGACCCACCCCGAAGCCTACCGCATCTCAAGGGATTTCCGATGAAACACGCCAAAGAGAAAGCCCTGGTCACAGGGCATCTACGTCAGTTACTCCCGGAGGTCTGAGTCTCGACGAGGCGAGGTCGCGGTCGTCGTATTTGAACGTGTCGATCGCGGCCCAGGGGACGTGGATGTCGTGCACGGCGCCATTGCGGACGCGCAGCACTTTCTCGCCTATGAGGTGGGGGTAGGAGTTGAGTCCACCGAGCACGCCCAACATCCACAACAAGCCCCAGATGCCGATCACCACCCCGATGATCCGGATGGTGTGCCAGGGGATCAGGATGTGGAGCAGCGGCACCTCCATCGCTGAGGCGAAGATCCACAGCCACATGACCGGGGTGACTGCCTGCGCGCAGCGGACCGGCTCAGTGCCATCAGGGATGTGGGGGCGGTGAAACGCCCACCGAAGGAGACTCTTGTAGATGTTGAGTTCGAAGACCAATGCGTGCTTCGCGAAAGAGGCGATCCTCCCCAGGTCAGGCATGGATCTCCACCTCCCTCGTGATTTGACTGCGCAGCGTCTCCAGGACCGTGGCGAGGCCCTTGGTGAAGCCGTCGAGTTGCGGGGTGGACATGTCGCCGAGAAGCAGCTGGGCGTATTCCTGCCGCCCTGCTTCCATCTCGGCCATGACAGCCGAACCGTGGCTGGTCAAGGTCACCAACGTGGCTCGCCGGTCGGTGGGGTGGGGTTCCCGCGTGACGAACCCGCTCTCGACCAGTCCATCAACGAGTCCTGTGACGTTGCGGGCACTCACCTTTAGCGCCTCGGCCAATACCCTCTGTGTCGACGAACCGCGGTGGAACACCTCCCAGAGGAGATGCGTGCGCGAAGGGGTCAGGCCTATCTTCGCCAATGACTGCGTCATGTCCTCGTTCACAAGCACGGCAAGTTCGAGCACCTGGTCAAGAGCTGCAACGTGCTTCTCGCGTTCACCCATGTAGTGATGGTATCTCATGATGTATGTTGTTCATCAAGTCCCTGGCTGCTGGGAGCACCTCGTGGCTCGCCGAACAACACCAGCGCTGCCGGCGCCGACAGCGTCCATGACATCTGAAAGATCGCGATGCCGGCCGCCGCGGCCTGCGCTCGCTTCGGCCCTGAACTACCAGCCCAGTCGTCCGCGAGAGCCGACACAGCGATGACCTCGGTCAGCATGAACAGAACTGTCAACTGCCGCGATCCGCGCATGTGAGTTGTGCGTCGCGAGGCGCGTCATTCCGCTATTGAGCCGAGCTGCTACACGGCGGCGCAGGCGGGGTGCCACGGTGGCGCCGGTCAGGGCGAGGGCGTTGGCGGCGGAGCCCCGGAGCCGGTCCGGTCGTTCGCGGCGGTCTCGAGCAGCCGCAGCAGCTCCATCGGCACGGGGAAGGCGATGGTCGAGTTCTTCTCGGCGCCGAGCTCGAGCAGGGTGCCGAGGGTGCGCAGCTGGAGGGCGGCCGGGTGCTCCTCGAGGATGACGGCGGCGTCGCCGAGGTTGGCGGCGGCCTCCTTCTCGCCGATCGCGTGGATCACCTTCGCGCGCCGGTCCCGCTCGGCCTCGGCCTGCCGCGCCATCGCCCGGCGCATGCTCTCGGGGAGGATCACGTCCTTGACTTCGACGATGGTCACCTTGACGCCCCACGGGTCGGTGACCTGGTCCAGCACCTGCTGGAGGTGCTGGTTGATGGCGTCGCGGTTGGTGAGTAGGTCGTCGAGCGAGGTCTGGCCCAGGACGCCGCGCAGCGTGGTTTGGGCGATCTGCTGGGTGCCGAACCGGTAGTCGTCGATGGACAGGACCGACCGGACGGCCTCGACCACGTTGAAGTAGACGACCGCATTCACGTGCACGGTCACGTTGTCCTCGGTGATGATGTCCTGGGGCGGGATGTCGTAGGTCTGGGTGCGCAGGTTGACCCGGATCAGCTGGTCGATGATCGGGATGATGAAGATCAGCCCCGGTCCCCTGAGCGGCTGGATCCGGCCCAGCCGGAGGATCACGCCGCGTTCGTACTCCGGCAGGATGTGGATGGCGGCGTAGAGGATCACCGCGACCACGACGATCGCCAGCGCCAACCCGATGAGTGTCCCGTTGGTCATGTCGCACCTTTCTTCTCGTCCTGCTGGGCCGGCCCCGGCTCGGCGTCGTCCGGCGCGACGATCAGCAACAGCCCGTCGATCCCGACGACCAGCACCTCGCTGCCCACGTGCAGGGGCGGGCCGGTGCTGCGCAGCGACCACCGGGAGCCCTGCACGAACGTGCGGCCGGTGCGCCCGTCCGCCTCGACGACCCGCACCCGGTGGCCGGC
>Ga0209587_1000680_pt1 | contig 16581 bp, 13 predicted proteins | sample NGEPerD_2_FD_184512 | JGI IMG/M metagenome (GOLD analysis project Ga0209587, IMG submission 184512) | Arctic peat soil microbial communities from the Barrow Environmental Observatory site, Barrow, Alaska, USA - NGEE PermafrostL1-D... | ecosystem: Environmental > Terrestrial > Soil > Wetlands >... | reverse complement strand
ACTACCAGCCACGAGCACCACACCCCGGGAGACGCGCCGCAGAACTCCTCCCGCCGACGGTTCACGCAACGTCATGCAACAGGTAGTTGACCCCAGGAGAAGGGCTGCGGATCGAGGAGATGCTCGAGCTCACCCACCGCAGCTTCGTGGCCTACACCCTGCCCACCACCGGCGAGGTAGTTCCGCTCCTGCAGGTCACCCCCTCCAAGACCGACAAGGAACGACTCCTGGTGGTCAGCCCCGAGCTCGCCGAAGTCCTGACCGCCATCATCACCAAGGTCCGCGAAGGTCAAGAACATGTTCCGCTGGTCTCCCGCTACGACCAGGCCGAACGACTGCACTCCCCAGAACTACCCTTCCTGTTCCAGCGACCCTGGGGGCTACGGCGGCAGGGTATGACCCACATGCGCGTCAAGGAGCTGCTCGACCGGCTCGTGGAAACCGCAGGAATCACTGCGGTTGACGGCAGCCCAATACGGTTCACTCCGCATGACTTCCGCCGGATTCTCTCTGCTTAGTTGGCTCTCCTGACCGATCCGTGGGTCATTTTCGGCCGGGGAGGACGGGTCGGTGGCCGCCGAGGCTGAGTAGGGCGAGGGCGATGAGGGCCTCGGGGGACTTGAACCCGAACGCCATCCTGGTGATCAGCCGGATCTTTGTGTTGGTCGACTCGATCAGGCCGTTGGACAGGTTGTGCTCGATCGCTGCGAGGATCCTCGCCCGGTGCTTGACGATGCTCTTCTGCAGCTTGACGAACGACGGGATCCGGCAGCGTCGGGCCCAGCTGATCCACCGCTCGAGGGCCTCGCCGGCGGCGGCGTGGGGCATCGTGAAGATCAGCCGCAGGCCCTCTTTGAGCAGGTAGGCCCGGTACAGTCTGGGGTCGGTCGCGGCGATCCAAGCGAGCTTGATCCGCTGGTTCTCGCTGAGGTTCTGCGGGTTCTTCCACAGCGAGTAGCGGGCGCCTTTCAACGCCCTCGCGCGTTCGCCGCCTGGTCGCGGCGGCGCGTCTGCCGGGGGCCTGCCGCGGCCGCGTTTCGGCTCGGCTCGGGCCAGTGCCCGGGCGTCGTTCCACGCTCCACGACGGACCTCGTCCAGAGCCTCGGTCGCCCATTTCACGACGTGGAACGGATCAGCCACCCGGACCGCGTCCGGGCAGGTCTGCGCGACGATGGTGTCGATGAAGTCGGCTCCATCGGCGCTGACATGGGTGATCTGGGCACACCGCTCGGGGCCGAGCAGGTCGAAGAACTCCCGCACGGTGGCGCTGTTGCGTCCCGGGGCGGCCCACACCAGCCGGCGGGTGTCGTGGTCGACCACGACCATCAGGTACTTGTGGCCCTTCTTGTAGCTGATCTCGTCGATCCCGATCCTGCGCAACCCCGCCAGCCGGTCACAGTGCGCGTCGACGTCGTCCCAGACCCGAGTGATGATCGACCCGACGGTGCGCCACGCGATCCGCATCAGCTCGGTCACCGTGGACTTCGAGGACTGCGTGGCCAACCACGCGACCGTCTCGTCAAAGGCGTAGGTGTGGCCTGCGTCGTGACGAGCCCACGGCACCGAAGCCACGACCACCCCATGCTGCGGGCACCTCACCCGCGGCGCGTCGGCCTCAAGGACCGCACGTATCGTGCCCAGGTCCATGCTGCGCCACCGACGCCGGCCCTCGCCGGGGTCGTAGCCAGGACGACGCCGCCCGCAGACCCCACAGCGGCTCCGAGCATGGGCCGTCGGACGCACATGGGCGACCAGCAGCTCGGCGTCCTCGTCGAACTCGACCCGCTCGATCACCGTCTTCTCGACGCCCAACAGGGCTCGCCATAGGCTGACATCGCGCACGCCGTTCTCCGCTTCACCTGGTTCTGGACCTAGACAGCTCAGAACCTAAGCGGGAACGGCGTGTTGCACCTCAGCGCCTCTCTCAACCACCCACGGAAGTGTCAGGAGAGCCGCTTAGTTTTCGTGTTGCGATTGGCCTTGAACTGCAGGCCCGACAATAGGTTTCGGTTTGCATGCGGCCGTGTTGTGTTTCTACCGTCACCTCTCGTGATCTTGAACTTCTTCTCATCTCGGCACTGGCAGTCGTGGGGCTTGGAGCACCCGCCGTTGATCCCGGAGCGGATGCCCGTGCTGATCGATGATGACCTGCTGTTCGAGGACGGCCCGGCCGCGCCCCGAGCGGCGACGGTGGTGAATCGGTGGCTGCGCGAGCTGCCGTCCAGCGGCGCGCCGGCGGCGAGTTCGTGGGAGAGCTATGCGCGGGTCCTCAAGGCGTGGATGGAGTTCCTGGCCGGGCACGGCGTCGGGTTGTTCGACTCCCGCGGCCAGCTGAAGTACGCGCTGGGCAAGTACGCCGAGCACCGCGCGACGGGCCCGATGGCGCAACGCTTCGCGTCGACCACGTGGGGCCAGCACATGAGCGTGCTGTCGTTGTTCTACCGCTGGGCGATCGCGGAGGACCTCGCGCAGGCGGAGCCGTTCACCTACCGGACGGCGCGGGCGCTGTTCGCTGGGACGGGCCGGGAGGTACGGGTGAACCTGGCTGTGCGGCGCAGGCCAAAACCGCACGTGACGATCAAGTACCTGGAACCGGACTTCACCGCGCTGTTCTTGCAGGGCCTGCGGGGCTTGGGCCCCGACGGCGAAACCGACGGCAGCTACCGGGGTCGGGAGCTGGCACGCAACGCCGCGGTCGGCGAGCTGGCGCTGGCCACCGGGCTGCGCCTGCAGGAGTTCAGTTATTTGCTGTCCTACGAGATCCCGGCGCTGCCGCCGGCGCCGACGGCCATCCCGATCCCGTTCCCGGTGCCGGCTGGGGTGACCAAGGGCCGTAAGTTCCGCACCACTTGGATCTCCTACGACGCCCTCGCGGCGGTCCACCACTACCTGGGCCTGGAACGTCTGGTGACCGCGGACGGGACGTCGTGGCTGCCGTCGCCCCGGTGGGGTGAGCCGCTGTTGGTGACCGAACCCGATGAGCGGGGCGGGCGGGTCAACGGGGTCCGCCGCCGGTGGGACACCCTGGCGCCGTTGGAACGCCGCAGGCTGGTCGCCCCGGGCGGCGGGTCGTGTCTGCTCGCGGTCAAGAACGGCGGTGGCCCGTTCACCGCGTGGGCGTCGGTCTTCGAGCGCACCTCCGACCGGATCCGGGCCCGGTTCGAGCCGCGGTTCCCGCACGTGCATCCGCACCGGCTTCGACACTCGTTCTCGATGCGCACCTTGGAATACCTGGTCAGCGGGCACTACCGGCAGGCCGCCCAGCTGGTGCAAGCGACCGGCACCGACGCAGGGCCGGATGCGGCGCTGGTGTTCTACCTGTCCAAAGCCGATCCGCTGCTGGTCCTTCGCGACTTACTCGGACATTCCTCGGTGCTGACCACCGAAAAGTATCTGCGACGGTTGGACACGACCCGGATCTATCGGGAGGCCTACGAGCAGGCCGGGATCGCGCACGGGTTGCTCACCGACGCGGCCGCCGAACATGAGGCCGGCGTTGAGTTCGGCGGCGAGCACGATGCCTGCACCACCGTGGCGCTCTGATGCCCGCCACGATGGTTAGCGATCCGCTGGGCATCGCGTGCGTGTTCAGCGACGGCAGCACGACGCGGTTCGCCCTGGACGCGCTGCCCTGCCCGGAGCTGGTTGATGACCTGCTGGCCGGTCTGGTCGAGCTCATCCACCCGCACGGCGCGGTGGACGCAGCCGGCTCGGTCAACCATTACGTCCAGTCCATCCGGGACATGGCCCGCAAGCTGGCTGGCCGCGGCTTCACCGGTCGGGTGGCTGACCTGCGCCGGCCCCTGTTGGCGCAGTACTGGATGGCCGCCACCGGTCCACGGGAGGCCTGCACTCGGCGGCTTCTGCAGGGTTTCCACGCCGCCGGCGGGCAGCTCGACGCCCAGGTCCTCGAGCTCGCGGCAGGCCGGGCCTACAACCCGCAGCGCAACCATCGTCAGCTGCCGCCCTACTCCGAGGCCGAATGGGCCCGGCTGACCGAGGGCTGCCGCGCCGTCACCGATGACGCCTTCGCCGCCCACCAACAGGCCCTGGCCGCGGCCGCCCGCGGACAGCACCCGGGCACTGCTGGGTGGACGCCGGGCAATCTGCGGTGGTTGCTGGCCCGACTCGGACCGGTGACCACCCACGCCTTCGCCGCGGAACTGGGATGCACCTCGAGTGCGGTAGGCCAGCGCGGCGGCTTCGCGCAGGCGAGCAGGGACCTGTTCCCGTCCCAGGACGAGCTGATCGCCTACCGGCTGCTGTTCGGGATCTACTCCGGGATCGTGCCCGACGGCATCGACGACCTGTTGGTGGACGACATCGACTGGGCTGGCGACGCCTCGATCCTGCTGTCCTACGTCAAGGGCCGCACCGCGGCCGAAAGCGTGAACCTGCCCCGGCGAGCCGTGCGTTTGCTGGAGCAATGGCTGGCACGGTCGGCCTTGCTGCGCAGCTTCGCCACCGAGCCCGACCGGCAGCGCCTGTGGCTGGGGCTCAGCTCTCCGGGACACCCGGTCGTCATCCCCTCCTCGGGTGGGCGAGCCGCGGTCCAGCGGTGGGTGCGCCGCCGCGGCGTGGTCGGCGACGACGGCAGGCCGCTGAAGATCCACCGCTCACGGATCCGCACCACCCACCAGGGGATGCGGGACAAGCGCGGCTGGACCGGCAGCGGCCGCGCCACGATCGACCCCAACCACAGCCCACACGTCGAAGGCGACCATTACCTGAGCGCGACGACCCCGGCCCAGCTCCGCGCCGTTGAGGCGATCATCGAAGACGCCCAGCACGACCTGCTGCGGCGGGCCCACCCGCCGATGGTCGTGACTGAGGAGGACTCAGTGGCCTTGCTCGGCGGCTATCCGCAGCTGATCGCCTCGCTGCAACTGAAGGACGCGGCCATCGCCGAGCTCGTCGGCGCGGACAGGGACGTGTTCGTCGCAGCCTGCGCCGATCAGCTCGCCGGGTTGCACGGGCCGAAGGGCAAACCGTGCCCGGCCCGGCCATGGGTGTGTCTGCTCTGCCCACTGGCGGTGTTCGCCCCACGGCACGCAACCAACCTGCTGCGGCTCAAGGCGTTCTTCTCACGGCAGTGGCAACAGATGCCCGCCGGGGCGTTCATGGCCGTGTTCGGCCCGTACTCCCACCGGATCGACCAGATCCTGGACCGCTACGACCCGATGCTGCTGGCCCAGGCCAGCCGCAGTGTCGGCGACCACGACGACGAACTGCCGTTGCGCCCGGAGGAATCCACCCGATGACCGCCACCGCGCTGCACGCTGCCACCTGGCCGCCTCGGTCGGTGTTCGCCGGCGTCGACGTTTGCCGCGAGGCCGGATTCGCGCTCCCTGAGGCGGCCCACCGCCTGGTGTTCGAGCAGGACCTGTGGGACTTCACCGAGGTGATCGGCCTGCCGGTCCAGGTGTCGGGGTTCAGCCGCCGGTTCAACTTCGCCGCGATCATCGATCCCCGCTGGCGACAGGTCGCCAAGGAACTGAGCGTGGCGATGCTCGCCCCCCGGCACGCCGTGGTGGCGCCGCTGCCCCGTGCCTACCGCACACCCCTGCACCTCACCACCGTCAGCGGGCGGCTCGCCGAGCTGACCCGCTACCTGAACTGGCTCACCGACCAGGGCGTCGGGCACCTACGCGAGGTCGACACCGATAGCTGCGAGGCCTACCTGGCGCAGCGGCGTTACGTGCGCGACGACAACGGTGTCGTCATCGGCCAGCTCAGCCCGGCGATCCGGCGGGCCGCAGCGCAAACCGTCGTCGACCTGGTCAACTACCGGGAGCTGTTCACCGCCGACCGGGTCGCCGCCGGTTTGCGGCCCTGGGGCGGGGCAGCACCCTCGGCCATCGCCGAGATGCCCTCTGGGCGCGGGCAAAACAAGACCCCGCCGCTACCGCAGGGCGTCCTTCAGCCGATGCTGGCCGCAGCCAGCTACCTGGTCAACATCCTGGGTCCGCACGCGATCGAGTTGTCCCGGGAAGTGAAGGCTGCCGACCAGTTGTGGTCGCCCGGATCGGGGCGCCACACCTCAGTCTCGCGAACCTCACCGGTCCCGACGGCGCAGTTCGCTGCGCTGCTGGCCGAGATCGAACGCGACACCGAACCGCTACCGGTGTTGCCCGAGTACAACGTCCGGGATCGGCTTGTCGCAGGCTGGTCTGAGCAGGACCCGCTGACTCCGATCGCACTGGGACTGCTCGCGCGCCGAGCCGGGTTCAGCCAGTTCCCTCACCCGTGGATCCCGCAGCTGCGCGGCCGGCTCGAGGCGACCTTGCGGATCGTCGGTGCGCAAAGACCCTTCGGCCGCGACGCGGCCGACATCGACCGAGCCGACGGCGACGGCCCGATCGGCTGGACGGTTCCGCTGGACCGGATACAGGCCGTCGCGCTGGTCGGGATCGTGCGCACCGCCGCGGTCATCGTCATCGCCGCGGTCTCCGGGATGCGGTCCAGCGAGCTGATGGAACTCAAGGTCGGGTGCTGCCCTGCTCCGGAACGTTCCGGCCCGGACCTGGTGCGTTACCGGCTGGCCAGCAAACTCATCAAGGGACAGCCGTTGGGTGGCCTCGCCGACGAGTGGGTCGTCATCGAACCGGCCTACCGGGCAGCCCAACTCATCGAACAACTGCACCGCAACCCCGACGACGGGGCGCCGTTGCTCGGCCGCTTCGCGTTCGACGTCCGCTACAAGTGGTTCCGGGCCTGGGTGAACGGCCCGCCCGGGCAGCGTCTCGGCCTCGCCCGGCTCCCCCAGGACAGGGTGTCGCTGCGGATGCTGCGCAGGACGTTGGCGCTCGAGCTCGCCTACCGACCCGGTGGGGTACTCGCCGCGAAACTGCACCTCAAACACATCGCGGTAGCCACCACCGAGGGCTACGCATCGCGACCCGGCGGGGCCCAGGCCTCACTGCTCGCCGAGGTCAACAAGCACGAGAGCGAACGCAACCTTGCCCTGGTCTGGGAGGAGTACCGCAACTATCAACAGGGCATCCTGCCCGCCGGCCCCGGTGCCCACGAGCTGACCGAGTTCTTCGCCCACGTCGACGCCAAGCTCGACCCGGCAGGCGCCGGCGGGCCCAAGGTGCAGCGCAGCGACCGGGAAGTGCTCAACCTGCTGTCCAAACGCGCCAACACCCTGCACCTGGGCGTCGCGAACTACTGCTGGTTCACCGACCCATCCCAGGCGCTGTGCCTGAAGCTCGCCGGCACCCCGCACGCCGACAAGCCGCTGGCCGGGATGTGTGACTCAGCCCGCTGCCCACAGGCCACCCACCACGCCCGTCACCGCGACGTCTGGGCCGAGCATGCCGAGACGACCAAGACCTTCCTGGGCAGCCTCGGCCCGACCCGCAAGATCGAGAAGGTTCGCCTGCAGGCCGACCATCAGCGAGCACGTCGCGTCCTGGACGAGATCGACACGTCCGCAGCCCACCACCACCCCAAGGACCCAGATGCGGATCAGCGCCACGCAACGCGCCCAGAACGAGACCCGGATCCGGGCCGCTATGGATCGTCTCCTGGACGGGCAGATCCCGCCCGGCGGCAAGTGCGACATCAAGACCCTCGCCCGTGAGGCCAACGTCGACCGCACCGCTTTCTACAGCGCCCGCCCCTACGCCCACCTCCGGCAGGAGTTCGAACAACGCCTGCAAGCCTGTCACGCCGCCGGCGACTTCCCCGACCCCCGCGACGCCCAGATCGCCCGGATGAAGAACGAGATCGACACCCTCAAGCAGCGCCTCACCCGACGTGACCAGACCATCGTCGAACTCTCCGACATCAAGACCGGCGCGCTGTCCAGACTCGCCGCTCAACACGACCAGATCACACGCCTTCGCCGCGAGGCCGACGACACTTCTCACGTTCGCCGCCTCCCTACCCGCGTGACCGGCATCGGCCCATGCAGCTGAGCGCGCGCCCGCACCTGGCCCACCCGACCGTGACGTCGCCCACACGCAGGGACGACAATCGCAACACCCAGGGCCACGTCAGTAGCGAACGCGCTCACCGGCCCAATCGCACACGAACACAACCGCACACGGCCACTGCGGAAAGAAGACACTCGTTCGCGGTACACATGCTGGGCCTGCTGCTGCGCCAGACCGTTCGGGCCTTGGGCGCGGAGGTCGATGGGCGGTTGACTGGGGTCCAGGTCAAACGGCTGCTGGTCGGCAATCCGATGCGCAAGTTGCAGTTGTTGCTGGGGCACAGCCAGGAGTCGACCGTCTACACCTACCTGGACGTGCTGGACGAGGCGCAGGAGATCGTGCTGTCGGCGCTGGAAGAATGGGACGTGCAGGCTGGTGTCCTGGACGTGGTCGCCATCGACGACGACGCTGACGGCGACGCGGACGACGCCACCGCGGCAGGTGGGGTGGCGTGAGCGGTCGTCGTGGGCGGCCGGTTCGGTTCCCTGATCCTGGGGATCTGCCCGAGCCGCCGGCGGACGTGAGGGTGATCGGCCCGGTGGTGTTCTCGCTGGTCTTCGACGGCCGGGCCCGCACGATCGACCTGTCCGATCTGCCGTGTCCGCGTCTGGTGCGGGCGTTGGCCCAGGCGTTGGCCGGGATCGGCGGGCAGGACGGCACAGTGCGGGAATGGAGTGGTTTCGCCGGGATGGTCAAGCACCTGCGGGCCTTCGTCGCCTTCGCCGCGGCCGCCGTTCCGGGCGGCGATCTGGGATTGGGCGATGTCGAACCGGAACTGCTGGAGGCGTTCGAGACTCAGGTTGGCGCCGGTTACGGGTCCGGCAGTAGCCAACCTCATGAGTGGATGCGGACCGTGGTTCGGCTGTTGAGGCTGGCCGGGCAGGACGCGCCGGGGGTGTTGAGCGTGCACATGCAGGCCCGGGTCGGTTACGCGACCACGACCGCGTTCCCGTCCCGGCCCCGCCCGTTGGACGCGTGTCCGTTGGGGGTCTTCGAGGCGATCGGAGCCGCCGCGTTGGCCGATGTCCGCCGGATCCGGGACCGGATAGCCGCCGGGGAACGCCTCGCGGCCACCGGGACGGACCCACGGGTGGCCGGCTGGTCGCGGTTGGAGAACGTGTTGTGGCATGTCGCCCGGCACGGGCCGTTGACCACCGGCGAGCATTCGGGCATCTGGGCGGTGGACAACACCCACGGTGGTGTCCGGGCGGTCAACCAGCACCTGTTCCTCACCTCCGCTGATCTGGTGCCCCTGGTGGTGGCCCTGATCGTCGCGACGGGGCTGGAACCTGAATGCGTCAAGGGACTGCGTGCGGACTGCCTGGTCAACCCGGTGTCCGGGTTCGTCAGCATCGCCTACGTCAAGAAGCGGGCCCGGAACAACTCCCACAAGACGATCCGGGTCCGCGACGGTGGCGCGCTGCACTTCCCCGGCGGGCTGATCGCGCTGGTCAGGCGGCTGACGCAGCGGGGCCGCCAACTGTCCGGCAGTGACCTGCTGTGGATCGATGTGCGTTACGACGGAGTGCATCCCAGCTTCGGCACTTCTGGCAGTTTCAACCGCAATATCGGGCGGTGGGCCCACAGGCACGGGCTGGGAGCGTTGAGCGACCGCGGCGGCGGAGCCGTCCGCCTGGATCTGCGCAGACTGCGCAAGACCTACAAATCACGCCACTACCAGCGCAGCGCCGGCATGCTCGACGACTTCGCCCAGGGCCACTCCAAACAGGTGGCCGCTCGTCACTACGCCGACATCGACGCCCACAACCAGGTACACGAGGACGCGATCGAGGCCGGCCTGCGCCAGGCCCTGGCAGTGGGCTTGGCGCTACCGGTGGTGGCCGACGAGCACGGCCGTCCTTTGGGCCAGGGGGACGCGGATCTCACCCCGGCCCAAGTACATGCCGCCACCTCGCAGGACACGGACGTGTTCCTGGCCTCCTGCACCGGATTCCACGCCTCACCGTTCGCCCGCACGCCCGGCGAGGGTTGCCCGGTCGCGGTCTGGGGCTGTCTGGAATGCCCGAACGCGGTGTACACCACCCGGCATCTACCCAGCCTGCTGAGCTTCACCGGCTTCCTGCACGCCCAGCGCGACGAACTACCCGCACCTGAGTGGCAGGCTCGCTACGGCCTGGCCTTCGAGCGCCTCACCACCGGGATCACCCCGAGGTTCACCCCTGAGCAGATCACCACCGCCCGCCTGATCGTCGAAGCCGGCGACCCTATCCTGTCGCTGCCCGCCCACCTGCTGGAGCACTCCACATGAGCGACCCCGCTGAGATCATCCCTGCTCTGGCGCACGAACCCTCCACGATCACCCGCACTGGTCTCACTGTCGCCCACGACGCTGATGCCCTGCCCGGGCGGGTCATTGCCGGGCACGGCGATCACGGCCCGGGGTTCGGTGAGGACGTGTGGGATCTGCGGGCGTTCCTGCCACGCACCGCCAGTCATGCCCGGATCGACTTCACCACGCTGGCCGATCCGATCGCCATCACCACAGCCAAGGAGTACCTGCACTCACGGCTGCGGCGGGCGATCCCGACCAGCCGGCTCAGCGGGGCCAGCACCCGCCCCTTGAAGATCACCGGCCTGGTCGGGGAGTTCACCCAACTGCGGGTCGTGTTCACCACGTTGAGTGCTGCGGGCGCGCCCCGGCTGTCTCAAGTCACCACCGCCCACCTGGAGGCCGTGCTCGCGACATGGAGCGAGCAACCCGGCTGGGCGGCCCAACTGGTCCGGGTCCTCAAGGCCCTGGCCGGGCACGGCCCGTTCCTGAGCATCGACCGGCTGAGCATCCACCCCTGGCCAGGAAGGTCCGCCACCAGCGTGACCGGCACCGTCACCTCCCAGGAGAACGTCACCGACCGCATCCCCGAACACATCACCGGCCCCCTGATCAAGGCCGCTGTCTTCTACGTGAGCACCGCCAGCCACGACATCCTGGCCGCCCGCCAGGAGATCACGACCCTGCAAACCGCCCGCCAGGACCGCTCCCACGACCACGGCGACGCCAAACGAGCCCTGGACGCCTTCATCGCCTCCCGCCGGGCAGCTGGACGGGCCATCCCCGCCACGCCCCTCGCCAAGGCCCACAAACGTCCGGGCTCACCGGTCCTTGCCGGCATCGTGCAGGGCCCAGGCCAACAGATGATCGAACTGCTGGCCGGAACCGGTGACCTGACCCGCTGGCGGGCACAACTGTTCGCGGCCGGCGATGAGCTCGGATACGAGGAAGGCGGCCTGGACACCCCGATCGCGCCGTGGCCGGACACCGGGCGCCCCTGGCGGGCGCGGCTGGGAATGTCCGAACTGGCCACCGAGACCACCCACCTGCGGACCGCTTGCTGGATCACGATCGCCTACCTGTCGGGCATGCGCGACGGCGAGGTCCGCGAACTGGGCCGCGACTGTGCGTTCACCGAACCCACCGACGACGACCGGACCCGTCACAAGCTGCGCGGCCGTGTCTTCAAGGACCGCGATCTGGCCGGTGAAGACGCCGAATGGGTCGTGCTGGAGATCGTCCACCAAGCCGTGGCGGTCCTCCTACAGATCAACGACGACCCCACTCATCTGTTCGGCTTCACCATCGGGACGGAGTACAAGCTGATGTGGGACGTCCCGAAGAAACTCGCCCGGTTCCGTGACCACTGCAACGACTTGTTCTCCGACCCGAGCGGCCCGTTCATCCCCAACGACACCCACGACCCCGGCCCGGACCACCCCGGTCCGCTCACCCCGCACGTCCGCGACACCACCAACCCCCAGATGCCGTGGGTCTTGAACACCCGGCAGTTCCGGCGCACGCTCGCCTGGCACATCGCCCATCAGCCGTTCGGCATCGTCGCCGGCGCCAAGCAGTACAAACACGCCGCGATCGCAATGTTCGAAGGCTACGCCGGCACCTCAGCTTCCGGCTTCGCCGCCGAGGTCGCCGCCAACGAGGCGATCGCCCGCCTGGATCACCTCGAAGACCTCTACCGTGACTACCAGGACGGCGCCCGCTCCAGCGGCGGCGCAGCACTCCACATCGACGCCGAGTTCGACCGGATCCGCCGCGAGCTCGCTGACCTACCCGGCACCCTGGCCAGCCCCTCCCGGCTGCGCACCATGCTCAAGCACCTGACCACCACTTTGCATCCCGGCGTGCTCAACGACTGCTTCTACCGCCGCGAAACCGCCCTCTGCACCCAGCACACCAACACGATCAGCCGTCCGCTTCCACTGCTGAACACCTGCTCGACCTGCCCGAACGCCAGGCGCTCGAGCGTGCACCTGCCGGGGCTGACCCTCGCGGCCGGCCAGGCCCGCCAAGCCCTCCATCTGACGCGGACCCGCACCCTGGCACCGCTGCAACGCGCCGCCCTGACCAGCCACGCCGAACAACTCGAGCACCTCATCGCCCAGATAAACGAGCCGGGAACCCAACCCTCATGAACACCGATACCAACCGCAAGATCAAGAAAGCGTTCGAGCGTCTGATGCTCGGCCGCCCCGAGATCACCGACGGCGCCCTCACGATCTCCAACATCTGCGCAGAAGCCGGAGTATCCCGCGCCTCCTACTACCGCTCACCCCACGCCGTCGAGATCAAAGAGGTACTGGACGCACCACAGACCAAGCGACCCGAAATCGAGGAACTACGCAAGGAAATCAGGCACCTGAAGAACACCGAACGCAGACTACGCAGCGAAAACGCCACCGAAACCCGGCAACTGAAAGTCACCCTCAGGACCTACGCCAACCAGATCCAGGCCCTCGCCCTGCACGCCGCTCACCTCGAGAACGACAATCAGCAACTCCGCGCGCACCTCGAGAACCCCAGCGGCAAGATCACCCCGATAGACACCCGCCGCTGACATGCCCGACAACGCGACAGGAACCAGAGGACACAAACGCGAGCCGAAGTGCACGGTCGACGCTCCAGCCGACCTGAGACACCCGACCTCGCGCCAGCTCACGCAACCTGAGACAACCATCTGCATGGACACCTTGACAGATCACATAATCGCGCAGGCACGGCAGCGAGCCCGGTCCGGGCGCAGCCGACGCCGCTGGCCACCGGGCAGCTGAACGTGTCTGGCCCGCGCCGGAGACCAGATCCGTAGCGTGCCAGCGCAGCCCGACTGGGGACACGCTAGGTCCCCGGCGGACAGCGCAGCGCGAACCGCGTCGGGGTCCACCACGGTGATCATGAACGTCTGCCTTCATCACGGGAGCGAGTCTTCCCGCTCCTGGTAAGGACCGGCAGGGGGGACTGGTGTTACACCCTGCCCGGCCATCGCAGTGACCCGCAACCCCTGGCACGTAGGCGATCTACCCGCCCCCTGTGCGTCACCATGACGAGCACGGGCGCCGTGTCACAACGCGACACAAGCACCAGCAGACCCAGCTCAGCAGATCGTCCTCACGGTCATGACGCGCACGAAGACCATCCTCAGATCACAGTTGCCGACGGTCATGAGCACGCCCAATGACGCCGCCGTACTCATCCAACGTGTCGCTCAACACCTGCAACCGTGCAAGGACGACGGCCCAACACCGGGTCGTCAGGGTCAGCGACATAGATCCCGACGCGGAACTCAGCGCGTACCTGGGCCACCAACTTCTCCAACAGCCCGGTCGGTGCCGACCGCTGCAGTGCGACGCTCACCACTGCACCTCCTTGCCGGTGAACCAGCCCGCAGCCTCCAACGTTGCGCGTGCGTCCTGCACGCTCAGGTGGCCATACGTATCGACCGTCGTAGTGATCGAGGCGTGGCCCAACAGCTCCTTCACGCTCTCCATCCCAGCGTTCCTGCGCAGCAGCCAGGTCGCGTAGGTGTGACGAAACATGTGTGGCCCGAACGTGATTCCCGTTCGCCGCCGCAGCCGGCCCACCAGGTCATAGACCGCCGGGTACGACAACGGGTGACCCTTCGGATGCCCCCACAAGTTGACGAACACGTAGTCGGAGTCCAACACCCCGTACTCAAGGTTGAGGTAGTCCACGTACAGCCGCATCAGCTCCGCGCTGGTCGGGATCGCCCGGGACCGGCCCGACTTGACGCGGGCACCGTTAGCGTTCTCCCGCGGCGTGATGGTGACCTGCCGCTCTGCGATGTCCAGGTCCTCGTGCCGTAACCCCAGGGCTTCGCCAATCCGCACTCCCGGTGTCCAGCAGCAGCGCGAAGAGCAGCCGATCACGCAGGTGCACGCACGCATCCAGGATGGCCTGGACCTGCTCGGCGGTTAGCACCTGCGCGCGAGGCGAAGACGCGGCAAGTTTGATCGTGCGACGACGATTCGGATGGCTCTTCGTCACGTGATGCAGGAACGGCTTGTAGGACGCCGCCGAGGACCAGCCCTTACCCGGCGGTGTCAAGCCGACCAGCAGGCCCGCCAGCGCCACCCCGTGACGGGCGTGGAACTCACAAAAAGACGTCAAAGCCGCAAGCTTGCGGTTCACACTCGACTCGCTGCAGTGGTGCTCCACCGTCGGCAGGACCGCGACCCTCCCATCGCGAGCCGCCGGCGGCAAACGCAGCCACCCAACGAAACCGGCAACGTCCTCCAGGCTCACCTCCCGCCAGTCCAGGCCGACACCGCCGAGATAGACGAACCAGTCCTTCAGATCGTGCGCGTACGCCTTGATCGTGTTCGGTGACCGCTCGATCGAAGCCAAGTACCCCAGGAACCGCTCGACTGGTTCGATCAGAGAATGCTCGTCATCGAGCACCGTCCAGGACTCTGCTCCTGAGCCCGGCATGAGAACGCGTTGAACCCGCATCGGCAACCCTTCGTCGTCGTGATGGACGACGCAAGATAACCGCATCCACGACGCGATCCGCTGGGGCAGCAACCCTCGTCACCTACGTCATGGACATCCGTGGGAGGACTCCAGATAACTCTACACGGCTTTGCTCAGAACCAGATCTGGTGCGCCATCGTGGCCCTGGCCGTGAAGATCACCGCGTGGATGCAGATGCTCGCCCTGAACGGTCACCAAGCCAGGCGCTGGGAACCAAAATGGTTGCGGCTACGCCTGTTCACCCTCCCTGCCACGATCGCACGCACCGGCCGACAGGTCCGCCTCCACCTCGCGACCAAGGCCCCCTGGGTCGACCTCGTCAACGAAGGCGTCCGGCGGCTACGAGCCCTGGCCGTCCCCGGGTAGGAAACACCTCACCCGTCCCAACGACCACCGCGCGACCCCCGACCACATGGAACCGGCGCCCACCCGAGACGACACTCGGGCCAACGTCACACCCCGATGACAGAATCAACACCAGCCGGCCACCTGTAGCCGCAACGACGTACAGCACCCGAGGGATGAAAGATCGAGGTTAGAGCCAAGCGAAGAAGAAATGCTCGGCCGCCACGGCGTGTCGGCCGATCCCCGGGTGTATCCTTATTGCTCGCGAGTCTGCCTTAGTGCCATGCGGTGGAGGCGAGAGGAGTGCAAAGACAGTGACTTGGCGGCTGCCTTTTTTGCGTTTGCGCGTCAACGTTCACGCGGCGCTGGCGACTGCTCGATGGAACGCCAGATCTGACTCAGCGAATTGCAGTCACGACGGGAGCCCACCCTTCTGCCTCACGTGCACCATCGCCTACGTGCGGATGCCATAGCTAACAAACCCCGGCAAGAACACGAATCACGTTGGTCTGCAATGGTGGGCCTGCCCCCGGTTCGGATGTCATTATTGGTGTCAAGTGGCGCCCACTCTTGTCAGTGACTCACGAGCCAGGAGCCATCGCGGGCGGCGAGTTCGTGGTTGAGTTTGACGCCTCGCCCGGCGCGGGAGATAGTCGGCCGGCTCAGACGTGGAAGTGGTCGGCCGCAGCCAACAAAGCCGGGGTGAGTGTGGTCGCCTGATCTGGCCCAACTTCGGCCTCTGATCTTCAGATGAGGATTTTGGGCCGCTTCGCTTGGCCGCCGTGGAGGCGGGAAAATGGGGATGCGGCCGTCCGGGACGCCGATTTGGTGCTGATGTTCATTAGCTCGTAGGTGAGGATGGCGCCGGGACCACCGACAGGAACTGTCGATTGTTGCTTGAGCACGAGGGTCAGACTCTTTAGCCCCTGTGGTTCCTCCGGACGGCCGCGCCGTTGTTGCCCTTCTCGCGACTGGAGGAGTGATGGATGTTTTGCATGATCGGTGTGCCGGTTTGGACATCGGTAAGAAGGACCTCAAGGCATGCGTGCGCACGCCGAGCCCGACCGGTCGGCGTTCACGCCGCCAGGAGATCCGCACCTTCGCGACGACGACCAACGCGCTGCTGCAGCTGCGCGATTGGCTGGTCGACCAGCAGGTCACGTTGGTGGTTTTAGAGGCGACGGGCGACTACTGGCGGGGCGTGTACTACCTGCTGGAGGACACCCTGAACGTGATCTTGGTCAACGCCGCCCACGCCAAGGGGCTGCCCGGTCGAAAGACGGACGTCTCGGACTCTGCTTGGCGGCAGCCCAGCTGGGTGAGTGTGGGTTGCTCAAGGCGTCGTTCGTCCCGCCCGAACCGGTCCGGCACCTGCGTGACCTAACCCCAATACCGTTCAATTAGAGTTACATGGGTGTAGTTTGTTGGCATGCCCCGTACCGGTTGGAGGAAGTCCGAGTCGGATCGGCGGTTGCCGGATCTGGTGTCGGTTGGTCTGTT
>Ga0209587_1000679_pt1 | contig 16588 bp, 17 predicted proteins | sample NGEPerD_2_FD_184512 | JGI IMG/M metagenome (GOLD analysis project Ga0209587, IMG submission 184512) | Arctic peat soil microbial communities from the Barrow Environmental Observatory site, Barrow, Alaska, USA - NGEE PermafrostL1-D... | ecosystem: Environmental > Terrestrial > Soil > Wetlands >... | reverse complement strand
CAAAGTTCCCATCGGGGCGGTGCTGGAGTGTTTGCTGTTAACTCGTGTGATTTTTGTTATGTTTGACCCGTCGATCTCCCGGGGCTTGGAGGCGCATCGTGCTCACCGTTGCAAGAAAGACCGCAGTCCTACTCCCGCTGGCGCTGTTGCTGGTCGCCTGCGGACGCTCAGACGCCGTCGACAGTGCCATCCGCACCTCGTCGGCGGCGCGCGATACGGCCGCGGAGGCGCTGGCTCGTGTGGCGGAGCTCGAGGCCGAGGTGTCGCAGCTCCAGATCCTCTCCGACCGGGCCGAGTCCGCCGCCGAGAAGCTGTCACAGCAGCTCACCGCCGACGCGGCGGAGGACCGACAGGCCGACAAGGCGCGTTTCACCTCCCTCAAAGAGGCTCTGGGTAACGTCAAGTCGTCGCTGCGGGAGACGTCTGATGCAGCCGAGTCCGCCGGGCGGCGCGCGGAGAATGCGGCCCTGGCTTCTGACGCCCTGGAGCGATCGGTAGCGGTGCTCGAAGAGAGGCTCGACTACCACCTCAAGCATTCGAAGCGCTGATGTCCCGCCTCATGCAGGACCTCGTCGGACAGACACTGTCCGGCCGCTACCGGCTTATCTCACGTCTGTCCACCGGGGGCATGGGCGAGGTCTATCGAAGTCACGATGTCCTCCTGGACAGGTCGGTGGCGGTGAAGGTGCTGCATCCCTCGTTGGCACACGATCCCGAGCTCGTGGAGAGATTCAAGGACGAGGCCCGAGCGGCGGCCCGCCTCACCCACCCGAACATCGTTGCGGTCTACGACTGGGGCTCGACCGAGGATCAGACCTACTACATGGTCATGGAGTACGTGGCCGGCAACGACTTGCGCGATGTGCTTGTGTCGCGCAGCTCCTTGGAGCCGGCGCAAGCGGCCGACATCATGGCTGCGGTGTGTGACGCGCTGGCCGCCGCTCACGCCGGCGGTCTCGTACACCGGGACGTCAAGCCCGAGAACATCCTTATCGCCCGCGACGGGACGGTGAAGGTTGCGGACTTCGGCATTGCGGTCGTCTTAGACGCCGACCGAACGGGGCCGGGCGGGGGCATCCAGGGAACCCTCCGCTACCTGTCGCCGGAGCAGGCACAGGGCTTCGAGGCGTCGAGGGCATCCGACATCTGGGCCTCCGGAGCCGTCCTCTCGGAGCTGCTCACCGGGCTTCCCCCCTCTCACGGCGCGGGAGCGGACCTGCTGGCCCGGCGCGCCGAAGAGCAGCCCGTTGCGCCCTCTCGACTGGCTCCTCAGGTGCCCTCCCAGCTCGACGAGATCGTGCTGAAGGCGTGCGCGCTCGACCCCTCCCGGCGTTTCGAGGACGCCTCTTACATGGCTCATGCGCTGAAGCGAATCTCGGTCCGCTCCCTGCCCGACGCGCCCTCGCTGGACTCGCTCGTCGCGGAGCTGACCGGTGAGATCAACATCACCGCGGCCCGCGGCCCCCGTTCTCACCGCCGAAGCAGGGGGCGAATCAGGAGGTTCTTGTGGGCCCTGCTGAAGCTGATGCTGCTGCTGGTGGTGGTGGCGGTCGTGGCACTGGGCGGCGCAAGGGCGGCGCCGTTCCTGTTCGGACCAGCCACCGTGGAGGTGCCGGAGGTGACGGGACTTCGCCTCGCGGTGGCGGCCCAGAGGGCCGATGTCCTGGGGCTCGAGGCGCGCATCGCCGAGCGCCGCCGCGTTCCCTCGACACCTCGTAACCGAGTCATCGCGCAATCCCCGAGCGGAGGCAGCGTCAAAGAGGGCACCGTGCTGTCGCTGATCGTGTCCGCGGGCCCGCCTCTGAAGCAAGTTCCCGCGCTGGTGGGAAAGAGCCAAAACGCCGCCGAGCGTCTGCTTGAGAAGGCTGGCCTCGACCTCGGGAAAACGAGCGAGCGCTATTCCTCGGAGAAGGCGGGAGCCGTCGCCGTACAGATCCCGGTCGGAGGCCTTCTCGAGCTGGGCGACGAGGTTGCCCTCGTGATCAGCAAGGGGCCCCGGCCCCAAGACGTCCCCCCGATCGCGGGTCTCGACGTAAACAAGGCCGCCACGCGCCTCAAGGCGGCGGGTTTCGTGGTCACCCTGTCCAAGGATTACTCGGAGGAGGTGGCCAAGGGCAAGGCGGCGGAGACTCGCCCCGCCGGCCCCTTGCCTGAGGGCAGTGAGGTCGAGCTGGTGTTGTCCCTCGGCCCCCGTTTCGAGACGCTCGACATGCCTGATGTGCGCGGTCTCGCCGCAGCCGAAGCCGTGGCCAGCCTCGAAGGCGCCGGGCTCAGGGCTCGTACGGTGGACTCGTGTGGGGGCGGGGGAGTCGTGGCCGACACCGACCCGATCGCGGGAACGCCCGTGCGCGAGAACGACGTCGTCGCGCTATTCCTCTGCTGAGGTCTGGGCAGGTCTAGAACTGCGTCCCATCATTTTGGCAGCACCTTCCATGCCGTGAGCGTCTCTGAGAGGCGCGGGGTGCAGTCGAGCGTCGAGATCTCCTCTAGCGGGACCCAGCGGGCCTCAGCGGCATCCTCCCCGGCCGTGGGCTCGGCCGCGCCGGCAGCCTCGCCGATGTAGTCGAGCACCACATAGTGGGTGTCTCCGAGAGCCTCGTAGACGCCGAGGAGATCCGCGACCTTCACTTCCAGCCCGGTCTCCTCGAGCACCTCCCTCGCCGCCGCCTCCACCAGGCTCTCGCCGTGCTCGAGCCGGCCCCCGGGCAGCGACCACAGGCCCTTGGCGGGCTCCTTGCCCCGGCGCACCATCAGCAGCGCCCCGTCCCTCACGACCACGCAGCCCACGCCCACGAACGGCCCCCGCTCCACGGCCCGCATGCTACCGGTGTCTGTTTCGAGCGCCTCCCGGCACCCGCGTTTTGAGCGCCTCCGGAGGCCGTTTAGGGCACTCTGAGTCCCCTAAAACCGGACCCTCCGCGTTCTGAGCGCCTCTGGAGGCCGTTTAGGGCACTCTGAGTCCCCTAAAACCCGAGACCCTCGAAAGCCGGAGCCCGGCTACCCTGAGCGCCCGTGGAATCAGCTGAATCAGTCTCCGTCCCCCCCTCCTCTTGGGCCCTGCTTGCAGTGGGGGTCGGTGCCGCCTCCACCGCCGCCATCCTCGTGCGCTATGCCACCGATGCCGAGCCGCTCGCCCTGTCCTTCTGGCGCTGCGCTGCCGCGGCGGCGGCGCTGGCGCCGTTCGCCGGGCGCAGGCTGGGCAGCATGGGTGGCCCGGCGCGCCTTCCCGCCTTCTCCGGGCTGTTTCTCGCGCTGCACTTTGCGACCTGGATCACCTCGCTGCGGCTCACGACGGTCGCAGCTTCTTCGCTGCTGGTCTCGACCACACCGATCTTCGTAGCGCTTGCTGCGTGGGTGCTGTGGAGCGAGCGGCTGCCCTCCAGGGCGTGGGCGGGCATCGGCGCCACGGTCGTGGGAGTTGCGTTGGTGGGCGGTGGAAGCCTCGGGGGCTCCTCCCTGCTGGGGAACTCGCTCGCGCTCGCCGGAGGCGCCACCGCCGCCGGCTACGCCATGACGGGCCGCCGGGCGCGTGTCGTGATGGGGACCCTCGAGTACGCGGTCGTCGCCTATGCCGTCGCGGCGGCCGCCCTGCTCGTCGCCTGCCTCGCCACCGGTGCGGCCTTGTGGGGCTACGACGCGGTGACCTGGGCGAGTGTGGCGGGACTCGTCGCCGGCCCCCAGATCCTGGGCCATACCCTCATCAATTTTGCCCTCAGAGACATCGACGTGGTCTCAGTTTCGATCTCGATCATGGCCGAGCCGATCATCGCCACAGTCCTTGCCCTGCTGCTGTTGAAGGAGGCGCCTCCGGCCCTGGTGGTGCCGGGGGGGCTGCTGCTCCTGGCCGGGATCTACGTCGTCACCACGTCGCAGGCGGCCGCACGAGCATGAAACTCGAGCACCCCCTTCGTGAGCACGCCACTCTTGAGCACGCCCGGGGAGTTCTGAGCCTTGATCGCTGTGCGGTCATGGGCATCGTCAACCGCACCACGGACTCGTTCTACGACGCCGGGCGCATGGAGCTCGAGGCGTCGGTCGCCCACGGACTGGATCTGTGGCGGCAGGGTGCCCTCGTCCTCGATGTCGGCGGGGTCAAGGCCGGACCCGGCCCCGAGATCGACGAGGTAGAGGAGCTTCGGCGAGTGATCCCGCTGGTAGAAGGGTTGGCCGCCCGTTGCGATGCGCTCCTCTCGGTCGAGACGAGCCGGGTGCGGGTTGCCGAGGCGGCGTTTGAGGCGGGGGCGGCGCTCATCAACGACATCACCGGCCTCGCCGACGACCGCCTCGCGGCCGTCTGTGCCGAGCACGGTGCCGGGCTCGTGCTGATGCACAACGGGGGCCAGCTTCGAGGCAGGCCCCGAAACCCCCGCTATGCCGATGTGGTCGCAGAGGTATTGAGCTGGTGGGCCGCGGCCGTCGAGCGCGCCTGCGCTGCAGGGATGCGGCCGAATCAGCTCCTGCTCGACCCGGGCCTCGACTTCGGCAAGACCACCTATCACTCCCTCGAGCTGGTGCGAAGGATGGACGAGCTCATCGCGCAGGGCCTCCCGGTCCTCGTCGCACCCTCGCGCAAGGACCTCGTGGGCGAGAGCCTCGCCCTGCCTCCCGGCGAGCGCCTCGAAGGGTCGCTGGCGGTGGCCGCAATGTGCGTCGAACGGGGTGTGGCCATGGTCAGGGCTCACGATGTCCTCGCCACTGGGCGAGTGGTAGCCATGGTCGAGGCCGTGCTCGGCCGCACCAAGCCGCGCAGGGCCATCCGAGGCCTGTGGGAGTGAGGCTAAACGAGAGTGCCTATAGGCCCGATGATCTACTCATGAGCACTTCTCCGCCTGCGATCGTCACGCCGCGCCTGCGCCTGGTTCCCTACTGTGGAGGCCGCATCTCGGACGTGAAACTCGGCCCTGAGCTCGAAGAAGAGCTCGCGTCCGTGTTGCGAGTGGTCCCCGTCACCGAGGCTGTGGCCGGTTGGGGACCGTGGCTCGTCTTGGAGGAGTCGTCCGGAGAGGCCGCAGGCGCGGCGGGCTTCAAGGGCGCGCCCCGCGCCGGCACGGTGGAGATCGGCTATGGGATCGCCACGACAGCGCGTCGCAAAGGCTACGGCGCGGAGGCGACGAAGGCGCTGGTCGACTGGGGCTTTGGGCACGACCAAGTGGAGAGGGTCGTGGCCGAGTGCGAGCCCGCGAACGAGGCTTCCGTGAAGATCCTCACCCGGCGGGGGATGAACCTGCGAGCGCGAGAGGAGGGCTTGTTGAGATGGGAGCTGACGGCCTCATCCTGGCGGGCGTAGCCACACTCTTCGGGCTCTTGCTAGGAAGCTTCGCCACGGTCGCGGCCCACCGGATTCCCCGCCATGAGAGTTTCGCCACCGGCCGCAGCAAGTGTCCAACGTGCGGTCACGTGATCACCGCAATCGAGAACATCCCCCTGCTGAGCTTCATCGTGCAGCGCGGTCGCTGCCGTCACTGCTCGGAGAGGATCTCGTGGCGCTATCCACTCACGGAGCTCGTCACCGCGGTCCTGTTCGTTTTCGCGGTCCGGCGCTTCGGAGCCTCGATCGAGGCGCTGGTCTACGCAGGGCTGTTCTGGGTCCTGGTCGTCCTGGCCGTCATCGACCTGGAGCACAGGCTGTTGCCCAACCGGGTTGTGTACCCGGCGTTCATCGGAGGCTGGGTCGCGCTGGGCCTGGCCGCGTGGATCGAGGGATCGCCCGAGCGCCTCGCCGACGCTGCCGTGGGCGCGGCCATATTCGGTGGCCTGCTGTTCCTGGTTGCGTTCATTTATCCGGCCGGGATGGGCGGCGGGGACGTCAAGCTCGCCTTCGTGCTGGGCAGCTTCCTCGGCTACGCAGGAGGGATCGGTGTCACCCTGGTGGGCATGTTCCTGTCGTTTTTGCTGGGAGGCGTGATCGGCGTCGTCGTGTTGATCGCCACGGGCGGGGACCGCAAGTACGCGCTTCCGTTCGGCCCGTTTCTCGCGGGAGGCTCGGTGATTGCAATCATCGCCGGCCTTCCCCTGCTGCGGGCCTATCTCGGCGCCTTTTGAGCGGCGCGCCGTGGCCTTACCATGAGGGCCATGGACGAGTACGAGGACGAACCCCTCGATGAGGAGGAACGGGAGGCACTGCGCCAGGATCTCGTCGACGTCGAGGTCTTGAAGCAGGTGCTGGGCGACCAGGGGATCAAAGGCACAGTGTTCTTCTGCCCGGACTGCGACGAGGACCATTACCTCACCTGGGACCTCCTGCAGGGCAACCTCCAAGAGCTGCTCGACCAGGGCGAGTCGCCGGTGCACGAACCGGCCTTCGACCCCAACCCCGACGACTACGTATCCTGGGACTACGCGCGCGGCTTCTTGGACGGTTATGAGTCCTTCCAGCGAGAGGACGTGGACGAGTTGGGCCGGCGCCTCACCTCAGAGCTCGAGCTCTTCGGGCTCTCTGGCGAGCAGATAACCGTGCTTCTCAGACGTATGGGACTGGCGCCGCCGAGCGAGGCGTTGTAGCGGCGGGGAGGAGGCGTGCGAAAAGGTGCTAATTGGGAACGCTTCCCATTGAACCACTTCGTGATAGACCAAATCTCAATTGCGGTCGAGGGGCGCGTCCAAGCAAGTGTCGCATTCGGAGTAGGCAGGACTAGGAGGGAACAGCAGCGATGAGCCGTGTGATCGCGTTCGCCAATCAGAAGGGCGGCGTGGCGAAGACGACAACGACGCTCTCCATAGGAGCGGCTCTGCACGAGCGCGGCCGCGACGTCTTGCTCGTCGACCTCGACCCGCAGGGCGCACTCACGTACTCGCTCGGCTACGACCCCGACGGCATCGAAGAGACCGTCAACGATGTGCTCGTGCGCCGCCTTCCGATCGAGAAGGCGGTGATTGCGGGGACCCCGGATCTCGTGCCCGCCAATATCGACTTGGCCGGGCCCGATACCGTGCTGCTCACAAAGACGGGGCGTGAGTTCGCTCTCGAACGAGCACTCAGGGACGTCGCGAATTCCTACGATTACATCCTGATCGACTGTCCTCCCTCTCTGGGCATCCTCACGATCAACGGCCTCACGGCCGCCTCGGAGGTGGTGATCCCGTTGCAGGCAGAGGCCCTTTCGCACCGAGGGGTGGGCCAGCTGCTCGAGACCATCGCCGACATCAAGCGCTTTACGAATCCCGGTCTCAGGGTCTCAGGCGTCATAGTGACGATGTTCGACCCCCGCACCCGCCACGCCCGAGAGGTGCTGTCGGACGTCTCCTCTCTCTACGGGATAGAGGTCCTGCAGCCGCCGGTGCGTAAGTCGATCCGCTTCGCCGAGGCAAGCCGCTCGGGTAAACCAATAACCGAATTCGCGCCTTCGCATCCGGGGGCAGAGGCATACCGGCAACTCGCCGCGTTGCTCGACGGGGGTCGCGAATGAGTTCCAGACGAGGAAAGTACGCGCTCTACACCGCGTCCGAACGACGTCCGTTCACCTGTACTCTTGAGTGCTCCTCCTGTCTCGAGGAGACGCGTGTCTCCTACGTGGAGCTCGGCCTGTTGATGTGGCCGGTGCACTTCCACCTTCCGCTGGTCCGCTATTACCACTCGTGGTTTCGGTGCCCGGCCTGCTCGCGCCGGACGTGGCTGCGGGTGCACCTCGACCGTTGAAGCGGTAGGTTCAGAGAAACCCGAACGAAGGAGGCCTTAAGTGGCGAGGACCAAGAGACAGGTGAAGAAGGCAAACAAGCAGGTGAAGGTGGCGAACGAGCAGGTGAAGGTGGCCGCCCGCAGCATCTCGGGTGTGGGCAAGAAGGCGACCGACACCGCCGCCAAGACGGCGAAGCAGGTCGCCAAGTCGCGCGATGCGAAAAAGGCGTCCAAGTCGGTCACGCGAGCGCAGGTCGCGGTCAAGTCCGCGGGCACCGCGGTAGCAGCTCTCGCCAAGACCGCGGTCAAACAGTCCAAGAAGGGCGTCGCCGAGGTCACAGGCTCCAAAGAGGTGAAGCGAGCCCGCAAGCACACTCAGAAGGCCGCCGACTCGACCCGGAAAGCGGCGCGCACTACCGGTGACTCTGCGCGCAAGCAGGGGGCCGCGGCGGTCAAAGAGGCCAAGGCGCGCGGCTCGGAAGCCGTCGCGACCGCTCGTGCGCGCAGCGCTTCCACGACCAAGACGGCCCGCGCCAATTCGGCGAGGTCGAAGGCGAAGGCCCAGGCCGGAGCTGCTCGTGCCCGCCGGAAGGTGAAGAGCTAGCAGAGAACCAATCATGACGGTCGAGAAGTTCGTCGACCTCACGGCCACGGGGCCGAGCATCGACGACGCCGTGGCCGCGGCGGTTCAGCGCGCCGGTTTGACACTACGAGGCATCACAGGCTTCGAGGTCTCACGCATCGAAGGCTCGATCGAGAACGGCTCCGAGCTCGTCTACCGCGTGCACGTGCGCATCTCTTTTGTGATCAGGGAACAGCTCCACGAGTGAGTTGGAGCGGCTAGCGACTGGATCCGAATCGGGCAGGCGGCTACAACCGGCCCCCGGCATAGATCGTCTGGTCATGCCGCTCCCGTTCCAGGGGCTCGACCGGGTCAATGCCTACGCGCTCTCAGACGATGACGGCGGGATCACTCTGGTCGACTGCGGCATCTTCGATGAGGGGTCCGGAGCCGGGCCGCTCGAGGATGCGCTGAAACCCTCCGGGAGGGCGCTCGCCGACGTCCGCAGGCTGGTCATCACCCATCCCCACCCCGACCATTACGGCCTTGCCGGCCTCCTCGTAGAGGAGACGGGCTGCGAGCTGTGGATGCATGCGGGTGGGCGGTCGGACCTCGAAGTCTACCGTGATCCGGGGGCCGCAGCCGACCGAATTTCGGCCGCGTTCGGACGCCACGGCCTAGCGTCGTCGGAGCTTTCAGACCTTCACGCCTACGAGAACTGGCGCCCGTTCATCTCCGGAGTCGTGGAGGCGTCCCGCTGGCTTCAGGGCGGGGAGACGCTAGCGGCCGGCGGACGGGACTGGGAGGTCGTTCACACGCCCGGACATGAGAGCGCACACATCTGCCTGTGGTCGGCGTCGGACCTCGTCCTGGTCTCGGGCGACACCCTTTTGGGAAGCATCACTCCCCACGTGGACCACCGCGGCGAGCTCGGCCCCGACCCCCTGGGCGATTTCCTCGAATCGTTAGGCCGATTGGAGGAATTGAGCCCGAAGCTCGTGCTGCCCGGTCACGGGAGGCCCTTCGATTCGGGAGCGGAGCGGGCGAGGGCGATCTCCGCCCACCACCAGCGCCGCCTCGGCTCGTTTCTGCAGGTCATTCGCCGCCGGGCGCGCTGCGCCGCCGATGTGGCGCAGGAGGTGTTCGGGCCCGAGCTCTTGGACTTTCAGCGCCGCCTCGCCCTGGGCGAGACAATCGCCCATCTCGAGTACCTGCGGCTGCGCTCGGAGGCCGAGTTGAGCGAAGAGGACGGCGTCTACATGTACGCGAAGACGAAGCGTTGACCTCGTTGTGCCTCAGGGACGCCGCCTGGGTCGTGCCCATGACCGGCGAGCCGGTCCGGGGGGAGGGCTTCTCCTCTCTCGAGGTGCTCGAGCATTGCTCTCTGAATCTTGAGGGCGACCGGGTGGCCTCCTTGGGAAGTGGCGAGGACGCCGGTGTCGTCTTCGATGCGAGTGGCTGCACGGTGGTGCCTGGGTTCGTTGACTGCCACACGCACCTTCCTTTTTTTGGGTGGCGGGCGGATGAGGACGCGGCCCGGCTCTCGGGGGTGCGCTACCAGGATCTCCACCGGGGAGAGGGAGGCATCTTTCGCTCCGCCCGCATGCTCCAGCAGAGCTCTGACGGCGAGGTGCTCACCTTCTGCGAGGAGCTCGCCTCCGCCATGTTGCGGCGCGGCACGACCACTTTCGAGATGAAGTCCGGCTATGGACTGTCGGTGGAGGCAGAGCTCCGTCAACTGCGCTTGGCGGCACGGCTGTCCGCGCGGGTGCCGCAACGGACCAGCGCGACCTGCCTCGCCGCCCACGCCGTCCCGCCCGGCAAGTCCCAGGGCGAGTGGGTGGGCGAGGCGGCCACAGAGCTCCTTCCCATCGTCGCGCGAGACGGGATCGCGTCGGCGTGCGATCTCTTCGTCGAATCGATCGCGTTCGCGCTCGAGCACGCCGCCCGCCTCGCCGAGACGGCGTCCGAGCTGGGGCTTCGGATGCGTGTCCACGCCGACCAGCTCGAGGACTCGCAGGCGGGGGCCTTCGCGGCCCGCTGGGCCTTCGCCAGCGCCGATCATCTGAACCACACCTCGCTCGATGCCGTAGGGGACCTCGCCGCCTCGGACACCGTGGCGGTGCTGCTACCGGGGGCGACGTTCACTCTGCGCCAGGCGGCCAAACCCCCGGCTCGAAGCCTCATCGAGGCGGGGGCCGTGGTCGCGTTGGGATCGGACCTCAACCCCGGGACCTCGCCGATCCTCTCGATGTCGTTCGTGATCACGCTGGCGTGCCGAACCTACGGGCTGAGGCCCCTGGAGGCGCTGGCAGCAGCCACCGTCAACGCGGCCTTCGCCCTGGGCCTGCACGAGGAGGTCGGGAGCCTCGTGCCCGGCCGCCGCGCCGACGCCGTGGTGCTGGCCGGGCCGGTCGACGAGATCTGCTACCGGCCGGACCGCGATCCGGTGGTGGCGGTGGTGTGCGGAGGGAAGCTGGTCCACGTGAGATCGGGGGCCGAAGCTCGAGTCCTCCAGTCCTAGCGGTGGCTCCAGGTCCGGTACTCAAACGCGCTCAAAGCGCGCCTGGGTACGGAATCCGTACTACAGAGCGCGCGGCGCGCGATCGACTACCTCGACCCTCGGTCCGCTCGGCCTCGACATCAGATGTGCGCCAGGTAAAGTCGGGGCATCATGCCTCGGACCACCGTGGATATCGACGCTCCGGTGCTGCGTGAGCTCGAACGACGCAGCCGCAAGGAAGGAAAGAGCCTCGGTCGGCTCATCTCCGAGCTCCTTGCCGTAGCCTTAGAGGCAGAGGCGCGAACCGAGGACAAGCCATTTCGTTGGTACTCACAAGCCATGGTGCCGCGTGTGGACTTCGAAGACAAAGGGCCGCTCAACGAGATACTGGACGGCTAGGTCTTCTGGTCAGACAGCGGCGTCTTCTGGTCAGACAGCGGCTCCCCGATCAGGTGTCGCGAGGGCGGCTTCGAGGCGCTCCAGGAACGGCTTCGCTCCCAACCTCTCGAAGATGGCGCGCGCCTCTTCTGCGGCGGCGGGCGAGTCCGGGTGGTCTGCCCCGAGGACGGTGATGCGGTCGAGCTGTAGCAGGGCCAAGTCGAAGAGCACCTCCAGGTCGCGCAGGGCCGTGGTCGCCTCGGTGAAGAGGGCGGCGCTCTCCTTCGTTCGTCCTTCGAGGGCCGCGAGCCCCGCTTCGAGGCCCCGTCGCACGGCGTCGAGCCATGCTCCGTGAACGTTCGCTTTGGCGAGGTGATCAACTGCCACCGCGACGCGCTGCCGGTCGCACAACCACAGGGCGGCGCGCCCCGCGGTCGCGACGCTAGAGAATGCAGACGGATCCATCGCGACTGCGAGCATCCCCTTTTCGAAGGCGACGTCCAAATTTCCTGCAGCGAGCCCCACGACGGCCTCTGCCTCAGTCACCATTCCTCCCTGGGGAGACGTTATGGATTCTGCGATCGACCGCACCCGCCGAAGTCTCTCGCCCGCCGTGGCCTGCTGCCCCCTGAGCGCAGCCAGCTTTGCGTCGCACGAACCGATCGCGATCTCGAACACCTCCGGTAGGTCTGCATCCGAAAGGCTCGCGAGGGTCTCCCGGGCCCATTTCCAGTCTCCACAGCCGACCGCCAGCTCGCACGCCCCGAAGGAGAGGAAGATCTCCTGATCGCGTAAACCCAACTGGCGCGCCAGCTCGAGGCCGCGCTTGACCGCCCCCAATGCCTGCTGCGGGTGGATGACCTGGAGTACGTAGCAAGAGTTGTTGAGGACGCGAACTTGTTGAAGGGGAAGCTCTGAGCCCTCGAAGAGGGAGAGGACGCCCGCCTGCAGGGCCGCGGCCTCTCTCCAGCGACCTGCATCGTAGGCCGCGACTGCCTTGGTGGTGAGGGAATCGGCGATCACCGGTAGCAGGTCCAGCCTTTCCGCCGCCGCTAACGTCCTGTCCGCCCATTCCGTGGCCGTTGCGTGCTGTCCCCTGATCATGTGTGCGCGCGCGAGCCGCTCCGCCACTACGACAAGCGCCGGGTCGGCGTCGAGATCGCCACGGCCTCCGAGCGCCTCCTGCAGCAGGGCGATTGCGGCGTCCGGCTGGCCCCTGTCGAGGAGGACGTTGCCCTGGAGAGCCTTGGCGCGGGCGACCATGTCTGTCTGCCCGTACGGCTCTGCCCACGCCAGGACCTGGGCCAGATAGCGCTCGGCCGTGTCGTAGTCGACGGCGTGTAGGGCCGCCTCGGCGGCGCGCTCCCACAGGCCCGCAAGCTCGAGAGGATCGCCGGTCACGGGCATCGCCTGTTCGAGATAGGCGATGGCCTGACGGTGGACGCCGAGCGAGGCGGCTCTTTCGGCGGCCAGGCTGAGAAAAGAGCGCGCCTTTGCGGCCAGCATCTCGGCCTCGTCACCGCTAGCCGCCGCGTGGGCTTCGATGTAGTGCATGGCGACGACGCCGGCCAACTCGTCGTCCTCGAGCGATTCGAAATAGGACGCGACCCGCGCGTGGCGGGCGGCTCGGTCTCGTCGCGACAACGTCTGGTAGGCGACCTCGCGAATCATGCTCTGCACGAACCCGTACTGACCGCGCTCGGGGGAGTGGGGATCCACCTCCAGCGTCAGAAGGTCTCTGCGAACGAAGTCTCGCAGCCGCTCCGCGAGCAGTTCGATGTTGACGCCGCTGGCCGCGTCTAAAGCCTCGATGGTGAATGTCTTTCCCAGGACCGAAGCATCCTGAAGCAGGTGCCTGTCATCGGGACTCAACGCGTCGAGGCGCGCGGCGATCAAGGAATGCAGGGTTTCGGGAACATCGAGGTGCTCGGGCACCTCCTTGAGGTGATAGGCATCGCCGTCCGGCACGAGGTAGCCGCGGTCGATGAGCATTCGCACCATCTCGACGCCGTACAGAGGGATTCCCTCTGCCCGTTCCACGATCTGATCGGTCAGATAGTCGGGCAACCCCTGAGCCACACCCGAGAGCAGCTTGCGCATGACTTCGTCGCTGAGCGGCTCCAGATGAACGGAGGTGAAGTTGCGTTGTCCCGCTCCCCAGGTTGAGCGCACATCGAGCAGCTCGGGACGCGCCAAGGTCACGATTAGGATGGGGTGAGCGCGCGCCCACTCGAGTACGTGCTCGATGAAGTCGATCAGTCCCGGGTCGGCCCACTGCAGGTCCTCGAACAGCATCACCGTGGGACCACGATCTGAAACACGCTCGAAGAACATCCGCCACGCGGAGAAGAGCTCTTCTCGTTGACCTGCGGTAGCTGATTCGAGACCGAGCAGATGAGCGAGGCGGGGCTCGATCCACCGCCGCTCGCCGGGATCGGTTACGTATTCGTCCACGGCCGCTGCAAGTTTCGAGCGGCTCGTCGCGGCATCCTCACTCTCGAGGATGCGGGCGCGCATCCGGACCATCTCTCCGAGCGCCCAGAACGTCACTCCTTCGCCATAGGCGGGGCAGCGCCCTCGGTGCCAGTAGACATTCTCGACTACGCCACCGATGTACTTCTCGAGCTCCCACGACAGGCGCGACTTGCCCACCCCGGCGACGCCTACGATCGAGACGAGCCGCGGCTTTCGGTGCCGGGCGGTCGAGTGAAGCGCGTCCTTGAGCAGCCGCAGCTCCTCGTCTCGGCCCACGAATGGGGCCTCCAGCTCGCCGCTGCGCTTGAAGCCTCCCCGCCCGGCGACGACTCCAACCGCCAGCCACGCCTCCACCGGAAGCTCCTTACCTTTGACGGTGTGCGAGCCGGCCGCCTGGAACGAGATCGCAGCCGCTGCGGCGAGATGGGTGCGCTCGCCTACCAGGACCGTCCCCGGCGCCGCCGCGGACTGAAGGCGTGCCGCGGTGTTGACGAGGTCGCCCGCCACCATGCCCTGACCTTGCGCGCCCACTGTGACCGCGGCCTCGCCGGTGAGCACACCCGCTCGCAGCTGGAGGTCGACCGCGCCGACTTCGATCCCGAGACCGGTCACACGATCGACGAGCTCCAACGCGGCCCTGACCGCTCGCTCGGCGTCGTCCTCGTGAGCCACCGGGGCACCCCATAGGGCCATCACCGCATCGCCGATGAACTTCTCGACCACCCCGCCGTAGCGGACGATCACGTCCCTGGCAATCTCGAAGTAGCGGGTGAGCAGATCGCGCACCTCTTCCGGGTCGCGATGCTCGGACAAGGCGGTGAAGCCCACGAGGTCGGCGAACAGGACCGATACGAGTCGCCGTTCGGCGGCCGGCTCAGAGGCTCCCGGTCGTCCCGCCGATGCTGCCTCTGGGGGAGCGCTCGCTGTGACCGGCGCGCCGCATTCGCCGCAGAAGCTCTCGCCACCCTCGAGCGGCGAGCCGCACGCCGGGCAGGCCTGGGCCAGCGCTGCTCCACAGCGGGTGCAGAACTTGCGGCCGGGGCGGTTGTCCGCCCCACAGCTCGAACAGATCATGGCGCCTGATTATCCCCCGGTGGGCTCGACCGGCAGCTTTGTCCCAAAACCGACCGCATAGGTCCTTTTTGGGCCAAAGTTGCCTCGACGGCCGGCCCCCGATCTCACGTGAGGGCTCGGACCACCACGGCAACGGCTGTGGCCGCCGCAAACGCGAGTACCGCTGGCCTCATCCAGGCATGGTCGAGGCGGCGAGCGAGGCGCGGCGACAGCAGGAGCCCGGCGGCGAGGCCCGGCAGCAGTTGCAGGGCGAGCACGAAATCGCCGGGTGCGACCTGGTCGGCCAGTGCGAGGCCCGTGAGCGACATGATGCTGCCGATCACAAAGGACGCCGACAAGGTCGCGCGCAACTGGGGGCCGGGCCGGTGCTGATAGGCGAGGGCGGCCGGGGGGCCCCCCACCGCTGCGGTCGTGCCCATGACCCCCGAGGCCATGCCGAGTGCAAGCTGGGTTCGCCGGCCCGCCTCGAAGGAGGGAGCAAAGGCACTCACCGCGACGCCCGCGAGCAGCGCGGCGCCGGTGAGCACTGCGAGCTCATCGGTCGGCCACGACCTGACGAGCCACACTCCCACCACGGTTCCCACCACCCGTCCGGCGGTCAGTCTCGCGAGGCCTCCGGCTTCTATATCGCCCCTCTCCCTGAGCGCCAGTGTGATCGTCATCGGCATCGACATGATCAGGACCGTGGCGGGCAGAGCGTCCGGGCGAAGTAAGCCCAGGAGCGGGACGACCACGAAGGAAAAGCCGAAGCCGAGCGAGCCCTGGATAACCGCTCCCACTGCCACGCCAACCAGGAACAGGATCAGAACCCCACTGCTCACCCGCCCTTCACCGTTTTGCATGGTAGTCGAGGGCCCGATGTCTACCCCCTGGAATACGCCCGGCCCGCAGGGGTAGAAACAGAGTTTGGTCCTAATTCAATAACAGCATCGATAGGGAGGAAAATAGTCATGAGTCTAACAAATATGCCTACGGTTTCTACCAAACCGGCTCTTGATCTGCCCGGCATGTTTGATGCCGCGGTGGTCAAGTCGGAGGGCGGGCCGCCCACCCTGCAACTCAGCATCGGCGGGGAGTGGCGGGAGGCTCGCAGCGGTGAGACCTTCGATATCAACTCACCGATCGACGGCAGCGTCATCGCTCGCGCGCAGAAGGCGGACGGCGACGATGTCGAAGCAGCCATCGAAGCGGCGGCCAAGGCGCGCGCGGACTTCCGAAAGATCCCGGCGTCGGATCGTCTCGAGATCTGCAAGACGGCGGCCGAGCTCATGCACGAGCTCCTTGACGACTTCATCGAGGCAGTGGTCTTGGACCTCGGCAAGACCCGCACTCAGGCGAAATCGGAGGTTTCCTCCACCGCCGAACGTCTCGAGCTCGTGCGCGAGGAAGTGCGCAAGATCTTCGGCGAGTACCTTCCCGGCGACTGGATCGGCGACACACAGGGCAAGGCGGGAATAGTCCTGCGGGAGCCGGTGGGCACTGTCGCCGCAATCGGACCGTTCAACTATCCGTTGTTTCTTTCGGCCTCGAAGATCATTCCGGCAATTGCGGCCGGCAACACGGTCGTGGCCAAGGCCCCCTCGGACGACCCCATTGCGTTGATCATGTTCGCTCGTGTGATGGAGGAGGCGGGCCTCCCGGCCGGAGTGCTCAACGTCGTTACCGGGCGCGGATCTGAAGTGGGCGACATCTTCGCCTCTCACGACGAGATTTCGATGATCTCGTTCACAGGCTCGACCGGTGTCGGCCGCAGCATCGCCTCGCTGGCGGGACCCAAGCCCCTGCATTTGGAGCTGGGAGGAAACGCAGCCGGGATCGTGCTCGCAGATTCAGACCTCGAGAATGCGGTCTCAAAGACGGTTTTGGGCGCGTTCAAGAACGCGGGGCAGCGCTGCGACGCGCTGAGCCGCATCCTCGTCGAAGAATCGATCTACGACGACTACGTCGAACGTGCGACTGAAGCGGCGGAGGGATACAAGGT
>Ga0209587_1000678_pt1 | contig 16592 bp, 17 predicted proteins | sample NGEPerD_2_FD_184512 | JGI IMG/M metagenome (GOLD analysis project Ga0209587, IMG submission 184512) | Arctic peat soil microbial communities from the Barrow Environmental Observatory site, Barrow, Alaska, USA - NGEE PermafrostL1-D... | ecosystem: Environmental > Terrestrial > Soil > Wetlands >... | reverse complement strand
GGGCCACGACGTAGGGGGCGGGGTGGCCGCAGTCGCAGAGGGTGACCCGCCCGGCACCGTCCAGCTCGACGATCATCGCGGTGACGAAGTCCTCCGGGCCGGCATCGCGGCGCACCGCACGGTCCAGCGTGCGCGCCAGCGTCGGCAGGTCGCCGATCGTGTGCGCCACCTCGCGGAACGACCCCAGGACACGGCCCGCGAGCCGGACGGCGTCCAGGCCCTTGCCGCGGACGTCACCGACGATCACCCGGACCCCGTACGGGGTGGACAGGACCTCCACCAGGTCGCCCCCGATGCTCGCTCCGGTGGTCGCCGAGAGGTAGATCGTCGCGCAGTGAAACGGTCCGACCATCGACGGCAGCGGCCGGAGGATGGCCTGCTGGGCCGCGTCGGCGACCGACGCCAGCTGCCGCATCCGGCGCGTCCGGCGCTGGCGCGTGCGCGCCACCACGACGCCCAGCACCGTCGCGGCCACGATCAGGCTCAGCCGGGTCAGCTGCGGCGTGGAGACGGCGACCGACAGGCCCACGTCCTCCTGGAAGATCCCCAGCACGAACGCCATCGTGGTGACGGTGGCGCCCACCAGGGCGACGTACAGGGGTGTCGTCAGCGCCGCCGCCAGCAACGGCATCGCCGTCAGCACGCCGACGTACTGCGGCTGGGGGCCCTCGTTGACGTCGAACAGCACCAGGATCAGTGCGATCAGCAGGGGTGCCCAGACTCCCGCCGGGGAGCTGTCGTCACGACCCACCGGGTCAGGGTGGCAGGACGTCGGCCGCGGCGCGGCGATCTTCTGAGAACTCGACCTTTTCGGACGCCGCGAGGGCCGGGGTCGACACCGGGGAATGCAGCGGCGATGCTGCCGTCGTGCCCGAGCTGCCGGAGGTGGAGGCCCTGGCCGCGTTCCTGCGGTCCAAGGCCGTCGGGGCCGTGGTCGCGAGCGTCGAGGTGGCCGCGATCAGCGTGCTGAAGACCTACGACCCACCGCCGACGGCGCTGTCGGGGCTGGCCGTCACGGCTGTGGACCGGCGCGGCAAGTTCCTCGACCTGGACGTCGACGGCGTGCACCTGTGCATCCACCTCGCGCGGGCGGGCTGGCTGCGCTGGTCCGACGCGCTGCCGGGCGCGCCCGCCCGGCCGGGCAAGGGGCCCCTGGCCCTGCGGGTGCGCCTGGACGGCGTCGAGGGCGCCGCGCCCGGCGGCCCGCTGCCGGGCTTCGACCTGACCGAGGCCGGCACCCGCAAGGGACTCGCGGTGTACGTCGTCCGCGACCCGTTGCAGGTGCCGGGCATCGCGGCGCTGGGCCCCGACCCGCTCGCCGAGGGCTTCGACCGCGCGGCCCTCGTCGCGCTGCTGGAGGGCCAGCGCGTGCAGATCAAGGGCCTGCTGCGCGACCAGAAGGTGCTGGCCGGCGTGGGCAACGCCTACAGCGACGACGTGCTGCACGCCGCGCACCTGTCGCCGTTCGCGATCGCCGGACGGCTGGACGACGAGCAGGTCGAGCGCCTCTACACCGCGCTGCAGGAGGTGCTGCGGCGTGCGGTCGACGCCGCCGCCGGGAAGCCGGCCAAGGAGCTCAAGGACGCCAAGCGGGCGGGGATGCGCGTGCACGGTCGCGCCGGGCAGCCCTGCCCGGTCTGCGGTGACACCGTGCGTGAGGTCTCGTTCGCGGACTCGGCCCTGCAGTACTGCCCGACCTGCCAGACCGGCGGCAAGCCCCTGGCCGACCGGCGGCTGTCGCGCCTGCTCAAGTAGCGGACGCCGCGGGCGGGGTCAGGCCGGGCCGGAGGAGCCGAGCAGGTCGGCCAGCGCGTCCCAGCGGGCGATCTCGCACCCGTTGGTGCGCCCGAAGGTGGCACTGACCTCCTCGCCGCCGACCACGCCGATCACGGACGCCGTCTGCGGGCCGCCGTAGATCTCGGTGCACATCTGGTCCTTCGGGGGCGGCGCGAAGGCCGCCGCCCCGGCCGCCTCGACCGCGGCGCACGCCGCCTCGGGGTCCGGGTGGTCGCCCCCGGGCGGCTCGCAGGTCAGCCGCCAGGTCGTGTCGGCATCGGTGCCCCCGGTGGAGACGCTGATGCTCAGCTCGGTGACCGGGGCCCGGTCGGACGGCGGGGCGGACGACGGCGGCGACGAGTCGGCCGGCACTGTCGTGACGGTGTCGTCCTGTCCCCCGCACCCGCCCATTACGACAAGGGCGGCGATCGCGAGGGCGGTGCGGGCGGTGCGCATGCCCCTGTGACGTCTTCTCGCCGTCCCCGGTTCCGGGCGGGCGACACGCTCGTGCTGTCTGCGGATGTATGACGATATCGCTAGACGGGCCGATACGGTGCGATTCGTGGACCCGGTACGCAACCCCTACGCACCCGGAGCCGGTCAGCGCCCGCCCGAGCTGGCCGGCCGCGACACCGAGCTCGACGCCTTCGGCGTCGTCCTCGAGCGGGTGGCCCGGGGGCGGCCCGAGCGCTCGCTGGTGCTCACCGGGCTGCGTGGCGTCGGCAAGACGGTGCTGCTCAACGCCATGCGCTCGACCGCCGTCCGCCGCGGCTGGGGCACCGGAAAGCTGGAGGCCCGGCCGGACGTCCCGCTCCGCCGTCCGCTGGCCGCCGCGCTGCACCAGGCGGTGCGCGAGCTGGCCGGCCGGCACACCGGTGAGGCCGCCGAGGTGCTGGGGGTGGTCAAGGCGTTCGCCCTGCGGTCCGAGGCGGGCACCCCGCTGCGCGACCGCTGGCAGCCGGGGATCGACGTCCCCGCAGCCACCGGGCGCGCCGACTCCGGGGACATCGAGATCGACCTGGTCGAGCTGCTCACCGACGTCGCGGGGCTCGCCGCGGGCGCCGGCAAGGGCGTCGGCGTCTTCGTGGACGAGATGCAGGACCTGGCCGACGCCGACGTGTCGGCGATGTGTGCCGCCTGTCACGAGCTGAGCCAGCAGGGGCTCCCGCTGATCGTCGTCGGGGCCGGGCTGCCGCACCTGCCGGCCGTGCTGAGCGCCTCGAAGTCCTACAGCGAGAGGCTGTTCCGGTACACGCGCATCGACCGGCTCGAGCGTGAGCAGGCCGACCGCGCGCTGCTCGCCCCCGCCCGCGAGGAGGAGGCCGACTTCACCACCGACGCCCTGACCGCCCTGTACGGAGCCACCGACGGGTACCCGTACTTCGTCCAGGCTTACGGCAAGGTCGCGTGGGACGTCGCGCCGTCGTCCCCGATCTCGGCGGACGACGTCGCGGTCGCCGCACCCGCCGCCGAAGCCGAGCTGGCGGTCGGCTTCTTCGGCTCCCGGTACGAGCGGGCGACGCCGGCCGAGCGCGAGTACATGCGGGCGATGGCCGACCTGGGGGAGGGCGGCGACGCCGGCGTGCCGACGTCCGGGGTGGCGGAGGCGCTGGGGCGCAAGGCGCAGTCGCTGTCGCCGGCGCGCGATGCGCTGATCAAGAAGGGCCTCGTGTACTCGGCCGAGCGCGGCCGGATCGCCTTCACCGTGCCGCACTTCGGCCGGTACCTGCGCGCCCACGCCTCCGACTAGATGACAGGCTGGGCGGGTGGATCCGGGCCATCCGCAGGTCGTCGCGCACCGGGGCGCCAGCCATGACGTCCCCGAGCACACGCTCGGCGCCTACCTGAGGGCGATCGAGGCGGGCGCGGACGCCCTGGAGTGCGACGTGCGCCTGACCGCCGACGGTCACCTCGTGTGCGTGCACGACCGGCGGGTCGAGCGGACGTCGGACGGGCGGGGCAAGGTCTCGACCCTCGAGCTCGCCCAGCTCGAGGGGCTCGACTGGGCGTCGTGGAAGCTCGCCCACCCCGGGACGTCGGGGGAGATGCCCGACCGCGACCGCGGCCGGCTGCTGACCCTGCGCCGGCTCCTCGCGGCGGTCGCCGACTGCGGCCGCCGGGTCGAGGTGGCGGTGGAGACGAAGCACCCCACGCGGTACGCGGGCCAGGTCGAGCGCGAGGTCGTCGACGTCCTCGATCACTTCGGCTGGGCGCAGCCGCGCCGCGACGAGCCGCCCCGGGTGCGGGTGATGAGCTTCTCGACCCGCGCATTGCAGCGGGTGCGGGTGATGGCACCGTCCGTGCCCCTGGTGATGCTGATGCACCACCGCTCGATGCGGTACCGGGACGGCGTCCTGCCGCGCGGTGTCCGGATCGCGGGTGTGTCCGTGCGGACACTGCGGGACGAGCGCTGGTACGTCGAGAGGCTGCAGCAGCAGGGGCACCGGGTGCACGTCTGGACCGTCGACTCACCGGACGACGTCCGCCGCTGCCTCCAGGCGCGCGTCGACGCGATCATCACGAACCGGCCGGACGCCGTCCTAGCCCATCTGGGCCGGTCGGTCGGGGCCGAATGAGCGCCCGCGTGTTTGAGGCCTTGCTACCCGTGGGTAGTCCTCTGGTCGAGAGCCGGGGTCGCACCTGAGGAGGACGAGACGTGATGGCGAGCGCCGAACAGCTGGCGCCCCTGCTCGAGGCACCGCAGCGCGGCGACGCCCGCGCGGTGCGGGTTCCCCACCGGGCCGCGGGTGTCCCGGTGGCCCGACGCGCCTTCCTCTCCGACATCGCGACCCGGCTGGAGAACGGGGTGGCGAGCGAGGCGGCCATCGTGGTCTCCGAGCTCCTGGGCAACGCGGTCCGGCACGCGGACGCGATGGACGACGGGCAGATGCTGCTGCGGTGGCAGGTCCGCGGGGCCGTCGTCGACGTCGAGGTGACCGACGGCGGCTCCCGCACGACCGTCCGACCCCTGCGGCCGGCCACGATGTCGACGCAGGGGCGCGGCCTGCGCATCGTCCGGAGCCTGGCCCACGAGTGGGGCGTGGTGGGGGACGGCGTCGGCGGCCGCACCGTCTGGGCCGCCCTCGGCGGTCCCTCCCGGCGCCGCCGCCGGGCCTGAGCGGGGGAAGTTACCCTCGCGGCATGGGCAAGAAGACACGCCGCACCGCTTCTGTCGCCGTCGCGGACGACGCCGACGTGCCGGTGGTCGGCCAGCGCGAGCCGTGCCCCTGCGGCTCCGGCAAGCGGTACAAGATGTGTCACGGCCGGGCGCGCGCCGACACCACCGAGGTGGCCAGGGTCGCGCGCCCCTTCGCAGGCGTTGCCGGGGAGTGCGACTGGGTCGCGATGCGCGAGGTCGTCCCGGCCGCCACCGCGACGGCGACGACCACCGGCGACCACGGCTCGCGCGAGATCGTGGTGGCCACGGTGCTGCCGATGGCCTGGCCGGCGATGCACCGTGCCGACGGGCAGGTGCTGCTCGGCCTGCAGACCGTCCTGCAGCCGAGGGCCCGGACCCGCGACGCCGCCGACGCGCTGCTGCGGGCGATCGACTCCGAGCCCGGGACGCCGGTCAACACGGTCGGCCTCGCGGGTCCGGGCCCTCGGCTGCAGGACGTGCTGGACCCGGGAGCCGAGTTCCGCGTCGCCGTCCACGAGGGCTTCGACTTCTGGCTCGAGGACGGGACGCAGAGCGACGAGGTGCGGTCGTCGATGGAGCGCGCCAACTCCTCCGTCGTCCCGACCGAGCGGCTGGCGGGCGTGGAGTCCGCGTACTGGTGCCACATCGGCGCGCGCTCGCACCTGCGATGGGTGCTGCCCCACGACGAGGAGCCCCTGCTCGACGCCATCGCCCGGCTGCACGCCGGTGGCGGGTCGTCGCTGGGGGAGGGGACCCGCTACATCGGGGCCTTCCGGGCCCACGGGCTTCTCGTCCCGGTCTGGGACCTGCCGCCCGAGTTCGTGGCGGACGACGTCGAGGAGCCGGCGGCGGCCTTCGGCGCGCGGCTGGCCGAGGCACTGTCGGACGACGCGCCGCTGACGGTCGACGAGCGGCGGGCCAGGGCCGGCGTCGTCTCGCGGCAGCTCACCCTGCGCTGAGGGGGTCCCGCGATACCGGGCACGACATGCACCGCGGGCCGCCTCGGCCCGAGCCGAGCTCGGACCCGCTGATCCGGACGACCTCGATGCCCTGGTCCTCGAGCCGGGTGTTGGTCTCGGTGTTGCGCTCGTAGGCGACGACCACGCCCGGCGCGACCGCGAGCGTGTTGTTGCCGTCGTCCCACTGCTCGCGCTCGGCGGTGACGGGGTCGAGGCCGGTGTCGATCACCCGCAGGCGGTCGATGCCCATCGCGGCGGATGCCGCCGACAGGAACGGTTCCGGACCGGTCACGTGCAGGTCGCCGTCCACGGGTGTCACCGTGTGGGCGGTCAGCGAGTCGGCCACGGCCGGGTACATCACGACGGCGTCGGAGTCCACCATCGTGCAGACGGTGTCGAGGTGCATGGTCGCCCGCTCCTGGGCGATCGGGACGGCGAGGACGGTGTGGGCGACCCCGGCCTCGAACGCTTGCCGCGCAAGGCGTTCCACGCCGGCGGGCGTCGTCCGCTCACCCGTGCCGACGGCCAGGACACCCTTCGCCAGCACCAGCACGTCCCCGCCCTCGACGTGCTCGAACGAGGCGTCGTACACGAGCGGCGTGCCGGTGAACCGCGGGTGGTGCGTGTAGACGATCCGGGTCAGCGAGGTCTCACGCTCGCGGGCCGGCATCGCCAGCGAGGCGACGGCGACGTGGTCGCCCAGCCAGGCGGCGGAGTCCCGCGTGAACAGCAGGTTCGGCAGCGGGTCGACGACGAAGTCCTCCGGTGCCGCCAGGGCGGTGACGAGCCCGGGCTCGCGGACCGGCCGCGCCGCCGCCAGCTCGTCCATCCGCAGGCCGGCCATCAGGACGCCGGCCAGCGCGGTCGGGTCGAGACCCTCCAGGTACGAGCGGACCCGCCGGGCCAGGGCCACGCCGAGGTGCGTCTCGGCGAGGACGGCGGCCACCGCGTCGGTCGATGCCTGCCCGACGGCGAGCGCCTCCTGCACCAGGTCGGCCAGGTACAGCACCTCGACGTCCCGGGCGCGCAGCTCGTCGGCGAACGCGTCGTGCTCGGCCTGGGCGCGCGAGACCCACGGGATGCCGTCGAACAGCAGCCGGTCGTTGTTGCGCGGGGTCAGGCGCTGCAGCTCGGCGCCCGGGCGGTGCAGGACGACGGTGCGGAGCCGGCCGACCTCGCTGGTCACCCCGTGGGTCGTGTCAGGCATGCGGGGGAGGGTAGCGGCGCGGTGGACGGCGTCCGAGGGGCGAGACGCCGGGAAGGTCTGTGCTGTCGGGAAGGTTGACTCGTCCCATGCGCACCGTGCTCGACTTTCCCCGGGTCGTCGACGACGTCTCCGTCCGCGTCGTGGCGGGTCTGGTGCTGGTGGTGGTGCTGGCCACGGCGGTGACCGGTTGGTGGTGGCTGTTCGCCGTCCTCGCCGTGGACTTCTGGCTGCGCGTGGCCAGCGGCCCCCGCTTCAGCCCGTTGGCCCACCTGACGCTACGGGTGATCCGGCCCCGGCTGCCGGCGGCACCGCGCGATACCCCCGGCCCGCCGAAACGCTTCGCCGCCCTGATGGGTGCCGTGCTCACCACCGCGATCGCGGTGCTCTTCGCGGTCGGTGCCCCGACGGCCGCCTGGGTGCTGGGCGTGGCCATGGTGGTCTTCCCGGCCCTGGAGGCCTTCGTCGGGCTGTGCGTCGGCTGCACGATCTTCGCGTTCGGCATGCGGGTCGGCTTGGTGCCCGAGTCCGTGTGCGTCGAGTGCCGCGACATCACGCTGCGCCAGCGGTCTGCCTGACCCCGGTAGCGTTCGCCCGGTGCTGAGCCCGGACGCCGTCGCCGTCGTGATCCCGGCCAAGGACGAGGCCGACCGGATCGCCGCCACGATCGCCTCGTCGTCGACGATCGAGGGCGTCGACCTCGTCGTGGTGGTGGACGACGGCAGCACCGACTCCACGTCCCGCGTCGCCCGCGCGACCGGCGCGACCGTCGTCCGGCACCCGCGCAACCGCGGCAAGGCAGCCGCCATGGAGACCGGGGCGGACGCCGTCTCCGCCGCCGGGGGCGGACCGCGTGCGCTGCTGTTCGTGGACGCCGACCTCGGCGGGACGGCGGTGCGCACGGCGGCGCTGACCGCACCGGTGCTGGCGGGGGACGCCGACATGACCATCGCCGTCCTGCCGCCGCAGGAGAGTCCCGGAGGGGGCCGCGGGCTGGTCGTCAACCTGGCACGACGCGGGATCGTCGCCGCGACCGGGTGGACGCCGACCCAGCCCCTGTCGGGGATGCGGTGCCTGACACGCGAGGCGTTCGAGGCGGCCCGGCCGCTGGCGCGTGGCTGGGGCGTGGAGACCGCGCTGACGATCGACCTGCTGCGCGCCGGGTACCGCGTCACCGAGGTGCCCTGCGACCTGCACCACCGCGTCACGGGCACGGACCGCGCGGCCCAGCTGCACCGCGGCCGCCAGTTCCGCGACGTCGCGCTGGCGCTCGCCCGCCGCGGCCTCTGGCGGGCGATCCCCCCGCGTCGCCCCCACTGATCGTCGGACCGTAGTGGTCGTCATCACAGCCGTTTCGGTCCGACGATCAGTGGGGTCGCGGGTTGGTGGCGGGGACCGGGCGCCGAGGGGGTGTCGTCGTCCTCGAGCACCCGCACGCTGGCCGCGATCAGCAGCGGGATCGCGACGGTCGCCGCGACCGCGGGCACCGACGTCCCGGAGTCGTTGACGGCGAACCCGATCATCATCATCAGGATCAGGGCGGTCAGTCCCGGTCGCAGCGCGGGGCAGCGCTCGTAGGCGCGCTGCAGGGCCGGCGCACCCCAGGCCACCGGACGCATCAGGATCACGCCGATGAAGAGCGCCGCGATCGGCACCAGGGCCGACAGGTAGCTCCCGAACAGGATGTCGATGTTCTGCTCGATCTTGCGCTGGATCACCGGAAGGGCGCCGCCGTCCAGCACCGTCTGCACGAAGCGCCCGAGGTGGGTGCGCTGCGCCGGTGGCCGGAGCCAGTCGCCGACGCAGAGAGCCGTCACGGTCGCCAGCGTCCCGGCGACGATCAGCAGCCCACGGCGCACCGTGAGCCGGACGCCGGCCACCATCAGCGCCAGCAGCGTGAACGCGGGGATCATCGCCGGGGGCCCGCCGAAGTCGCTGCCGAGGCCGGGGGTGCCGTCCACGACGACGGCGACGAGGCCGATCACGGCGACGGTCCAGACGGCGCGGCGTCGGTGTCCGGCCCGCAGGGCCGCGTCGGCGAGGGCGGTCGCCAGCAGCACCATCCCGGTACCGAAGAGCGCGAACTGCGGGTTGCCCAGGCCGTAGAACCGGCCGGCCACCACCGGTTGCTGGCCCATCAGGGACGACAGCTGCAGGTGCGACCCGGTGATCACGTCGATCGCGAGGACGCCGGCGGTGATCCCGGCCACGACCCCCAGCGGTCCGAGCACCTGTCGCCGCCACGGACCCAGCAGCGCGATCGCGGTCACCGCGGCCGTACCGACCGCGGACGCCGACACCACGGCCACGAAGTCGTTGCCCCACCTCCACCAGGGCACCAGGTTCGCCAGGAAGGTCGAGACGGGTACCGCGGCGAAGACCACCGACACGCGCCGGAGCCAGGCCAGCACGGTGTGGCGCAGCTGCGGTCCCCCCCACTGCCGCCGCAGCGCGAGGGTGGCGGCCCCGTACAGCGCGATCTGCGCGGCCACCAGCAGGTTGAAGAACCAGGGCACGAGCGGTCGTTGGGCCTGTGCGGCGGCGTCCAGGTCGAGCACCTTCGACAGCCGGTCAGCGGGGTCGGTCGACCACGGCACCGGGACGACGGGCGACCCCACCAGGCCGGACGGCGGGTCGACGTCCAGCAGGGCGAGCACGGTGGGTGCCAGGTCGGTGGTCTGGATCAAGCCGTCCTGTCGGGTGGAGCGGCTGCCGAGCAGGGCGTCGGCGTAGGTGTCGCCGTCCGGAGTGGTGCCGCGGACGGCGGCCAGCTGCAGGTGCGGCGTGGTCCCGGAGTCGGCCAACGACGCCACGACCACCGTCGAGGAGGCGGGGATGCTGTCGAGGACGGCGCCGATGCGGGCGTCGATGCGCTGCACCTGACCCTCCCGGTCACCCGTCAGGCGGTCCGAGTCCGTCTCCGGCAGGTCCGCCGGGTCGCGGACGGCGCCGACGTCCACCACCAGCAGGTCGCTGCCCCCGACCACGCGGTCGACGGTGGCGGCCACCCCTCGGGGATCCATGGCCCGGGGCTCGTGCGGGCCGACGACCTGGCCGTCGACGTCCGCGAGCGCGATCGCCGCACCCGGGCCGACGGCCGTCGCGCGGACGCCGGCCTCCGCGATCGCCTGCCCCAGCAGCCCCGGCCGCGCCTCGTAGCTGCCGGTCTCCGCGTCCTCGACGTACACGTCCCACCGGGGGACCTGGCCGTCCGCGGGCCCCTGCGCCTTGCGGCACTGCGGCTCCGGCGCCCGCGTGCCGACGTCCGCGGCCCGACGTCCGGCCGACAGGCCGAGCCACCCGTCGATCGGGCAGGCCGAGGGGCGCACGCTCCGCACCGCGATCGTGCCGACCGCCCCGTCGACCAGCAGCGACCACAGCGCCGGCGTGCCCTGCTCGGAGACGTCGTCCCAGCGGACGCCGGCGGTGCCGATCACGACCAGCGGGTCCTCCGGAGGCGCGGCAGCGGCGTCGCCCGCGGGCAGCAGGACGACGGCGACCAGCGCCGCAAGCAGCGCCGAGGGGAAGCGGACGGGCACCACCCCAGGCTAGGCGTGCCCCCGCCGTCCCGCCCTGCACGTCCTGTGCGCATCGAGTGTCCGTCTGGTGCAGGACACGCCGGTGTGTCGCGCACCAGGGGGACACTCGGCGCGTCAGAGCGGCAGGTCGAGCCCCGCGGCCTGGGCGGCGGTGAGGACGGCGAGGACGGCGCAGATCCCGGCACCGACGCGCTGCACGACCGAGAGCCGGACCCGGCGGACGAGCTCGCGACCCAGCAGCGCGCCGACACCCGAGACCGCCAGCAGGCCGGCCAGGGCGCCGACGAACACCGACTCCGGGTCGCCGCCGCGGGCCACAAGTCCCGCGGTCAGCAGCTGCGACAGGTCACCCCACTCGGCGAGGAACAGCACGGCGAAGCTCGTCACCACGACGCGCAGCCCCGTCGCACCGGCCCGGCCCCTGCCGGCGAAGCCGCGCTCGGCCTCCGAGGTGTCGTCGGCGCCGCGCGCGTGACGCCACAACACCACCGCGCCGACCGCGAACAGCACCGCGGCGGCGACCGCGATGGGGGTCTCCGGCAGCCTGGTCAGCAGTCCTCCGACCGTGACCGCGATCAGGGTCTGGACGGCGAACGCCGCGCCGACGCCGACCCACACGAGCAGCGGGCGGTACCGGGTGGCGAGCACCAGGGTCGCGACGAACGTCTTGTCGGGGAGTTCGACGCCGACGATGAGCACGAGCGCGCCCAGGGCGGCGGGGTAGTCCACGTCAGTCGACGTTCGATGCCGCGATCGCTTGCGCGAGAACCACCTTGGCCGGCAGACCCAGCTCCCGGGCGGCTGCGACGACGTCGGAGTACTCGGGTTGCGCGTTCACGACGTCGCCGTCCAGCAGGGCCAGCTTCACGCGCACCGGCTGCCCGGCCACGTCCACGGTGACCGTGCTTCGCGGGAGCGCGTGCTTGGCCACGGTGTGCTCGCGGAGACCGATCGCGCTGGTGTGGGTCAGGACGATGCGACGTGCGGCCTCGGCGTGCTGCGCCGGCAGCAGCACGTGCAGCGTGTGCGCCGGGCGGCCCTTCTTCATCAGCACCGGGGTCAGCCACGCGTCGGAGGCTCCGGCGTCCAGCAGCGCGTCGAGGACGCCGGGCCACAGCCGGGGGTCGAGGTCGTCGACGTTGGTCTCCAGCACCAGGGCCGTGTCGGCGGAAGACGTCTCGACGGCCTCGCCGACCACGAGCCTCGTGACGTTCGGGTGCCCCGGCAGGTCGCGGGCACCGGCTCCGAAGCCTTGTGCGGCAACGGTCATCGGGGGCTGGGTGCCCCAGTTCGTCGCGTGCACCATCAGCAGCGCGGCGCCCGTCGGGGTGGTCAGCTCGACGTCGACGGGCCCGCCGAAGGTCGGCTTGCCCCGCAGCAGCTCGACGACGGCCGGGGCGGGGACCGTAAGACGGCCATGAGCCGACCGCGTGGTGCCTCCCCCGAGCGCCACGGGCGAGACGACCAGCTCGGTCAGCGCGAAAGCCTGCAGCCCGGCGCAGGCGGCGACGACATCCGCGACGGCGTCGAGCGCCCCGACCTCGTGGAACTGAACCTCGTCCGGGCCGGTCCCGTGCACCCGGGCCTCGGCGCGGGCGAGGACCTCGAAGACGGCGTGGGCGCGGTCGCGGACGTGACCGTCGAGTGGCGCGGAGTCCAGCAGCTCCCGGACGTCGGCCCAGGTGCGGTGTGACGTCGAGTCGGTGCCCTCGACGTGCACGCGGGTCGCCGCCAGCCCGGCACGTTCGACCCGTTCTGCCCTCAGCCGCAACGGTTCCGGGGCGACGGCATCGACGGCGGCCTGCATCGCGGCGAGGTCGGCGCCGGAGTCGACCAGCGCACCGAGCAGCATGTCTCCCGCGACCCCCGAGGCGCAGTCGAGCCAGCCGATCACCGGGGCCCTGCCTGTCCAGGCGCTGCCTGTCGGGGCGAGGCCCGTCGAGCCACCCGCGCCGCGTGCACGCCGGCGCCGTACCCGTTGTCGACGTTGACGACCACGACGCCCGGGGCGCACGAGTTCAGCATTGACAGCAGCGCGGCCAGGCCACCGGCGCCGGTGCCGTAGCCCGTCGAGGTGGGGACGGCGACCAGGGGGACGCCGGTCAGCCCGCCGACGACGCTGGGCAGCGCACCCTCCATGCCGGCGACGACCACGAGGCAGTCCGCGGCCTCCAGGCGGTCGCGCACCGCGAGCAGACGGTGGATGCCGGCGACCCCGACGTCGTCCACCCGGTCGGCCCCGGCACCGTGCACCCGTGCGGTCAGCGCGGCCTCGGCCGCGACCGGGGCGTCGGACGTACCGGCCGTCACCACCGTGACCAGGCCCCGCGTCGCCGGCAGCGGCCCGACGTACGCGGCGCGGGCGACGTCGTCCACCACCGCCGCGTCCAGCTCGGACCGCACGAGCTCACGGGCCTGTTCGGTGAGGCGGGTGGCCAGCACGGCGCGGTCGGGATGCGCGCGGTGCAGCGTGTCGAGGGCCTCGACGACCTGCTCGGGAGTCTTCCCGCCGCCGTAGACCACCTCCGGGTCGCCGGTGCGGGCGGCGCGGTCGGTGTCCAGGCGCGCGAAACCCAGGTCGAGGAAGCCCGTCGCGTCGTCGTCCACGCCTGGAGCGTAGGACGACGGCACTACATTCATCCGGTGCCCCCGGGTCCTGAGACGACGGCGTGGCTGGCCGTGGCCGGCCTGGCGGTCGCTGCGCTGGCCCTGCTGGCGGCGCTGGGCTCGCAGGCACGGATGACGAGGATCCGACGTGCGCTGCGGGTGCTGCGCGGGTCCGCCGACGAGGCCGACGTGATGTCGGTCACCACCCGGCACGCGGCCGAGCTGGCCCGGCTGGCCGAACGGGTCGACGCACTGGACGCTCGGCTGGCGCGGACGCGCCGGGACGTGGCGTCGTCGTTGCGGCACGTCGCCGTCGTCCGGTACGACGCGTTCGGGGACGTCGGCGGCCGCCTGTCCTTCTCGGCGGCGCTGGTGGACGACGACGGCGACGGCCTCGTGATCACGTCGATCGCCGGCCGTGCCGAGAGCCGCGCCTACGCCAAAGGGCTCGCGGGCGGGGAGAGCGAGATGCCACTGTCGGAGGAGGAGACCGAGGCCGCCCGGGCCGCCCGGGGGCTCCTCAGCGCGACCGCGCGCAGGAAGGACACGAGCTGATGCCGGGGATCCCACCGTCCCGCTACGCCTACCTCGGACCGGAGGGCACCTTCACCGAGACCGCCCTGCGCGCCCTACCGGCCGCGGCCCGCGCCGACCTGCTGCCGTTCTCCAGCGTGCCGCTGGCGCTGGACGCCGTCCGCGCGGGCGACGTCGACGGGGCGATGGTGCCGATCGAGAACAGCATCGAGGGCGGTGTGACGGCCACCGTCGACGCGCTGGCGACCGGGGAGCCGCTGGTCGTCGTCCGGGAGTCGCTGGTGCCGATCTCGTTCGTGCTGGCGGGGCGGGCGGGCACCACCCTGGACGACGTCAAGCGGATCAGCACCCACCCCCACGCCCAGGCCCAGTGCCGCGGCTGGCTGGACGGGCACCTGCCGGACGCCGCCTACGTGCCGGCCCTCTCGACCGCCGCGGCCGCCGCCGGGCTGTCGGTCAGCGGGGACGTCGGCTACGACGCCGCCCTCTGCGCGCCGATCGCCGCGAACCGGTACCGGTTGCGGGTGCTGGCCGACGACGTCGCCGACAACCCGTTCGCGGTGACGCGGTTCGTGCTGGTGGCCCGGCCCGGCGTCCCGCCTGCCCCGACGGGCGCGGACAAGACCTCGATCGTCGCCTTCCAGCCCGACGACCACCCCGGCGGCCTGCTCGAGCTGCTGGAGCAGTTCGCGGTGCGCGGCGTGAACCTGGTGCGGATCGAGTCGCGGCCCACGGGCGACGCGATGGGTCGGTACTGTTTCGCGATCGACGCCGAGGGGCACGTTGCCGAGGCCCGGATGGCCGAGGCCCTCGTCGGCCTGCACCGCTTCTGCAGCCAGGTGCGGTTCCTCGGCTCCTACCCGAGCGCCGAGGCGCCTCCGACCACCGTCCGGCCGGGCACCAGCGACGCCGCGTTCGCCGACGGCCGCGCCTGGGTCGACCGCCTCCGCGAGGGCCGCATCTGACGCCCCCTGTGCTCCCGCAGGCTTCCTTTGCTCCCGCCGACTACCCGTGACGTCCCTGCGGGTGTTGCCGGTGGGGGCAAACGGCGGTGGCGGGAGCACCGGACTCGAGACCGTGGAAGGTCGCGAAGCGCACGATGACCAGCGCCGCCACCCCGTTGAGGGCGCCGAACACCACGTCGCTCGGGTGGTGCATCCCGCGGTAGAGCCGGGCGAGCCCCACGGCCAGCGGCACGAGGGCCAGCGCGGCGACCACGAGCAGCCGCAGCCGTCGTCGCCGGATCCGCCCGGCGATCACCAGCGCGAGCCCGACGTACAGCGCGGTCGACGCGCCGGTGTGGCCGGAGGGGAAGCTGGACGTCGGCGGCGCGGGGTCGAGCTTGTCGACGTCGGGCCGCGGGCGGCTCACCACCAGGGTCGTCAGCAGGAAGATCGTCGACTGCAGCGCGACGCCGGCCCACAGCACCACCGACTCGAGCCAGCGCCCGAGCACCCACCGCAGCAGCAGGCCGAGCGCAGCGGCCGTGCCCACGATCACCAAGGTGTCCGCGGTCGTCGAGACGGCGTGGCTGATGCCGTCCCACACCGGGGTCCGCGCGTCTGCCAACGCCGGGACCATCCCGTCCTCGGCGCCGGCGACCGTGGCAAACAGCGGCCCGCCGATCAGCACGCCGACACCGACCAGCACGCCGTACCACAGGGCGGCGGGGACGCCGGCGTACAGCAGGCCACTGCTGGCGGTGCGACGGCGGCTCACGGCGTCACCGGCTCGACGCGCGAGGTCAGCCGGTACGCCATGACGGCGAGCGTGACCCCGATCGAGGCGCCGACGAGGACGTCGGTGGCGTAGTGGACGCCGAGGACCAGCCGGTCGAGCATCGCGAGGGCGACGACGACGCCCGCGAGCAGCACGGCGACCCCCGTGCGTCCCTGCCGGACCAGCCACGGCCAGGCGAGGCCGACCAGGAGGGCCGAGCCCAGGGCGGCGTTCAGGGAGTGACCGCTCGGCATCGAGTAGCCCAGCTCGGCCGCGACCGGGTCGCCCCAGACCGGCCGGGGACGCTGGACGGTGAGCTTCAACGCCAGACCGAGCAGCCCACCGAACGCCATCGTGACCGCGAAGACCGCAGCCGCCCGCCGGCGTCCGGCCCGCCATGTCACCACCACAGCAGCGGCGACGGCGACGCGGAACGTCCACGGGTGCAGCGCGAACGCGAGCACCTCGCCGACGTCCACGAGGATCGGGTTCGCCACCGCCACCGAGAGGAACCACTCGGCGATCACCTGGTCCGGCTCGAACGAGGTGACGACCTGCTCCTCGGGCGTGGTCATTCCGCCGGCACGCGTACGAGCAGCGCGCCGGGGTCGACGCGAATCCGCATCGTCCGTACGGAGCCGAGGCTGTCGCCGTCCAGCTGGGCCGGCTGGGGGGAGATGGAGGTGACGGTCAGCTCCCTCGCGGTCCAGTGCTCGACGCGACGGTGTCCCTTGCGTTGCTTGGTGGCCAGACGCATGGCGACGGCGCCCCAGCCGGACACTCCCTTCGGGGCGATCGAGATGACGTCGAGCCAGCCGTCGTCCACCTCGGCGTCCGGCATCAGCTCGAGACCGCCGAGCAGCTTGCCGCAGTTACCGACCACGATCGTGCGCACGCGGCGTGAGATCTCGGGTTCGCCGTCCACCACCATGCGCACCCGCGCCTGGCGCCCCTTCAGCTGGCGCGCACCGGACACGACGTACGCGATCGGCCCGACCCTGGCCTTGAGGCCCTCGAGGGCGTTGGCCATGATCGCCGCGTCGAAACCGAGACCCGCCATCACCAGGAACACCAACTCGTCGGGCGAGTCGTCGATCGTGACGCGGCCGACGTCG
>Ga0209587_1000675_pt1 | contig 16621 bp, 17 predicted proteins | sample NGEPerD_2_FD_184512 | JGI IMG/M metagenome (GOLD analysis project Ga0209587, IMG submission 184512) | Arctic peat soil microbial communities from the Barrow Environmental Observatory site, Barrow, Alaska, USA - NGEE PermafrostL1-D... | ecosystem: Environmental > Terrestrial > Soil > Wetlands >... | reverse complement strand
ATCGTGCGGAATCCGCCCCTGAGCTGGCTCTTTGCCAGACTAGGGGCGGATTCCGCACGATTCCTGTCACTAAGCCAGATTGGGGGCGCGGGCCACGCCACCCCAAACCCCTTACTCGGCCCCCGCTCGGGCCAGGGCCGCGACTAGATCGGGGGGCAACGGGTCCTCGACCTCCACGGCCCGGCCGTCGTCCGGGTGCGGAAAACGCAACCGGACGGCGTGAAGGAAGGGCCTGGTGAGGCCGAGCGCGCGGGCGATCTCGGTGGCCCCTCCATAGAGCCGGTCGCCGAGGACCGGGTTGCCGAGGTGGGAGAGGTGGACCCTGATCTGATGGGTCCGCCCAGTCTCGAGCCTCACCTCGAGTAGGGCCGCGGCATCGTATGAGCCCAGGACCCGGTAGTGGGTCACAGCAGCCCGTCCCTCAGGAACGACCGCCATCACCCGCCGCTTCACCGGGTGGCGCCCGACCGGGGCGTCGACCGTGCCCGAGGGGGCCGGGAGGGCTCCTCGCACGAGAGCCAGATAGGTCCGATCGACCGAGCGGGCCCTGAGGGCCGCGACCAGAAAGCGGTGGGCGTCGTCGTCCTTGGCGACAAGCAACGCGCCCGAGGTGTCCTTGTCGAGCCGATGCACTATTCCGGGGCGCCTCGAGCCCTGTGCCGACAGCGGCACACCCAGGCCCAGAAGCGCATTGACCAGGGTTCCCCCGGCGTGGGAGGAGTCGGGGTGGGCGACCATGCCGGGGGGCTTGGACACGACCAGCACCCGGTCGTCCTCGTAAAGGACAGAAACGGCGATCTGCTCGGCGGCCGGGGCTGCCTCCTCTTTCAAGGCGACGGGACCCTCGATCACATCGCCCTGCTCGAGGCGATAGCTGGGACGCACGACGGCGCCTGCGACCTTTACCTCCCCCGCCTTGAGCGCCCGCTGCACGCGCGCCCGCGTGACTCCCGAGTGGCGGGTAACGACCACGTCGACTCGCTCGCCCTCCTCCTCGGGGCCCACCACGACGTGGATCACCCCGCCGGCCGGGCGCGGGCTCCGAACAGCAGCACGAGGGCGACCCCCACCACTATGCAGGAGTCGGCGACGTTGAACACCGGCCACACATGGAGGTCGACGAAGTCCACGACACGGCCGCCGTAGTCGCGGACGATCCGATCCAACAGGTTTCCGGTTCCGCCCCCCACGATCAGCCCGAGGGCTGCCGCCACCCGGGCGTCCTCGACCCCCCGGGTCCACACCAGCACCGCCACGATGATGACGACGGTGGCGGCGAGAAAGAACAGCGGGAACCCTTGACCGAGGCCGAAGACGCCACCCGAGTTGAAGGCCAGCCTCAGCGTCACCGCCCCCGGGACGAGATCGATCGGCCCGTCCCGCAGCCCGTCGAGAGCAAGCTCCTTCGTGACCTGGTCTAAGACGACTGCCAGGCTAGCCACGGGGACGAGCAGCCGATAGGGTCCGCCTCTCTTGTTCAGGCCCCCCGCAGTTGTCGCCCGAGGCGACCCATTCTCTGTGGTCGCCCGAGGCGACCCATCACCTGACACGCTCCTCGCGGCGCTTGCAATCCTGGCATAACGAGACATGGGGCAGGGTCCGCAGCCGGGCTGCAGTGATCGAGCGTCCGCATCGCTCGCAGGAACCATAGCTGCCGTCGCCGATGCGCATCAGGGCCTTGTCGATCTGAGCGACGAGATCGCGGCTGTTGTTCTGAAGCGACAGGTCCCGCTCCCGTTCGAAGGTTGCCGTGCCGGCGTCGGCGAAGTCCTCGCTGAGGGCGACTTCGCCGGAGAGGTCTGATTGGGTGCCCCTGAACGTCTCGAGGTCGATCTCGGCGATCTGGCGCTGGAGCTCCGAGCGCGTCTTCTCGAGTTGCTTGTGCACCGTAGCCAGCCTCTTCTCGGACAGAACCGGGCGGGCCGCTCTGGAGACAGGGGGCCGGGACGTGGTCGCCTTCTTGCGAGGAGTCCTCGCGGCGGGACTTTTCTTGGGAGCCGCAGCTTTGCTCATAGCCGCCTTCTTCGTGGGGCTCTTTCGAGCGGAGGTCTTCGGTTGAGGGCTTTTCTTAGTAGAAGCCCCATCCGAGGCCGGGGTTTTCGCCGCCTTCTTGGCCGGCTTGCTAACCGTGCTCTTGGAGGAGGCCTTCTTGGTGGAAGTCTTCTTCGCGGCGGTCTTGGCCGAGGCCTTCTGTGCGCTCGAGCCCTCCACACGCGTGGTCTGCTGAGCCCCGCTCCGAGCCGTCTTGGCGGGGCTCTTTTTGGCGCTGCTCGCGCTCTGCCTCTTCTTTCCCGGGCTCATGGGCGCGGGAACCTAACACAGGCCCGGGCGCCTAGTGGACGGCAGGCGCCACGCTATCTTTGGCCCATGCCTGAGCCCCTCTACCGGAAAGTCGACGCCCGGGTCTCGTGGCCCGAGCTCGAGGAGCGCGTCCTGCGCCGGTGGAAAGAGGAGCGAGTATTCGAGGCCTCGCTGGAAGAGAGGGCCGGAGAGCAGGAGTGGGTCTTCTACGAGGGCCCCCCCACGGCCAACGGCCGCCCCGGCATCCACCACGTCGAAGCGCGCACCTTCAAGGACATCTTCTGCCGCTTCCAGACCATGCGCGGCCGGCTCGTCTACCGCAAGGGGGGCTGGGACTGTCACGGCCTGGGCGTGGAGATCGACGCCGAGAAGAAATTGGGCATCACGCACAAACGCCAGATCGAGGAGGAGGTCGGCATCGCCGCCTTCGTGGAGCTGTGCCGGGAGTCGGTCACCGAATACGTCGACGACTGGGCCCGGCTGACCGACCGCATCGGCTTCTGGCTCGATCTCGACGGTGCCTACTGGACCATGTCGCGCGACTACGTCGAGAGCGTGTGGTGGCTGCTCAAGCAGATCTGGGACAAGGGGCTCCTGGAGGAGGATTTCAAGGTCGTCCCCTACTGCCCCCGCTGCGAGACCGCGCTCTCCTCACACGAGCAGCATCAGCCCGATGCCTACAAGACGGTCGAGGACCCCTCCGTATACGTTCGCTTCCCGCTCGAGGACGAGCCGGGCACCTCTCTGCTTGTGTGGACCACGACCCCCTGGACCCTGCTTGCCAACATGGCGGCCGCGGTGGGGCCCGGGATCGACTATGTCAAGGCGCAAGACCCCCTGGCCCCGGGCCACTTCCTAATCGTGGCGGAAGCGCGCGCAGCTGCCATCCTCGGCGAGGGCTTCTCTGTAGTTTCCTCCTACAAAGGACAGGACCTGGTCGGCCGGGCCTACCATCCGCCCTTCGGCTTCGTTCCTAAAGAAGGCAGCGCCCACACCGTCACTCACGGGGATTTCGTTACCACCGAGGACGGCTCGGGCATCGTCCACCTCGCCCCCTACGGCGAAGAGGACATGGGAGTGGCAAAGCGCGACAACCTCCCCATCGTGCAGATGATCGACGCCTCGGGCCAAGTAGTCGAGCGCGGTGAGCCGTTCTCGGGCTTGGGAGTCAAAGAGGCCGATCCTCGCATCGTCGAGGACTTGAAGGAGCGCCAGCTGTTGTTCCGCTCCGAGCTCTACTCGCATGCCTACCCGCACTGCTGGAGGTGCGACACGCCGCTGCTCTACTACCCGCGCAAAGACTTCTACATCCGCACATCGCAAATCAGAAACGAGCTGCAAGCCTCCAACGAGGACACCGAGTGGCAGCCGCCCACGATCAAGTACGGGCGGTTCGGGGACTGGCTCGCGAACAACGTGGACTGGTCGCTGTCGCGCGACCGCTACTGGGGAACACCGCTGCCCATCTGGCGTTGCGGCAACGACCATCTCACTTGTGTCGGCTCCTTTTCAGAGCTCGAAGAGCTGTCCGGCGACGATCTTTCGGGGCTCGATCCCCACCGTCCTTACATCGACGAGGTCTCATTCGGCTGCCCGCAATGTGGAGCGCAGTCGCGGCGGACAAAGAGTGTGATCGATGCGTGGTTCGACTCCGGCTCTATGCCGTTTGCGCAGTGGCACTATCCCTTCGACAACGAGGACATCTTCGAAGCGCGCTTTCCCGCGGACTTCATCTCCGAAGCGATCGATCAGACGCGCGGCTGGTTCTATTCGCTGCTGGCGGTGGCAACATTGGTGCGAGGCCGCAACTCTTTCAAGAATGTCGTGTGCCTCGGTCACATCGTCGATGCCGAAGGTCGCAAGATGTCCAAGCGGCTCGGGAACGTCATCGATCCGTGGGAGGTCGTCAACAAACACGGCGCCGACGCGCTGCGCTGGTACATGATCACGGGTGGCACTCCGTGGTCGGCGCGGCGCGTGTCCCACGACATCATCCAGGAGTCACTGCGCCGTTACTTGTTGACGCTGTGGAACACGTACTCCTTCTGGGTAACCTATGCGTCGTTGGAAAACTTCGACCCCACGAGCTGCTCTTTCCCGGTGGCACAGAGATCAGAGCTTGACCGCTGGATACTTGCGGAGCTCGACGACACTGTTCGTCACATGTCGGCCTCGCTCGAGGCGTTCGACGCCACCGGGGCAGGCCGCAGGCTCGACCGTTTGGTGGACGACCTCTCCAATTGGTACGTGAGGCGGTCGCGCCGAAGGTTCTGGAAGTCGGCGGCCGAAGCCGACACGCAGGCCGCGTTCCTGACGCTGTGGGAATGCCTCACAACTATTGCGAAGCTGAGCGCGCCGTTCACTCCCTTCATCGCGGACGAGATCTATACGAACCTCACCGGCACGGGGGCCGAGGAGCATTCGTCCGTCCATCTCGCCCGCTGGCCGCAGCCGGACGGCGCTCGCACGAACGACTCGCTGCGAACCGGAATGGCGCTGACGCGGCGGCTGGTGGCCCTGGGGCGCGCGGCCCGCACCGACGCCCGCGTCAAAGTCCGTCAACCGCTGTCGCGCGCGCTGATCGTCATGCCGCGCGCCGAGGCCGACCGGCTCCAAGGCCTCGAGCCTTTGGTGGCGGAGGAGCTCAACGTCAAGGCGGTCGAGGTCGCTCACGGGCTTCAGGAGCTGGTCACCTACTCGGTCAGACCCAACTTCAAGCTGCTCGGCCCCCGATTTGGTGCCAGAGTCAAAGACGTCGCCCGCGCTCTGTCGGCGCTCGACGCCCAGGCGCTCACAGAGTCCTTGGAGTCCACCGGTGCAGCGGTCGTCGATCTCGGCGGCGAGCCCGTGTCGCTGTCCGCGGACGAGCTCGACGTGCGCATCGAGGGGCGGGAAGGCTTCTCGCTGGCGCGCGAGGGCGCCTACGGCGTGGCCCTGGACCTGGAGCTCGACGCCGAGCTCATCGCCGAGGGCATCGCTCGCGAGGTCGTGCGCGCGGTCCAGGAGCTGCGCAAGTCGAGCGGCCTGGCGGTGTCCGACCGCATCGAGCTGTGGCTCGAATCTGAAGACGAAGCCGTCACCCAGGCTCTAGAGCGACATCGAGACGTCATCGCGGCCGAGGTGCTTGCGCCCACGGTGAACGTCAATGAGACGCCTGTTCCCGGGACCAAAGACACGGAGTTGGCTCTCGATCAGGGGGCCGTGAGAATCGCCCTGCGGTAAGGGCTAGCCTTCGTCTTTGAGAGAAAAGCTGCGCCGCAGCCTCTTGCCGAAGGACGCTTCTTCCTCGACCGGAAGCACCACCTCGTCCGGTTGCTCGGCCCCGTTGGATACCTCCGGGTGGGGCTCCTCTCCCGAAGCGTCGGTGGTCTTGGTGGGTGTGTCGGCTCGCTCTGAAACTCGCACCTCGCGCGGGGCGGCACCGCGATGAGGATCGGCGCTGGCCCTGATGGTGGGGGGCTCCTTCTCGGAGAGCACCTCGAGGGCCTTCGCCTGTTGCATCAGGAATGTCTTGAGCCGCTGCTTGAGCTCGGTCTCGAACGCACGCAGCCGGTCGATCGAGGCGTCGAGCTCGCGCCTTCTCGCCTGATGCTCGCGCTCTGTGTCCTGGACCCTGCGCCTGATGTCTGCTTCGCTGGACGCCTTGCGCTCGCGCGACTCCTCGGTGGTCCTGCGAGCATGCGCCTCCGCCTCTTTGACCATCATCTCGGCCTGGGCGCGCGCCTTTGCCTTGGCCTCCTCGGCCGCCTGCTGGGCGGACACCAGCGTGGTCTTGAGCATCTCTTCGGTCTCACGACTGGTGGCCACCGCTTGCTCGAGCTCGCCCACACGTTTGTTCATCGCCACGTTCTCGCGCTGGGTCCGTTCCAGCACCTCGGCAACCCGATCCAGGAAGTCATCGACCTCTTCCTGGTTGTAGCCTCGCCACGCGTCGTGAAATCGCTGCTCTTGGATGTCGTCCGCGCCTAGTTCCATGGCGCGAATTATCTCAGACGAAAGCCTCGGAAAGCCGGAATTACCTGCAAAGAGCTCCGGTGATGATCGTGAGCGCGAGGAAGATGAACAGGGGCGAGATGTCGATGGGTCCCAACGGTGGGATGAAACGCCGCACGAACGACATCACGGGATCGGTGATGTCGTAGATGAACCCGAGGATGGGCTGGAGGGCGGGGGGTGGGGTCCACGAACCCATCGACTGGACCCACGACAGAATGATGCGGGCGAACAGAATCCACCCGTAGAGCTGTAGGGCGAGGCAGACGAAGATCACCGGCGCTCAGACCTGATTGAAGAAGCCTCGCTCTTCAAGAAACCTCCTCCGATCTTCGGCCGAAACCTTCACATCGCGGGGAGTGATCAAGAAGACACGATCCGCTGCCGGCTGCATGGAGCCGTGCAACCCGTAGGCCAGCCCCGAGGCGAAGTCGACGAGGCGGCGGCCGAGCTCCTGATCCGCCGACTGCAGGTTCATCAAGACCGAGAAGCCCTCCCGGAACTTGTCACCGATCTCCTGCGCGTCGTTGAAGGAGGTTGGCTGCACGAGGTGCACGCGCGGAGCTGCTTCCTTGGGCATGGCTCGCACCACCGCGTTGCGCGAGGGTGGTGAGGGGGCCGACCGCTCGACTCCGTCGGTACGGCCGAGCCCCGGCGGCGGCGTGCTATCCGCCGGCTCGTGGTCGTAGTCGTAGTCCCCCGGCTCCTCCTCCTCGGCGAGCCCCAGGTAGACGAGCGTCTTCCTCCACATCCCGGCCATGTGTTCAGAGAATAGCCGGAGCCGGGCCGCAACATCCGGCTATGGCCGTGCTATGGGCCTGGCCCGGCCGGTAGCCGCGTTTTGAGCGCCTCGAATGAGCGATCCGCTGGAGGATCGCGTGGACAAGAAGTACGGTTTTCCGCGCTCTGAGTCCCCTAAAACGTGTGGGACGTCGAATCCCGCCTCAAAACGGGCCGCTGGGCTACACGCCCTAGCGTTGTGCCAGGGCGAGGGCCGCGGCCCCCAGTACCTCGGCCCCCAAGACGCAGTCCCGTTCCGACGACCGCTCCAGGGGTGAGTGGCTGATCCCCCCTTGTGAGGCGACGAACAGCATGCCGCAGGGCACTCCGGCGGGGGCCAGGCTCATGGCGTCGTGACCCGCCCGGCTGACAAGCTCCGGAGCCTGCGGGGCGAGGTCGGCGGCGGCTGCTGCGAGTGCGGCGACGACCTCCTCGTCCATGGGGGCCGGGGGCAGACGCTTGGTCAAGCGCGCCTCGAACTGGCACCCGGCTGCCTCTGCGGCGGTCCGCCCGGCGTCCAGGATGGCATCGGCGGCGGCCTCGATGGCGGCCTCACCGGCGGCCCGCACGTCGAGGATGCAGCCCGCTTTCCCGGGGACGATGTTGGGTGCCCCGTTCGTGACCCACGCCTCACCGACTGTCGCCACGACGCCCTCTGAAGAGCTCATCACCTCTCTCGCCGCCAGCGCCACATGCGCCACCGGGAGCAGTGCGTCGCGCCGGTCCTCCATGGCAGTGGTGCCGGCGTGGTTGGCCTCGCCCGTGACCTCGATGTGGTAGTCGCTCAGCCCCACGATTGCGGTGACCACGCCGATCGGAGCCCCGAGGCGCTCGAGCCTGATCCCCTGCTCGACGTGGAGCTCGAGATAGCAGGCCATGCGAGCAAGGTTGGCGCGGGCTTCGGGCACTCGTGCCGGGTCGAAGCCGTGCTGTCCGAGCAGGTCCGAAAGCGCTACCCCCTCCGAGTCCCTCGCCGCGGCGATCTCGGCCGGCTGCAACGTTCCCGACACCGCCCGGCTCCCGGCCATGCCGAGCCCGAAGCGGACTCCCTCCTCATCCGAGAAGCACACCAGCGCAAGGCGCTCGCTTCCGGGCAGCCGCTGCCTGCGAGCGTGGCCCACGACCTCGAGCGCGGCCACGATACCCAGGGCGCCGTCGAAGCGCCCTCCGTCGGGGACAGTGTCGAGGTGGGAGCCGAGCACGACCGCGGGCTCGAGCCCGCCGAAGCCCCACACGTTTCCTGCGGGGTCCCAGGACACTTCGAGCCCGGCGTCGCCGGCGCGCTCGGCAAACCAGCGCCGCGCCTGCAGCTCCTGATCGCTCCAGGCGAGTCGCTCGGCGCCGCCGGCAGGAGTTGCTCCGATGCGGTTCACCTCCCCCAGGGCCGACCACAGACGCTCTGCGTCGAGCTTCACGGGTGGCTGCGGGCCCCGAAGATGGCCTCTCCGACGCGCACCAGCGTCGCACCCTCTGCGATCGCCACCTCGAAGTCTCGAGTCATGCCCATGGAGAGCCTCTCCAGGCCGTGGCTCCGGGCGAGCTCGGCGAGTTTCCGATAGAAGGGACGAGACTCCGCGGGGTCCTCGGGCCACGGCGGGATCGTCATCAGCCCGGTGGCACGTATTCCCTCGAGCTCGTGGATGTGGGCCAGGAGCCCGGAGATCTCAGGCGGGACGACTCCGTTCTTGGACGCCTCGCCGGAGACGTTGACCTCGATGAGGACCTCCTGGACAAGGCCGCTTCTCTGCGCTCGCGCGTCAATCTCGTCTGCCACGCTGTGCGAGTCGACGGAGTGGATCAATGCGCAGCTCCCGACGACATGGCGCACCTTGTTGCTCTGGAGGTGGCCGACGAAGTGCCATCGTGCGATCGAGCCCAGGGCTGCAACCTTTTCTCTGAGCTCCTGGGCGCGATTTTCGCCGAGGTCTGAGACTCCGGCCGTCACGGCCTCGGCCACAACCTCGGCAGAAAACGTCTTGGACACCGCCACCAGAGTGACCTCGGACTCGTCCCGGCCGCTGTTCGCTGCCGCCTCGGCGATGCGAGCCCTCACGTCCGCCAGCCGTTCTGCGAGCGTCACGATTCCAGCAACGCCACGAATGCGCCCTGGCGGCCGGTGACCCCGTCGCGCCGGTAGGAGAAGTAGGAGGGATCGCAGCCGGTGCAGACGGCCGAGTCGGCGATCCGCGTCACGCCTGCTCTGCGCAGCGCGGCCTCCGCCGCCGCGCCGGGATCGACGTGACGCTCGTCCGCCACCGGCAGGCCGCCTGCCCGGAATGCGTCCACGACTTCGGGGCCTACTTCGTAGCAGCACGCCCGAATGCAGGGGCCGATGTAGGCGGTGTGTGCGGCCACCGCAGCCGCGCCGCGCTCGATCACTCCGGCGGCGAGGCCGCGCCACCCTCCGTGCAGAACCGCAGCGCCACCCTCCCCCCAGAGCACCACGGGGGCGCAGTCGCCGGTAAGGATCCCGGCCACAGGCCCCGGCTCTCTTACCACCAGGGCGTCGGCCTCACCCACCACGCCGGCCTCGCCCGGGCCGATCTCCTTCACGTCGATGCCGTGCACCTGGCGGCACAGAGCGAGGTGCGCGCCGTCGAAGCCCACGGCCTGAGCGGCTCGGGCACGGTTCTCCTCCACCACATCGGGGTCGTCGCCGCCCCGGGCGGCGAGGTTCAACGAGTCGTAGGGGGCCGCGGAAACTCCTCCGGTGCGGTTGGTGAAGGCAACCACTAGGCCCCGGGCCCGGGCGCGCTCGTCCGAGAGGATGCCGATGCCTGCCTGGGTGCGGCTCGTGAGCCGAGGTTGAAAGTCCATGGCCGTCCACGATAAGGGGGCCGCTAATGAGCGAGTGGTCGTCAGATGCTGTATAGCGACATTTTAGCGACCACTCGACGTCGAGAGGAGGATGGACATGGAGCTCAAAGCGGTGCTCGAGACCGTCCTCTACTACCGGGGCGATGAGGAAGGGAGCATGTCGTCCTTCTATCGCGACGTGCTCGGGCTCGAGCAGGTTTCGGACGTCGCCTTTCGCCTTGGCGACTCGCTCGTGCTGCTATTCGAATCGGAACAGAGCTCCGTGCAATCGTGGCCGCCGGCTCACGGAGCCGTGGGCCCCGGACACGCCTGCTTCTTGTGCGAGCCCAGAGACTACGACGGGTGGAAGTCGCGCCTGCAGGCTCGAGGTGTGGCGATCGTCGACGAGATCACGTGGAACGAGCAGATCGTCTCCTTCTATTTCAACGATCCCGCGGGCAACGTGCTCGAGATCTCGCAAGGAAACATGTGGCCGCTCGGGAGCAGGGGTGGGACGGGCTCATCGGAACCGGCCCAGGTTGCGATTGCCGAGACGATCTCGTACTTGAAGGGGGTGTTGCCCGCTCCCCCGGCTCGGGTCCTCGATGTCGGCTGCGGAAACGGGGAGCTGCTGCACGCGCTGGGGGCCGAGAGCTATGCGGTCTTCGGCATCGACACCGACGCCGAATCGATCGCGCGAGCCGAGGCCCGTGGCGGGCGGGCGATTGAGGCCGACTTCCTGTCGTTCGAACACCAACCCTTCGATGTCGTCTTCTTCGGGCGCTCACTGCACCACATCTTTCCGTTGAGCGCCGCGCTCGAGCGCGCCCAACAACTACTGGTTCCCGGTGGTCTGTTGGTCGCGGAGGAGTTCGCCATCGAGTCAGTTGATACCACCACCGCGCGCTGGCTCTACGACCTCGACTCTGTCTTGCAAGCAGCAGAATTGCTCCGCACCGATGAGCCGCCGCACCACGCAGGTCATCACGAACCGAGCAACTCCACCGGTCCTCGCGGACACGCAGACATGCACGATCCTTTGGAGCGTTGGCGCATCGAACACGAATACGATCCGCCGCTCACCACCGGCGAGGACATGGTGGCCGCAATCGCCGCGAGCTTCGAGGTACGTCTCATCGAGCGCGTTCCCTATCTCTATCGCAGCTTCTGCGAGCGTCTCGAGGCGAGCGCGCGCGGCACGGCCGTGGGTAGCCGCGTCCTCGAGCTCGAGAGCGCGGGCATAGCAAGCGGGAACCTGGTCGCAGCCGGGTTGCGCGTGGTCGCTTCCTCCGCCGCTGCGAAGAGATAGAACCCATGGTTCAGGAGCTGTGGACGGCGATCGACGACTACATCACCGCACTGCTCGTGCCCCCCGACGCACCGCTCCAGGTCGCTCTGGAAGCGAGCGCCAAGGCGGGCCTGCCTCCGCACCAAGTTTCGCCGAGTCAGGGCAAGCTCCTGCAACTCCTGGCGCGCCTTCGGGGAGCGCAGAACATCCTCGAGATCGGCACCCTGGGCGGGTACAGCACGATCTGGCTTGCTGGGGGGCTGAGTGAGCGCGGGCGCGTGGTCACGCTCGAGTCCGATGCCGGGCATGCTGAGGTCGCGCGAACCAACATCGCACGCGCAGGATTGGCCGAGGTCGTTGAGGTGCGTGTCGGGCCTGCGCTCGATACGCTTTCCCGGCTGGTACAAGAGGGCGCTGGGCCTTTCGATCTAATTTTCATCGACGCCGACAAGGCGAACAACGACCGCTACTTCCACTGGGCGCTCGAGCTCTCCGAGACCGGCACCTTGATAATCGCCGACAACGTGGTGCGCAGCGGAGCCATCGTCGACGACGCTAGCACCGATCCCTCGGTCATGGGCGCCCGGCGCTTCATGGAGGCGCTGGCGGCCGAGCCGCGCGTGAGCGCGACCGCGCTGCAGACCGTGGGCGCAAAGGGCCACGACGGCTTTGTTGTCGCACTGGTGCTTTAAGAGTCTCCCTTTCTCGACTCCCCGTTTGTGCCCACGTCCGTGTGTCATCCTCGCGTCATGGCTGAGTCTTCCCGATGATCGTGGATCATGTCGTCTTAGTGGTGCGAGAGCCTGTCAAGGCAGCACAAGACCTCTTTGAGAGATACGGCCTCGGCTCGGAGCGCGGCCCCTATCACACGTTCTCAGGGACACGAAACTGGAGCGTGCCTTTGACGCCACCCTCCTACCTCGAGCTTCTCTCGATCGAGGATCGCGATGTAGCGGAATCCTCGAAGCCGGGACGGCGTGTGCTCGAGTGCGAAGAAGCAGGAGGAGGCCTTCTTACTTGGGCCATTCTGGTGGAAGACGTGGAGGTCGTATCCCAACGACTGGGGATTGAGATCTTCGACAACACCAAGACGGACGAGAAGGGGACTCTGCGCGGGTGGAGGTCTGTATCGGGACCTGAACACCTGCCCTTCTTCATCGATTGGCCCAACAACGAGGGGCCGACTTCAACGGTGGCAGGACATGTACGACCGAGTAGGGCACAAGTGCGCCCCCGGTGGCTTCTCCAGCCTGACTATCAGCGGCTCTGAGCGAGAGTTGCGAGAGTGGATCGGTCCCCATGATTTGGCCTTGCGATTCCTCGACGGTACAAGAGGTCTGGTGGAGGCCCGGATCGCTACCGCCGCAGGCGAAGTAGTCATCGCGTGAAGGGCTCTTTGCGTGTGCGCGCCGTTAGCTTGACTTAATCTCAACCGCCGATTGCCTCAAGGGCCTCGGATTCCCAAGGCCTGTTTGATGAAATCGCGCCGACGGCACAACAATGAAAGGCTCGGGCGGTGTGGACCCGAGCCCCCATTGATCGCCGCTGTCAGCGGCGGTGTTGCGTGAGAACGCTGAGGCGCTCCCGGTACTCCTCGTCCGAGATCTCACCGCGTGCGTAGCGCTCGGCGAGCACACCCTCGGCTGAGTGACGCATGTGCGGCGGGCCCCACGACCGACGGCCCCTGAAGAGCGCGAACGCCACGCCCCCGAAAAGGAGCAGCCAAAAGAGGGGAAAGATCGGCCACCAAGGACCGGGGCCTCCCTCCCATCCACCGGCGCCGGCAAGCGTCTCTGCTACCATCACCATGTCCATCGAAACCTCCTGTTACTCGCCGGCCGGGCCGTCCGGTCGGGCTTGTCCAACAACTCACATGGTTGTTGAACGCGGCCCAGAAGTAATCAGCCACAGGGACGGTCTTGTGCTACCGCCGCCGGCGAATTCTCTCGCAAGGCGACTACGCCGTCGGAGGTAGTCGCTCAGCCGAGCCAGCCGGGGCGAACCAAGCCCGACTCGTACGCAAGCACCACCAGCTGGGCTCGGTCGCGGGCATTGAGCTTCACCATGGCGCGACTGACGTGGGTCTTGGCGGTGGCGGGGCTCACGACCAAGCGCCGCGCAATCTCTTCGTTCGAGAGCCCTTCGGCGACGAGGGCCATCACCTCTTTCTCACGGTCCGTGAGCCGCTTGAGCTCTGCAGCATCGCGAGGCTGCTTGGCGCGTGTCGCAAAGGTTGCTATGAGCCGTCTCGTCACGCCCGGAGAAAGCAGCGCATCACCCGCGGCAACCGATCGCACGGCATGGATGAGCTCGGCGGGCTCGGTGTTCTTGACGAGAAAGCCGCTCGCGCCTGCGCGCAGCGCCTCGAACACGTATTCGTCGAGATCGAAGGTGGTGAGGATGACGATGCGCACGCCGGCGAGATCCTCGTCTTGAGCAATACTGCGCGCCGCGGCCAGCCCGTCGACCCCGGGCATGCGGATATCCATCAGCACGACGTCGGGCCTCAGTTCGCCGGTGAGACGAGTCGCCTCGGCGCCGTCTGAAGCCTCGCCCACCACTTCGATATCGTCCTGCGCGTCGAGCAGCGCCCTGAACCCGGCGCGCACCAGCGCCTGATCGTCGGCGAGCAGCACGCGGATCATCGTCCATCTCCCGCGTTCTCTGGCCGAGTGGTGGTAAATGGTCGCACAGTAGCCACTTATGACCACTCGGCGGTCTGGGCGGGCAAGGGAAGCCTGGCCACGACTCGGAAACCCCCATCCGGCTTGGGACCGGCCTCGAGGTTCCCGCCCAGCGCGACCGCCCGTTCTCGCATTCCCGCGATGCCGTTCCCGCTCCCGGCGGTAGTGGCGCCGGCGGGGCCGCCGCGGCCATCGTCTTCTACTTGCACGATGAGATCTTCTCCGTACGAGATCAGAACCGTTGCCCGAGCAGGCCCGGCGTGACGCGTGACGTTCGTGAGCGCCTCCTGCACTATGCGGAAGGCGGCGAGGTCGGTTCCCGCAGGCAGGGGCCGCGAGTCGCCCTCGATGCGCGCGCTCACCTCGATCCCTGAGGCGTTCGCTTTGCGCACGAGGTCGTCGAGATGCGATAGCCCCGTGGCGGGAGTGAGCGGCGAAGCCTCGTCCCCCTGGCGCAGGATGTCCAACACCGAGCGCAGCTCGCCCAAGGCGTCGTTGCTCGCCTGCTTGATCGCGCTCAGGGCCGTGCGAGCCTGTCCCGGCTGTTGACCCATCAGATGCAAAGCAACACCCGCTTGCACATTAATGAGTGAGATGTTGTGGGCCAGGACGTCGTGCAGCTCCTGGGCGATACGCAGGCGCTCTTCGCTGGCGCGGCGCTTTGCCTCCTCCGCGCGCGTGCGAGCGTACTCGTGCGCGCGCTCCCGTCTTGCCCTGCCAACCTCGGCAACGGTGATGAGCACGAGCAGCCACGCCCCCAGGCCAAGGGATGCTTCCCCGCTGGGTGGCCCGCTTGTTCCGACCAGATACCCGCCCCACAAGAAGCCCACATAGCCGGCGACGATGGAGCCGATGGCGGCCGCTCGTCTCCCGGCCATCACCGCCGTAAAGACGGCGATGATCAGCGCGAAGAAGATCGGTCCTCGCGGATAGTCGAGAAGAAAGTAGGTGAGCGTGGTGGCGAGAACGAAGCTCAGAACCGTCGCCGGATAACGCCTCCGCAACGTGAGCGCGGCGGGTCCTGCGGCGACAAGCACCAACGCCAGCGCATCGAAGTCTGCGTGCTCGGGCTGCCGTTTGCCGGCGAGATAGGTGCCCCCCACCTGTATCACGGCTACGACGAGCGGCAACAGGAAAGAGGATCCTGCCGGCGCCCGTCGGGGCCCCCATCCGCGCCGGACCCCCTCCTCTGCATGCATCCAATGCTTCATCCACAAACGCTACGTCTGAGAGGACGCACTGTCGTCGGCTCCGAGGAGAAGGCGCGCCTACTCCCTGCGGAGTAGGCCCTGAGCTCGCCTATTCGTTGCGCAAAAAGCTCGGCACGTCGAGGTCGTCCTCGGCGTCGAAGACGAGGCGCTCGGGCTCCTTGTCCAAGCGGATGACCCGCTCCTCGGAGGCCGTGCTCGAGAAAATGTCCTCGTCGGGACGGATGAGGTCTTCGTCTTCCCTTTGCCCCCAACGGTCGAAGCCCGCGGCGATGACCGTGACCCGCACCTCGTCTCCGAGCGTGTCGTCGACGACCGCCCCGAAGATCACGTTCGCATCGGCATGGGCTGCCTTGGTGATGATCGTTGCCGCCTCGTTGACCTCGAACAGGCCCAGATCGGAGCCTCCCGCGATGTTGAGCAGGACTCCGCGCGCCCCTTCGATGGAAGCCTCGAGCAGGGGCGATGAGATCGCTGCCCGCGCGGCCTCGGCCGCCCGGTCTTCGCCGCGCGCCGTCCCGATTCCCATCAGTGACGAGCCTGCGTCGGTCATTATCGCTCTGACGTCGGCGAAGTCGAGGTTGATGAGGCCCGGGGTGGTAATGAGGTCGGTGATTCCCTGCACACCCTGGAGCAGAACCTCGTCCGCCATGCGGAAGGCCTCGAGCACCGAAGTGCTGCGGTCCCCCACATCCAGGAGACGATCGTTCGGGATCACGATGAGGGTGTCGACCTTCTCCTTGATGTTCGTGATGCCGGTTTCCGCCTTGGAGGCGCGTTGACGACCCTCAAAGGTGAACGGCCGGGTCACCACTCCGATGGTGAGAGCCCCCACCGACTTGGCGACCTCGGCGATAATGGGCGCCCCCCCGGTGCCGGTGCCCCCGCCCTTGCCCGCGGTGATGAAGACCATGTCGGCGCCCTTGAGCAGGTCCTCGATCTCTTTCCGGTGGTCCTCGGCCGCCTGGCGGCCGATCTCCGGATCGGCGCCCGCCCCGAGCCCCCGCGTCAACTCGCGGCCGATGTCGAGCTTGACATCGGCATCCGACATCATCAACGCTTGGGCGTCGGTGTTGATGGCGATGAACTCGACCCCCTTGAGCCCAACCTCGATCATCCGGTTTACGGCGTTGACGCCACCGCCCCCGATGCCGACGACCTTGATCATCGCCAGATAGTTCTGCGGGTTGACCGCCATCCGAGCCTCCTCCCGAGCCTCAACTTCTACTCTAGTGTTGTTCACGGGCAGGCCACGCCCTGTGCATTTGCGACGAGATTGACTATCCCCCGGCCCCAGAACATTACCCCTAAACAAGAGGTTTAGTGTATGTAAACCTCTGGTAATTGTTGAGCAATATGCCATGGGAGCCCGGTCCCCGTCAAGCAGGCCGCGCCTTGGGCGCCGGCCCGGAGAACGGGGGAACGGGAGGAACGGTGACCGTGTCGGGTCCGTGGGGGGCCCTGTGGCGGCCGGACACTACGTAGTCAATCGTGCTCGGCGCGCCTGGGAGTACGGAATCGGTACTTCAGCGCGCTCTGCGCGCGTTTGAGTACCTCGGGGGCCGGGGTGG
>Ga0209587_1000674_pt1 | contig 16624 bp, 11 predicted proteins | sample NGEPerD_2_FD_184512 | JGI IMG/M metagenome (GOLD analysis project Ga0209587, IMG submission 184512) | Arctic peat soil microbial communities from the Barrow Environmental Observatory site, Barrow, Alaska, USA - NGEE PermafrostL1-D... | ecosystem: Environmental > Terrestrial > Soil > Wetlands >... | reverse complement strand
GTGCTCGCGCGCATCGCCGGGTTGTTCTCCCGGCGCGGCTACAACATCTTCTCGCTCGCGGTCAGCCCGACCGAGGACGACAAGTTCTCGCGCATGACCATCGTCGTCGATGGCCAGTCGACCCCCATCGAACAGGTCACCAAGCAGCTCAACAAGCTCATCCCGGTGGTGAAGGTCACCGAGCTCACCGCGCCGGCGGCAGTCGAGCGCGAGCTGATGCTCGTGACCGTGAAGGCAACCACCGAGTTCCGCTCCCACGTCACCGAGCTCGCCGCTATCTTCGAAGCCAAGATCCTCGACGTCGGCTTCGAGTCCATGACCCTCATGGTCGCGGGACTTCCCGACCGACTCGACGCCGTCACCGATCTGCTCACGCCGTTCGGGATCGTCGAGCTGCAGCGGACCGGTCGGATCGCGCTCCCCAAGCTCGCCCGTACCCAGCCCCGCCTTCGGGCCGTCAAGAACAAGACGGCCTAGAGTTCCTGACCCCCGCCACCTGCGCTCTGGAGATCGAGATGCCCGCGACCATCTACTACGACGACGATGCCGACCTCGGCTTGCTCGACGGCAAGACCGTGGCCGTGCTCGGGTACGGCTCCCAGGGCCACGCCCACGCACTGAACCTGATGGAGTCGGGCGTCGACGTCGTAGTCGGGCTGCGTGACGGCTCATCCAGCATCGCCAAGGCCGAAGCTGCCGGTCTCACCGTGCTGACCATCGCCGAGGCGGTCCAGGCCGCCGACGTCGTGATGATGCTCCTGCCCGATACCGAGCAGAAGAAGATCTACGAGGCCGATGTCGCGCCGCACCTCGAGGTGGGCAACTCACTCGCGTTCGCACACGGCTTCAACATCCACTTCGACCAGATCAAGCCCCCCGAGGGCGTTGACGTGTGGATGATCGCGCCGAAGGGCCCCGGCCATCTGGTGCGCCGTACCTACGAGGAAGGCGGCGGCGTGCCCGCGCTCGTCGCGGTGGCTCAGGGTGCCACCGGCAACGCCAAGGCCATCGCGCTTGCCTACGCGAAGGGGATCGGCGCGACACGTGCCGGGGTGCTCGACACGACATTTCGTGAGGAGACCGAGACCGATCTGTTCGGCGAGCAGGTCGTGCTCTGCGGTGGTCTCGTCGAGCTGATCCGCAACTCCTTCGAGACGCTCGTGGAGGCCGGATACCAGCCGGAGTCGGCGTACTTCGAGACGCTCCACGAGGTGAAGCTCATCGTCGACCTCATCTACGAGGGTGGCATCACCAACATGCGGTACTCCATCTCCGACACTGCCGAATACGGCGACATGACCCGCGGGCCACGAGTGGTCACCTCGTCGACGAAGGCCGAGATGCGCAAGATCCTCGACGAGATCCAGAGCGGCGAGTTCGCCCAGGAGTGGATCGCCGAGAACGAGGCCGGCCGGCCCAACTTCAAGAGGCTCCAGGAGGCCGGCCGGTCACACCAGATCGAGACGGTCGGCGAGCAGCTCCGGGCCATGATGCCGTGGATCGGTGCGGGTCGCGCCAAGCCCAGCGACGTCTCCGGCGGCTGACCCGCTCCGCCGACTGGCCGGGGTGATGGTCGGCTTCGCCGTGTTGGCCACGATGCCGCTCGCTGTGTGGGTCCTGCTGGCAACGTGGTGGCCTGACCGATCGAAGGAATCACCGGCGGCTTAGGCTGCGCGGATGCTCGTCCTGGCCGCGATCGTGGGGTACCTCTTCGGGACGTTTCCGTCGGCCGATCTCGTGAGTCGCGTCGCCACGCGCGGGCGGGTGGACCTGCGCCGCGACGGCAGCGGCAACCCCGGCGGGCTCAACGCCATGCGACAGATCGGAACCGGCTGGGGCATCGTGGTCGTCCTCGCCGACCTCCTCAAGGGCACCGCCGGTGCGTTCGCGGGATGGGCGATCGGGGGCACCGCCGGCGCCTACGCCGCCGCGACGACGTCGATGGCCGGTCACATCTTCCCGGTCTGGACGGGCTTTCGGGGGGGCAAGGGCGTGGCCACCTCGGCCGGCGCGTGCCTCGCGGTGTTCCCGGCGTTCTTCCCCATCGACGCCGCCGTTGCCGCGGCCGGAGCTCTCGGCAGCCGTAACCCGGAACGCACCATATGGGTCAACGGCTTCGTGTGGGTGAGCACCGCGCTGATCTGGTGGGGCTTCGAGCTCCCGAACCTGTGGGGTCCACCGCCGACGCTCGGTCTCGTCATGTTCTCGCTTCTCGGCACCGCGATGGTCGTCGGCAAGTTCCGCGCCGCCGCCCTCGCGGCCCGGCGCGCGGGTACCTGAAGTCGGCCGTCGACGGGTTCGACTCGCGAGCCTGCCCGGCGCGCCCCGACCGTTTCGTCGCCGCCGCCGCCGGTGCGGACTAGGCGCCGGCGTTTCCCTCCAGTCGCGCCGTCGGCGAGGGGATCGTCTGGTCCGAGCCCATCGCGTCGATGAGCTGCGCCCGTCCGAGGACCACGAATTCCGCGGTGCTGCGTGCCCGCACCTTCTGCCGTGCGACATCGCGGATCTCGGCGGTCGTGTGGATCCGGTCGTCGACCCGCTCGCCAACCCGGGCCTCGACCCGGTACGCGGTGTTGATCTTGATGGGCCGATCGAACGTCGTCGCCAGGTGATGGGTGACCGCGAACTGTTGGGAGATCGCGATCGTCGCCCACGCAGCACACTCGTCCAGCAGTGCAAGGGTGACACCGCCATGCACGTAGTTGGGTGCCCCCGAGAACGTGGTGTCCAGGGTGAAGTCGGCGAACACCACGTCGGTCTCGTCGTCGTGGAAGAACGGCACCCGCAGGCCGCCGGTGTTGGCCGGCTCGCAGACGAAGCAGTTCGTCTCGAGCCCCCAGCTGCCGTTCTCGAGCGCATGGATGGTCATGGTTTCCCCTCTCATGCGCGGCGCGGGCCTTGGGCCTCGGTGAGACCCGCGTGGGCGAGCTCGGAGGCGACGGGTTCGCTCGAGCCCACGCCCACGATGACCAGGTCGTATCGATCGGGCGTCTCGTGCCTTCGGTCGGCATTCTGAGGGTCGCGTGGTCTCACCCTACCTTTGGAGAGCGGCGCCTTCGGCGCGCAGTACGAGGCCGCGGTATGCGTCGCGAAAGCCCGCGTCTCGCAGCGCGGCGGCGAACGGCGACTCCCGCACCGCTCGCCCGTCGATGGTGTGGACGTCGAGCTTCGCGAGCCGCCCGTTCGCGACGAGCGTGGCCAACGGGGTGATCCACTCGTCGCTCTCGGTGAACGTGGTGAGGCCTCGACCACCGCGGTCGAGGTACACCGCCGGCCGGCCATCGATCAGGACGACGAACGCGCCTGCGGTGCGCGTTGACCGCGGTGCGCCGGTGGTGATGTCCGGCCACGCCAGGGCGGCACCGTAGGGCTGGGCGGGGTCGGTCGCGGCGAGCACGACCGGCGCCCCGCTCTCGCCGCGCTGGGACCGGAGCCGATCCACCGCGCCGGGGAGCGCGAACTGAGCCGCGCCCAGCCCGGACACGAAGTAGCCGCGCCGGATTCGTCCGCCCTCTTCCAACGCCCGCAGCACCGGGTACACGGCGGCGAAGCCACCGGGGATCCCTTCGGCCCGCACGGCTTCTCGCGTGACGATGCCGTGCCGGTCCAGGAGCTGAGTCGCGATCGCGTGGGCCCGTTCGGTCGAGCCCGGTCGGGGCGTGAGCAACGCCGAGACCAGCGACCAGCGGCCGGCGCCCGCGGGTGGCCCGGCTCTGGTCAAGCGGCCGGGCCGGGGCCGCGGTCGGCGCGCGCCGGTGGTGGGCGGAGTCCGGCGTCGTCTGGCCGTACGCATCGCCAGGCGCGCTCGCAGCGGTGCGAGCGTGTCGTTGGTGACCTCACCGGCCCACACGAGGTCCCACAGGGCGCCGACCAGCTCGTCTTCGGCGACCGACGTGCCGGCCGCACCGACGAGATCGGCCCAGAACGATGCGCCGTCGTCGGAGAGCTGGGTACGGATCGCGTCGTGGACCGGGCCCTTCGGGGCGTCGCCCTCCGGGTCGGCGATCAACAGGGGGGCCTGGTCGCGAAACGCCAGGACGACGCGTCCGTCGTAGGACCCCAACGGTCCGGCACCGACCCATACGAGCTGTCCCGTGCTCGCGAGCTCGTCGAGCGCCCCAGGGAGGAAGTTCGCCACGCGCGCGCACAGCAGGTCGGCCTCGAGGGTCGACGCGACGATCGGTGTCCCTTGGAGCCGTGCGAGTGCGTCGGGGAGCGACCCGTGCGGGCGGTCCGGATCGCGGGCTCCTTGCCAGGCCGTCAGGAACCGGGCGTACACGGCCGGTTCGACGGGCTCGACCTCTCGGCGGAGTCGAGCGAGCGATCCTCGGCGCAGGCGCTGGAGCACCTGAACGTTGCACCACTCCTCGGACACACCACCCGGGCGGAACTCACCTCGGACGACGCGCGTCTCTTCGGCCAGCCGGGCCAGCACCGGCTCGACCGAGCCGGTTGATATTCCGAAACGGGTCGCGACTTCCCGCACCGTGAACGGGGGATGGGTGCGCGCGTAGCGCGCAACGAGATCGCCGATCGGGTCGGCGACGGGTTCGACGAACACTGCGGGGAGATCACCGGGGATCTCAGCGCCGAGCGCGTCGCGATAGCGCGCCGCGTCCTCGGCTGCGATCACCCGGGTCTCGCCGTCGATGTCGAGTCTGATGACGCGATGCTCCGAGATCAGGGTCTCGATCCACGCGCCGACCGCGGTCTGGGCGCGCGCCGCGATCTCGTCGTCGGTCAGGTCGCCGAGGTCGCGTACGAGGTCGTGGATGTCGTCCGGGCCGCGCGCCGGGTGCCAATCCACGTCGAGACGTTGGAGGGCGAGCTCCAGGTCGGCGATGGCTTCGGGGTCGATGAGCTCGCGGAGCTCGTCGGCACCGAGCAGGTCGGTGAGCAGGTCACGGTCGAGGGTGAGCGCGCCGGCTCGGCGCTCTGCGAGGGGCGTGTCGCCCTCGTACATGTACGCGGCGATCCAGCCGAACAACAGCGACTGCGCGAACGGCGACGCCCGTGGCGTATCCACCGCTACGACCTGAATCGACCCGCGCCGGAGCCGGGCCAACACGTCACACAAGGCGGGCAGGTCGAACACGTCGCGCAGGCACTCACGCGTCGTCTCTGCCAACACCGGGAACGACGGATGCCGCGAGGCGATCTCGAGCAGATCCGCGGCGCGCTGGCGTTGCTGCCACAGCGCGGTGCGGCGGCCGGGTCGGCGTCGGGGCAGGAGCAGCGCTCGGGCCGCGGCCTCACGGAAACGAGCGGCGAACAGCGCCGTGGCGGGCAGCCGGTCGACGACGAGATCCTCGACCTCCGCGGGATCGATCAGCAGATCCTCGACGGGAACCGACTCTGCCGCGTCGGGGAGGCGCACGACGATGCCGTCATCGCTCCACAGCACTTGGACATCGAGGTCGAATCGGCTCGCGAGCCGGGCTTCGAGCGCGAGCGCCCAGGGCGCGTGCACGCGCGAGCCGAACGGCGAGAGGATGCAGATCCGCCAGTCGCCGATCTCATCGGCGAACCGTTCGACGACAACCGTGCGGTCATCGGGAAGCGAGCCGGTGGCGTCGGCCTGCTCCCGAAGGTAGGCGAGGAGGTTCGCCGCGGCTCGCGCGTCGAGCGAATATCGGTCGCGCAGCGTGTCGAGCGCCTCCGCCGGGTCGAGCGCGTGGATCTCTCGGACCGCGGCGCCCAGCGCCCGGCCCAGCTCGATGGGCCGGCCCGGCCGGTCGCCGTGCCAGAAGGGCATGCGGCCCGGCTCACCCGGCGCGGGGTTCACCACGACTCGATCGCGGGTGATCTCGGTGATGCGCCACGTCGATGCCCCGAGGAGGAACGTCTCGCCCGGGCGACTCTCGTAGACCATCTCCTCATCGAGCTCGCCCACGCGGGTGCCGTCGGACAGGAACACGCCGAAGAGGCCCCGATCGGCAATCGTTCCCGCGTTCGTGACCGCGAGCCGCTGGGCACTATCGCGCGGCCGAATCCGGCCCGTGGTCCGGTCCCATATGACGCGTGGCGCCAATCCGGAGAACTGATCCGACGGGTAGCGGCCGGCCAGTAGATCGAGGACCGCGAGGAACGCGTCGTCGGAGAGGTCCGCGTAGTTGGCCGACCGGCGAACGAGTGCGGCCATCTCGTCCACGCCCCAGTCGTCCATCGCGCTCATCGCGACGATGTGCTGGGCCAGCACGTCGAGCGGGTTGGTCGGCAGCCTGGTCTCTTCGACGATGCCGTCGCGCATCTGGCGAACAACGACCGCGGCCTCGAGGAGATCCCCTCGGTGCTTCGGGAAGATCGTGCCGTGACTCGGCTCACCGACCCGATGGCCGGCTCGTCCGATTCGCTGCAACCCGCGGGCCGCTGATCCTGGTGACTCGACTTGCACGACGAGGTCGACGGTGCCCATATCGATGCCGAGCTCGAGTGAGCTCGTCGCGACGATCGCGGCGAGCGCGCCGGTCTTCAGCTCATCTTCCGCGATCACCCGCTGCTCGTGGCTCAACGAGCCGTGGTGGGCCTTCACGAGCGGCGCCAGTCCCGATTCGGGGCCCCGGCCGGCGAGCTCGTTGAGGCGACCCGCGAGCCGCTCGGCGAGCCGCCGCGAGTTGGCGAAGATGATCGTGGTGTCGTGCGCCTCGATGAGCTCGAGGATCCGCGGATGCACATGCGGCCAGATGCTCGAGGTCGTACGGTCGGCGTGGCCGGATGCAGGGCCACCGGGCGGATGGGGCATCGACGCGATGGCCGCGAGGTCGTCGACCGGGACCTCGATCCGGACATCGAGCGGCTTGGCCGTCCCTGCGTCGACAATCGTGACCGGCCGCGGCGCGCCGTTCCGGTCGTAGCCGCCGAGGAAACGCGCGACGGTCGCCAGGGGTCGTTGGGTCGCCGAGAGTCCGATCCGTTGGGGTGGGTTGTCGGCGAGATCGTCGAGTCGCTCGAGCGACAGGGAAAGGTGTGCGCCGCGTTTGTTGCCTGCGACGGAGTGGATCTCGTCGACGATCACGACCTCCACGGAACGCAGCGTCTCCCGCGCGCGGGAGGTGAGCATGAGGTACAGCGACTCCGGGGTCGTGATGAGGATGTCGGGTGGTCTGCGCACCAGCCGCTGACGGTCCCGTGCGGGTGTGTCACCGGTCCGCAGCGCCACCGTCGGCTGGTGGAACGCCACCCCGAGCCGGGTGGCGGCCTCGGCCGCGCCGGTGATCGGCGCGCGGAGGTTCTTCTCGACGTCGGACGCGAGTGCCTTCAACGGTGAGATGTACACGACGCGGGTGCGGGCCTGACGGGCCGGGACCGGCTCCCGGCCCAGTCGGTCGATCGCCGACAGGAACGCCGCGAGGGTCTTGCCCGATCCGGTCGGGGCGAGGACCAGGGTGTGACGACCGTCGGAGATCGCCGGCCAGCCGTCGCGTTGCGCCGCCGTCGCCTCCGCGAATGTTGTCTCGAACCAGGTGCGAACCGGTGGGGCGAACCCGCCGGCCGCCGTGCCTGCCGGGTCCTGTGGGCCAACGGTCGAGCCGGAAGACGAGTCGTCGGAGCTCGGCGGCGTCTCGTCGGGGGTCACAAAGCCACGGTATCGACTGGGTTGGACGCTCGTTGTGCCGATACCGTCGAAGACCCTCAGCCCCGGAGCGGTCCGTGTCGATAGATCGACGTGCTTCCGAAGCCCGAGTTTCTGGCCGCGATCGTCGAGAACTCCACCAACGTCATCGCCATCGTCGGCGGGGACGGCTCGATCCGCTACGTGAACAACTCGGCCCAGTCCCAGCTCGGCTACCACCCGAGCGAGGTCGTCGGCCGGAGCGGGCTCGACTGGGTCCATCCCGACGATCTCGAAGCGCTGACGGAGCTCGTGTTCGAGAGCGACGGGACGGCGCGGACGCAGATCCGAATTCGGTCAGCCGATGGATCATGGCGACACTTCGAGTGCGCGCTCGCCGACCGCCGAGACGACCAACGAATCCAGGGGCTTGTCGTCAGCATGCGCGATATCACCGAGCGAGTCGCGGCCGATGCCGAGCGTCGCGACGCGGAGTCATGGGGTCGGTCGCTTGTCGCTAACGCCCGCGATGTCGTCGGCATCGTCGACAACGAGGGTCGGGTCACCTACATGAGCCCTTCGGTTCGGCGCGTGTTGGGTTGGGACCCGGAAGAGCTCATCGGCATGCTCGCGCTCGACGGGCTTCACCCCGACGACCGCGACGGGGCGGCCGCCGCGTTCGAGGCGTACGTCCGAGCCGATGGCGGCACCGAACCCGTCGAGTACCGCGTCATGACCGCCACCGGCGAGTGGTGCACACTCGAGGCGGTCGTCACCGATCTGCGCGATGACCCGGCGGTGCGAGGAGTCGTCCTCAACGCGCGTGACGTCACCGACCGCAGACGCGCGGAGGCACTCCTGGCCAGTCAGACCGATGTGCTCGAGATGATCGCCCGCGGCGAACCCCTCCCCGCGACCCTCGACCGGATCGTGGCCATGATCGAGGACCATGTCTCCGGTTCGAACCCGGCGATCGTCGTCGGCGGCGAAGCCGGCATCAGCTCGGCGCAGGAAACGCCAGGCGAGCTCGAGTCGGAAGAGCGTGGCTGGTCGCAGCCGATCGTCGACGCGGACACCGAAGGCGAGATCGGTCGCGTCGTGTTACGGATCGAGGCGCGTCGATTTCCCTGCGACGAGCAACGCCGCGTCGCTGAGATCGCGGCCAGTCTCGCCGCGATCGCGATCAACCGAGTTCGGGCCCTCGAGCAGCTCGCCCACCAGGCGCGTCACGACCCGCTCACGGGTCTCCCGAACCGTACGGTGTTTCTGGACCGGCTCGAGGTCGCGACCGCGTCCTCCGTTCGACGTGAGGACACGGTGGCCGTGCTGTTCCTGGACCTGGACAGCTTCAAGGACGTGAACGACACGCGAGGCCATGACATCGGCGACGGGGTCCTCAGCGCCGTGGCCCGACGGCTCGAGCGTGCGGTCCGCGCGGGTGACACCGTGGCGCGCTTCGGAGGCGACGAGTTCGCCGTCCTGTGCCACGTCGACGGCGCGCAACACGCACAGCTTGTTGCCACCCGCATCCTCGAGCTCATGCGGCGGCCGTTCCTCATCCGCGACGCGACGGTCGAGCTCACGGTGAGCGTCGGAATCGCGCTGGCCTCCGAGCATGTGGATACCGAAGGCGCGGACGAGGTGCTGCGCAACGCGGATGTTGCGATGTACCGGGCCAAGGAGCGCGGCCGGGCGAGGGCGGTCATCTTCGACGACACGCTGCGCACGCGTCTCACGAGCCGTGTGGAGATGGAGACCGCGTTGCGTCACGCGCTCACTCGCGACGAGTTCGATCTCGCCTACCAGCCGATCTTCTCGCTCGCCGACGGTCGACCCGTCGCCGTCGAGACGTTGCTGCGGTGGAATCGGCCGGGCCGGGGCCTGGTGCTTCCAGCTGACTTCATCGACGCGGCAGACGCCCTGGGTCTCATGGTCCCGATCGGCGAATGGGTTCTGCGCAGGGCCTGCGGTCAGCTCGCGCAATGGCGTGCGGTGTACGCGGCGTCGGCACCGAAGCACGTGACCGTCAACGTGTCGGTGGGTCAGCTCCTGCACCCGGACTTCGTCGAAAGCGTTCGGAGCGTCCTCGACGAGACCGGTGTTCCGCCCGATGCGCTCTGCATCGAGATCACCGAGGGTTGCGTTGTGCGCGATCTCGTCGGCGCGCTCCTCGCACTCGACGGTCTGCGCGACCTCGGTGTGGGGGTGTGGCTCGACGACTTCGGCACGGGCTACTCGTCACTCGAGTACTTGCGGCAACTTCCCGTCGACGGGCTGAAGCTCGACCGGACGTTCATCCGCGGGCTCGGCGACCCCGAGGTGCGCACCGGCATCGACGACGTCATGGTGGGATCGGTCGTGACGATGGCTCACGCCCTCGGGATGGTCGTTGTCGCCGAGGGCATCGAGCACGAACGCCAGCGAAGGATTCTCGCCGAGCTCGGCTGCGATCTCGGCCAGGGGTTTCTGCTCACCGCTCCATTGCCCGCAGAGGCCTGTGCCGAAAAGATCTTCCGACCCGGCGCCCGGCAAAGCGCGTAGGGTCGCCTCCCGCCGGCTCGGCGGGGCGAGAGTCTCTTCATGCAGGGGGTGTCGTGGCAGCCTCGTCGAGAATCGCCTGGGCCCACGCCACGTCCGGTCGGGCGCGGCGGTAGCCGGCCAGCTCCTCCGGCACCTCGATCTCCATGCGAACGAGGGCGCCGCCGAGGGTCTTGCCCAAGCTGTCGCTGCGCAGCGTTCGGGGACCGCCACCACCGAGCGCCTCGCGAAGCACGAAGTTCAGCGCCCAGACGTTCGGCGCCTCGTATCGGACGACGTCGCCCCGGACCATGGATCCGAAGTGCCCGCGCACCCGTTCGGCGGTGACCTCGCGAACGATGAGCGCGTAGGTCTCGGCGTCGTCGGCGAAGATCGCGATGTCGGCGATGTCTCCCTTGTCGCCGGAGCGGTACGCACACAGCTCTCGCAGCTCGATGTGCGCCATGTCAGACCTCCTCGACCGTGACCGAGACGTGTGGATCGACGCTCGACTTGTCGACCAGTGTCGGCCATATCGTCAGCAGCTCGCTGGCGCCGGTGGCCCCGCCCCGACCCATCCCCGTCAACCCGGCCGGCGGCGCCGACAGCGTGAGCGGTGTCATCTCGCGCGCCACCGCCGCGGCCGTGCGCTGGTCGTCGCAGCGCCACGCGACCCGCATGACGACCTCCGGGGGCTCGGCGTCGGTCGGCGGCACGGTCGGACCGCCCAGCGCGTCGACCCCCCAGCGCTCGAAGCACCACTCCCGCACCTCGTGGCCGGCCTGCTCGACCCGCTTCACGAAGATCGCCGCCGCAACCTCGGCCTTCTCGGTTGCGTTGGGCCAGGAGAACGCGACCTTCGCTTCAGCCGCCCAACCGGCGTGGTGAGCGAGGAGGGCCTTGTACGTGTAGGTCGCGGGTCGACCGCGCACGTCGGTCACGGCCACGCGATCGTCACCGAGATCGGTGAACCTCGCCGAGGTGAAGTCGGCGACGACGTCCGGCGAAAGGTACGCCGCCGGGTCGTGTACCTCATACAGGAGTTGGTGGCGCACGGTGTCGAGGTCCACGCGTCCGCCCGACGCCCGGGGTTTGGTGATCACCGCGCTCCCATCGGGCGCGACCTCGGCAATGGGGTACGGCAGGTCCCACGGGTGGGGGACCGTCCACCACTCTCCGCTGAAGTTGCCCCCGGCGACTTGTCCGGAGCACTCGAGCAGGTGGCCGACGACGGTGCCCGCCGCGAGTCGGTCCCAATCGTCGGCTTCCCAGCCGTATTCGTAAGCGAGCGGAGCCAGGAACAACGCGGCGTCGGCGACCCGACCCGTGATCACGATATCGGCGCCCTGCGCCAATGCGTCGATGATCGGTCGGGCCCCGAGGTAGGCGGCGGCGAAGCGCGGTGGTTCGGCGAGCGACGCGAATGCTTCGCCGGTATCGAGGTTCGTGAGGCCGGGACCGATCTCGTCCATGCGGGGCATCAGGTCGTCACCGGTGACTGTTGCGATCGTGATGCCGGACACGCCGAGCTCGCGGGCCGTCTCGACCGCGGCACGGGCCGCGGAGATGGGGTTGATCCCGCCCGCGTTCGTGATCACCTTCGTGCTGCCCGCGGCGATGGCCGGGAGCGCCGCGCCGAGATAGCGCGGCAGGTCGCGCGTGAATCCGAGGGTCTCGTCGCGTTGGCGGTCCTTCTGCAGGATGGCCAGCGTCAGCTCGGCGAGCGCCTCGAGGCAGAGGTAGTCGATGCCCTCTTCGAGCAGGCCTTCCACCGAGCGCGGTGTGTCGCCGTAGAACCCCTGGCCCCCCGCGATTTTGATGGCGCCGTCTCGATCGCTCATGCGTGGACGGGGGGTCGGCGGTCGGACCAGGGCTGCGCGATCTCGAGCTGCGCGGCGATCTGCAGGAGTAGGTCGTCACGACCGGCGTCGGCGGCGAGGTGCACGCCGATGGGCAGGCCTTCGTCGTTCTGAGCGAGTGGCAGGCTGATCGCGGGTTGGCCGGTCTGGTTCATCGCCGGTGAGTACGGGGTGAACGTGCCCCCGCGAGCGAAGCCACGGAACGGCTCATCGGGCGTCGACAGCACGCCGAGCTCGACGGGCGGTTCGCCGAGGGTCGAGGTGAGGAGCAGGTCCCAGCCGTCGGTCCACCATTGCATGAATCGCCGGCACCAAACCTGCATCGCCGCGAGCGCGAGCTCGTAGTCCACGGCGCTGACGTCGCGACCCCGGACGGCCAGTGCCCAGGTCAGCGGCTCGAAATCGTTCGCGCCGAGTGACCGTTCGACCATGTCGGAGACCATGCGGACGTCATAGGCCGCCTTGGTGGACCAGAGCGGAATGAACGCGCTGATGCGCTCGTCCTCGTCGAACGCGGCGGGATGGGCGACCTCGACGTGGTGACCGAGTGACTCGAGCGTGGCGGCGGTGGCCTCGGTCGCGGCGACGCAGTCGGGATGGATCGGATCGGTCGTGCCGGGCATCGTCGTCATGACTCCGATCCGAAGCGGCGGTGGCGCCACGTCCATGAGCTCGCGGTAGGCACGGGCCGGCGTCGCCGGTGTGACCGGGTCGCCGGGCTCGGGACCTGCCACCGCGTCCAGCAGTGCCGCCGCATCGCGCACGGTCCGGGTGAGCGCGAACTGCACGCCGAGCGGGTAGCGCAACTCCCCACCCGCAGGGCCAACCGAGACTCGACCGCGAGATGTCTTCAGCCCGACGAGCCCACAGCACGCCGCGGGAATTCGGATCGAGCCGCCACCGTCGCTGGCGTGTGCGAAGGGTACGAGGCCCGCGGCCACCGCGGCGCCAGACCCGCCGCTGGACCCGCCCGGGGTGCGGGTGAGGTCCCAGGGGTTGTGGGTCGGTCCGTAGGAGGCGGGCTCGGTGGTCGGCATGATCCCGAACTCCGGCGTGTTCGTCCGGCCGAGCACGACGAGGCCTGCTGCTTTGAACCGGCGGGTGAGGTTGCTGTCGACGTCGGCGGTGTTGCCCGACTCCTTGAGCACCCGTGTGCCCTCGTGCGCGGGCTCGCCCGCCATGGTGCAGGCGAGGTCCTTGATGAGGCAGGGCACGCCCCGGAACGGCCCATCGGCCAGCTCGTCGGTCCGGGCGTCGTCGAGAGCCCGGTCGATCCGGTTCGTGGTCAGCGCGTTCAGCTCAGGCTGGAGCTTCTCGATGCGGCGTGCCGCAGCTTCGACCAGCTCGAGCGGTGTTGCCTCGCCCCGCCGGACGAGATCGGCCTGCGCGGTCGCGTCGAGGCTTGCGAGATCGTCCACGGTCGGTCTCCCTTCGAGACTGCTCTGTGCAGCGCACCCTATTCCGCCGACCCTGAGGGGCCGCCGGCGTCACGCGTGGGTCGGAGGGATGCGGTCGGCCCAGGGTCGGGCGGTTTCGAGCTGCGCGGCGACCCGGATGAGCACGTCTTCACGTCCGAACCCGGCGACGAGCTGGATCCCGACCGGGAGCCCCTCGGGCGTCCAGTGCAGAGGCAGCGAGATCGCGGGCTGGCCGCTGATGTTGAACTGCGCCGTGAAGGGTACGAACGCAGCCGACCGGATGAACCCGCCAATCGGGTTCTCCGGCGTCGACGCGAACGCCCCGTGCTCCACCGGCGGCTCACCGAGTGTCGGCGTCAGCAAGAGATCGAAGCCGTCGGCCCACCACCGCGCGGCTTCGCGACTGGCCTGCTGTGACGAGGCGAGCGCTGCCAGGAGCTGCGGCGCGGTCACCGACCGACCGGCTTCGGCGAGCCCCCACGTGAGGAGCTCGACATCATCGGCGGTCACCGCTCGGCCGACCTTGCGACCCCATTCGTCGAGCGCGTAGGCGCACTCGACGGCCCACACCGCGCCGAACTCGGCGACGAGGTCCTCGTTGTCGAACCCGCCCGGATAGGAATCTTCGACCTGGTGGCCGAGCGATTCGAGCAGCTCGGCGGTGCTCTTGGCTGCGGTGACACATTCCGGATCGATCTCGCTCGAGCCGATCGGGTTGTGGGTGAGGAGTCCGATACGCAACCGACCCGGATCCGCGCCGACCTCGTCACGGTACGGGCGGTCGGGGCGGGGCGCTTGCGTCGGGTCGCCGGGAAACGGCCCGGAGATCGCGTCGAGCACCGCGGCGGTGTCGCGTACGGATCGGGAGACGCAGCCCTCGGCAATGAGGAAGCTCGAGATCTCGTTCAGCTCGGGTCCGAGCGAGCTGCGGCCGCGCGTCGGCTTCAGGCCGACCAGTCCGCAGCAGCTCGCGGGGATGCGGATCGAACCGCCACCGTCGTTCGCGTGGGCGACGGGGACCATGCCACCGGCGACCGCGGCGGCCGAGCCGCCCGACGAGCCGCCGCTGGTGATACCGGACTTCCACGGGTTGTGTGTCGCGCCGTACGCGTCGGGCTCCGCGGTGGGCACGAGCCCGAGCTCCGGCGTGTTCGTGCGGCCGAGGTAGACGAATCCGGCGTCGAAGTACCGCTGGGCCAGGTTGTCGGTGTGGTCGGCGCGGTGACCGGCGTTCTTCAGGAACCGCATGCCCTCGTGGTACGGGTCACCCTCGACCTGACACATGAGGTCCTTGAACAGGATCGGTACGCCGCGGAAGGGTCCGTCGGGCAACGGGCCGGCGGCGTCGCTGCGGGCCCGTTCGAACCGTTCGTGGATCACCGCGTTGAGCTGAGGGTTCAGCTTCTCGATGCGGGTGATTGCCCCGTCCACCAATTCGACGGGGCTCACCTCCCCTGTGCGGACGAGCTCGGCTTGGGCGGTGGCGTCGAGGAAGGCCAGGTCGGTCATGGCCGAGACGCTAGTGACCCGAGGACTCGACTGCACGATGCGCGTCCCGGCGCATTGTGTCCGAGGCGGGGCCCGAGCGGCCCGCGGTCGCAGGCAGCAGGAACGGGATTACGTCGTCCAACCTCGGAGGTCGACCGCCCATCTGTCGACGATCGTGCCGTCGGCGTCGCTCAGGTGAAGCCGTTCGTGGTACGCGATGGTCGGGTCGATGTGGGCGGGCCACACCTGCACGCGCTCGCCGACGTGCAGGGTGCCCGCCGCGTCAGGGCGCAGTGTGACGTGCTCGTCCGAGCAGAAGGCGACCGGTACGGCGTCACCGGTTCCGGTGGTGACCGTCGGGTTGCCGTGATCCATGGCGAGCGCCTTGAGGCCGCAGTCGGCGACCGCCCAGCCCCGGCTCGAGACGGAGATCACCGTGGCTTCGACGTGCAGCGCGCGACGGAAGGGCAGGCCGAGCTCGGTGTACGCCGAGTCCATCAGGGCGTACGAGCCCGCTTGGATCTCGGTGCACCACCGATTCAGGTCGAAGGTGCCGGTGCCGCCGCCCGAGATCATGTCGCCGCCGACGGACTCGTGGGCGGCCAGCAGCTTCGCCATGCACCTCTCGGTCTCCTCGGCGCGCCACGCGCGATCTGGGTTGCCGACGACGTGACCTTCGTAGCCCATCACACCGCGGACGTCGAGGCCCCGACTTCGGGCTCGGTCCGCGATGTGCGGCGCGTCGTCGGGCGTGCATCCGCACCGCGGCATGCCGACGTCCACGTCGATGACGACATCGCGGATGCCGGCTGCGGCGGCCGCGTCGGCAGTCTCGTTGGAGTCCACCGCGACGGTGACCCGGGCCCCGCAGGCGGCCATGGCCCGAAGCCGTCCCGCGTCGACGGTCTCGTTGGCGAGCAGCAGGTCGTCACCGAGGCCGGCCGCGGCCATGCCGATGATCTCGCGCGGGGTCGCGCAGGTGAATCCCCGATGGCCGAGCGCGTACTGGCGACGGGCGAGCTCGGTGCACTGGTGGGCTTTCACGTGGGGACGACAGCGCGAGCCGGGCAGTCGCGCCGCCATGGTGGTGAGGTTGTCTTCGAGGGCCGCGGCGTCGACCACGAGCGCCGGTGTCGAGAGGGTCTCGACCGTCATGGCCGTTCGGCGCTCCGGAAGGGACAGGGGCTCGGCGGGCATGCACGCGCGAGCATGGCATGGCCATGGCCACGCCCGTCGAGGACCGTCCTCCCATCGATCACGACGTCCACACCGCCGACCTGCCGGCCAATCCCCAGCGAGAGCAGATGATCCCGGCGGGCCGCTGGGTCGAGGCGCCGCCCGAGGTACGCGCCCTCGGAGCTGATCTTGGCTACGACCTCGTGTCCTACATCCGTCGCATCGGACGGTTCCTCGTCTGGCGAGCCGGCCCCGCGACGGGCGCCGACGCTCGGTACCTCGCGCTCGCCGCCGATGATCTCTCGGAGCGGTACTCGTTCCGGCTCGACCCGGATGGCCGGGGCGCTGGTCGTGGCCCCGACGGCGTCGACCAGCACCCTTTCCGTTCGTGGAAGGAAGCCCTGCGGGACGGCTGAGGCCGGCCGTGTCACGATGGCGGCCTGTGGAGGACGTGACGGAGCCGGGCTGGTACCCAGATCCATGGGACACCGACGACGAGCGCTACTTCGACGGGAGCGCCTGGACGCGTCAGGTGCGTGCCCCGGGCGGAGGTGCGACGCAGCCGGCGATGTCCGATGAGCCGGCCGTATCCGACGCCCCGCCCGCGCCGGACC
>Ga0209587_1000670_pt1 | contig 16699 bp, 17 predicted proteins | sample NGEPerD_2_FD_184512 | JGI IMG/M metagenome (GOLD analysis project Ga0209587, IMG submission 184512) | Arctic peat soil microbial communities from the Barrow Environmental Observatory site, Barrow, Alaska, USA - NGEE PermafrostL1-D... | ecosystem: Environmental > Terrestrial > Soil > Wetlands >... | reverse complement strand
TCTGTTGAAGAAGACCGCCGCCACGGTTATGAATACGGCTGCGTAGAGCAGCAAGGTCAGGGCCACAGCCGTCGTCGTCTTGTCTGCTATCGGTCCGCCCCCGGGCTGGCCCGAGATGAACTGGGTTGCGTTGTCGCCTAGCAACCACGGTTGCCATTTGGGCCGGAAGCCTCGAATCAGGCCCTCTAGAACACCGAAGTAGACGAACGCCACTCCCAGAGCGGCGGTGGTGTTGCGACCCACGGTGGCGATGGCGCAGCCGACGACCGCGGTGAGACCGCCGACGGCGGCCACTCTCACCGAGAAGCCCGCCGTCTCTCGCGCCCAAGTCCCGTTCACGCCCTCCGTGCCGCCCGCTAGAACGGCAACCACTCCCATCACCGCGGCGAGAAAGAGATGCATGAGGACGACGAAGGCCACTCCGACGAGCGCTATGGCGGCGAACTTCGTTGCCAGCAGCCGCACGCGTCGCGGCTCCCAGGTCAGCGCCGTTGTAATCGTTCCCTTCTGCCACTCGGCGCCTACAAACGATGCGCCCAGGAGCAGACACAGGATGGCGAGCAGGGGGCTGGCCCCGAGGAGGATGGGTTGCAGATCGACGTACTGGAAGCGCGGGTCTGGCACCTCGTACTCGCCGATGATGCGCTCGCATCGCCTTTGCCTGTTGGCGCCGTTAGGGTTCTGGCCTGGTGGGTCGAACTCCCCACTCACGCAGCTTCGGATAGTTCGCCGGCGCTCAACCTCCGCCTGGCGCCGAAGAGCGCCGATGTCCCGGTTCGATTGCACGAAAGTGATCGCCGCACCCACGACCATGGCAACCATCACGAGCGCCCCCAGAACCTTTAGCAGGCGACGCGACCACATCCTGTGCAGCTCGGCCGCGAGCGATTGAATCATCGGTCCTCGTCTTCGTGATCTTCGGTGAGCTTCAGGAATACGGACTCGAGGTCGTCGTTGCTCGCGCGCAGCTCGGAGAGATAGAGACCGCCTTGCGCAAGTGTCTTGGTGACGCGCGCGCCCTGGTCGCGCGGCAGGTCCACCGTCAGGCCTTCACCGTTCGCCGACCACGCGATGCCTGCACCGCTCAACAGCTCGCCGGCGCGAGCAGCGTCGTCGACCACGACGAGAAGCGTCGCTGCTTGTCCGGAGGCCAGCACCTCGTCGACCGGACCCTGGGCGACGCAGCGCCCGCGGGCGAGGATTGCCACACGGTCACAGGTCTGCTGGACCTCGGAGAGAATGTGGCTCGACACGAACACAGTGCGCCCTTCGGCCCCCAACCTCTTCAGGAGCTGACGAACCTCACGGATCCCGGCCGGATCGAGCCCATTGGCCGGCTCGTCGAGGATCAGGAGCTCGGGATCCTTGAGGAGTGCGGCGGCTATCCCGAGCCGCTGCTTCATCCCCAGCGAGTAGGTCTTGACGCGGTCGTCTCCCCGCTCCGCCAGGTCCACTCGCTCGAGGACACCGTCGACCGCGCTCGCGCCGATACCTGAAGGCCGTCCCAAGAGCTCGAGGTTGCGTCGCCCCGAGAACCCGGGGAACAGGGCCGGAGTCTCCACGATCGCACCGATCCTCCCGATCACCTCGTTCAGGTGGCCCCGTTGGGGGTCGGCGCCGAGGATGTGGCAGCGGCCCGACGTGGGCCGTATCAGCGCCAGTAGACAGCGGACGGTCGTGGTCTTGCCTGCTCCGTTGGGGCCGAGAAAACCGAACACGCCGCCCTCGGGAACGACGAGATCGAGGCCGTCGACGGCAGTGGTGACGCCCTTACGAAAGCGCCTGTAGCGCTTGGTGAGTCCCTCGACCTCGATGACGGCCACGAGTAGCAACCCTAGCAATCAGGCTCGTCGGACCGGTGCGGTCGCTCAACCGAGGAACTTCACCACGCGATGAACGCAGGGCGCTGCTCACGCGGGGAAGGTTGGCCTAGGATGCACCCAACTCAACTTGGGGCCGATATCTCGCTTGGGGGGCGGGGGAAGGGGAGAAGATGACCGACGTGCCGAACGACCGGCGCTACACACGCGCCCACGAGTGGGCGATGGAGAGCGATGGCCGGATCCTGGTTGGGATCACCGACCATGCCCAGGACCAGCTCGGCGACGTCGTATACGTGGACCTGCCCGAGACCGGAGCCAAGGTGACCGCCGGGGAGCCTCTGGGCGAGGTCGAGTCCACGAAGTCCGTATCCGACGTCTACAGCCCGGTCACGGGCACGGTGCTCGAAAGGAACTCGGAGGCAGAGCAGAACCCGGAGGTGATCAACTCCGACCCCTATGGACGGGGCTGGCTGGTGGCGGTGGATGCCCCGGTCTCAGCTCTCGAAGGGCTCATGGGGGCCGACAAGTACAAGCAGTGGCTCGAGCAGGAAGCAGATTCCTAAGTGCACCTCCCCATAAGTACGGTGGGGTTCGAACGCCCCTGCATCCCCGCTCGCGGCGTTCCACGGCTCCGCCAAGGTCGGAGTTGGGATCTAATCGGGGCGCAGTGACGCTCTCGGCGCGCACCGTATTTCCGGTGCGGAGCACTGAGCCATTGTCCATCTCTAAAGCTGCCCTGTAGGGTCACGCTATGATGATGGTCGGCATAGAGCGGCTTCTCGGTGCCGAGGCGGGAGCGACGTGAGCTGCAGAGGCACAAAGGCCCGTCCCCGCCGCGCAGAGGTGGCCTGAGCGTGGCGCGCGCGACCCCGCTGCTCGAGACCCACCGCGGGCTCGGGGCCAGACTGACCGAGTTCGCCGGCTGGAGCATGCCACTGCAGTACCAGGGAGTCGTCACCGAGCATCGCGCTGTGCGCAGCCACGCCGGGATCTTCGACGTGTCCCACCTCGGAAAGCTCAGGCTCGGTGGGCCCGGGGCGCGCGCCGCTCTGGAGCGCGCGCTGACCGCAGATCTCGCCGGGCTCGAGGCCGGCCGCGCCGCCTACGGCTTCGTCCTTCAAGACGATGGGGGCTCCCTCGACGACGTCTTCGTCTACCGTCTGGGCGAGGCCGAGTGGCTGGTCGTGCCCAACGCCGCCAACGTCTCCGTGGTCAAGGACGCGCTGCGCGTCGCGGGAGCCACAGACGTAGAGGACGCCTGGGGCCGGTGGGCGATCGTGGCTCTACAGGGCCCCTCGTCCACAGAAGCTTTCGCGAGCGTGTGGCCCTCAGCCGGGGTCTCGGAGCTGAAGATGCACTCCTGGAGATCTGTCGAGGAGCTCGGTGAGGGCGGCTTCGTGGCCCGCACCGGCTACACAGGCGAGCGAGGCTATGAGCTCTACGTCCCCTGGACTCGAGCCGAAGCGGCCTTCTTGCGGCTGCTCGAAGCCGGGTGCACCCCGGCCGGCCTCGGGGCCCGCGACACTCTCCGGCTCGAGATGGGCTACCCGCTCCACGGGCACGAGCTCGCCCCGGAGATCAACCCGCTCGAGGCCGGTCTCGGCTGGGCGATCGCCTGGAACCAACCTTTCCGGGGCCGAGAGGCCCTGCTCTCCGTGCAAGACGCCGGCCCAGCCCGCAGCCTGTTCGGGGTCCGCTGCTCGTCCCCAGGAATCCCTCGCCGAGGCTGCGAGGTGGTCGCTGGAGAGCGTGTTGTGGGCCGGGTTACGAGTGGCAACTACTCGCCGACGCTGGGGACCGGCATAGCTCTGGCGCTGGGGGCCGCTCCGGCCCCGGACCCAGGAGCAGAGGTCGCGATCAGGGTTCGGGGCAGGCTCATCGAGGGCGCTATCGTGACGCCGCCGTTCATCGAGCGGGCACAGCTAGGAAACAAGTAGCCAAGTAGAGAAGTAGTCAATCGGGCGAGGGCTCTGGGTGGACTTCCTTCCGCACACCGCTAAAGACATCGAGGACATGCTGTCGAGGCTGGACAAGGCCGAGCTCGAGGAACTCTTCGAGCCGGTGCCCCAGGGGCTGCGCCTGCGGCGCGATCTCGCCGTGCCCGAAGCGCTCGACGAGGTCTCCCTGCGAGCTCACGCGGTTGAGCTTGCAGGCCGCTCGCTGGGGACAGACCGGCTTATCTGCTTCGCGGGAGGGGGTGCCTACGACCACCACGTACCCGCTGCGGTCTCGGCGCTCGCCTCCCGAGCTGAGTTCACAACCTCCTACACCCCTTACCAGGCGGAGCTCTCCCAGGGCGTGCTGCAAGCGTTGTTCGAGTTCCAGACGCTGGTCTGCGAGCTCTTTGCCATGGACGTCGCCAACGCATCCCTTTACGACGGCGCCAACGCGCTCGTCGAAGCGGTCAACCTGGCTGTGAGAGCCACGGGCCGGGAGCGGGTGGTCGTCGGCTCGACCGTCCACCCGCACTACCGGGACGTGCTTGGAACCTATACATCAGGCTTAGGTTTAGATATTGAGACTGTCGCCTTCGATCCCTCACGAGGGCTGATCGATTGGGGCGCCGTAGATGGGGCTGGGGCCGCGGCCCTGGTGGTCGCCTCACCCAACTTTTTCGGTGCCCTCGAAGACGTCTCCGAGGCAGCCGCACGCGCCCACCCCTGCGGGGGCCTGGTCATCGCCGTCACCGACCCCACCTCCATGGGCGTGCTCGCCGCGCCCGGCCACAGGGGCGCGGACGTGGCGGTGGCCGAAGGCCAAGCCCTTGGCAGCCCTCTCGCCTACGGGGGCCCTTACGTGGGACTCTTCGCCACCTCCGAGCGGCTCGTTCGACACGTGCCCGGACGCATCGCCGGCGAGACCACGGATCGCGATGGCCGGCGCGCCTTCGTGCTCACCCTCCAAGCGCGCGAGCAGCACATCCGGCGGGCTCGGGCGAGTTCCAATGTCTGCACCAACCAGACTCTGATAGCGCTTGCGGCCGCCGTTCATCTCTGCTGGCTCGGGCCCTCAGGTCTCGCCCGGCTCGGGGAGGTCTGCGTCCGGCGCACCGCCTACGCTGCACAGCGGCTTGCGGAGATACCCGGCTGCAGAGTGAGGTTTCCGGGGCCGCACTTCAAAGAGCTCGTCCTCAAGCTGCCGAGCGCGGCAGACGAGATAGCCCCGGGACTGGCTCGGCGCGGGTATCTCGCGGGGCCGGCGCTCGGCCGCTGGTACAAGGGCCTGGCCGACTGCCTGCTCGTAGCGGTCACGGAGCGACGGACGCGGGCCGACATCGACGGCCTCGCCGAGGCACTCGAGAACGAGCTCGCGCAGTGAGCGAGAACAGCGGCCGGCTCGACGGGCGCGCAAAAGAGAGCGGCCGGCTCGGCGGTTCCCTGCAGTCATCCGCGGGCACACGCTCGCCTGCCGACTTCCCCGTGGTCTTCGAGCTCTCGTGCCCGGGAAGGCGGGCCTGGTCGCTGCCGGAGGCGGGCGTCGACGGCCCCACGCTCGAGGAGCTCCTGCCCGAGGCGCACCGCCGTAAGAAGCCGCCTAGCCTTCCCGAGCTCAGCGAGCTCGATCTCGTGCGCCACTACACCCGGCTCTCGCAGCGCAACTGGGCGATAGACGTCGGCGCCTATCCGCTCGGATCCTGCACGATGAAGTACAACCCCAAGCTCTCGGAGGAGATCGCCTCGCTGCCGGGCTTCCGAGACCTGCACCCCTTCGAGGACGACGAGCTCGTCCAGGGAGGGTTAGATCTGCTCGGAACACTCGAGCGTGCGCTCTGCGAGGCGACCGGAATGGCTCGGATGACCTTCCAGCCCGCCGCCGGCGCCCAGGGCGAGCTCACCGGCCTGCTGATTATGCGCGCCTTCCACGCCGCTAGGAGCGATACCCGCCGGCGGGTGATCATCCCGGACTCGGCGCACGGGACTAATCCGGCGAGCGTCACGCTCGCGGGGTTCCAGGCCCACGAGACGCCGTCGGACGAGCGCGGCCTCGTCGACCTCGACGCGCTCAGGGGTGCGCTCGCGGATGACGTCGCCGGCCTGATGCTCACCAACCCCAACACGCTCGGGCTCTTCGAGCGGGACATCGCAGAGATCGCAGCCGCGGTTCATGAAGCAGGTGGGCTGCTCTACTACGACGGCGCCAACTTCAACTCGATAGTCGGACTCGTGCGGCCCGCCGACATGGGCTTCGACATCGTGCACCTGAACCTCCACAAGACGTTTGCGACACCCCACGGCGGCGGCGGGCCGGGCTCCGGACCGCTGGGAGTGGTGGAGCGGCTTGCACCCTTCCTTCCGGCTCCCGTCCTCGACTGGGACGAGGGCAGCGAGCGCTGGAGGTGGGACCACGACCGCCCACAATCGATAGGGCGCATCCACTCCTTCCACGGAAACTTCGGCATCAACGTGCGGGCCTACTGCTACCTGCGTTCGCTGGGGCCGGAGGGGCTGAGGCAGGTTGCGGAGCGTGCGGTCCTCAACGCCAACTATTTGCGGGCGCTCATCGAGCAAGCCTTCCCCACCGCCTACCCCGGGCCGTGCATGCACGAGTTCGTCTGCAGCGCAGCGCGGCTCCGCAAGCTGGGCGTGCGCGCCACAGATGTCTGCAAACGTCTCATCGACTTCGGCTTCCATCCGCCGACCATCTACTTTCCCTTGGTCGTCGAAGAGGCCCTCATGGTGGAGCCGACCGAGACGGAGTCGAAGGAGACGCTCGACGCCCTGGCCGCCGCCCTGAACCAGATCGCAGACGAGGCCGAGAGCGATCCTGAGCTCCTGCGTGCGGCCCCGGTTTCGACCCCCGTACGACGCCCGGACGAGGCGCGCGCGGCACGACGCCTCCGTGTCAGGTGGACGCCCGCCGTCACCGGCGGAGGTCGATCGCAGCCCTGATACGACCCGCCACCCTGTCCGGGTGGCGCACCAGGTCTTCGTAGGTGACCTGGATGATGATCCAACCCTGTGTCTGAAGCCGAGTCAGCCTGTCCATGTCCGAGCGCTGCGCCCCCCAGCTCGAGTGCCACCGGTGCGACTGGACCTCAATCGCAATCTTCATCTCCGGATAGGCGAAGTCGACGCGGCCGATGAAGCCATTTCCGTCCCGAACCTTCACCTGCCGCTCGGGCTGCGGCAGGTGATGGCGTCGCAGCAGCCGGCTCAACCTTGTCTCCAAAGCACTGTCGGTGGGGACGACGTCGCCCCGGGCGTCGAGCAGCTTGCTGAGCGCGGCCGGCCCCCTGCTGCCGCGCCCGCCGAGTCTTTTGAGACCCGCCCGCAGCCGGTCGACAGAGGTCAGGCGCTGACGCAAGGCGGAATCGAGCGCCTCCTCGAGGCCCTTCTGCGAGAGAACCGATCCGACATCGAGCAGGGTGCGCGTCGGATTCGTCGTAGGAATCGGCCCCACGGCCGTCCTATCCCGAGGGATCAGGCTCGTTGAGTAATGGATGCGAATCGCTTGGGTGGAGGTGCGACGTGTGCCCGAAGTCGTTATCTCAACGACCTCTCGCGAGTAGCCCTCCAGACCCAAAAGCAAAAGGGCGCTTCTATGGGAGGCGACGCCGCCTGTCCACAGGCAGGCTCCGAAGAGCCGCTGATGCCAGGACTCCGAGGCGGCAGCAATTCTGTAGACACGAGGGTAAAGCGCAGCGTACTGTCCGGAGCTCAAGCGACGGCCGATTGCCTTGGGGGAAAGCCCAAGCGCCAGCGCTTGAGACCGGGTTATCAGCCAATGCTGAGTGGCGGCGAGCTCCAGGCATGTCTGGTCGAGGGTCGGCACCGGTCCAGTTCACCAGCTTTGATGCGGCGGGGCTGTGGCGCGCGCCACAATCTCGATCTTTTCGACGTGTGACTCGCTCACCGAGACATCCATCGAAAAGATCGGCCTACGATGGGCCGATGGACCTGTTCGAGTCGAACCTCAGCGACCGTTTCGCCGATTACGCCCCCCTCGCCGCCCGCATGCGGCCCCAGACGCTCGACGAGGTCCACGGCCAGCGCCACCTCTTGGCCGAAGGCCGGGCGCTGCGGGCCCTTATCGACTCCGGCGAGATCTCCTCGATCATCCTGTGGGGACCGGCGGGCTCGGGCAAGACGACGCTGGCGCACATCATCGCGGGGGCGTCCAAGGCCCACTTCGAGCCGATGTCGGCGGTGTCCTCGGGAGTGGCCGACGTCCGCAAGATCATCGCCCAGGCCAAGGACCGGCTCGCCCAACAAGGCGTCAAGACCCTGCTGTTCCTGGACGAGATCCATCGCTTCAACAAGTCGCAGCAGGACGCTCTACTGCCGGCGGTCGAGAACGGCTGGATCATCCTCGTCGGGGCCACCACCGAGAACCCCTCGTTCGAGGTCAACTCGCCGCTTATGTCCCGCAGTCTGCTGTTCCGCCTCGAGGCGCTCGAGGACGCAGAAGTGATCGAGCTGCTGCACCGGGCGCTCGCCGACTCGGCCAGGGGGCTCGGCAAGCTCGGCATCGACGCCGCTCCCGAAGCCATAGATCACATCGCCGCGCGCACCGGGGGGGATGCCCGTGCCGCGCTCAATGCTCTCGAGGCCGCCGCCACGATTGCGGCGACCGGCTCCGGCGTGCTCGACCTCGCGTCCGCCGAGGAGGCGCTGCAGCGACGGGCTCTTCCTTACGACAAGGCGGGGGACTGGCACTACGACGTGATCTCGGCGTTCATCAAGTCGATGCGCGGCTCGGACCCCGACGCCGCGGTCTACTGGCTCGCCCGCATGCTGGACGCCGGCGAGGACCCCCGCTACATCGCCCGGCGCATGGTGATATTCGCCTCCGAGGATGTGGGCAACGCCGACCCCACCGCGCTGCAGGTCGCCATCGCCGCTCACCACGCTCTGGAGTTCGTGGGACTGCCCGAAGCCCAGCTCAACCTTTCTCAGGCCGCTGCTTACCAGGCACTGGCCCCCAAGTCCAACGCCTCGGCGGTGGCGATATGGAGGGCGCTGGAGGACGTCAAGGCATCGGGCCCCCTGCCGGTCCCGGCCCACCTGCGCGACTCGCACTCGGGCGCGTCGCGCTCTCTCGGTGCCGGCCGCGGCTACAGCTATCCGCACGACCACGGGGGTTGGGCGCAGCAGCAATACCTGCCCGATGAGCTTCGGGAGCGCCGTTACTACTCACCCATTGCGGGCCGGGAGCAGGACCTGGCCCACGACCTCGAGGCCAAAAGGGCCGAGTGGTCATCAGATGACCAAAAGACCGCCTCCGCTCCACCACTCGGCGAGCCGACGGGCGGGGAGTTAGGGTGAGGTCATGCTGAGACGACTGTTCTGGATAGTGCTGGGGGCCGTGGGAGCGCTGCAGGCAGACCGGTGGCTGCGGCAGAAGCGATCGCAGCTGACGCCGAACGCGATCACCGGAACCATGCTCGACAAGATCAACCAGCGGCTCGAAAACAACCGAGCCCGCACCCAGTCCCGCTAATAAGCCCCCGGCCCCCGAAGTCGTAACCTGGGGCCATGGATGTCATGGACTCGGGGACGATACGCGAGCGCTTTCTAGCGTTCTTCGCCGAGCGCGGCCACGATCGTGTGGCGTCGTCGTCGGTCGTCCCGGACGATCCCACGCTGCTGCTCACCAACGCCGGCATGAACCAGTTCAAGCCCTATTTCCTCGGTCGCCAGACGCCGCCCTATAAGAGAGCGGTCACGGCTCAGAAGTGCATTCGGGCCGGGGGCAAGCACAACGACCTCGAGGAGGTCGGTAAGACCGCACGCCACCTCACCTTCTTCGAGATGCTCGGCAACTTCTCCTTCGGCGACTACTACAAGACGGACGCCTCGAAATGGGCGTGGGAGCTCGTCACCGAAGGCTTCGGGATGGACCCGGACCTGCTGTGGGTGACGGTCTTCGAGACCGACCACGAGGCGCGCGAGATTTGGGCCGACGCCGTCGGCGTGCGCCCGGAGCGGATCATCTACCGCGGCAAGGCCGACAACTTCTGGTCGATGGGCGAGGCCGGGCCCTGCGGCCCGTGCTCGGAGATCTTCATCGATCGCGGCCCCCGTTACGGCGACGCATCATCCAAAGGTCCCGACGACAACGAAGAGCGCTATCTCGAGTTCTGGAACCTCGTGTTCATGCAGAACGATTGCAACGACGCCATCGAGCCCGTCGCGGAGCTGCCTCAGAAAAACATCGACACCGGCCTCGGTCTCGAGCGCACGACCATGCTCCTGCAGGGAGTCGAAACTGTGTTCGAGACCGATGTGCTGCTCGCGCTCATCGACGAGGCGGCGGCGCTCACCGGCATCGTCTACGGCAAGGAAGCCCGTTCCGACGTGGGCCTGCGCATCCTTTCAGACCACGCTCGCTCGCTGACGTTCATGATCGCCGACGGAGTCAGGCCCTCGAACGAAGAGCGCGGCTACGTGTTGCGGCGGATCATGCGCCGGGCTCTGACCCATGCCCGTCTTTTGGGTTGCGAAGCTCCGCTGCTGGCCACGCTTGCGGAGCGCTGCATCGAGCTGATGGGAGGCGCCTATCCCGAGCTCGCCGAGAGGCGCGACCACATCACGGAGATCGCCGCCCAGGAGGAGGACCGCTTCGGCGCCACCCTGCGCCAGGGCCTCGGCCTACTCGAGCGGGCCATCTCCGAGGGCCGCTCTGAGGGAGCCGCGACGGTGCCCGGGGACGTCGCCTTTCTGCTTCACGACACCTTCGGCTTCCCCATCGACATGACCACCGAGATCGCACGCGAGTCGGGCCTGGAGGTGGATCAGGCTCACTTCGATCAGCTCATGGAGGAGCAGCGCCGAAGGGCCAGAGAAGCGCGCCACACGGGTGGCGGCGAGACGGCCTCAACGGCCTTCTTGCAGGGCGCGCAAGAGACCGAGTTCATCGGCTACGAGCACCTCCATGCAGACGCAGCAGTCGTCGCGGTGGTGGCGGAGGGGGCCGGGGTCCCCGCGGCAAGCGCAGGCGAGACCGTCGACCTGCTCTTCGATCGCACCGTGTTCTACGCGGAGGGCGGCGGCCAGGTGGGAGACATGGGTCTGGTGCGGGCGCCCTCGGGAGTCGGGCGCGTGCTCGAGACTCGCCGCATCGCTCCGGGCGTGACCGCCCACCGGACAGAGGTCACCGAGGGGGCAATCGCCACCGGCGATGCGGTGGTTCTCGAGGTGGACCGGGCGCGCCGTGAGGGCGCCGAGCGCGCCCACAGCGCCACACACGTGCTCCACTACATCCTCAGAGAACGGCTCGGCCCCCACGCCACCCAGGCGGGTTCCCTGGTCGAGCCGGGCAGGCTGCGCTTCGACTTCACCCACTTCGAGGCGCTCTCGGACACCCAGGTCGCGGACATCTCCGCAGAGCTTCAAGACAGGGTGCTCCAGGACGACTCGGTGAGGGCTTTCGAGACCACGTTCGAGTTCGCCCGCTCCTCCGGGGCCATGGCGATTTTCGGCGAGAAGTACGGGGACTTCGTGCGGGTAGTGGAGATCGGCGACTACTCCAAGGAGCTGTGCGGCGGCACCCACGTACCCCACACCAGCCGCATCGGTGTGGCGGTGCTCACCCACGAGGGCTCGGTCGGCTCGAACCTGCGCCGCGTCGAGGCTCTGGTCGGCCGCGACGGGATCGCCTACCTGGAGGCAAAGGCAAGAGAGCTTCAGCGCGCCGCCGACCTGCTGCGGGTGGCGCCCGAAGACGTCGCCGAGCGCGTGGAGAAGCTGCAGGCGGCCGCCAAAGAGATGGAGCGCCGCCTTCAAGAGGTCGAGCGCAAGACCCAGGATCAGGATGCTCAGGAGTTGATCGAAGCTGCGATCGAGTGCAACGGCAGCCGGCTCGTGGTGGCGCGCCGGGACCTCGGCGTCGACGCGCTGCGAGCGCTGGCGCAGGGCCTGAGAGGGCGGCTTGGATCGGGGGTCATCGTGCTCGGCACCGGGGCGCAGGGCCGCGCCAACCTGGTGGCGGCGGCGACCAAGGATCTCGTCGACAAGGGGCTTTCGGCGCGGGCGCTCCTGGGCCAGGGGGCCGAGCTGTTGGGCGGGGGAGCCGGCGGCAAGCCCGAGCTGGCGATCTCGGGAGGCCCCCGCGCCGAGCGCCTTCAGGAGGCGATCGAGGCGGTCGCGGAGGCTGCGCGGCGCGCACTGCAGGGATGATCCTGGGGGTCGACCCCGGCGGGCGCCGAGTCGGGCTCGCCGCCGGGGACCTCGAGACGCGCTTCGCCCGGCCGCTGGAGGTCATCGACGCGGCCCGCATCGATCCGATAGCGCGCATTGTCGGCGTCTGTGAGGAGATCGGCGCGACGCTGATCGTCGTGGGAATGCCGTTGAGCCTGTCCGGACATCGCGGCCCCCAGGCCCTCGCCGCCGAGGCCTTTGCCGAGCGCCTGAGGGCCGCTGCCACCGTGGAAGTGCGCCTTCACGACGAGCGCCTCAGCACGATCGTGGCCGAGCGTGCGCTGCGCGCGTCGGGCGCGTCGGCCCCTCGCCGCAAGAAGCTCAGGGATGCGGTCGCGGCCCAGGCCATATTGCAGGGCTACCTCGACGCGCGCCCCCGTTCGTGAGCCACCCCGGCCGCCTGCTGCGGTTCTTGGTGGTGGTCGCGCTGCTTGCGGGCCTCGCCGCCGGCGGCGGCTTCTTCTACCTTCGCTCGATCGGCCTGTGGGCCGCCAGCCGTCCCCACGGTGCGGCCACGGTCCGGATTCCCCAGGGGGCATCGGGCGCCGAGGTGGGCGAGCTGCTCGAAGCCTCCGGAGTGATTCCATCCGCCCTCGGTTTTCGCCTCGCGTTGAACCTCGAGGGCGCGGCCGAGGGTATCCAGGCGGGGCGGTACGAGCTGGCTCAAGGGCTCAGCGCCCGGGCCGCCCTGGAGGCCCTGCTAGGAGGCCCCAAGCAGCGCTTCGTCACCGTCACGTTTCCCGAGGGCTCCTGGGTCGAGGACTTCGCGGCCACCATCGAGAAGCTCACGGATATCTCTGGGTCTAAGTTCACGCGTCTGGCCACCGCCGGCGAGATCCGGTCTTCGCTGCAGCCCAAGGGGGTCGACACGCTCGAAGGCCTGATGTGGCCCTCGACCTACCAGGTGGTGAAAAAGGACGACGCTCGCAGCGTGGCCGTGCGCATGGTGAAGGAGTTCGAGCGGCGCGCCGCCTCGGTCGACTTCTCCGAGGTGCAGGGAACCGGTGTGAGCGTCTACGAGGCGATCGTCGTTGCGTCCATGATCGAGGCCGAGGCCATGCTCGACTCCGAACGGGCCAAGATCGCACGGGTGATCTACAACCGCCTGCAGCAGGGCATCCCGTTGGGCATCGACGCCACCGTCAACTACGCGCTCGGCGAGCACAAGCGGGAGCTGACCGACACAGACCTCGCGGTCGACTCGCCCTACAACACGCGGGTCGTGGCGGGACTGCCCCCCACGCCGATCGGGGCGCCGGGGCTCGCTTCGCTCGAAGCGGCCGCCCATCCCGCTGAGGGCGAGTGGCTCTACTACGTGCTAATGAGCTGCCGCGGCGCCCACGCCTTCAGCGTCTCTTACGACGAGTTCCTCAGCAACAAGGCCGCCTACCAGGAGCTGTCCTGCTGAGAGACGGGCCCCTGGGTAGGCCGGGCTTTCTCGGAGTGCTGGGATGGCCGCTGAACAGCACCCTGTCGCCGGCCATCCACAGAGCGGCCTTCGAGGCTCTGTCGCTCCCGTGGACCTACTTGGCGTGGCCGGTGCCGCCGGAGCGGCTGGCCGCCGCAGTCGAGGGGCTGAGGGCGCTGGGGGCCGTGGGCGCCAACGTGACGATGCCTCACAAGGGCGCGGTGATGGAGTTGCTGGACGAGGTCTCCGAGGACGCCCGCAGCATCGGCGCAGTCAACACGATCTCACGCGTAGGCGATGTCCTGGTGGGCCACAACACCGACGTCACAGGCTTCGCAGCATCTCTTGAGGAGGCGGGGGCCGAGATCGCCGGGCGCAGCGCGCTGGTGCTGGGGGCCGGGGGCGCGGCGCGAGCGGTGGTGCGCGCTCTGGTGCAATCGGGTGCAGGCGATGTCGCTGTCTGTGCCCGTCGCCCCGAGGCGGCAGAGGCCGTTACGAGACTCACAGACAACGTCCGGGCGGTGGCATGGGCGGAAAGGGAAGAGTCTGCGAGAATCGCGGCCCTCGTGGTGAACGCCACCCCCTTGAGCGCCGACGGTGGCGATCCACTTCCGGGCGTCCGCTTCGAGTGCGGCCAGGTTGTCGCCGACCTCGTCTATGTCCCGTCGGAGACCGAGCTGCTTGTGCGAGCGCGCGCCGAGGGGGCTCAGGCCGTGGGCGGGCTTGGCATGCTCGTTCACCAGGCAGCGGCCTCGGTGCGAATCTGGACCGGCCTCGAGCCGCCGCTGGAGGATATGTGGCGAGCCACCATGCCGAGTGGTCGTTAGATGACCATATAGAGCATCTGGCCAGCACTCGGCCCGCCGTCGGCACCGGCCGTGGGCGCGATGAAATCGGGGCGGCTAGATGTTGAGGCCGCGCTCGATGTTCTGTAGCTCGCGGCGGGCCATGGCCAGGTTGGCCTTGCCCTTGTCGAGGCAGAGGTAGATGAACAAGCCCTCTCCACTGGCGCTCGACATCATACGGAGGAGGTGTATCTGAGTGCCCAAAGTGATGAGGATGTCCTCGATCTTGTCATCGAGACCCAGCCGGGACATGGTCTTCATCTTGGCCCTGATTACCTCGGTGGTGCCCGCGGCAGCGACCTCCAGGTCGAGGTCGGGGCCTCCGCCGTCTGTTCCGAGCGTCATACCGCTGTTGTAGTCGACCAGTGCGACGCCAAGCGCGCCGTCGATCTCCATCGAGGCCTTGAGGCTGTCTGCGACGTTACCCATGCGGTTACTCCATTTCTATCTATTGCTAGTGCCCAGGGGGCTTTGACGGTGTATTTGTCGGCAATTGTCCTCGATACTTGACGGCCACCTCATGGACTTTCTAACCTCAGGCCGCCCTCCGGGCGGCCGGTGCAGCACTCACCGGCGGGTTTCGAGTCGCTCTCCGAAGAGGACTCTGCGAGGCCTCCGGCGAGGCTCTTAAGAAGGGCGGACAGTTTCTTCGGCATCTCGACTCGCTTTTGCGGATCAGCCGATGATGTCGGCGATATGGGCTGCGATGCGACGCGCCTCGTGATGAAGAAGCCCCAGATTCACTTTGGCAGGGGCCACCACAGCGAGGACTCCTTTGTTTCCGGCGGCGTAGACGACGAGGTACCCGTCGCTGCCCCGCGTCAGGGTTTCCTCGAAGTTCCCCTGTTCGAAAACCTGGACGATTCGCCTCCCCAGCCCAAGCGCAGTGGCGGCCATGGCGGCGGTTCGAGGAGACTCTTCCTCCGCGATGTCGTGCGCAAGCATCAGCCCATCGGAGGACGCGATCATCACTCCCTGGATACCGTCCACCGAGGCACGCAGTGCCTTGATCGCCTGGTGAAACCGTTCTGGATCAGTCATAGCTTCGGAGCACCTTCTCAGGCTTCGATTACGACGGCGCCCGTAAAGGAGCTCGTCGGCGCGCTCAACTTCGGATCGGCTAGATCGTGTGCCAGTGCCGCGGGCGGCGCTACCACCACGCGGTGGGTGCTCTGGTCACCGGACAGCTCACGCGCGTCAAGAGGTTGCCCGAACTTCTGTGTGAGCGCGCCGGAAACGACTCCCGACACCAGCATGCGTGCGGGTCTGGTATCGAGCCCGGCGCCGATGCGCACCTCGCTCAAGACACCATGAGTGATCTCCACCAGAAGCAATACGTGCGGCTCAGTGTGTGCTTCCAACACCGTAATCCGCGCCGCCAGTCCGATGTGCATGGGCCAGAAGAGGGCGCCACACCCAGCGCATTGCTCCGACGCTCCCTGTGATCGAGCCCAGGTGCCGAAATGCTGTGCCGCGGCGAGCCCATATGACTTGCCGAAGCCGTAGATCGAGAGCTCGGCGCCTGCGCTTCCCAGCAGGTCATCCAGCACCGTCGGGAGCGTTATCGCCAGCGCCTGAGCGTCGACGATCACCACTGCGTTGCCTCCCGCGATAGCCCGTCCTGCACCGGGGTCGCGCTCGAACGTGTTCCAGTAGCGTCGCGCCAGTGTGCTGGCTTCTTGCAGCCCACTGATATCAATCAAACTCGCATCATTCATCGCGCGAACCTTCTCTTAGACCTCGACCTCGTACTAGCCAACACTTACTTCGGCGTCGTCGGCGAGCGCCGTCAGAACCTTGATCAGCAACACCAGCATGACTTCTTTAGCCGACTCCTTATCGGTCGCTTCACACGGAATGATGGTGGCGTCGGGACCCGCCCGCATGATGTCGTGTAGACGCTCGAGGAGCTCCGGATGGCTCTCGCCGCGGTTGGCGGCGATGATGAAGGGAACGTCCGAGATGCCGCGGAAATGCTCGAGGATGGCGGCGGCCTCGTCGAGCGCCTGCTCGCCGCGCGACAGGTCGGTCATGACGATGTAACCGTCCATTCCCTCCGCAAGCACGTCCCACATGAAGTCGAAGCGCTCCTGTCCGGGTGTCCCGAACATGTAGAGCTCCGCCAGCATCTCCTCGTCCTTCACCGTGAGTTTGCCGAAGTCCATGGTTACCGTGGTGTGGTCCTTGGTTTCGGCGGTCTCGTCGGAAACCCCGGCCTCGGTGGCAAGCACGGGAATCTCGGAGATCGTGGAGATCAATGTCGTCTTGCCGGCCGCGAAGTGTCCGGTTACGACTACCTTTATCGTCACTACCTCAAATTGGCTCATGCTTTTCGCCTCGGTCACAGGCCTCTGACCGCGGCGATGATCCGTCGCAGCGCGCGCACCTTCGGCTGCGACGGCGGTTTTTCGTCGGAGGTCTCGGCGGGCGGTTTCCTTGAGTTCGTCTGGCGCGATCCTGGCGCAAGCTGCTCCGGAGCGGTCC
>Ga0209587_1000669_pt1 | contig 16707 bp, 15 predicted proteins | sample NGEPerD_2_FD_184512 | JGI IMG/M metagenome (GOLD analysis project Ga0209587, IMG submission 184512) | Arctic peat soil microbial communities from the Barrow Environmental Observatory site, Barrow, Alaska, USA - NGEE PermafrostL1-D... | ecosystem: Environmental > Terrestrial > Soil > Wetlands >... | reverse complement strand
GATCGACGAGCCCTTCGGTCGTTCGTCGATCGAGACGGTGCGGGGAATGGGTTATCGCCTCGTCCGCTCGGACGGTTGATCGTGCGGTCGCTGCGGGCTCGGCTGGCGACGGCCGCGGTGGTGTTCGCGGCGGCACTCACCATCGGTATCGGGATGGTCGCACTCACCGAGAGCTGGCGACGAGACAACCTCGAAGGCGAGCGCGACGTCGCCCTGTTGGCATTCGAGACGAACAACAAGATCGCGCGAGCCGACGATCGAGGCGACTCGCGCCTTCCCACGATCGGATCGGACGAGTTCATCGCGCTCTTGGATGACTCGGGGTCGGTGATCGGGGCAAGTCCGGACATCGATCCGGACCGCGTCGAGCGGGCCGCGCGAGATGAGCTGGTGACGTCCGAGCTGTCCGAATCCGACGCCGTGTTCGGCGAGATGGCGGATGGGGGTTCGACCTGGTCGATCGCCGCGGAACGGTGCGTCGCGCCGGCACGATGTGACGTGCTGGTCGTCGGTCGGCGACCCGCCCCATGGCTTCCCTACGTGACCGCGCGCCTGGGTTGGCTCCTCGGTGGTGCCCTCCTCATCGCCGTGACGTCCTGGTTCGGTGCGCGTTGGCTGGTGGGCCGCTCACTGAGATCCGTCGACGGGATGCGCGCCGAGCTCGACACCATCACGGCAACGGATCTGCGCCGTCGGGTCGATGTCCCCGCTTCCGGCGACGAGCTCGAAGCGTTGGGGACCAGCATGAATCGTGCCATCGAGCGCCTCGCCGACTCCGTCGACTCGCAGCGGCGTTTCGTGTCCGATGCAGCCCACGAGCTCCGCAGTCCCTTGGCCGCCACGCGCGCCACGCTCGAGCTCGCTCAGCGGACGCCGGAGCGGGCGGGCGAGGCGGTCGACGCCGCGATCCCCCAGATCGACCGGACCATCCGGTTGATCGACGACCTGCTCGCACTCGCCCGGCGCGATGGTCATGCCACCCCGCCCGTACGGGCACTCAGCGACGTCGACGACCTGGTGCGGCTCGAGCTGGCCGATTGGCGGTTGCGCCACCCCGTGATCGACCTCGATCGTTCGGGCATCGAGCCCAGCCAGAGCACCATCGACCCTGACGCGATTCGCCGGGTGTACGGAACCTGCTCGACAACGCGGCCGCGCACTGTGCCCAGGCCGTCTCGGTGTCCCTCCGCCGCGACGCTCGACGCTTCCAGCTCGTCGTCGATGACGACGGCCCGGGCATCGCGCCCGCCGACCGCGCCGTGGTCTTCGACCGATTCACGCGACTCGACGAGGCTCGCAGCCGCGACACCGGCGGTGCCGGCCTCGGCCTGGCCATCGTCGCCGACATCGTCGCCGACCACGGCGGAACGATCACGATCGACGAGAGCCCGCTCGGCGGCGCGTCGTTTCGAGTCTCCATCCCGGTCCTCGCGCCGTAGGTGCACCGAGCGCATCCCGTCTCTCAGCGTCCTCTCAACGTCTCTGGCGGATCTCTCATCGTCGGTTCGTCATGGTCAGTGGTGTCCCGCCCCGCACCAACGACCGGACACCCCTCGACAGGAGGACCGCCGTGGAGAACGCCCTGCAAGACCCGGCAGCACCGGCCGGCCGACACCTACCCGCTCGGACCCGTCGCGCCGCGGGCCTCGCCATCGGGCTCGTCGTGGCGCTGACTGCCGCCACGCTCACGCTCGGTGCCGATCCCGGCCACGCCATCGTCGCCGGCCGGGACACACCCATCACCGAGGTCCCGTGGCAGGTCTCCCTACGCGCCGACGGCGAGCTCTTCTGCGGCGGATCGATCATCGCCGAACGCATCGTGCTCACTGCGGCCCACTGCACCGAAGGGCTCGATCCCGCTGACATCACCGTGCGTGCCGGGGTCACCGAGGCCTCCGACCGCCACGGTCAGGACCGCGCCGTCACCAAGATCACCGAGCACCCCACCTATGCCGACGACGAGATCGCCGACGTCTCGGTGCTCGTCCTCTCCGAGCCGCTCCCGATGGGTGAGACCGTGCAACCCATCGACCTGGCGAGCCCCGCCGATCTCCAGTCCGCCGCAGCCGCGGTGGTGAGCGGTTGGGGGGATCGCTCCGAGGACGACGAGGAGCCCGTCGAACACCTCCAGTCGACCACCGTCGCGTTGCTCGATGACGCGACGTGCTCGGACCTCCTCGATGTCGACCCTCACGACCCGGATCAGGAGACGTGCGCGGGAGGCGCCGAGACCGCGACCGGAACCGGAACCGGGTCGTGCTACGGCGACAGCGGCGGCCCCCTGGTCATACACGACGCCGCGGGCACGCCCAAGCTCGTCGGCATCGTGAGCTGGGGACAGGAGTGCGGGGTCTCTCCTGATGTGCACGCCGAGGTCCCGGCGTTCGCCGAGTGGATCCGCGCGGTCGCGAGCGACACCACCGCGGCCGACACCAACGCCGACGCGTCCGGCGACGCGTCTGGCGACACGTCCACCGACGAGTGGGGCGACGCACCCGACGAGTCATTCGACTCCGACGACGACTGCTGGTCCGGTCTCGACGAGTGGATCTCCTCCGACAGCGACGACTGGTCAGAGCTCGACGACTGGTCCGAGCTCGATGACCAAGCGTGCGCAACGTTCTCCACCGCAGGCTGAGCGTCCACCGGCGCGCCCGGCAAGGTGCCGGGTCGCTCGGAAGTACGGTGCGACCGATGAGGGAGCAGGGGCCGCGGACTCATCGCCAGGCGAGGGCGGCCCAGTGAAGACGGACCAGTGAAGACGGCCCAGAGTGCGGCCGCGAGCTGGCACGCGCCCCGGATGTATCCGGCCACCTATCCCGGGGCTGCACCGCGCCATCACTACCTGCTCCTCGACGGCCAGGTGCACGCGATCACACTGCCCGGTGGTGACCTGGCCGCCGCGTGCCTGGACGACGGCCGCGCCGTCGACGCGTTGCTGGGCTCCGCCGGTCTCCCGGCACTATGTGAACGGGTCCCCGTGTTGGCCTACGGCGCCAACCGCAATCCCCACACGCTGGATCTCAAGCTCGCCCACCACGACTATCAGACCGAGGGAGCCTCCACCGCCGTGCCCGTGCTCACCGGGACGCTGTCCGACTTCGACGTCGTCGCCGCCGGGCTGTCCTCCCAGGGCTGTCTGTACGCGGACATCACACCGTGCGCGGGAACGACGGTGCACGTACACCTCGCGCTCCTCGACGTCGATCAAGCCCGGGCCATCCACGAGTCCGAGGGCGTCGGGCGCGGCGGCTACGACTGCGCACGGATCCCCGGCTTCTCCGTCGACGACACGCAGGTGAGGTTCGAGCCGCTGGGCTATGCCGGGTGTCGGCCCGTCTTCGTGTCGCCGGTGACCGGTGAGCCCATCGCGTTCACGGCGATCACCGCCGACGGGCGCAGCTTCACCGCGATGGACCAGCTCGAAGCCGTGAGCCACCTCATCGAGTCCTGCGACCTGACCGGTGAGCTCGCCCGGCTCCTGGGGCTCGACCGCCGGTCGAGCCCCGGCGCCGGCGCTCGGGAGGTCGTCCGCGTGCTCAGCGGCGCCTGGTGGTATGCCCACAACACCGGCGACGAACCGCCGCACGTCGCCCGGGCCGTCCAGCGCGTGGTCGGGGGCGCGATCGAACGGCATCGAGCCCCCACCTCGACATCCCGGCACTTCGCGACCGAACACCGGCTGGTCGATGCCGCGACCGCCTTCGCCGCCGGGCCCGCGTCTCGTCTGGCCGCACAGCTCGGCTGACGCTTGTCGGTCGCCACGCATCCATTGGTAACGTGGCCGACGAAGACGCGCCGATCCCGAAATTCTCCCAATGCCGGGTCGGTACCTTGGCAGGAGGGTCTCGATGAACAGCCGGCAACTCACCAAGATCGAGTCCGCAGACGGATTCATCGCGGCGCTGGACCAGAGCGGGGGCAGCACCCCGAAGGCGCTGAAGCTGTACGGCCTCGACGAGAGCGCCTACTCGAACGACGATGAGATGTTCGACCGCGTCCACGAGATGCGCACGCGGATCATCACGAGCCCCAGCTTCGGCGGTGACCGCATCCTCGCCGCGATCCTGTTCGAGAAGACGATGGACCGAGAGATCGAGGGCCGGGGATCGGCGGACTACCTCTGGAGCGTGAAGAACGTCGTCCCGATCCTGAAGGTCGACAAGGGACTCGCCGACGAGGCCGACGGCGTCCAGATCATGAAGCCCATCCCCGACCTCGACGCGCTGTTGGCTCGCGCGAACGAGAAGGGGATCTTCGGCACCAAGATGCGCTCGGTCATCAAGCTCGCCGACCCGGCCGGCATCAAGGCCATCGTCGACCAGCAGTTCGCCGTCGGTCGCCAGATCCTCGCGGCCGGCCTCGTGCCGATCCTCGAGCCGGAGATCGACATCACGAGCCCGCAGAAAGCCGCGGCCGAGGCGCTGCTCCGAGCGGGACTCTTCGATGGCCTCGACGCGCTCGGCGACACCGAGCGCGTCATGTTCAAGCTGACCCTCCCCGAGGAGGCTGACTTCTACTCCGAGCTGGTCGGCGATCCGAAGGTCGTTCGGGTGGTAGCGCTCTCGGGCGGCTACACCCGCGAGGAGGCCGACGCTCGATTGACGCGCAACCACGGTGTCGTCGCGAGCTTCTCTCGGGCGCTGACCGAGGGTCTCACCGCCCAGCTGAGCGACGCGGAGTTCAACGCCGCGCTCGACGCGTCGATCGGGAGCATCTACCAGGCGTCGATCACCTGAGGCTCGTTCTCGGGTGTGTCGGCGTATGAGGATCTGAGCCCGCGATGCCATGCACGACTCCCACCACGCTCGATTCCGAGATCGACGTCATGCTGGACGACCTCGCCGACGTTCCCGCGACGTTGCACACGCTGCGCGCCCGTGGCCCGGCGGTGTGGGCCCGCGCGTTCGGTGAACCCGCACTGCTGCTGGTGAGCCATGAGCTCGTCAACGCGGCATTCCGCGACGAGGACACCTTCCCGGCGGCCGAGTACTACGGCCGGGTCATCACCGACGTCCTCGGGCGGAACCTGCAATGCATGCGCGGTGAGGAACACCGCGTCAACCGCGCGTTGGTGTCTCCCGCGTTCCGGTCGCGGCTGATGCCGGACCTGATCAGCCCGCTGTTGGAACCGGTAGCGCACGACTTGATCGACCGCTTCGCGCCGGATGGCCGCGCGGATCTCGTTGCCGATTTCACCGCGCGATACCCGTTCACCATCATCACGCGGCTGCTGGGTCTTCCCCAGCCCGCCGAGGACGACGTACGACGGTGGGCGCTCGGCATGCTCGACATCCGCAACCATGAGCTCGCGTCGCGATGCTCGGCGGAGTTCGTGGCCTTCGTGGACCCGATCCTGCAACGCCGTCGTACCGACCCGGGCGACGACCTCGTGTCGACGCTCGCCACCACCGAGGTCGACGGCGAGCGCTTGACCGACGAGGAGATCTTCAACTTCCTGCGGCTCCTGTTCCCCGCGGGCGCGGACACGACCTACCTCGGGCTCGGCAGCACCCTGTACTCCCTGCTCACGAACCCGGATCAGCTCGCGATCGTGCTCGGTGATCTCGACGTCGAATGCCGCTGGGCGGGTGAGGAGGGCATCCGATGCAATCCGCCCACCGCATGGATCCCCCGATACAGCCCTCGCGACATCGTCTGGCACGGGGTCCAGATCCCGGCCGGCACGACCATGTTCCTGGGGGTCATGGCCGCCAATCGCGACCCGGCGAAGTTCGCCGAGACCGACCGCCTCGACGTGTCGCGCCGAGCCGGCTCCGTGATGACGTTCGGCTTCGGCACCCACTGCTGCCTCGGGGCCCCGCTCGCACGCGCCGAGATCGAGACCGCGTTACGGGTCATCCTGACCCGACTCCCCGACCTGCGATTGACCGAACCGGACACGGTGCGGATCACCGGCACGTTCCATCATCTCCTGCGCGGGCCGAACCGACTCCCCGTGCAGTTCGGACGGCCCTGACGCCACGCTCGAAGATCCCACCGACGAGATCCGCGAAGACGCAACCGCGGAGTGGTCGCGTGCAAACGTCGGCGAGCTGCTCCCCGGGTTGGTGACCCCCCTGAGCGCGTCCATGACCGGGCGACGAATCTCCGACCAGACCCGGACCTCCTCGACGAGGTGGTCCACGCGGGCGGCCGGAGTCAGAATCGCCCCGAGACGAACGGGGTGTCGGTGCCCGTGCGAGTCGGACGACGACGCGACCGCGAACGGTCGTCCGATATCTACCCGGCGGGCTACGCCGCGCCGTCGGCGAGCCCAGGCCGCGAGTAGCGAAGGAACAGATAGCCGTCGTCGTCGACGAAGCCGTGGTCAAGACCCCAGGGCGCCGGGTCGGCGCCGGGCCCGTGGCTGACGCGCGCCGAACCGCCGCTGATCACCTTGGGTGCGACGGTCTGAAAGAACTCGTCGACAAGCCCGAGCGACACCATGACCCCGGCGAGCCCGGGACCACCCTCCATCAACACCACCCGGCCCATGAACTGGTCGACGACCGCACGCAGATCCACCCGGCCGCCGGTCCCGGCGCGAAGCTCGGGCAGGCCTGCGGGTACGGGCGGCGCGTCCTCGGGGAGCACGATCGTTGCGCGCCCGGAGGCGAACAGCTCGGGGTTCCCGGAGATGTTGGGCTCCTTGGCGATCACGAAGACGCGCAGGTGGGGCTGCTCGGGCGCCCGGTACTGCTCGGCCACGGCGGTGACCATGCCCACCAGCACAACGTCGGCATCCTTCCGCAGCGCCGCGAACACCGCGCGATCGCTCCGGTTGCCCAGGCCGCCCGACGTGCCGTCCACCGCCGTGCCCCCATCGGCCGACGACACCATGTTGAGGCGCACGAACCCCCGGGAATCCACCCGCATCGCCGGGCGCGCCACATGCGCGGCGACGAGGTCCTCGGGTGCAAGCGAAGGCTCGGTCAGACAGCGCACGACTCCCACGTTAGGCGCCGGTTCGAGCCACACCATCGACGTCGCCGCGCGGCAAGCCCGCCAAGCCCGCCTCGCTTCCCGCGGGGTGGGCGCGCCGGCCACCGATCTCGGTGAAGAGCTGCGCCGCGGCCTGCTGCATCGCGACGGACCACGTCGGGTAGGCATGCGCGCTCAACGCGAGGCGCACCGGGAACATCTTGGTGCTCATGGCGAGCACCGCCTCGTGGATCATCTCGCCACCGCGCGGTGCCACGGCGGTCGCACCGATGATCCGACCCCCTGCGAGGTTGCGGAGCATCGGACGAGGCGCCGCGATGAGCTTGACGAATCCCCGGGTCTCCCCGGCCACGACGGCACGGTCGAATTCGGTCATCGGGAGGTACGCGACCCTGCCCCCGTGCTCCGCGGCCTCAGCCTCGGTCATCCCGACCCGACCCACCTCCGGCGACGTGTACGTGACTGCAGGGATCAGCTCGGACCGGAAGCGCCGACGGTGGTAGTGCGTCAAGGCGTTGGCCGTCGCGATGCGTCCCATCTGCTCGGCTGCGTGCGTGAACTGGCTCTTTCCGGCAATGTCACCGACGGCCCAGATCCCCCGTGCGGTCGTCGCGAGATGATCGTCGGTCCGAATGAACCCGCGTGCGTCGGTCTCGACGCCGGCGGCTTCCAGGTCGAGGCCCGTCGTGTCGGCGCTCCGACCCACCGCGACCAGCACCTTCTCGGCGAGCGCGGTCGCTCCGTCCGCGAGATGCAGGCAGGCGCCGTCTTCTCCCTCGAGTCGTTCCACTCGGGTCACCGCGGCACCGGTGCGCACGTCGACCGAATCGGCTCGGAGCGCGTCCTCGATCGCGGCCGATGCCTCGGGCTCTTCGCGGGCGATCAGCCGTGGCAGCGCCTCGATCAGGGTCACCTGCACGCCGAGGCGACCAAAGGCCTGGGCGAGCTCGCAACCGATCGCGCCGCCTCCGAGCACCGCGAGCGAGTGCGGCGGGCTCGTGAGCTCGAAGACCGTGTCACTCGTGAGGTAGGCGATCTCGGCGAGGCCGTCGATGGGCGGCACCGCCGGTCCGGCACCAGTCGCGACGATCACCCGCCGGGCGTCGACCGCGCGGCCGTCCACATCGAGACGTCGTCGCGACCGGAATCGAGCCCAGCCCGACATGACCTCGACGCCCTCGCGGCGGAACACATCGGGGGTCTCCGTCGCGGCGATCGCGTCGACAGCCCGACGCGAGGACTCGACCGCCTCCTCAAACGAGACTCCCCGGGCGGCGGCCTCGATCAGGGCCTTCGAGGGCACACACCCGGTGAACGTGCAGTCTCCGCCGATCGGACCGTGATGCACCAGCAAGGTCTTCGCGCCGCGTCGCACTCCGGCGCGGGCCGCGGAGATGCCGCCGGCGCCGCCGCCGACCACCACCAGGTCATAGTCCACGGACACGGAACACTCTCGCGTGCCCCAGACTTCCATGTGCGGTCCGGCGCAATCGCGGCCCCGAGCCAGGAATACACCGCACGCGAGAGCGGTTCTTCGGGCGTGGTCGAAACGGCGATCTCTCGAAGTGTGAAATCCGCAGCCGGGCGCTGCGAATGAAGCAAAGTCGCGCAACCGGCTCGTCGGCCACGACTCCGAAGGCGACGAGCCGGCTCCGGAGGCTCTCGAGCTTCCCCAACCCGGTGAACGAGGTGTCGGCTCGACTCGTCGCGGCCGGAGTGGTGCTGATGGCACTCGCGCTGCTGGCCACGGGCTGGCGCTGGATCGTGCTCGTCCTCGCCTACGGGTTCGTGGCCCGCGTGCTCAGCGGTCCGACGCTGAGCCCGCTCGGCCAGCTCGTGACCCGCGTCGTCACCCCCGCGCTGCCGGTCGAACCGAAGTACGTCCCCGGACCACCCAAGCGGTTCGCTCAGGGCATCGGCGCGACGCTCACGGTGACGGCGGCGATCCTCACCTACGGCTTCGACGCCTTCGGCGCGGCCAAGGTGCTCGTCGCGGCGGCACTCGTCGCCGCCACGCTGGAATCCGTCTTCGCCTACTGCGTCGGCTGCAAGGTCTTCGGCCTCTTGATGCGCATCGGCCTGATTCCCGAGTCCGTCTGCGAGCACTGCAACGACATCTGGGCAAACGACGGGAATCCGCGGACGCGTCGGCGGGTTTCACCCCTGGAGTGAACCGACGCAAGACTGCATCTCGAAGCGTTCGCTCCAGCGCCCCGACCCAGCTCTTCCGAGGAGATCATCCGTGGCCCAGTCCGAGCACCAGCTCTCCCTCCCCGCACGCACCGAGAACGACGACGACCCGGCCGTGGCCGCCATCCTCTCCAAGGCCAAGGCGAAGATCGGGATGATCCCGAACATGTACGCGAACATGGCCAACGTCTCCGGTCTGTTGGAGACCTACCTCACCGGCTACGACGCGTTCCGGGTCGACTCCGACCTCACGCCCGCCGAGCAGGAGACCGTGCTGTTGTCCATCAGCCGGGCCAACGGGTGTACCTACTGCATGGCGGCCCACAGCTCCGTCGCCGACATGGCCGAGGTCCCGACCGCGATCACCGACGCCCTCCGGGCGGGCCGGCCGGTCCCCGACGCCAAGCTCGACGCCCTCGCCGTCTTCACCACCGCAATGGTCGACACCCGGGGTCTGCCTACCCGTTCGCAGGTCGAGACGTTCCTCGCCGCGGGCTACACCGAGACCCACATCCTGCAGATCGTGCTCGCCCTGGCGGTCAAGACGATCAGCAACTACTCCAATCACCTGTTCCACACCCCGGTGGACGAGGTCTTCGCCGGCCGCGCCTGGGAGGGCTGACCGCACCCTCGCCGACCGCCGCCCGGCCCTCGCCGCCGGCGTGCTTGTCGTGAGGGTCAGCGGCTGGGGCCCTTGGGACCTACGCCCCTGCCCCATCACGGGATTCGGAGCGAGACTGGATCTTGGAACGGGCAAACGTGAACGCGCGGAGAGGAGAAGCTGGTGGCGGTCGTTGCGCAGTTGCTCGCCCACTACGGCCACGGGGACGAGCACATGAGCTGGGGTGGCGGCTGGTGGATGGTGATCTGGGGCACGGTCATGATGGTCGGGCTCGTCGTCATCATCGTCTGGCTGGTCCGTTCCGCGACCATGGGTACCCGAACCCGCCACGACCTGCCGTCGGGCGACCCGCTCGAGAGCGCCCGCCAGATCCTCGCTGATCGGTACGCCCGCGGCGAGCTCACCTCCGAGGAGTACCGCGAACGCGTCGACCACCTGCGATAGCGCGCTCGCCTACTGCCACGCTTCGATCGGACACCGTTGCAACCGAGCACATGGCCCGCTCCACCGGTTGGTTTCGCGCGCGACCTCACCAAGGCGTCCAGGCGACGCGCCGCGCCCATGTCAGCACGTCGCGCCGGGAAAGCGGGCCTCTCGCAACCCACGGGTCCACGACTCCGTCGCGCACGATCTCGTCGTAGGAGGCCTGCGCCACGGCGAGTGGGTCGCCGCCGAGCGCGCAGTATGCCTGCGGATCCAGACCCAGCAGTGCTGCGGCATTGAGGCCGAACACCTTCTGCTTGCGCTCGGCGGTGAGAGCCGGATAGCCGAACCGCTCCTGGAACTCCGCCGAGATCTCGAACACTCGGAATGCCGCGATCTGGGGTTGCGGAGAGCCGTACCAGATCGCGTCGGTTCCCCACAGCACCCTGTCCTCGCCCACGCGCGACAAGAGCTTGCCCATCACGTGCGCGGCCTCGGTCGGGTTCGTCATGACCTCGCGCCATGTCGTGCCGAGCTCGCACCACACGTTCGCGTTCGGGGGGATGCCGTGACGGTCGAGCGCGGCGACGAGCGAGTTGGTCCCGCGCGAAGCGCTCGCCGGATCGTAGGGACCTTCGGTGGTCTCACGTTCGAACGCCGAGTGGTACACGACGAACTGCACGTCGGGAAACTGCTTGGCGGCCGAGACCAGATCGTCGGGTCCGTTGTGGCTCAGGTCGAACTCCATGAGCGGCAACCCCTTGTGGGCGCAGAACACCGTCACCCCGAGCGACCGGGCCTGCTCGATCACGGGCAGGCCGATCGCCGGGTCGTCGAGTGCATACCCACGTCGGTCCGGACCCCACGCGGTGTACGCCTTGAACGAGGCGACCTTCCCGGTCGTCGCCTGCGCCGACATCAGGTCGAGGTACGGGGGGAGCTCACCGAAGTTGGGTGCCACCACACTCTGGGTCAACACCCGTGGCGCGCCGCCGGTCCCGACCGACGCGGCGAACTCGGCGCTGGCAAGGTTCTCGTCGAACGGGACCGGGGCGTCCGCGGGACCGGAGTTCGGCACGTCCGAGAGCATGGCCACGGTCGTGTCGCTTCCGAGGAAGAGATCCTGCACGTAATGCGCGCGGTCCAGACACTCGAGCGGGTCGGGCGCCTCGCAGCCGTCGGGCACCAGCCGGAGAATCATCTCCTCGATGCCCGGCGCGTTCTGCCGCCACGGGCCGGCCGGCATCACGTGATGCGTGTGCACGTCGACGATGAGCTCACCCTGGCTCCCGAGTGCCGACTCGCACTCCACGAGATCGCTCGGCTCGGTCGGGGTCGTGAACGACCCGCCCGCCTTCGACGGGCCCGTCGCCGTCTTCTCGTTCGAGCACGCATTGACCACACCGAGCATCACGGCGAGGCCACCCGCGCTCTGCAGGAACCGGCGCCGGTCGACGCCGGCGCGCTGCGCGGCGTGGTCCGCGCGCCGCAGGGTCTCCTCGGCGATCCAAACGTCGCGGCCGGTCGGCGCCACCGGGACGAACTCGCCGTTGCTCACCTCGCCGGGGACGAACGGCAGCGGTGCCTCCCCGGACTCGAGATCCCGGCGGCGACGTGCTGACCACATGCACAGAACCCTACGTGTGGCCGCACGCGCGGATCCTCGAAGCTCCTTCGTGTTGTGATGTCGTGATGCGTGGATCCGCTCGAGGCTCATACCCTCGAGTGCTCCTTTGGTCCCAACGCCACCGGCCCGTCCGGTTCGCTCGGTCCCCTGCCGCGAGGAACTCTCGCCGAATCGGTTAGATCGGCCTTGCCCGGCGCCTCTCATCTGTCGAGACAGGCACAAGGTCGAGACAGCACCGAGGAGCAACCATGCGACGGATCATCCTGTTCATCACCTTCGCGGCGGTCCTGCTGGCCGCCTGCGGCGGCGGCTCCAAGCTCGAGGCAGAGTCGGCGAGCTCCACCAAGGGCGTGCTGCGCGAGCCGGCCGAATCGACCGGCCCGCAGCCGTTCACGACGGTCGCGAAGGGCGCGGCCGTCGAGGTCCCCGAGACGCCGCGCGACGCGCTCGTGCAGGTCGGCACGAGCCCCGGGATCTACGGCGGCTCGGGAAGCCAGCGGGTCTGTGAGCCCGAGGCGCTGGTTGCGTTCCTCGAGTCCCATCCGGCCGAAGGCCGCGCCTGGGCAGGGGTGGTCGGCATCCAGCCCGACCGGATCGCCGACTACGTCGCCACGCTCACCCCGCTCGTGTTGCTCCACGACACCCGCGTCACGAACCACGGGTACGCGAACGGACACGCCACGCCACGCCAGTCGGTGCTCCAGGCCGGCACCGCCGTGCTCGTCGACCGCTTCGGTGTGCCACGCGCGCGCTGCGCATGCGGCAACCCGCTCCTCGAGCCGGACGTGACCGCCGACGGCGCCGAGCACGGCCCGAGTTGGGGCGATGCCGAGACCGCGGGAGCGATCGTGCCCGGCCGACCCGACGGCCCCCTCCCCACCGTCGACGTCGACACGGGTGAGCCGACCCCGGCGGCTCCCGTGGACTTCTGCACGACCTGGGTGTCGGTCGAACCCGACATCGCGGGCGGCCCGTCCGGGCCGGGCGATATCGAGGCCTACCTCACGCGGCTCGCCGACGGGCTGAGCCAGCTCGTCGCCGCGGCGGAGGCGACGCCGGGCTTCCCGCTCGACGCGCTGGCCGACCTGGTGGCGTACCGCGACGCGGTGGCCATCGCCGACGCGTCGACGCCGGGCGACACCGCGCTTCGCGACCGGGTCGAGGACTTCCTCGACACCTACTGCTCGGATGACCCGGGCGCGACCGACCCCGAAGCCGGTGACGACCCGGTGGCCGTACCCGACGAGCCGGCCAACGACGGGAACTGCGGCAGCTTGCAGTTCTTCCTGCTCATCGAGGCGGCCGAGAGCCTCGGCCTGGACTGGGAGCCGGTCGCCCAGCCGTTCCTCGACGCGCTCGATGCGCTCGATGCGCTCGACGGCTCGGACCTCTCGGTGATCCTGGACTTCGAGGAGATCGGCTGCGATGGGGCCGAGGCCCTCCAGCAGCTGTTCATCGATGCGGGCTTCGGCGACGTCATCGAGGACACGCCCCTCGCATGAACACGCGTGGCGCTGTGGGGAGCTGGGGGCTCGGCGCGTCAGAGCGTCGGGCCCCTCGGGCGCTCGCCTACTCGAGCGCGCAAGCTCCGGCGACCGCGTTCTCCCACCGTGCGCGCACCGCGGCGAGGGCCGGGTCGGTGAGCAACCCACGATCTTCCGGCGTGAGCTGCGCAACGTCGTCGTCCACGGCCTCGAGCCGGTCGATGAGCTCGGCCAGCGCGTCGCGCAGCACGGCCGTGTCGGTGGCGATCGCGACGCTCGGCGCGGCAAGCTCGACCAGCTCGTCGAGTGTCGCCCGCTCCGCGCGCAGGAACGATCCGAGCCCGTCCGGGCCGGTGGGTGCGATGCCGCCGCCCCGCAACACCGCAGCCGTCTCGCAAAACGTCCGCTCCGGGCGCGCCGCGCCGGGCGGAGCTGATACGGCAGGGTCCTCGGCGACCGAGTTACCACGGTCTCGGATCACGACGAACGCGCCGGCGGTCACGGCGAGCACCGACAGCACCGCGCCGCCGGCGAGCCACACCCGATGCCCGCTCCGCAGCCACCGGGCCCGGGACGGGCGAGCCGACGACGGCGGGGCGGCGTGCGCGCGTTCGAGGACCCGGACCCGCAACTGCGCGGGCGCGCCCACGACCGGGAGCGCACCGAGCAGGGCGAGCGGGCTCGCCAGTGACGACCGTTGCTCGCCGCACACCGGGCAGGTGTCCAGATGTCGGGAGACTCGGCGGCGCAGCGCCGGCTCGATCCGGCCGCGCTCCCAACCGGACAACAGCGCGTCAAGGTCGGAACACCCACCGCGGCCGTGACGGGCCACGAGGAAGACCTCCAGCGCACGCACGAAGCGCTTCTTGGCCTTCGAGACCATCACGTAGGCGTGGTCGCGCCGAACGCCCAGCGCCTCGGCGAGCGCGTGGCCGTCGAGCTCCCGGCGCACGCTGAGGTCGAGCGCGACACGGTCGCGAGGCTCGAGCATGGCGACGACGTCGCGCACGAGCTGGGTGGTGTCCTCGTCGAGCACCGGCTCATCGAGGACTCCCGCGGAGCCGAGCTCGGGATCCTCGACGGGCCGCTCACGAGCGAGCGCCCGGGCACGTCGCAGCGCCTCGTGGCGCGCGATCGCGTACAGCCACGGGCGGAGCTTCTCGGGGTCGCGCAGCTGGGCGAACCGGCCGGCCGCGATCACGAACGTGTCCTGCATCGCGTCGGACGCCTCGTCGCGGTCGTGCAGCACCGAGGTGCAGAAGTCGTGCAGCGGGTCGGCGTAGCGGTCGTAGATGGCGGCGAACGCCTCACGATCGCCCGACCCGGCCGCGAGCGCGAGCGTGCGATCCTCGACCATGGTCATGGCAGAGAGGTCGGCTCATCGGCTCCGCGACCTGAGCCGGGGATCCTCACCAGATGACGTTGGGTGTCATGGGTTCCAGCTACGAGATATGGGATCAACCGAGTAACGCTCAATGGGACAGGAGTCGCAGCCGATAGCTCCCGAAAGCCGGGGAACCCCCGAGCTGACGGGAGAGAGCCCATGGTGATCGGACCCGACTACCCGGTGCTGCTGATCGCGGACGAGGTGTCGTCGGTCGCCGGGTCCGTCGTCGGCCGGCCGAAGGCTTCGTCTGGCCTGGCGACTGGGCGCGGTCGCAGCCACCCTGGCGTTGGTGGCTGCCGCGTGTCAGGGCCCGGCCGACTTCCAGGACGCGTCGTTCGACGAGGTGGAGGCAGCCCTCGTCGACGAGGGCCTCCAGATCTGCGAGCAGGTCGACCTCGAGCTCACCGAGCGAGAAGGCGCCCTCGAGGGGCGTCAGCTCGTGCTCGCCGACGAGTCCTGTCCCGACAGCGAGCGCACGGTCGACGTCCTGTCCATCGTCGAGTTCGAGACCGGCGACGATCGCGACGCTGCGCTGCGCGACATCCAGGGCGCACGTGGGCGCGTCGAGGGATTCGGGGCCCTGGGTGTCGCCTGGACCTTCGGCCCGTTCGTGATCTCCCTCACCGGCGAGCGCGACCCCTCGGTCGTCGACCAGCTCACCGACGCGATGGACAACCTCGGGGCGAAGTGAACGCGATCTCGGCGAGCGCGAATGCGAGCGTCGAGCACCTCGACGCCCCCACTCCCCCACACGGCGTCCCGTGGCGGCCCCCGACGGGCAAGTCCAACGGTCAGAGCGTCGCGCCTACACGTTGAAGCGGAACTCCACGACGTCACCCTCGGTCATGACGTAGTCCTTGCCTTCGATACGGACCTTGCCACGAGCTTTGGCCTCGGCCATCGAACCGGCTTCGACGAGATCGTCGTAGGCAACGACCTCGGCCTTGATGAAGCCGCTCTGGAAGTCGGTGTGGATGACTCCCGCGGCCTGCGGCGCGGTCCAACCCTGGCGGATGGTCCAGGCGCGGGATTCCATCGGGCCCGCGGTGAGGTAGGTCTGCAACCCGAGTGTGTGGAAGCCGACGCGCGCGAGCTGGTGCATGCCGGGTTCGCTCTGGCCGACGCTCGCGAGCAGCTCCGCGGCATCCTCGTCGTCGAGCTCGAGGAGCTCAGCTTCGAGCTTGGCGTCGAGGAACACGGCGTCGGCCGGCGCGACGAGCGCGCGTAGCTCGGCCTGCAGATCCGAGTCGGACAGACCACCCTCGTCGACGTTGAACACGTAGATGAACGGCTTGGCCGTCATCAACGACAGCTCGCGCACAAGCGCGAGGTCGATGCCCGCGGCCTGCGCGCCCGACAAGAGGGTCGTACCCGACTCCAGGAGGGTCTGGGCGCCAAGAACGGTGTCGAGCACGGCTCGTTCGGTCTTGGCCCCCTTGACCTCCTTCTCGATACGCGGGATGGCCTTCTCGATCGTCTGGAGGTCGGCGAGCATCAGCTCGGTGTGGACCACCTCGATGTCATCGGCCGGGTCGACCCTGCCCGAGACGTGGATGACGTCGTCGTCGTCGAAGACGCGGACGACTTGGCAGATGGCGTCCGCCTCGCGAATGTTGGCGAGAAACTTGTTGCCGAGCCCTTCACCCTCGCTCGCGCCCTTGACGATGCCGGCGATGTCCACGAACGACACCGTCGCCGGGATGATCTGCTTGCTGGCGAAGATCCCTGCGAGAACCTCGAGGCGCGGGTCGGGAAGGGGGACGACGCCGATGTTGGGTTCGATCGTCGCGAACGGATAGTTCGCGGCCAGGGCTTCCGCCTTGGTCAGCGCGTTGAAGAGGGTCGACTTGCCGACGTTGGGGAGCCCGGCGATCCCGATCGTGAGTGCCACGGGCGTCGAACCTAGCGGTGCAGCCGCGAGGCAGAGGCACCGCAAGACTGAACCCGTGTAGGTGCCGGAAATCCATCGCCGCTGGGTTTCGGGGAGTTTCGAGCTTCTCGATGGGTCGATACGTTCCGGCGTCGATGA
>Ga0209587_1000668_pt1 | contig 16729 bp, 17 predicted proteins | sample NGEPerD_2_FD_184512 | JGI IMG/M metagenome (GOLD analysis project Ga0209587, IMG submission 184512) | Arctic peat soil microbial communities from the Barrow Environmental Observatory site, Barrow, Alaska, USA - NGEE PermafrostL1-D... | ecosystem: Environmental > Terrestrial > Soil > Wetlands >... | reverse complement strand
CCGCCGGCGCGCGGCGCGCCCGCAAGCGCTACGGCTGGGACACGGTGGCGCGGGCGACGCTGGAGGCCTACACCGAGCTGGCCCTCGGCCGGCGCGAGGTCGTGGGCGCCTAGCCGGCGACACGTTCGGCCACATGACAGCCCTGACAGGAGATCCTTTGGCAGCCGACGTACCAGGAACCGTGCTCGTGAGCGGAGGAGCCTCCGGGCTGGGCGCCGCGGTCGTGGCCGCGGTGCAGCGGGCGGGCGGCACCGCCGTGTGCCTGGACCGCAACCCCCCGGCCGCCGGGAGCGGTTCCGTGCGCTTCATCGAAGTCGATCTGGCGGACACGCGCGGGGCGGAGGAGGCGGTGCGCCGCGCCGCCTCCGAGCATGGCCTGGACGCGGTGGTCACCTGTGCCGGCACCGACGCGGTCGGGGAGCTGGACGAGGTGGATGGACCCGCGTGGGAGCGCGTGGTGCTGGTCAACCTGCTCGGCACGGTGGCGGTGGTGCGAGCGGCGCTGCCGACCCTGCGCGAGCGCCGGGGCCGCGTCGTCACCGTTGCGTCCACCCTCGGGTTGCGCGCGCTGCCGGGCGCCACCGCCTACTGCGCATCCAAGTTCGGCGTCGTCGGCTTCAGCCGCGCGCTCGCCGTCGAGCAGGCGGGCCGCATCGGGGTGACCACGCTGATCCCGGGCGGGATGCGCACGCACTTCTTCGACGACCGGCCGGAGAGCTACAAGCCCGCGGCGGGTCAGGCGCTCAACGACCCGGCCGACGTCGCCCAGGCGGTGCTGTTCGCCCTGCGCCAGCCCCCCGGTGTGGAGGTCCGGGAGCTGGTGATCACCCCGGCGGTCGAACCCTCGTGGCCCTAGGGCCGGCTGCGGGGATGTGTGCGGGAACGGCGACGCGACACGTCGGGAGTTCCTCACACCTCGGCCAGCGAGGCGGACAAGGCGGCACTGTGAAGCGCGTGGTGGTGCTGCGGGCGCTGGGGCTGGGGGACCTGCTGACCGCCGTCCCGGCGCTGCGGGCGCTGCGCCGTGCACAGCCCGACGCGGAGCTGATCCTGGCCGCGCCGGGGTGGGCCCAGGAGCTGCTCGGGCGCACGCTGGTGGACGCGGTCATCGACCTCGACCTGCGCGCCCAGGGCGGCCCGGCGCCGGAGGACGCGGCCCTGCCGCGGGCGCTGCACGGCGCCGACCTGGCCGTCAACCTGCACGGAGCCGGCCCGCAGTCATCGCGCTTGCTGGTCGGGGCCCGGCCGGCGCGGCTGCTCGCCTACGCCTGCCCCGAGGTGCCCGCCACCGCCGAGGGTCCGGCGTGGCGGCCCGACGACCACGAGGCGGTGCGCTGGTGCCGACTGCTGCGCTGGCATGGCCTGGCCTGCAGCGAAGACGACCTGCGCATCGACGTCGATGCCGCGCTCGCGGCCCCTGCCGCGGCCGGCGCGACGCTGCTGCACCCGGGCGCCGCCGGCGCCGCGCGCAGGTGGCCGCCGGCGCGCTGGGCGGCGGTGGCGCGGGCCGAGCGCGCCCGTGGCCACGATGTCGTGCTGACGGCCGGCCCCGGCGAGGTTGCCCTGGCCGCTTCCGTCGCGGCCGAGGCAGGCTTGGAGCCGGGCGCCGTCCTGTCCGGTCTGGGTCTGGCCGCCCTGGCCGCCACGGTCGCCTCGGCGGGCCGCGTGGTGGTCGGCGACACCGGCCTCGCGCATCTCGCCGTGGCCGTCGGCACGCCGTCGCTGGCGCTGTTCGGACCCACCTCGCCGCGGCGCTGGGGCCCGCCGCCGGGCCGGCCCTGGCACCGGGTGCTGTGGCACGGCCAGGAGGACCGCCCCGGCGACCCGCACGCCGACGTCTGCGACCCGGCGCTGCTCGCGATCACCGTCCAGGAGGTCACCGACGCCCTCGCCCGCCTCGGCGACGACGCGGCCGCGGGGACGGGTCCACGCCTACAGGGCCGGTGAGAGGTGCACCACCTTGGTGAGGGTGACCTCGTCGAGCAGCTCGGGCCCGTAGCCGAAGCCGAGCCCGCTGCCGCGGTGCGGCTCCGCGGACCCGCCGGGCGCCCCGCCCCAGACGTCGTTGATCTTGACCGTGCCGGCCGGGAGCTCGCGCCACGCCCGCTGGGCATGCGCCTGGGAGGGCGTCAGCACGCTGGCGGCCAGACCGTAGCCGCTGTCACAGGCCAGCTGCAGGGCCTCGTCGAAGGAGGAGACCACGCGCACCGGAGCGACCGGACCAAAGGTCTCGTCGCGCAGCACGGCCATGTCCTCGGTGACCTCGGTCAGCACCGTCGCGGGGTAGGACACCGCGCCCGGCCCCTTCGGCACGACCCCACCCGCACGCAGGACCGCACCCGCCTGCAGCGCGGCGGTGACATGGGCGTGGACGGCGTCGCGATGGCCGCTGTCGACCAGCGGACCCATCGTCGTCGCCGGGTCGGCGGGATCGCCCAACACCTGGCTCTCGGCCTCGTCGACGAGGGCCTCGACGAACTCCGCGGCGACGTCGGCGTGAACGTAGATGCGCTCGACCGACGTGCAGATCTGCCCGGCATTGGCGAACGCGCCCGTGGCCGCCTGCCGCGCGGCCCAGCGCGGATCGACACCGGCGTCAACGATCAGTGGATCCTTGCCGCCGAGCTCCAGCAGCACCTTCTTGAGCTGGCCGGCGCAGGCCTCGGCGATGCGCCGGCCGGTGCTCACCGAGCCGACGTGGGCCACCAGGTCCACCCCGGCGTGCGCCACCAGGGCCGCACCCGAGCTCGCGTCCCCCAGCAGCAGATTCACCACGCCCGGCGGCAGTCCGGCCTCATCCGCCAGCTCGACCAGCCGGGCGACCGCCGCGGTCGCGCGCTCGGAGGGCTTGACCACCACGCTGTTGCCGGCCACCACCGTCGCGCCGAGCAGCCCCGCCAGGATGCCCAGGGGATCGTTCCAGGGGATGATCAGCGCGGCCACACCTCGCGGCTCGTGCACCATCAGGTCGGTGGCGCCCCATGTCCCCTGCAGGCTGCGGCCGCGATGGAGTGGGCCCAGCTGGGCGTACTGCGCCAGGGACCCGGCGGCGGCGTCGACGTCGCCGCGGGACATGTGCAGCGGCTTGCCGTTCTCGCGGGTCTGCAGCTGCGCGAGCTGGTCGGCGTGCGCGCGGACCAGATCCGCGAGTGCGCTGATCGCCTGGCCCCGGACCGCGGGGTCCGTGCGCGCCCACGCGCCGGCAGCCTTGCGGGCCGCGGCAACCGCCGCGTCGGCCTCGGCCTCGCCTCCCACCGGTGCGCGCGCCACCACCTCGCCGCTCCACGGATCGGTCAGGGCGAGCTCCGGGCCGCCGTCGGCGGCGCGGACGGGGGCACCGCCCACGCGGTGGGACAGGACATCGGGATGCTGGACCACGCGAACGCGCGCCTCCTGAGGATGTGGGGCTGGGATGTGGGGCTGGGATGTGGCGCTGACGGTGTGGGGCTGCGGTGCGGGGCCCTTGATCGGCCTACCCTCGCCGTCCGAGGGCGAACCGGGCAGGCGTAGCCGACCCGCTGCGCAGGGCAGGGTGAGCGACAGCGACCACGACAGGATAGGGAGGCGGGCATGGAGCTCGGCATGGTGGGACTCGGAAGGATGGGCGGCAGCATGGCCGAGCGGCTGCGCCGCCACGGTCACCAGGTGGTGGGCTACGCGCAAACGCCCAAGAAGCGACAGGTGGACTCCCTGGAAGCCCTGGTCGCGGCGCTGCCGGCGCCCCGCGTGGTCTGGGTGATGGTGCCGGCCGGGCCGGCGACGGAGCAGGTGGTGTCGGCGCTCGCCCATCTGCTCGAGCCGGGCGACGTGGTGGTCGACGGTGGCAACGCCAACTTCCACGCGTCCCAGGCGCGCGGCGCGGCGCTGGCCGAGGGGGGGATCGGCTTCATCGACGCAGGCGTGTCGGGTGGCGTGTGGGGACTGGAGGAGGGCTACTGCCTGATGGTCGGCGGCGCTGCGGAGGACGTGGCCAAGCTGCAGCCGGCGTTCGACGCGCTGGCCCCCGAGGGCGGCTTCGCCCATGTCGGCCCCATCGGCACCGGGCACTTCACCAAGATGGTCCACAACGGCGTCGAGTACGGGATGATGCAGTCCTTCGCGGAGGGCTACGAGCTGCTCAGCCGCTGCGCGTTGGACATCGACGTCCCGGCGGCGCTGGCGGCGTGGCGCCACGGCAGCGTCGTGCGGTCCTGGCTGCTGGACCTGCTCGTGCTCGCCCTGGAGGAGGATCCCGGGCTCGCGGGCATCCGCGGGTACGCCTCCGACTCCGGCGAGGGGCGCTGGACGGTGCAGGAGGGCGTCGAGGCGGGAGTCCCCACGCCGGCGATCAGCGCGGCGCTGTACGCGCGCTTCACCTCCCAGCACGACGACTCCGAGGCCATGAAAGTGATCGCGGCGCTGCGCAACCAGTTCGGCGGGCACGCCGTTCGCGAGGCCACCGCGCCGGATTGAGCGCCGGAGGAGCCGGTCCCCCGCTTCGAAGATGGCCCAGGATGGCGCGGACCAATGAGTAATGTTTTACTCACTGAGCGTCGATAGGCCGGGCAGTACACTGCGGCGGTCCGGCGCGTCGCCATGCGCGTCGGTCTGTCCCACCATGTCGAGCGACGGCGAATGTGGAGTGCTGCCCCATGGCCTTGTACAAGACCACCTGCCCGCACTGCGGCGAGGTCGCGGTGCGCGACTACGAGCTGCAGATGACGCCCGCGACGGCGGACGGCTCGGCGGCGTACCGCTTCTCCTGCCCTGACTGCTGCCAGATGATCGCGCGGCCGGCGTCCTCGCGGGTGGCCGCGCTGCTGGCCGAGGGCGGCGTCCCGCAGACGGCCTTCCGCCTGGCCGGGCAGCCGGCGGCGATCACCCATGAGGACCTGCTGCACTTCCACGAGCTGCTGCGCGACGACCACGCGCTGGCGACGTTCCTGGCGGAGGACAGCGCCGGCGACCGTCCGCTGGAGCGGCCGCCGCGGCCCGGGCAGGACCGCCCCGCGACCCGCCGCCAGCCCCCGCGGACGCGGCGCTGGTGGAGCCGGCGCAACGCCTGAACCGGTCGCGTCCGCGCACCACTTTGGCTGACATGGTGACCGTCGCCGTGGTGCTCTTCGCCGGCGCCCTGATCCGCTCGGTGTTCGGGTTCGGCGATGCCGCCGTGGCCATGCCGCTGCTGGCACTGCTGTCGGTCAGACTCGAGCTGGCCGTCCCCCTCGTCGGGCTCGCCGGCATGGCGGTCGCGTTGATGGCGCTGCTGGGAGGATGGGCACGCGTCGATCGCCCAGCGCTCACCCGTCTGACGATCTCCACGCTGCTCGGCATCCCCTTCGGCGTGCTGCTGGTGACGTCCGCCTCCGAGCCGGTGCTCATGGCGTGCCTCGGCACGCTCCTGCTGCTCTACGGCGTCTACTCGACGGTCGGTCCGCGACTGCCACGGCTGCGACAGCCCGCGTGGGCGTACCCGTTCGGGCTCGCGGCAGGAGCCTTGGGCAGCGCCTACAACTTCAACGGGGTACCGGTCGCCGTCTACGGCACGATGTGCGGTTGGTCACCGGACCGCTTCCGAGGCACGTTGCAGGCCCACTTCGTCATCTCCAGCGCCCTGGTGGTCGCCGGTCAGGGCATCGGCGGCCTGTGGAGCCGGGAGATGCTGCAGCACTTCGCGGTCGCGGTTCCGGGTGTGCTGCTGGCGGTGCCGCTCGGCCGCGCGCTGCACCGACGCGTGCCCGCACCGGCGTTCAGAGATCTGGTCTCCATCGTCATCGCGGTGTTGGGTGCGCTGCTGCTGCTGTGAAGGGATGTCACGGCCGCACCCGTTTGCCCGGAGCGGCCGGTGAAACGGCGGAACCATCTGGCGACGTGGTTGGATGGCGGTTCCGCTTGCCCGGCTGACGACAGGAGCCACGATGGCGCTCGACGGCAGGACGGCCCTGGTGACGGGGTCCACCAGCAACATCGGGCTGGCGGTGGCGCGGGCGCTGGCGCGCGAGGGGGCCCGGGTGATCGTGCACTCCCGCCACCCCGACCAGGCCGCCGAGGTCGCCCGGGAGCTGGATGGGGACTCCGTCACCGCCGACCTCGCCGATCCGGCGGCCATCGCGGCGATGTTCCAGACCATCGCCGAGCGCCACGGGCGCCTGGACATCCTGGTCAACTCGGCCGCGATCCCCTCGTCGGCGGGGCTGCTGGACACCTCCGCCGAGGACTGGCAGCGGGTCCTCGCCGTCAACCTGACCGCGCCCATGCTGTGCATCACCTCCGCGGTCGCGCTCATGCCCGAGGGCGGGGCGATCGTGAACATCACCGCCGCCTCCGGCATGCGGGCCAGCGCCGGTCGCGCCGCGTACGCCATCTCCAAGGCGGGGCTGGACGCTCTCACGCGTCAGGCGGCCATCGAGCTGGCGCCGCGCGGGATCCGCGTGAACGCCATCGTCTCCGGGCGCGTCGGATCCCCGGTCGGGGAACGGGAGATGGGTCGTCGCGGATGGGATGACCCATCGACGCCGCTCGGGCGCACCGGTCGTCCCGAGGAGCTGGCGGAGGCGGTGGTGTTCCTGGTGTCCGATGCGGCGTCGTTCGTCACCAACGCCCTGCTGCCCGTGGATGGCGGGCGCATGAACGCCTCAGGCTGAGCGCCTCAGCCGACTCCACAACGCGCTGCGCCGGTTGCAGACCCGACGCGCACCCATGCGCGAACTCGAGTTTGTAGCCGGTGGAGCGCCAAACTCGAGTTTGTGAGCCGGGTGGCCTTGCGCCGGCCGAGCGGTGCAGGCGTGCGAGCGGTCCGGGCGGGCGAGCGAGCGGTGCCGGCGCGACCGGGGGTAGGCTGGCGCGACGCGGCCCGACCGGTCGTACGGGGCCTCAGGGCCACGCTCGTCACCGGCGCACCGGGCCATACCCACCCGGCGACAAAGGACGTTCGTGATGCGGCTTCAGGCAACCGTTCCGTGGGACGTGGACGACCACTGCTGGGCTGACGTGGTCGACGCGCCAACCCGGCGGCAATATCAGCACTACGCCCGCGACCTGGGGGTCGGCAGCAACTCGGCTCTGCTGCTCATCGACATCTACAACCTGGTGTTCGCGGGAGGCCCGCATCCCCCCACGGAGCTCCATGAGCAGCATCCCTCCAGCTGCGGTCAGTACGCACATGCGGCGGTGCCGGCGATCACGTCACTGCTGCAGACGGCGCGCGGCACCGGGATGCCGGTCCTGCACGTCACCGTCGGAGACCGCCCCATCACCGCGACCAACCGGAACGCCGCGAAGGAGGCCGTGGACGACTACGCCTTCCACCCCGCCGCCGTCCCGATCGCGGGCGAGCGGATCGTGCGCAAGGACAGGGCCAGCGCCTTCTATGGGACCTCGCTGGTGGCCCAGCTGGTGCAGCGCGGCATCGACACGGTGATCGTGGCCGGCGAGACGACCAGCGGCTGCGTGCGGGCGTCGGTGGTCGACGGCTACTCCAACGGCTTCCACATGGTCATGGTCGAAGACGCCGTCTTCGACCGCTCGTGGCTGTCCCACTGCGTCAGCCTGTTCGATCTGCACCACAAGTACGCAGACGTCCTTCGGCTGCCGACGGCGCTGGAGCTCATGACGCGGACGGCCGGCCAGCAGGCGGGAGCAGCCGCCCCGGCACGCGCCGGCGTCAGCGCGTGATGAGCGAGGGGACCGACCCACCCCGCTCGTGAACAAACTCGAGTTTGGCCCCGAGGGAGCACCAAACTCGAGTTTGTGAAGCCCCGGCTGCGGTGGCGGCGCACCGGGCATCTCCGCGCCCCGCCCCACCATCCGCCCACCTGAGCCGTCTGCCAGCACAGGAGATCTCCGCATGTCGTCCCGCCCCGGTCGCGGCGTCATCGTCGCCGTCGTGGCAACCCTGCTCGTCGCGGCGTTCGCGCTGCCGGCGGCCGCTCACGTCACCGTCAGCACCGACAACCCAGCACCCGAGGGGTTCGCGGTCTACACCGTGCGTGTGCCCAACGAGTCGGACACCGCCGCGACCACGCGCGTGGAGGTGCGGATGCCCGAGGGCCTGGAGGCGAGCCGCTACGAGCCGCTGCCGGACTGGGAGATCTCCCTGCAGGACGGCGTCCTGCTGGCCGAGGGCGGCGAGATCGCGCCGGGGCAGTTCCGCGAGTTCAGGTTTCAGGCGCGCAACCCCGCAGAGCCCGTGGACCTGGTCTTCCCTGCGGTGCAGACCTACGACGACGGGGACGTGGTCAGCTGGACCGGCGCCCCGGACTCCAGCAGTCCTGCGAGCGTGGTCAGCATCGGTGCGACCACGGATGGCGCCCAGGCTGCGGAGGACCCCGCCGGCGGGGTGGAGCTGCTGACCGTGGTCGCGCTGGTCATCGCGATCGCCGCGCTGCTGGCTGCCGGGGCCGCCCTAGCGGCCGCCCGCGGCCGCACCCGCTGACCGGGCCGCTCACGTGTCTGCTCCACCCTCGCCGCGCCGGGAGCCGTCGTCTGCGCGAGCCTCCAGGAGCCGCTCGACGGCCGTCAGCAGCGCACGCACCCGCCCCGCCCGCTCGGCCGCCGGTGTGCCGGCGCCGATCACCAGTCCGGCCGCGTACGCCGCCACCGGCGCGTAGCGCCGCTCGGCGCCGCGGGCGACCACCCGTGCAAGGTCCAGCACGGCCAGAACCTCCTCCGGTTCGACAGGCGGCGTACCGGCCTGCTCGCCGAGGGCGGCGAAGAAGCGCTCCAAGTCGTCGTCGGGCATGGCACCTCGTGTTCGCGTGGGTTGGGCAGCGGGTTCGGCAGCGGGTTCAGCGGCTGGTGCAGCGGCGGTGCAGCGGTCAGGGGTCATGAGGGGCGCTGAGGTCGGAGAATTTCGGGGCCGGCGACGCACCGCCCTCGGCGTCGTCGGCCGCGCTGTCCCGGCGTCGCGCGGGAGCGTCGCCCTCATGGTGCTCCAAGAAGTAAGCGCCCAGGATGCCCGCAAGCGCGGCGAAGACCACCACCGAGTAGGTGGGCCAGCACCACGTCGAGGATGCGGGCAACCCCGCCCTTCTGGCCGGTGGGCGTGCCGGTGATCGTGGCGAGCGCGGCCGCGTACAACGCGTCGCCGTAGTGGTCGTAGGCGCCGTAGGTGAACAGGACCTGGCTGGCGCTGAGCACGACGATGGCCGTCAGCGACGCGAGCCAAGCGGTGCGACCCGTCAGCCGCTTCGCCGCGGTGCGCCCGGAACGGATGCCGGCGGACAGGGTGCGCCCGAGGCGGGCGAAGCGGAAGCGCGACAGTGGGCGCAGGAAGCGGAGGAACGGCAGTGCCAGGAAGATCAGCTGCCACCAGCTTCGCCGCAGGAAGCGCGTGCTCGATGGCGCCACCAGCAGCCGGATGGCGAACTCGGCGACGAAGGCCAGCCACAGGATCCACGACAGCACGGTGAACGCCCGAGCCAGCCGCGCACCCGTCACCAGCGTGGTCTCGCCCAGCACCAACAGCGCGAACAGGATTCCGGCCACCGTGAGCGGCTTGTCCATGCGGTCGGCGACGTGCTCGATCCAGGACCAGCGCTCGGACGCGGAGCGGTTGCGCAGCGGCAGGTCGCCGAACAGCTCCGCCGCCGTCGCCGTGCGCGCCGGGTGCTTGGGAGATGGGCGGCCCACGCTCACCCGATCAGTTGGCGGTGGGGTCCGGGGTGACCGTGGAGAAGACCCCGCCCTGGCGGCGTAGCACCCGCTGCCACAGCGTCTCCGGGGCGGGGGTCAACACGTCGGCGTCCTCCAGGTCGATCACGAACCATCCGCCGGCCTGCACCTCCGCGTCGAGCTGCCCCGCGCCCCAGCCCGCGTAGCCGGCGAAGGCCCGCACCCCCTCGATGGCGGTCGACTCGGGTCGTTCGGTCGGGTCGGCAAGGGTGAAGCCGGGCGGCAGCGGCGCCGGCCCGGCCGGGTCGCGTTCCTCCCCATCGCCGGAACGACCCACCAGCAGGACCACGTCGGGCTGCACCGGGCCGCCCACGAACAGCACGCGCGGCTCGCTGGCCAGCTCGGCCCAGCCGGCCAGCGACTCCGGCAGCGCCATGGGGCTCGGCCGGTTGAGCACGATGCCGAAGGCGCCCTCGACATCGTGCTCCAGCACCAGGATCACACCGAGCGCGAAGTTGGCATCGCCCATGGCGGGGGTGGCCACCAGCAGGCGGTTGCGATACGTCACGACGCTGATCGTGCCCCGGTCGCCGCTGCACGCACCTCCTCAGCGCAGCAGCTGGCGCAGCACGTAGGGCAGGATGCCGCCGTGGCGCAGGTAGGCCACCTCCATGGGCGTGTCGAGGCGCGCGACCACCGTGAAGGTGCGGTCGTCGGCGGTCACCTGCAGCGGTGCGCTGACGGCCTGCGCACCCTGCAGCCGCTCGTCGAGGCCGCTGATGGCGAAGGTCTCCTGTCCGGACAGGCCGAGCGACTCCGCGGTCTCCCCCTCGGCGAACTGCAGCGGCAGGATGCCCATGCCGATGAGGTTGGAGCGGTGGATGCGCTCGTAGCTCTCGGCGATGACGGCGCGCACGCCGAGCAGCAGCGTTCCCTTGGCGGCCCAGTCGCGCGAGGACCCGGAGCCGTACTCCTTGCCGGCCAGCACCACCAAGGGGATGTCGTCCTCCGCGTAGCGCATGGCGGCGTCGAAGATCGACATCTGCTCATCGCTGGGCAGGTGCACGGTCATCCCGCCCTCAACGCCCGGGACCAGGCGGTTGCGCAGCCGGATGTTGGCGAACGTGCCGCGCAGCATCACCTCGTGGTTGCCCCGTCGGGACCCGTAGGAGTTGAACGAGGCCGGTTCGACCCCGTGCTCCATGAGGTAGCGGCCGGCGGGCGAGTCGCGCTTGATCACGCCCGCGGGCGAGATGTGGTCGGTGGTGACGCTGTCGCCCAGCACGGCCAGCACACGCGCGCCGGTGATGTCGGCCAGCGGCTCCGGCTGCGGGGCCATGTCCTGGAAGAACGGCGGCTGACGCACGTAAGTTGAGCTGTCGTCCCAGGCGAAGCGCTCACCGGTGGGCGTCTGCAGGGAGCTCCAGCGCTCATCGCCGGTGAACACGTCGGCGTAGCGGGTGACGAACATCTCGCGGGTGACCGAGTCGCGGACGGTGTCCTCGATCTCCTGCGTGGTCGGCCAGATGTCGCGCAGGTACACCTCGCGGCCCTCGGCGTCGGTGCCGAGCGCGTCGCTGGTGAGGTTGACGTCCATGGTCCCGGCCAGCGCGTAGGCGATCACCAGGGGCGGGGAGCCCAGGTAGTTGAGCCGCACGTCGGGGTTGATGCGGCCCTCGAAGTTGCGGTTGCCCGACAGCACCGCCGCCACGGCCAGCTCGCCGTCGGCAACGGCCTTGGACACCGCCGGGTCCAGGGGCCCGGAGTTGCCGATGCAGGTGGTGCAGCCGAAGCCGACGAGGTGGAAGCCCAGCTTCTCCAGGTAGGGCACCAGCCCCGCGCGCTCGTAGTAGTCCATCACCACCTGTGACCCGGGCGCGAGCGAGGTCTTGACCCATGGCTTGGAGGCAAGGCCGCGCTCGACGGCCTTCTTGGCCAGCAACCCTGCGGCGATCATCACCGAGGGGTTGGAGGTGTTGGTGCAGGACGTGATCGCGGCCAGCACGACGTGGCCGTGGTCCACGGTCACGTCGGCGCCGTTCGCCAGGGTGGTGGCCACCGGGTTGCGGGGCCGGTCGTCACTGGGTGACGGGTCGAAGGTCCGCTCTCGCTCCTCCTCGCCGTGGTTCGCCGACTCGCCGACGTGGGCTCGTGCGCCCGGCGGGTCGCTGGCGGGGAAGGACTCTGCGGAGATCTCATCGGTCTCCGTGAAGATGCCGTGGAGGTCGTCGGCGCCTTGGCTCGGCACGCCCGCTTTGCGCGGCGGTCCCTGCGGTCCCCCCGCCTCCGGCAGCACGTCGGCCAGTGCGGCGCGGAAGCCGGCGGGCGCCTTGGACAGCGACACGCGGTCCTGCGGTCGCGACGGGCCGGCCAGGCTCGGCTCGACCGTGGACAGGTCGAGCTCCAGGGTGGCGGTGTAGCGGGGGTCGGGTGCGCCTGGCTCCCAGAACAGGCCCTGCTCGCGGGTGTAGGCCTCCACCAGGGCGATGTGCTCGTCGTCGCGGCCGGTGAAGCGCATGTAGTCCAGGGTGGTGGCGTCGACCGGGAAGATGGCCACGGTCGAGCCGTACTCCGGTGACATGTTGCCGATAGTGGCGCGGTTGGCCAACGGCACCTTGGCGATGCCCGAGCCGAAGAACTCCACGAACGCGCCGACGACTCCGTGCCGGCGAAGCTGCTGGGTCACGGTCAGGACCAGGTCGGTCGCGGTGGCGCCTTCGGGGAGCTCTCCCCTGAGGCGGAAGCCGATGACCTGCGGGATGAGCATGGACACGGCCTGGCCGAGCATGGCCGCCTCGGCCTCGATGCCACCCACGCCCCAGCCCAGCACCCCCAGCCCGTTGACCATGGGGGTGTGCGAGTCGGTGCCGACCAGGGTGTCGGGGTAGGCGGCCTCGCCGGTGTCCATGATCACCGAGGCGAGGTGCTCGAGGTTGACCTGGTGGACGATGCCGGTGTCCGGCGGGACCACGCGGAAGCCGTCGAAGGCCTGCTGGCCCCAGCGCAGGAAGGTGTAGCGCTCCTGGTTGCGCTGGAACTCCAGATCGGCGTTGCGCTGGAACGCCGAGGCCATGCCGGCCACGTCCGCCACGACGGAGTGGTCGATCACCAGATCCGCGGGCGACAGCGGGTTGATGCGCTGCGGGTCGCCGCCCAGCTCGGCCATGGCGTCGCGCATGGCCGCCAGATCCACGACCGCGGGCACACCGGTGAAGTCCTGCAGCAGCACCCTGGCCGGGGTGAAGGCGATCTCACGGGACGGGGTGGCCGCGGCGTCCCAGCCGGCAAGCGCCTCGATGTCGCCGGCGGTCACGAACTGCCCGTCCTCGGTGCGCAGCAGGTTCTCCAGCAGCACCTTGAGGGAGTAGGGCAGGCTGGCGACGTCGAATCGGTCGGCGAGCGCGTCGATGCGGTGGATCGTGCGCGTGCGGTCGCCGATGCGCAGCTGCGAGCGTGCGCCGAAGCTGTCCGAGCCCTTGGAGTCCATGCGCTGTCCTTCCGCCGTGCGGTCCGTGGGGTGTCTGTGCGGGCCCCTGAAAGGGGTGCCCGTGCAGGGGTTGCCCGTGAAAGGGGTGTCCCTGAATGCTTCCAGGATGGCATCCTGCCTGATGCGCCCGCCGCCTCGCACACCGCGGGGGGGTGCGGGCGAGCCCCGTTGGGCACGCTGGGACACTCAGGCGGTGGCGCAGGGGGAGACGCTGGGATGGGTGAAGCACACCGACGCGGGGCCGGTGGAGCCGAGCACGCCGGCGGGGCAGGCGAGACTCGTCACACGTCGGCCGGTGGCTGGCCGCCGGAGCCCGCGTCCCTCGGGCAGGGGCCGCAGGTGCGCTTGAGCAGCGGCACCGGGCGCCTGGTCGCCGGCCTGTTGGAGTTGCTGTCCGAGCTGCCCTCGACGGCGGAAGTGGTGGCCGACGGTGCCCGGCGGCAGGTGGGCCAGCTGGTGGAACGGCTGCCGCGACCGCGGCGCGGCGCCGAGCGGGATCACGATCGGATCCCGCCGGGCAGCCTGTCGCTGGACCTCGAGACGGCCACGGAGGTGGTCGAGCTGCTGGAGCTGTTCGCCGCGATGCCGTCGACCCCGCCGGCGGTTGCGGCCGATGCCCAGTACCAGGCGGAGGGCATCGCACGCCACCTCCGAAACCCGCAGCCTCCCGCGCCGACTGCCGAGACAGACCGCTGACGGGAGCTTCCGCGTCAGGCGTCAGGGCGTCAGGGCGTCAGGGCGTCAGGGCGTCGGTGCGCCCATGCCGCCCATGCCGCCCATCGAGCCCATGAATCCCATGACGCGCATGGCGGCTGCCAGGCCGGCCAGCACGAATCCGGGCGACAGTCGCTTCAGCACGGCGGAGGGCTCCTTGAATGGTGTGGTGCATCGTGATGCGTGGTCCTCAGCCTCTCTCGATGCGATCGGCCGTGGACCTGAGGACCGTTCTGGAAACCACCCCGGTAGGTGGTCGTTCCGTAGTCCTTCCGGATGGCATGGGCGCCGCGATGCCTGAGCCGGTCCCGGAGCCGCGACCGGCGGTCGACGGGCCCACCGCGGCCCGCGAGCTGGTGGTGCTGGGCACGGCCAGCCAGATGCCGACCCGGGACCGCAACCACAACGGCTACCTGCTGCGCTGGGACGGCGAAGCCATCCTGTTCGACCCCGGGGAGGGCGCGCAACGCCAGCTGCTGCTTGCCGGCGAGTCCGCCGCGTCCATCACGACGGTGTGCGTCACCCACTTCCACGGTGACCACTGCCTGGGCCTACCCGGGATGCTGCACCGCATGGCTCAGGACGGCGTCCGGCGGGCCGTGGACATCGCCTTCCCGGCGGCCGCGCGAGGCGACTACGAGCGCTTGCGCGATGTTGCCGGCGCCGGTGCCCCGCCGCTGACGGAGCACCCGGTGGCCGGCGACGGCCTGGTGCTGGAGACGCCCCGGTTCGCCCTGCGCGCGATGGCGCTGGACCACCGCACCGCGACGGTCGGCTGGCGCCTGGAGGAACCGGACTCGCGCCGGATGCTGCCGGAACGGCTGGCCGCCGCCGGCGTGCACGGTCCGATGATCGGCCGGCTGCAGCGCGAAGGCCGGGTCGCGGTCGGCGACGCGGTCGTGCGGCTGGAGGATGTGAGCGCCCCACGGCCCGGCCAGAAGCTGGCCTTCGTCATGGACACGCGCGTGTGCGACGCCGCCTATGAGCTCGCCCGGGGCGTGGACGTGCTGGTCTGCGAGTCCACCTTCCTGCAGGAGGAGGCGGACCTCGCCGAGGCCTACGGCCACCTCACCGCGCTGCAGGCCGGCCGCATCGCCGCGGAGGCGGGTGCGCGCCTGCTGGTGCTGAGCCACTACTCCCAGCGCCACCCCGACCCCTCCGTGTATGCCGAGGAGGCGCGACGGGTCCATCCGGCGACCGTGGCCGCGCGCGATCTGACCCGCATCGCCGTGCCTCCCCGGCGACGGGTGGCACCGGAGCGCTGACCGCCTCCCGGGTGTCGGACCCCGCTACGGTGTGCACGTATCCGACCGCTCCCGGAGGTGTGCTTGTCCAGTCTCGTGGCGCGCGGTGTGCGGGTCGCGCTCGGGGGAGTCGACGTCCTGCAGGGCGTCGACGTGTCGGTCGACCGCGGCACGCGGCTGGGGCTGGTGGGGCCCAACGGCGCCGGCAAGACCACCCTGCTGAAGGTCCTCGCCGGCCAGCTCGCGCCAGACGCCGGCACCGTGGTGGCCACCGGCACGGTCGGCTACCTTCCCCAGGAGCCGGAGCGCCGGCCCGGTGAACGCCTGCTCGCCACCCTCGAGCGGCGCACGGGCGTGGCCGCAGCCGAGGCGGAGCTGCGGCGCAGCGCCGCGGCGCTGGAGGACGGTGGCGAGGCCCAGGCCGAGGCTTACGACGCCGCGCTGCAGCGCTGGATGGCACTGGGCTGCGCCGACTTCGAAGCCCGCGCCGAGGCGGTCGTGGTCGAGCTGGGATTGGGCGCCGGCGCACTGGCGCGGCAGACCACAGGGCTGTCCGGCGGCCAGATGGCGCGCGCAGCGCTCGCCGCCGTGCTGCTCAGCCGCTTCGAGGTGCTGCTGCTGGACGAGCCCACCAACGACCTCGACCTCGGCGGGCTCGAGCGGTTGGAGGAGTTCGTGGCCGGGCACCGGGGCGCGCTGGTGATCGTCAGCCACGACCGTGAGTTCCTGGCCAGGACCATCACGGCGGTGCTGGAGCTGGACCCGCGCAACGCGACCTCGTGGGAGTTCGCCGGCGGCTGGGATGCCTACCTGGAGGAGCGGGAGGTGGCGCGGCGCCATCTCAGAGATCAATTCGAGGCCCAGAGCGACAAGCGCGACCAGCTGCGCCAACGGGTCCAGGCCGCACGTGAGCAGTCCGTGCGGGGAGCGCTGCGCGCCAAGCACCGCGCCCCCGACAACGACCGTGCCGCGCGCGGCGCCCGCATCGAGGCGGCCACCAAGGGCGCCGCGAAGGTGCGCGCGCTGGAGACCCGCCTGGAGCATCTGGAAGCGGACGCCGTGGATGAGCCGCGCAAGCAGTGGGAGCTGCGGCTGGATCTGCCGGCGGCGCCCCGCTCCGGCGAGGTGGTGGCGAGCCTCCGTGGCGCCGTCGTGCGGCGCGGAGCCTCCAATCCATTTACATTGGGACCGGTTGACCTGGACCTGCACTACGCCGACCGGGTGGCGATTGTGGGGCCCAACGGCGGAGGCAAGACCACCCTGCTGCAGACGCTGCTCGGCCGGCTGGAGCTCGCGGCGGGCAGCGCGCGGCTGGGTTCCGGCGTGGTCGTCGGTGAGCTGGACCAGGTGCGGCGCGCCTTCGGTGGCCAGGCCACGGTGGTCGCCACCTTGACCGCCGCCACCGAGCTGTCGACGGTCGAGGCGCGCACGCTGCTCGCCAAGTTCGGTCTGGGCGCGGCGCACGTGCAGCGGCCGGCCGCCTCGTTGTCGCCGGGCGAGCGCACCCGCGCCGGCCTGGCGCTGCTCATGGCCCGCGGCACGAACTGCCTGGTCCTCGACGAGCCCACCAACCACCTCGACCTGCCGGCGATCGAGCAGCTGGAAGGGGCCCTGGAGACCTACACCGGCACGCTGCTGCTGGTCACCCACGACCGTCGGCTGCTGGAGGCGGTGACCGTGACCCGGCGATGAT
>Ga0209587_1000667_pt1 | contig 16737 bp, 10 predicted proteins | sample NGEPerD_2_FD_184512 | JGI IMG/M metagenome (GOLD analysis project Ga0209587, IMG submission 184512) | Arctic peat soil microbial communities from the Barrow Environmental Observatory site, Barrow, Alaska, USA - NGEE PermafrostL1-D... | ecosystem: Environmental > Terrestrial > Soil > Wetlands >... | reverse complement strand
CCTCGTGACCGCGGCGGTGTTCGAACATCTGTTCGGCGAGTTGCTTGATTTCTGTACGTGCGGTCGTCTACGTTCGTACATGTGTTCGATCGAACAGAGATTCGAACCCGCCGAGCCGGAACTGTCGGCGGCCCCGGATAGACATCTGGTCATGAACACAGGATCCGAAGACACGACCGACCGAACGGCCACCCGGGCCGTCTCCTTCCCCAGGAGGTCTCAGATGAGCGCCATCGCCGTAACACCAGGTTTCGGAACCACACGTCCGGCCACCCGTCGACCCGCACGACGCCCGGCCCCTGCTTCGGCGGTCCCCGCCCCCGTGCGGTTGACCCGCCGTGGGCGGCTGGTGTTGCTTGCCGTCTTTGTGGTTCTGGTGTTCACCGCTCTGACGATGTCCGGCGGATGGTCCGCGGCCACGGGGGAGTCCGGCGCTCCGGTCGAGACGCGGACCGTGGAGATCGGCGACGGCGACACGCTGTGGGGGATCGCCTCTACAGTCGCGGAACCGGGCGAGGTGCGTGAGATGATCCACCGGATCGAGGAGCTGAACGCACTTCGCGGCGTCGCCGTGGTCGAGGGCCAGGAGATCGTGGTGCCGGTCGGCTGACCCGGCACAGCGCAAGTCACACGGCAAGTCTTGTCGCCGGTTGCACTCGACCCGTAGCCGGCGTTCAGGGGAAAGAGCAGGGGCGGATCCGCAGTCTCACGCAGACGCGGGTCCGCCCTCGCCGCGACGACCGGGCTTGCAGCCATTCGGCACCGCCTCAATGTGTTTCGAACTGATCTTCGATTTTATCGTGGGGACCGACAGGAATCGCAGGCAGAAACACGATCTATGGACGGCTCCTACTCGTACTCGCCGGACAGCAGTGCGGTCGCCTCGCTGATCCGAAGGTCAGTGGTCGGACCGGCGATCGTCACCGTCTCGTCGATGCCCTGCCACGCCCCACCGCTGACCCGGAACCTCGCGGTGTAGGTGACATCAACGCTCGGCGCGACGGTGACATGCGCGTCGATGTAGTTGTGCGTGATCTCCTTCGAGGGGTACGGCGCCCCTGGAGTGCTCGTCGCGACAGTCGTGCCGTCGCCGTGGTTCCAGGCGTACTGGCTCGGACTCGCCTCGACGTCGACCGACTGACCGAGCAGCGTCACCGTTCTGGTGAACGCCTCCGGCTCGGTGTAGAAGATCGTCTCGAAGTTGACCAGGGTCTTGTCGGCAGGCTGCGTCACCGCCTCCAGACTGGGTAGTCCCATCTGCCGGATTGCATTCAGGACCAGCGCCGGAGTCACCGTCGGGAGCGGTGCCTGCGCGACCGTCGGTGGTTCTGCGTAACACTCGCTGGTGATGTACTCCCAGCCCTGCGTTCTCGCAGATAACCCCCACAGCTGCCACGAACGCTCGGCGGGATCTGGGCAGGCTCTCGCAACACCACAGTCGAGGCCGGCGCCCGCGCCGTTGGCGGAGAAGCCCCTGCAGGGGCTGTTCCAGCGGTATCGCAGGTAAGCCGGTTCCCCACTTGCACCGGAGTCCACACCGCTTGTGTCGCCGGACGAGCCGCCAGGTTGGTTGCATTCGATCGACACGGTGACGGAGTCGCCGGAAGCGCCGCTGCCTGACGAACATCCACTCGCGGACGCCCGCCCCGCGGTGGCGATCCCTACCAGCACCAACGCGGTTGCGAGAACTAGCCCCGTTACAGGTGAAGGATTGGTCATCGTGTCTGATCCCATTTACTGACGATCCAGGCGTTGCTGTGTCGCTTTAGGAAGAAGGTCATGAGGTTCTGGCCACCGTCGAAGCGCTCCACGTCGGCGCCAGGTTTCGCCACCTTGTCCTGGGGACTCACGAAGACGCCTGTTTGCAGTACGGGTTCCGATCTGGGCTGCTCTGCAACTGGCTCAATGACTGTGACGCGCCAGCCCTTACCCGTCAAACTGCCTCCATCGCCGTAGACATCCTCGATGTTGGCTGCGACAGCCCTGCATGACTTACACCTCGCGGAACTCGCGGCTTTGAGGGCCTGCGCATCGCCCGTTCTCAGAGCGAAGTTCACCAACGAAACGTAGTGGCGCACGAAGGCTTTCGCGGACTTCTCGCTGGTCCCCTTCGCCTCGGCCGGCAGGGTCGGCGGCGTGGCGCTGGGTGACGGACTCTCGGATGTAGACCTGGACGCAGACGAGGACTCGCTGGGGGCGGGCGCAGGTGCGGGGTTCGAGTTGTCGCAACTGACCAGGACCGTGCAGCACAACATCGCCGCGGCGAACGCGGTCGACGTACGTGCGCGTGTGCGAGGCACGAGTTGTTGACCCCCAAGGACTCGGAACCAAGATCCGCGCCGGTGGCGGGATGCAACCGGATCCGGGCTCCAGGGAATCTACCCAGCCGCGGTGCATTCCGGCTACCCCAAGCCCTCCAGCCTGTGGATATTTGACTCTTCACCCCAGCAACACCCCGGCGACACCCCCGGCGACACCCCCGGCGACATCCCGGCGACACCCCCGGCGACATCCCGGCGACCAGGCGAGGGCTCCCGCCTGGGGAGGTCGGCGGGCCCAGATGTCCATACGTGCGATCCGTCACCATGATCTGGACTGGATTGGTCGCCGTTGAGCGTGCACAAGGCAGGAGATGCCGCAACAAGGGCCGGTGTGGCGGCCAGAACCGCGTCCAACTGCCTGCGCCGATTTCACTACACGTGCCTCCGATGGGAATACTGGGTGCAGTGAGTGAAGCGCAGCAGAAGGTCAACATCAACTGGGTCCAGACTCTCGCAGGAGCCTTGGCCGCGATGTCGTCTGCCGTCTTGCTTTCGACCGTCGGAGTGGCCGGCACGCTCATCGGCGCAGCCGTGGGCAGCGTGGTCGTCACACTCGGTAATGCCGTCTACGAGTACTCACTGCAGACCAGCAAGAAGCGGGTTGCGGTCGCGTCAGCGACCGCCAAGGAGCGTGCCGCACGCGCCCGCGCCAGGAAGAAGGGCGCGTCCGCGTCGTCGTCCTCCGGGGTGAGTCAGACCGAGCAGATGGATCTGGCGGATCAGGACCTCGACCAGGCAGAGGAGGACCTGGAGCAGGTCGAGACCGAAGGCCCCCAACGGGCGAGCTGGAAGGAGATAGCGCGTGGTCTCAACTGGAAGCGGATCGGTCTCGTCGCCCTCGGCATCTTTGCCATCGCCATGGCCGCGATCTTCACCTTCGAGCTGATCACGGGGCGGTCGGTTTCGACGTACACCGGTGGCTCCGACGACAAAGGGACAGGCTCCTCCATCGACTTCGGCAACGACAACGAGGAGCCGGCGCCGACGTCCACTCCCGGTGAAACGCCCACTGTAGGACCATCAGAGACACCCAGCGAGACGCCCACCGAGGACCCGACTGAGGAACCGACGTCGCCAGCAGAGGAGGCGGCCCCGACCGAGGACCCGACCTCGGAGCCGACCGACGAGCCCGCGGAAGAGCCCACCAGCGGTTCGACGACGCCGCTGCCCAGCCCGCCACCAGTGTCGCCGTCTGGGGGGTCGTCGCGCTGATCTGAGCTGCGGGTGAGCGGTCTACTCGGTGCTGATCGCTCGCAGCACGTCTAGCTTGGCGGCTCGTCGAGCGGGCAGGACTGCAGCGAGTATTCCGACGATCGCGGCGAGTACGACGAACACTGCCAGTTGCAGCCATGGGATCGAGAGCACGTCGATGCCCTCATCGGCGATCGCCCGCTGAAGTGCTACTCCGAACACGATCCCCATCACCACCCCGAGCACAGCTCCGAGCACGGCCACGACCACCGACTCGAGCCGCACCATCCGCCGCAGCTGTCGCCGGCTGAGCCCGACCGCGCGGAGCAGCCCGATCTCGCGGGTCCGCTCGATCACCGACAACGCCAGAGTGTTGATGATCCCGAGCACGGCGATGACCACGGCAAGGCCGAGGAGCGCGTAGATCACGTTGAGGAAGAACGTGATCTGCTCCTTCTGCTCGGCGGCGAACTCGCCTGGGTCCTTCAACGTCACCGTCGGCAGGTCCTTGGTGATCTCGTCGACCGCCGTACGGATATCGGCAGTGCTGGCTGATTCCTCCTTGGAGATGAACAGCAGCGAGTCCAGCGGAGCCAGACCACCCTCTTCCAAGGTGTCGAGCGTGATCAGGTAGTCCGCCGGGATGGCGCCGGAGTTGCCGAAGACGCCGGCCACCTCCAACGGAAGCGTCCCGCCCTGGAACTCCATCTTGATGGTGTCGCCGATCTCGTATCCCTCGCCCTCGGCCGTCTGTGTGTCGACGAGGGTGGTCCCTGGCTCGAGGGCGGCGAGTGCTCCGGCGACCATCGGTATGTTCAGTGCATCCACGAGCTCCTGGGGGTCGGCGGCGCCGACGAAACCGGTGGAACCGTCGATCTGGGGAAACGCTTGGCGGAACTGCGCGACGGTCTCGATGCCGTCGACCTCGCGGATCTGCTCGGCGACGGCCGGCGAGAACGGCGTGCCGACCGCGTTGGACACGATGAACTGCGAGGTCAACGTCGACTCGACGGCCTTGTCGGTGCTCGCGGTTGCCGAACGACCGAGAATCGACATCAGCGCCACCAGAGTCAGACCGATCATGAGGGCACTGGCGGTGGCCGCGGTACGCCGCGGGTTGCGCAGGGCGTTCTGACTTGCGAGAGTCCCGACCGTCCCGAAGATCCGGCGGTACGCCGCACCGAGGCCGTAAACCACAGGGCGACCGAGGACCGGGCTCATCAGGGACACCCCGATCAGGATCGACAACATGCCGAGCCCGATCATCGACAGGCCCGACGAACCATCGCCTGCGAAACCAGCGATCATCAAGCCGATGCCGATCGCGATCATTCCCGCGCCGACCAGCAGTCGGCGACGGATCGACGCCTCAGGGAGGGCGACGTCGTCGCGCATCGCAGCCACCGGCGGGATCCGTGCCGCGCGACGAGCGGGAAGGTACGCCGCGATCATCGTGACGATGACGCCGACGGCATAGGACACCAGGACGGTTCGCAGGGCGATCGGGAACTCGGCTCCGGAGAGGTCGAGCCCGATCAGGCCGAAGAGGGCGCGCAGCCCGATTGCGAGCAGGTACCCCACTCCGATGCCCAGGGTGGAGCCGACCAGGCTGACCGCGAACGCCTCTGTGAGCACTGAGCGGTTCACCTGCCTCCTCGAGGCACCCATCGCGCGCAGCAGTGCCAGCTCGCGACTGCGTTGGGCGACCAGGATCGAGAAGGTGTTGATGATCAAGAACGTCCCGACGACCATCGCCACCGCCGCGAACACGAGCAGGAACGTGTTCAGGAACCCGAGGATCTCCTGCAACCCTTCCTGACCCTTCTCGACGACGGCCTCACCTGTGCGCGCGGTCACGCCTTCGGAAAGCAGGGGAGCGGCGGCGTCGCGCAGCTCGGTCTGCGAGACCCCGTCGGCGGTGTTCAGGGAGATGCCGGAGTAGGCGTCACGCCCGTCGAAGAAGAGGTCCTGCATGGCCTTCGCCTCGAACAGCGTCAGAGTTGCGCCGGCGAGCGCGCCGTCGTGGCCGAACTCGATCAGGCCGACCAGCTCCGCGGTCAGTTTCGGCGGGTCCCCGGGTGAAACGAGCGTGACGGTGTCGCCGATCTTGTAGCCGCCATTCTCGGCGGTGTCGACGTCGAGGGTGATCTCGTCCGGACCCACCGGGCGCTCACCCTCGACGTACTCCACGATCGGGTTGCCGGTGATCGAACGCGTCGTACCGTCACTGAGTCCGAGCCCGGGCGGGCCGTTGCCGCCGACCAGCTCGCCGTCCTTGCCGATCACGTAGAGCGTGAGCAGCTGGTTGTACGGGTGCACAGACTCGGCCTCGGGAAGCTCCTCCAGCTCCGCCACTACGGCGGCCGGGATGGTGCGCGAGTCCTGGGAGGAGTCGAAGTCGTTAGCCCCCGTCGGCGCGATCTCGACGTCAGCGGTCGAGCCCTTGATGATGCCGTCGAACGCGCTGCCCATTGCGTCGGTGAAGATGAAGGACCCCGCCACGAACGCGACGCCGAGCACGATCGCGAAACCGCTGAGCGCAAGGCGCAGCTTGCGGGCGACGAGGTTTCGCCAGGTGACTCTCCACATGCTGCTCAGCCCTCCGCGGCGGTGCCTGCGACGGCCTGCGCAGTGAGTACGCGCAGCTCCTGGAGAATCCGCTCGGCTGTCGGGTCGCGCATCTCGTCGACGACCTTGCCGTCGGCGAGGAAGATGATGCGGTCGGTGTACGCCGCGGCGACCGGGTCGTGCGTCACCATCACGATCGTCTGGCCGTGGTCGTCGACGTTCCTGCGCAAGAGGCCGAGTACCTCCGCGCCGGAGGTGGAGTCGAGGTTGCCGGTCGGCTCGTCGGCGAACACGATCTCGGGCCGTGACATCAGCGCCCTCGCCGCGGCGACGCGCTGCTGCTGTCCGCCGGAGAGTTCCTTGGGCCGGTGCCCCAGCCGCGGGCCGAGCCCGACGGACTCGATCACGCTGTCGAACCAGCCCGGTTCGGGCTTGCGACCCGCGATCGAGAGGGGGAGCTCGATGTTCTCCCTCGCGCTCAACGTGGGAACCAGGTTGAACGACTGGAACACGAACCCGATCTTGTCGCGGCGCAGCTGGGTGAGCCTCTTGTCCTTCAGCGTGGACAGCTCCACGTCCCCGAGGAACACCTGGCCCTGCGTCGGAGCATCGAGCCCGGCCATGCAGTGCAGCAACGTGGACTTCCCGGAACCGGAGGGTCCCATCACCGCCGTGAACTCGCCACGGTAGAACTCGACACTCACCCCGTCGAGCGCCGCCACCTCCGCGTCCCCTCGGCCGTACACCTTGCGCAGGTCGATCGTGCGTGCCGCGACTTCCCGGCTCATCTGTAGTCCCCTCCCGTTTGCCCCCGACCAACCTACAAAGGCGAGTGCGTAGGGGCTAGCAGATTTACGAAAGGCGCACCGCGTGTTCACCTCCTGCCCACCTGGCCATTCATCTCGCAACCACCGTGTGCGGCGCAACACCCTGCCAACCCCGCACCGTCGGGCACCCTGTGGATAACCTCGACGGGCCGCGGCGATCCTTGGCACAGTCACGACATGTCCAAAGCCAAGCCCGTTGACTTCGAAATGCGTCGTCCGTTCACGTACGCCGCCGCGATCGCTGCCGGGGTAAGCCCGTCGTCGCTGCGCGGTCCGAACTTCCGCCGCATCTTCAGGGGTGTGTACGTCCACGCACTGGTTCCCGCACGCCCGCTGATCCGCGTTCGGGCGGCACTAGTGATCCATCCGCCGCCGGCCTTCGCGAGCCACACCAGCGCAGCGACGGTGTGCGGCGTGGTGGTTCCTGATCTGCCGGAAGTGCACATCAGCGTGTTCGAGGAGCGTGACCGCCGCCGCAGAGCCGGCATCCGCAACCACGTCGCCGCGTCGGACACGCCCGTGCGGGTCGTCAAGGGGATCCGCGTGTCAAGCCCCGAGCAGACGTTCGTCGAGCTGGCCGGGATCGTGAACCAGGTGGACCTCGTGGTCGCCGGTGACGACCTCGTTCGTCTCAAGCAGACCACGCCCGAGGGCCTGCGTGAGTTCTGCGCACCATTGCGGCAGACAGGCGCGCTCGATGCGCGGCGAGCGGCTGCACACGTGCGCGCCGGAGTGGACTCGCCGATGGAGACCCGGCTGCGGATGCTGCTCGTGCTCGCCGGGCTCCCGGAACCCGCGGTGAACCACAAGATCTTCCACGAGGACGGCCAGCTCCGCTACCGGTTCGACCTGAGCTATCCGGCCCTCAAGCTGCTCGTGGAGTACGACGGGCGTCAGCACCGCGAGGACCTGGACCAGTGGGATCGTGACACGGGGCGCAAGGACTGGTTCGACCACAACGGCTGGATGCACGTGCCGGTGTTCTCGCGCGGCATCTACCGCCGCCCGGACGAGACGCTCGAGCGGGTCCGGGTCGCGCTGAAGAGCAGGGGTTGCACGACATTGCCACGGGTGCTCGCCGATGACTGGCGTCGGTACTTCCCCGTGCGGCGCTGAGGCGCCCGTCGTACGCCCTCGGAGTCCTCTCGCGATATCCGGTCGCGGCGACCGAATATCGTGAGCACCTTCGCCGATGGCTCGCGGTATCCGGTCGTGTGACCCGTTATCGTGACCCGGGCGCGGTGACGCGGGGTCGCGGAGCGCTCTGGACCTTGGCCGCCGGCACCGCAGCGCAGGCGCGCTCAAGGTGGGGTTTGAGGAGGCGCAGGAGAGTCCGGCACCGGCCGTCGAAGTCGGAGCCATCGGCTCGTTGGCACGTGAGACGTACGTTCCGCCCGCCGCCGACGTCCAGCTCGACGCAAAGTTGGTAGGCCATGCCGGTGAAGTTCCGGGACTCGGTGAACCAGTAGTGCCGCCAGAACGGCTGCTCGATCTCGTCGCCAGAGCCGGCGGGGTAGGTGCAGGTGGAGGTGGGGGCTCGGTGGCAGTCGCCGTCGTCGGGTCCACACAGGTAGGCCACCTGGACGACCGGGTTGAGGCCGGATATCTCGACGACCTCGGCTTCGAGCAGAGCTCCGAGGTGTTCGAGGACCTGGCGGGGCAAGACCTCGCCGAACGATGCCCCCTCGCAAAGGGTGATCAGCTCGCTGAGCGCGCTGACCTCTCTTGCGATGAGAACTTGCCCCGCCATCGATCCCCCCGTGGATCCCCCCGTGCCCCAATGCGAAGGTACGACGCGGCGGCGGCGGCCGTCTGTAGCCCGAACGGACCCTTCGCGCTGACCCATTTGCCCGTCCGGCATAGGTCGACACGCCGGTGCCGAGCAGGTCACCGGGCCTGTGACCTGCGCGTTTGCCGGCGTGCCGAAAGAACGTCAAGAAGTTGCGTGTGGGGGTTGCACGTCGTTCGCGGCCGGCGTACGGTTACCACAACATCTAGTACTTACAGCGATGTAGTTTTCCACATCTAGTCCACAACTGGATCGGGAGTTCTACACACCGTGGGGCTGGTTGTCCCCAGGTTACCCACAGAATCACCCACAGGAGACGGTGGCGTCGGCAGTGGAGAAACATGCCGAACCGGGTCCCAGACGGGCAGAAACTGTCGGAGCTGGGTGTTGGACTAGATAGGGCATTTAACCGGATCGGAGGGAGCGGCGCACATGCACTGTCCGTACTGCCGCAACACCGACACTCGGGTGCTCGACAGCAGGGTCACCGACGACGGTGGCGCGATTCGCCGGCGCCGTAGCTGTCCGGAGTGCGAGAAGCGGTTCAGCACCGTCGAGCAGATGCAGCTCGTGGTGGTGAAGCGTTCCGGCACCACAGAGCCCTTCGCCCGCGACAAGGCGATCGCGGGGGTCCGCAAGGCATGCAAGGGCCGGCCGGTCTCCGAGGACGACCTGTCCCGCCTTGGCCAGCAGGTCGAGGATGTCCTGCGCGTCGAGGGGTGGGCGGAGGTGCCGGCCAACGAGGTCGGTCTCACGATCCTCGGGCCGTTGCGCGAGCTCGACGAGGTGGCCTACCTGCGGTTCGCGAGCGTCTACAAGGCGTTCGAGTCCGCGGAGGCGTTCGAGGAGGAGATCGCGATCCTTCGCGCCGAACGAGCCGCTGCCGCAATACCGCCGGTCGAGCCCGAGCGGTTGGTCGAGCTTGTCGAGACCACTAGCTCGACCAACAACAGCCGATCAGGCTGACCACAGACTGCCCGGTGCGTCGTGGGGAAGCGGCGCGCCGGGCATACCACTTGAGATGGACGACGACGAAGTCACCCAGAACGAGGAGATTCCATGACGGAGACAGTGAGCGGGTCAGCGCGCGCTGGTCGCAAGGGTTCAGGCGGTAGATCAGCTGGCCTGAAGATGGAGCGCGTGTTCAGCACCGAGGGCGCGCACCCCTACGACGAGCTCACCTGGGAGCGCCGCGACGTCGTTCAGCAGAACTGGAAGACCGGCGAAACTGTCTTCGAGCAGCGCGGCGTCGAGTTCCCAGACTTCTGGTCGGTCAACGCGTCGACGATCGTGACCACGAAGTACTTCCGCGGAGCGGTCGGCACCGACGTGCGTGAGTGGAGCCTCAAGCAACTGGTCGACCGGGTGGTGAAGACCTACCGAGCCTCGGGCGAGGAAAACGGCTACTTCGCGACGCCGGCGGACGCGGAGCTGTTCGAGCACGAGCTGACCTGGCTGCTGGTGCACCAGTACTTCTCGTTCAACAGCCCCGTGTGGTTCAACGTCGGAACTCAGTCTCCGCAGCAGGTGTCCGCGTGCCAGCCGTACGACGCGCTGGTCAGCACGCCCGACGGCCTCATCCCGATCGGCAAGCTGGTCGAGGATAACGCCGTCGGCGCCAAGGTCTACGACGCCTCCGGACTGACTCAGATCGTGGCCACCAAGGCCAACGGCATCAGGCATGTCCTGCGAGTCCACACCGAGAGCGGCCACGCACTGGACGTCACGGCCGACCATTTGGTGTGGAGAGCAGAGATCCTCGCGTTCGGCGACTTCGTGGAGGCCGGGGATCTTCGGGTCGGGGACCGACTGCTCCATGTCGACTCCGAGGTCGCCGGAAGCAACGGCGAGATGGTCGAGGTCGCCAGCATCGAAGAGCTCGGTGCGATGGAGGTCTACGACATCCAGACCGAGAGCGGTGAGTACCTCTCAGGCAATCTGCGCGTGCACAACTGCTTCATCCTCTCCGTCGACGACTCGATGGACTCCATCCTGAACTGGTACAAGGAAGAGGGCTTCATCTTCAAGGGCGGCTCCGGCGCCGGCCTGAACCTCTCGCGCATCCGCTCGTCCAAGGAGCTGCTCAGCAGCGGCGGCACGGCGTCCGGTCCGGTCTCGTTCATGCGTGGCGCCGACGCTTCCGCGGGGACGATCAAGTCTGGGGGAGCGACCCGTCGCGCGGCGAAGATGGTCGTGCTCGACGTGGACCACCCCGATATCGAGGAGTTCGTGGAGACCAAGGCGCGCGAGGAGGACAAGATCCGCGCGCTGCGTGACGCCGGCTTCGACATGGACCTCGGCGGCAAGGACATCCACTCGGTGCAGTACCAGAACGCCAACAACTCCGTGCGGGTCACCGACGAGTTCATGCGCGCTGTCGAGGACGGCATGTCGTTCGGGCTCAAGGCCCGCGGCTCCGGCGAGGTGATTGAGGAGGTCGACGCCCGCGAGCTGTTCGAGAAGATCTCCAAGGCGGCGTGGGAGTGCGCCGACCCGGGGCTGCAGTACGACGACACGATTAACGACTGGCACACCAACCCGGAAACGGGACGAATCACCGCATCTAACCCATGTTCAGAGTACTTAAGTCTAGACAATTCATCCTGTAACCTCGCGTCGCTGAACCTGCTGAAGTTCCTCAAGGACGACGACACCTTCGACGCGGAGCTGTTCGCTAAGGCCGTCGCAGTGGTCATCACCGCGATGGACATCTCGATCTGCTTCGCAGACTTCCCGACGGAAGCCATCGCTGACACGACTCGCGACTACCGGCAGCTCGGCATCGGCTACGCGAACCTTGGTGCGCTGCTGATGGCGATGGGCCTGGGCTACGACTCCGACGGTGGCCGGGCGATGGCGGGCGCGATCACGTCCCTGATGACCGGCACGTCGTACAAGCGCTCCGCCGAGCTTGCTGGAGTCGTGGGTCCGTACGCCGGCTACGCCCGCAACGCCGACGCCCACAAGCGGGTAATGCGCAAGCACCGGGCCGCCAACGACGCGGTGCGTTCGATGCACTCTGAGGACCGCGACGTGCACGTGCTCGCGACGAAGTCGTGGGACGCCGTCGTAAAGCTCGGGGAGAAGAACGGCTTCCGCAATGCGCAAGCCTCAGTATTGGCGCCAACTGGGACAATTTCGTTCATGATGGACAGTGACACCACCGGAATCGAGCCGGACTTCTCGCTGGTCAAGTTCAAGAAGCTCGTAGGCGGCGGCTCGATGCAGATCGTGAACCAGACGATCCCGCGAGCGCTGCGCAAGCTGGGCTACCAGGAGGAGCAGGTCGAGGCGATCGTCGAGTACATCGCCGACAAGGGCCACGTCATCGACGCACCGGGCCTTCGAGGAGAGCACTACGAGATCTTCGACTGCGCGATGGGTGAGCGTGCCCTCGGCCCGATGGGCCACGTCCGGATGATGGCGGCCTGCCAGCCGTTCATTTCCGGGGCGATCAGCAAGACCGTGAACTTGCCGGAGACAGCCACGGTCGAGGAGATCGAGGACGTCTACATCCAGGGCTGGAAGCTCGGTCTCAAGGCGATGGCGGTGTACCGCGATATGTGCAAGGTGGGCCAGCCACTGTCCGACGGCAAGAAGAAGGGCGGGGACAAGGCGTACGACGCATCGGCCGAGCCGGCTTCGCGGGTGGTCGAGCCTGTCGAGACCGTCGTCGAGTACCGCCCCACCCGCAAGCGCCTGCCGAAGTCACGTCCCTCGCAGACCACGTCGTTCACCGTGGGCGGCGCTGAGGGTTACATGACCTCGGGCTCCTACCCTGACGACGGCCTCGGTGAGGTGTTCCTCAAGCTCGGCAAGCAGGGTTCGACCCTGGCCGGTGTGATGGATGCCTTCTCGATCGCGGTCTCGATCGGACTGCAGTACGGCGTACCACTGGAGACGTTCGTCTCGAAGTTCACCAACCTGCGCTTCGAGCCGGCCGGCCTCACTGACGACCCAGACGTGCGGATGGCGCAGTCGATGATGGACTACATCTTCCGCCGCCTGGCTCTCGACTACATGAGCTTCGAACAGCGGGCAGGTCTTGGCATCTACACCGCCGAGGAGCGGCAGCGTCAGCTCGAGACCGGGTCCTACGAGCCTGCCGACGATCCGTCAGCCGAGCTTGTCGGGACGTCGGAGGCCTATCTCTCCGATACCGCCGAGTCGCTGAGGGGCACCTCGAACGCGGGACCGGCTGATGGTTCGGCTTCGGCAGACCTCGGGCCCCGGGTGGTCGAGCCTGGGTCCCGGGTGGTCGAGCCTGGGTCCCGGGTGGTCGAGCCTGGGTCCCGGGTGGTCGAGCCTGTCGAGACCACTGCCGAGCCCGCCCCCAAGGATGCGCACACCTCGGCTGAGCTGCTGGAGGCAATCACGGGTACGGCGGTCGACAGCCCGCTCTGCTTCACCTGTGGCACGAAGATGCGTCCGGCGGGTAGCTGCTTTGTTTGTGAAGGATGTGGGAGCACCAGCGGCTGTAGCTGATCACAACTGGATAGGCATTGGGCTCGGTGTGCGAACACGGAGAGCCCCCAACTAAGCGGGAGGTGAAGCACCTGCTTCTGACCGGGATGACCATGGCTCACCGTCACCGCGCCCGACTGTGGTCGAGTCGGCCAGCATGGCTCTCAGCCTCCATCGGTTCCTCCAGGTCACGAGGCCACCACTGCTCCGGCGGTGAAGAAATCCGTGGGCATCGCGCGGTCGAGTCGCCACGTGATTGCGATCGGTCGTTCGCCTTCGTGGCTCACGTAGTCCGCCGGACCGAGGAAGAGGTACGGCGCGGTGCCGAACTCGTCCGCCTTCTGCTGCCGGACGAACAGCAAGACGGTGCTCTGTCCGGTCAGATAGCGCTGGCCGGTCTTGGAACCGGTTGACGTCGTCGACTGGGACTCCCAGTGAAACAGCGACGGGCTGATCGGGTAGTCGCGATACAACGTCGTTGGGGAGTAGTCGGCCTCGGACTTCTGCAACGTCACGAAGAACGCGTCAACGTTGCAGCTGGGCTCATAGAGCACACCTTCACGGAAGCTGTTCGGCCGGCGCTCGAGCGATGCGTAGCCGAGAGCCGCCAACACCTCCTCGCGCTGGTACCTCGCATGTACCCGCAGTGGCACATCTGCGAGTCGACCGGCGAGCGGAGCGGTCACATGACGGGCCCCGTCGAACCCGAGATCGGCGACCGCGCGCAGCTCGTCACGCGTGGCCGCCTCCGTCTGCAGCGCTCGGAGACCCTGGTCATACGACGAGAAGCCGCCACCGTCTGGGAAGAGCGAGAAGAACAGCATGCGTGCGAACTGCTGCTCGACCCGCGATAGCGAGGAGTAACCGGGAGCGCCATCGCCGAGAAGTCGGGCGTAGGCGTGGACTCGGTCGCGGTCGTCGACGTGCGAAACGGCGCGGACTCGCTTGAGCAGCTGGTCTTCCAGCAACGAACCCGAACGGGTGGGGAGTCCGGCGTCACGACGAAGGCGAGTCCAGGACCTGTTGCCCTGAGGCCTCACGACGTCCGACAACTCGACCCCGGATTCACGCAGGAACGCGGGAAGGGTGTGGTCGCCGTAGGAGCGAAGTTCGGCGACGATCTGTGACCAGCGACTAGCGACCTGTGACCTGACGTTCTCGAGCACCGCCGCCTGCGCCTGCTCGTCGAGCACAATCTCACAACCCGACGGCAGGAACGGGAAGCCGCGCTCGATGTCGCGTTCCAACCCGCGCCGAGTCGCGCCTGTGAGGGCACGGTAGCGCGCATCGAACCGGAACTCATTGCGGTGGTGGCCGACGAAGTCGAGAGCGGTGAGCACGGCCTTGCCTCGGGCGCGGCGGAGGCCGCGGCCAAGCTGCTGGAGGAAGATTGTCGCGCTCTCTGTAGGGCGCAGGAACAGTACGGTGTCCACGTTGGGCAGGTCGAGCCCCTCGTTGAACAGATCCGCAGCGAAGAGGACGTTGACCTGGCGACCCCGCAGCTCCTCTAGCGCTCGGTCACGGTCAGCCGCGGCCGTCCTCCCGCTGACGGCACGCGCTGGAATGCCGGCGCGTGCGAAGACCGTCGCCATGTACTCGGCGTGAGCGACGCTGACGCAGAACCCCAGCGCACGCATGCTGCCCAGATCCGTCACCTTGCCCCGCAATGCCTTGAGGACGATCGCGGCGCGGGCGTCGTTGCCGGTGTAGACGTTCGACAACGCTGATTCGTCGTAACGTCCGCGCGACCACTCGACGCCACGAAGGTCTGTGCCGTCTGCGATGCCGAAGTAGTGAAACGGGCACAGCAGATCCTGGCCCAGCGCCTCCCAGAGGCGCAGCTCGGCCGCGGTCCGGTTGTCGAAGAAAGTGCGTACGTCGACCCCATCCGCCCGCTCTGGGGTAGCGGTGAGGCCGAGTAGCTCCTGAGGCCGGAGGTGATCGAGGATGCGCCGGTACGTGGCCGCCTCTGCGTGGTGGAACTCGTCGATGACCACGACGTCGTACGCCTCAGTGGGGATGTTCTGTACACCGTACGACGTCAGCGACTGGACACTTGCGAAGACATGGCGCCAGCGCTCTGGACGGGCACCACCGACGTACAGCTCGCCGAAGGACGCATCGCCGAGCACCTCACGATATGTCCGCAGCGACTGCTCGAGGATCTCCTTTCGATGTGCAACGAACAGCAGGGATGGTCGCTCAACTGTCTCGGCGTTGCAAAGCCCCCGGTAGTCCAACGCGGCGATCACGGTCTTGCCGGTCCCGGTGGCGGCCACAATCAAATTCCGGTGCCGGCCGTGCACGGCCCGTTCGACGTCAAGCTCCTCCAGCATCTCCTGTTGATACGGGTAGGGCCGGACCTCCAGTCCGGACAGCGAGATGGTCACGCGGTCTCTGGCTCCGCCGCCTCGTGCTTCGATCAGTGCATCGTCGAGGCGGTCGCGGTCGCGGTCGGGTTCGTAGGCCTCAAAGGTGCTGTCGTTCCAGTACGAGTCGAAGGTTGCCCGGAACTTTTGCATCAGGCTGGGGGTGGCGACCTTGGACAGTCGGACGTTCCACTCCACGCCGTCGAGCAAGGCGCTGCGTGACAGATTGGAAGAGCCCACGTACGCGGTGTCGAACCCGGTGTTGCGGTGGAAGAGCCACGCCTTCGCGTGCAGCCGCGTGCGAAGTGCGTCGTATTGGACCTCTACCTGCGCGTCGAACTCACGCACCAATCGGTCTAGGGCGGCACGTTCCGTAGCACCAACGTATGTTGTTGTCACGACCCGGAATGGCACTCCGCGCTCTCGCAGGCGGCGGAGCTCCGGTTCGAGGACCCTGACGCCATGCCATTTCACGAACGCGCAGAGTAAATCCACCTGGTCCGCGGAATCCAGTTCGGCCCGCAACTCCGCCCCGAGCGACGGCTCGCCATGCGCGTTCGTGAGGAGTGCTGCATCCGAGAGGGGGGTACGAGGCCGCGTGATGGCTCTGGTGGCGATCCCCGGTCCAGGTGGCTTGGCCAGGGACAGAAGCTGTTGGGCCTTGCCTTCGACCTCGTCGTCTGGCTGGTCGAGGATCGTCAGTAGGTCGTTCACCAGCTTGAGTCGCTGGGTCGGATCCTTGGTCGCCTCTAGCGAGCTGAGAGCGACGTTGCGGATGTGTCGGGCCAGGACATGTGGCTGGTCGGCTTCGTCTACGGACTCGAGCACCTGGCGCAGGTGCCCAAGTGCGCCCAGATCCCGTGCAAGGCCTGTGGTCACTAGTGATTCGTAAATGCCCTCGCGCATAACTCACCTCGTCGTCGGCTCTCGAGGCGAAGCTTGCCAGGCGTTGAGCTGATCTCTCTGGATTCTCTGCAACTTTCGAGCTGAGGATCCCTAGCTTGAGCCGATCGAAGCTGTTGACGGCGACGGAAAGCCTGAGACAAGGCATTGCGGAAGGACGGCAGCAGCACCGCTACTTCGTCACCGCATGCGGCTGGGAGTCTCAGATTCCCGAGGACGGCTCAGTGATGTGGTTGGGCGCGCTCGCCGCGACCCTAGACCCGCCGAACGACCCGGGCACAAGCGCTGAGGAACAGGCAGCGGTC
>Ga0209587_1000666_pt1 | contig 16784 bp, 18 predicted proteins | sample NGEPerD_2_FD_184512 | JGI IMG/M metagenome (GOLD analysis project Ga0209587, IMG submission 184512) | Arctic peat soil microbial communities from the Barrow Environmental Observatory site, Barrow, Alaska, USA - NGEE PermafrostL1-D... | ecosystem: Environmental > Terrestrial > Soil > Wetlands >... | reverse complement strand
CTGCAGACAGGAGGCCTCATCGCGGGCACGCGCTTTGTGGCGACGCCGGCATCGGCGGAGCCCACGTGCGGCGTCGCCACAAAGCGCGTGCCCGCGATGAGGCCTCCTGTCTGCAGTGCGCGGATGGCGCGCTCCTCGGCCACGTCGAAGACGATGGCGCCCTCCGGCCGGTCGAGCAGATAGGTCACGATGCAGTCGCTGCAGGCGTCGGTGTGCTGCATGGCGCAGTCGGCGCAGTCGATGTGCATGGCCGGTCCTCCTCAGCTGGCGGCCGTCGGCTCTCGGCGACCGCACAGGACGCTAGCCAGGGGGTGCGACAACCCTCACTGCACGGCCGGGCCGGGTCGCGCTCAGCCGTCGACGGCGACGAGGAAGGCGCCGGACGTGACGACGTCGGCGTCCAGCGCCGTCAGCGATGCTCGCAGGTCACGGTCGCTCGTCACCACCAGCACGCACGCGTCAGCGGCCAGGTCCGCGACGATGTCGACGATGCGCTGGTCCGCAGTCTGGTCCCCGCGGCTGTAGAGGACCAGCACGCCGCGCGGCGTGGGTTGGGGCACGTGCACGGGGTCGGTGCCGTCGAACACCACGGTCACCCGGCACCCGAACCGGGCGCGCACGCCGGCCCCGAGCTGGATCAGCCAGCGCCGTTGGTCGTCGAGCCCCGCCGCCGGACGTCCGCGCGCGTCCTTGGTCACGTTGTAGCCGTCGATCACCAGCCGCAGCCGCGGCACCTGCAGGAGGGCCCGCACCGCGTCTGGGGTATCGCCCGCCACCCCGCCGGGCAGTCGGCACGGCCGGCCGGGGGTCGCGGGCTCGATACCACGCCGGACCCGCGGGGAGGGTGGCTCTGCCACGCCGTCGGCGGTCTCGTCGCCGTGCGCAGAGGGTGCGCCGGCGCCGGCACCAGCGTCGGCGCCGCCCAGCGCCGCCAACAGCTCCTCGGCGAGATCCTCAAGCCGCTGTGCGACCTCATGTGCTCGGCGGTCATCGACCCGAGCGCGCGCCTGGGCGGCATCGATGCGGTCGCGCAGCCGCACTTCACGGCGCTTGCCGCGCCGGCGCTCGTCGCTCAGCAGGGCCTCCAGCTCAACCAGCCGCGCCAGCGCCTCCTCCCGAGCGGTGTCGGACCTGCCGGCGGCGCGCTCGGCGCGCTTGGACGCCTGCATGGCCGCGTCGACCCGGCGCCGGAGCGCATCGCGCTCCTCCCGCAGCCTGGCGACCTCGCCGGAGAGGCGGCGCACCTGGTGCTCGGCATCCGCCAGCGCGGAGCGCTCCGCCACCTCGGCGGCCGCCTGTCGTTCGGCGGCGATGCGGTCGGCCACGTCCGCCGCCAGCACCGCCAGGTCGTCGAAGCGCGCCCAGGCGGTGAGCAACGCCGCCGTCCGTGCGTCGCCGTGCCGGGCGAGCAGGCGCTCGAGCGGACTGCCGGCATCCTTCTGGTCGTCAAGCGCGGCGAGCAGGGCGCTGCGCAGCCGGCCGTCTGTCGCAATGGCCCGAGCCATCACTCGCCGCGGGCGATCGGCGAGCAGCCGGTCGGGGTGCCAGCGAACGAACGGGCGCAACGGACCGGGCAGCTCCGCGGTGGGCAGGTCGTCGGCAGCGCGGCGGACCGCTCTCACCAGGTCTGTCCAGAGGGTGACGGGGAGGTCGGCGAGGACGGCCTCGGCGTCGGCCGTGGCCGCTCACTCCCCCCGCTCGGCGGAGGCGCTGTCGGCGGCCGAGGTGAGCGCGCCGACGATCTCGATGGCGTCGGAGGAACCGCACCAACGACAGGTGACGGACTCGATGGTCACCTCCAGCGGCTCCACCTGCTCCGGGACGCCGCTGCCGGACAGGTCCAGGTGCCAGAAGCGCCTGACGCGCTCGGTCGTCAGCACGTCGAAGCGCGTCAGGTTGCCGCACGCCCCACAGCGATAGCGCTCACCGGGCTGCAGTCCTGCTGCGAGGTCGGCGGACACGGGGGACTCCTTGCTGCTGCGGGCTGTCGGTCGGGCGGAGAGCCGACCACATCAGCGTAGCGCCGAGGGGCCGGCTGCCAGCCCATGCCCGCCCGTGGACAGACCGTCCTCCAACGGCGGGGAAGGACCGGCGAGCGGCCGACATCACTGAGCCCGAAACGCCTGCTGCAGAAGGCTCACATACTCGGGCGGCGCGGCGAGGACCGACTCCGTGACGGCTCGGAGCTCCTCACCGCTGAGATGGTCAACGGCCAGACCGGCCCCCTCGATCTCCGCCAGCAGCTCCGGGTTGCCCAGGGCGGCTTCGAACGCCCCCCGCAGCTGCGCGAGGCAGTCCGCGGGAACGCCCGGAGGCGCCCAAACCAACCGGCCCATGTCCTGCAGCTGGATGTGCGCTTCGGCCAGCGCGCGCTGGTCCTCGTCGAGGTCCAGCTCCAGCATCGCTGGCACGTCTGGCAGCTCCTCGACCCGGTCGTCACCGATGATCAGCACGGCTCGGTGGTCGCCCGCCTCGATGGGGGTCATGGCGGTGGCGACCGTCCCGCTCGCCAGTTGAGCGTCACCGGAAGTCACCGCCAGCTCCGTCTCCGCGCCGCCCTCGTACCCGGTGATGATGCGGCCGTCGATGTCCAGCAGCGGGAACAGCACGGTGGCATCGATGTGATCGGAGCCTCCTGGGCCAGCGCTGGCGAACAGCAGCCCCTCGGCGGCCTGGACGTCCTCGATCGTCTGGTAGGGCGTCTGCGCCCCCACGATCAGGACGCGCGGGTCAGCCGCGACCCTCGCCACGGAAGAGAACTCTGGCAGCTCGAAGTTGACGCCCTCCGCTCCGCCGAGGACGGAACCGGCGATGCCCTGGCCGCTGAAGAAGCCGAACTCCAAGCCGTCGGGTTCGGCGGCGAACAGGTTGTTGGCCGCCAAGAGGCCACCGGCTCCGGGCCGGTTCTCCACCACCACCGTGGCGCCGAGCTCATCTTCCAGGTACGGCGCTAGGAGCCGCGCGATCTGGTCGTAGCCTCCTCCCGCTCCGTAGGCCACAACGAACGCGGCCGTCTCGCCCTCGTAGCAGGACGGGGCCGCCTGCGTCGGCGAGTCGGGCTGCCCTGTCGCCGGCGCGGTGCGGGCCTCGGGTTGCGCAGCTGGGGATGCCGCCTCCTGGCCCTCCGAGCCTCCCGAGCCCTCCGCGCCGGAGCCGCAGGCCCCGGCCAGCAGGGCCAGCAGCGCAAGCACCGCAAGCCAGCTCCGCTCGCCACGTGGCCCCACGATCTTGATGTTTCCGCCGTATCCCTTGGATCCCAAAGGCTCTCCTCCCGGTCCATGCTGACGCAGCAGCAGCCACCTGTATCCAAGCGGGCAGGCGCCGGTGGCCGGCAGGACCCTACAGCGATCCGGGGCCATCGCGCGGGCATCATGTCCTAAATGTCGAGCCGGCCGCAGGGGGTGGCACGGATCACGCACCGGGGGTGTGCGGAATCCTTGGCACCCGGCGAGTCGCGGCGCGGCCGCAGGGGGTGGCACGGATCACGCACCGGGGGTGTGCGCAATCCTTGGCACCTCCGAGCGGGCGCGCCGGCGCAGCACGGGTGCCACGGATCACGCACCGTTGCTGTGCGCAATCCTTGGCACCTCCAGGTGGGGCGCGCCGGCGCAGCCCCTCCGAGTCGGGGCGCCGGCTGCTGGACCCGAGCGAGTCCAGGGAGGGCGGAGCTCCACCTCGTCCGGGCGAGCTCACGTCAGCCCCGTCGTCGCCCGTCCTTGCGTCCCCGCGCCCGGTCCATCTGTCGCCGGTCCCGTCCCGTCGGCCTGCCGGCGCCGCGGTCGCGCCGGGCGACCAGCGGCACGGCCTCACGCGGCGGGGGCGGCGGGCTGTGGTCGATCAGGCATTCGGCGGCCACGGCGGCGCTGACCCGGGCCTGGATGGTTCGCGCAACCTCGACCACGCGCTGGCGATCGCCGACCCGTGCACTCACCCGGTCCCCCACCCGGACCGGGGCGGCGGGCTTCGCACGCGCGCCATTGACCCGCACGTGACCGGCCTTGCAGGCGTCGGACGCGGCCGAGCGGGTCTTGAACAGCCGCACCGCCCACAGCCAGCGGTCGACCCGGGTCGTCTCCACGCCGTCGGCCTCAGGGCAGGGTGAGGACGACGGGGCCCTCGTCGGTGATGGCGATGGTGTGCTCCTCGTGCGCCGCCCGGCTGCCGTCGATGGTCAGCACCGACCAGCCGTCCTCGGCGACGCGGGACTCGTCGCGCCCACCGGCCATGAACATCGGCTCGATGGCCAGCACCATCCCCGCGCGCAGCCGCAGTCCCCGCCCCGGACGGCCCTCGTTGGGCACCGAAGGGTCTTCATGCATGAACCTGCCGACGCCGTGACCACCCCAGCCCTGCGGGATGCCGCGGCCGCCGCTGCGCCCGATCGCGCCGATGGCGGCGCCGATGTCACCCAGCCGCTGACCGGGCCGGGCGGCCGCGATGCCGGCCTGCAGGGCCGCTCGCGTGTCGTCGATCAGCGCGAGGTCCGCAGCGGCGGGGGTGCCGACCACCATGCTGAAGGCCGCGTCACCGACCCAGCCGGCGAGCACCGCGCCGCAGTCGATGCTGAGCAGGTCGCCGGCGCGCAGGACCGTGCGGTCGGGGATGCCGTGCACGACCACGTCGTTGACGGACGTGCAGATCGAACCGGGGAACGGACTGGACGCGAAGTGCGGGCGATACCCCCGGAACGCCGGCACCGCGCCGGCGCCTTGGATCACCTGGGTGGCCACCGTGTCCAGCTCCAGCAGCGTCACGCCCACATCGGCAACCCCGCGCACCGCGTCCAACGCCTGGGCCACGACCCGACCGGCCTCCCGCAAGGCGGCGATGTCCGCGAGGGACTTGAGCTCGATCACGTCGCCGCGCCGGTCACGTGCGCGGGAAGTCGGGGAAGGCCAGCTCCGGCCCGGCGCCGTGCGCCCGGATCTCCTCGGCCACGCGCAACGCCGCCCGCGACAACGCCTCCTTGTCCACGCCGTGGTACGGCGAGGGGTAGGGCTGCATGGAGGCGACGGCACGCTCCAGCAGCGTGACGGCGCCGGCGTCGTTGCCGCGCTGGGCGTGGCAGCAGCCCACCGCAACCTGCGTGACGCCCTTCCAGAAGCTGCGGTCGGCCGGGTCGACCTGTTCGTGCTTCCAGATGTACTCCAGGAACTCATGGGCCTCGAAGAAGCGCTCCTGGTCGAACAGCTCCACCGCCTTGCCGAAGGCTTCGCCGACGGTGGACACGACGTCCCCGGGCTCCTCCTTGTGGGCCATCTCGTCGACCGCTCCGCGCGGCAGCGGCTGCCCGAAGCGGTCACGCGGGCGGGCGTTCTCCGCCCGCCCGTGCTCGTTGCGGTCGCGGTCGGGGTAGCGACCGGGCTGGGTCAGGGTCATGGCGCCACCCTTCCCAAGGATCGCGGCGAAGTCAACCGCGACCGGGCAGCCACCGCGCGCACGTGGCGGGAACTCCCCGCCGCTGCGGTTCGTTGGCCGCACGACGCCACCCCGACCGGATGCCATCCCGACCCAAGGAGTGCGGTGCAGCGCAACGACGACTGGACGCTCCGGGCCGCCTGCCGCGGTGCGGACATCGAGCGGTTCTACTCCACCGAGGAGGCCGACATCCGGGCCGCGGTCGCGATCTGCGGCTCCTGCCCGGTCCGCCAGACGTGCCTTGACCACGCGATGGCCAACCGGGAGGCGTTCGGCGTGTGGGGCGGGATGACGGAGGCGGCCCGACGGCGCATCTTCCGCCGCGAGCAGCGCCAGCGCACCGCGGCCCGGCGCGCCGAGGCCGCCTGACGCCTGACGCCTGACGCCTGACGCCTGGTCTGGGCGCGGCCGGCTCGCTCAGCGCCGGCAGGGCTAGACTCGCGGCCCAGCCAACGCCGCCGGAGGCACACCCGTGATCACCGCAATCGTGCTGCTGCACGTGGACCCGCACGCGATCCCGGAGACCGCTCAGGCGATCGCCGACATCGACGAGGTCTCGGAGGTGTACTCCGTGACGGGCGACTGGGAGCTGGTCGCGCTGGTGCGCGTGCGCACGCACGACGAGATCGCCGATATCGTCACCGGGGCGATCGCCAAGGTCACCGGTGTCACCGGCACGCACACGATGATCGCCTTCCGGGCCTACTCCTCCAGCGATCTGGAGCAGCTGTGGGGCATCGGCTTCGAGGGCGAGGGCGTGTAGCGGCGCACGCCGCTCACCAGGTCAGCGGGCGTGCAACAGCGATTGCTGCTCGCGCGAGACCTCGACCCAACGGCTGAGCACCTCCGCCGCGGCGCCGCTGTCCAGCGCCTGCGACGCCGACTCCAAGCCCGCCGCCAGGTCCGCCACCCGGTCGGCGGCCAGCAGTGCGGCGGCCGCTCCCAGCACCACGATGTCGCGGGCGGGACCGGTCTTGCCGGCAAGGACGTCGTCGGCGATCACCCGGTTGATCTCCACCCCACCGCCGCGAAGGTCCGCCACGCTGGCGCGCGGGATGCCCAGATCGATGGGGTCGATCTCGTGCTCCTCGACCGTCCCGGTCCGCACCTCCCAGACGGTGGAAGTCCCCGTGGTGGTGAGCTCGTCGAGGCCGTCGGCGCCGTGGAAGACCAGCGCGTGGGTGGAGCCGAGGCGCGCCAGGACGCCGGCCATCTTCGCCGCCATGGCGCGGTCGCTCACGCCGATGGTCTGGTGCAGCGCGCCCGCCGGGTTGGTCAGCGGCCCCAGGAAGTTGAACACGGTCGGCACGCCCAGCTCCCGACGCACCGGGATCGCGTGCCGCATCGCGGGGTGGAACACGGTCGCGAAGCAGAAGCCGATGCCCACCTGCTCGATGCACGCTGCGACCCCGGCGGGCGGCAGATCGATGACGACGCCCCAGGCCTCCAACAAATCCGCCGACCCGCACTTGCCGCTGGCCGCACGGTTGCCGTGCTTGGCCACGCGCGCGCCGGCGCCGGCCGCCACGACCGCCGCCACGGTCGAGACGTTGAAGGTCCCGGCGCGGTCGCCCCCGGTGCCGCAGGTGTCCACCAGCGGCCCGGCGACGTCCAGCGGCAGCGCCAGCGCCCGCATGCTGCGCACCAGCCCGGCTACCTCCGCGGCGGTTTCGCCCTTCATGCGCAGAGCCATGAGGAACGCGGCCACCTGCGCCGGCGTGGCCGTGCCCTCCATGATCTCGTCCATCGCGGCCGCACAGGTCGCGTCGTCGAGGTCCTCGTGGCGCAGCAACTGCGCCAGGACCTCGTTCCAGGCGAACGTCGGTGCCGCGCTCATGGCCCGGCGGTGTTGACGCCGCTGGAGCCGCCGGCGGCGCCCGCGGCCTCGGCCTCGACGCGCTTGGCGTCCGCGCGCATGGGACCGCCGCCGGCGGTGACCCGCGGCAGGGCGGGGATGTCGCGGCCCTCGATCAACGCCTCGACCACCTCGCGGAAGTCAAAGGGGTCCAGCGGCTTGCGGATGAACGCGTCGGCCTCGGACCACTGTGCCAGCCACTTGTCGTCCCTGCGCGCGATCAGCAGCAGAACCGGTGGGACGTCGCGGTCCATGCGCAGGCGCGCCTTGACCTCTCGCGACAGCGCGAAGCCACCGGTCGGTGCGGTGTCGGCGTCGGCGATCACCAGGGCGAAGCCACCGACGTCGTCGAGCTGCTGCAGCGCGCGCTGAGGCGTGCGCACCTCCAGCACGTCGAGGTCGGGCAGTCCCAGCAACGCGGTGGTGACGGAGACGGAGATGCGACGGTCCGTGGTCACGAGCAGGATCCTCATGGCGCGATCATGCCACCGCGCCCCCGGGAGCTGCGAACGAGCGCCGGCCTACGCGATCGACCAGGTGTCCTTGCCGGTCAGCAGCTCGGCCAGCGAGCCTGGGCCGCGCCGCTGGACCTCGGCCTCGATCTGGCGCTCGACCTCCTGGCCGTACACCGCCCGCTGCACCTGCCGGAACACGCCCATGGGCGTGGGCGACGAAGGACCGTGGGCGAGGCGGGACAGGGAGAAGGCCAGCGACGGGTCCGGCCGGTGGATGTCGTGCACGATCACGGCATCCTCGCCCACGTCGGCCACCTCGGCGATGGTCAGGCCACCGTCGGGCGCCCGCACGACCGCGCGGTGGCCGTCCTTGCCGAAGCGGATGGGCTGGCCGTGCTCCAGCCGGATCTGCTGCTCGAGCGGGTCGTCCTTCAGCACGTCGAAGGCGCCGTCGTTGAAGATGTTGCAGTTCTGATACACCTCGACGAAGGCGGTGCCCTGGTGATGCGCGGCCTGCTCGATGGTGGCGGCGAGGTGCGTGCGCTCGGTATCCATGGTGCGTGCGACGAACGTCGCTTCCGCCCCCAACGCAAGGCTCACCGGGTTGAAGGGCGTGTCCAGGGAGCCGAAGGGCGTGGACTTGGTCACCTTGCCCAGCTCGGAGGTGGGCGAGTACTGCCCCTTGGTCAATCCGTAGATCTGGTTGTTGAACAGGATGATCGTCAAGTTGGCATTGCGCCGCATCGCATGGATGAGGTGGTTGCCACCGATCGACAGGCCGTCGCCATCACCGGTGATGACGAACACCTTGAGGTCCGACCGACTCGCGCTGATGCCCGTGGCGATCGCGGGCGCACGACCGTGGATCGAGTGGAACCCATAGGTGTTCATGTAGTAGGGGAAGCGGCTGGAGCAGCCGATCCCGGACACGAAGACGATGTCCTCGCGGCGCATGCCGAGGTCCGGCATCACGCCCTGGATGGTCGCCAGGATGGCGTAGTCACCGCAACCGGGGCACCAGCGCACCTCCTGGTCGCTGGAGAAGTCCTTGCGCGACAGCTGCGGCAGCTCGGTGGTGGTCATGACATTCCTCCAACTGGGGCCGGCGCGGTGGTCGACAGCGGCTCGGCCGGCTCGCCCAGCCCGTCGGCGGCGCGGACCTCCCGCGTGATGGCGTTGGCGATCTCGATCGAGGTGAAGGGCAGTCCGGTCACCCGGTTGTAGCCCTGCACGTCGACGAGGTAGCGCGCCCGCAGCAGCATCCGCAGCTGTCCCATGTTCATCTCCGGCACCAGCACGCGGTCGAAGGACGCGAGCACGTCGCCGGTGTTGGTCGGCATCGGGTTGAGGTGGTGCAGATGGGCCTGCGCCACAGCCATCCCCTCCGCGCGGCAGCGGCGCACCGCCGCCTTGATCGGCCCGTACGTCGAGCCCCAGCCGACCACGAGCACCTTCGGGGTGGGGCCACCCTCCGGTCCCACGTCCACGACCAGGGGCGGGATGCTGCGGGCCACACCCTCGACCTTGGCCTTGCGCAGCTCGGTCATGTGGTGGTGGTTCTCGGGGTCATAGGAGATGTTGCCGGTCTCGTCTGCCTTCTCGATGCCGCCGATGCGGTGCTCGAGCCCGGCGGTCCCGGGAATCGCCCAGGGCCTGGCCAGGGTGTCCGGATCGCGCGCGAACGGCAGGAACTCCGGCTCCTCCTCCTGTCGAGCGGTCGCGTGGCGCACCGCACCGGTGAGATCCGGCAGCTCCTCGGGCACGGGGATCCGCCAGGGCTCCGCGCCGTTGGCGAGGTAGCCGTCGGACAGCAGGATGACCGGGGTCCGGTAGGTGATGGCGATGCGCGCCGCCTCCAGGGCGGCGTGGAAGCAGCCGCCGGGGGTGTCGGCCGCGACGACCGGCACCGGTGCCTCCCCGTTGCGCCCGAACAGGGCCTGCAGCAGATCGCTCTGCTCGGTCTTGGTGGGCAGCCCGGTCGAGGGACCGCCCCGCTGGATGTTGACGATCACCAGCGGCAGCTCCACGCTGACGGCCAACCCGATGGTCTCGGCCTTGAGCGCCACGCCCGGCCCCGAGGTGGCCGTGACGGCCAGGTTGCCGGCGAAGGAGGCCCCCAGGGCCATGCCCACCGCGGCGATCTCGTCCTCCGCCTGCAGCGTGCGGACCCCGAAGTTCTTGTGCTTGGACAGCTCGTGGAGGATGTCGGACGCCGGGGTGATGGGGTAGCCGGACATGAACAGCGGCAGCCCGCTGCGCTCGGCGGCCGCGACCAGGCCGTAGGCCAGGGCCAGGTTGCCGGTGATCTGGCGGTAGCGACCCTCCGGCAGCTTCGCCGGCTTGACGCGGTAGGCATGGGTGAACAGCTCGGTGGTCTCACCGAAGGCGTAGCCGGCCTTGAAGACCGTGATGTTGGCCGCGACGAGGTCGGGCCGCTTGGCGAACTTCTCGCTGATCCAGTCGATGGTCGACTGCGTCGGACGCGAGTACATCCACGACATCAGGCCCAGCGCGAAGAAGTTCTTGCAGCGCTCCTTGTCCTTCTTGCCGAGCTCGGTGTCCTGCAGCGCCCCCACCGTGAGCGTCGTCAGGGGCACCTGGAAGATCTGGTAGCGCTCCAGGCTGCCGTCGCTCAACGGGTCCGTGTCGTACTTGGCCTTGCGCAGGTTGCCCTTGGTGAACGCGTCACTGTTGACGATCACCGCACCGCCGGCCTCGACGTCGTGGACGTTGGTCTTCAGCGCCGCCGGGTTCATGGCCACCAGGACGTTCGGCGCGTCACCCGGGGTGAGGATGTCGTGGTCGGCGAAGTGCAGCTGGAAGCCCGACACGCCGGGCAGGGACCCGGCCGGTGCCCTGATCTCCGCCGGGAAGTCCGGGAGCGTGGCGATGTCATTGCCCATCTGGGCGGTGACGGAGGTGAAGCGGTCACCCGCGATCTGCATCCCGTCGCCGGAATCGCCCGCGAAGCGGATCGTCACCGTGTCGACCTGCTGGATGGACTTGTGGTCGGTGGAGACCGACATGGGCATGCTCCTTACTCGTTTGGGCGCATGGTAGGTCCGCGGCGCGCGGCTGTCAGGCAACTGCCGTCGGCGATACTGCGGCGGATGACCTCGACGACCACCACCGCCGGGCCGGAAGGCCGCACCTACCTGGACCATGCCTCCGCCGCCCCCTGGCACCCGGCCGCGCTGCGGGCGGCGGAGCAGGTGGCCCGTGAGCTGCCCGGCGACCCGGCCCGAGCCCACCGTGAGGGGCGCGCTGCGGCAGATCTGCTGGAGTCCGCCAGGGCCGCCGTCGCCGGCGAGCTGGCCGCCGCGGCGGAGCGCGTGGTGTTCACCTCCGGAGGCACGGAGGCGGTGCACCTCGCGGTCCGCGGCGCGGCCCTGGCCAACCGCACCCGACCGGCGCGGATCCTGTCCACCGCCGTCGAGCACTCCGCCGTGCTGGCTGCGGGCGACGCCACCGGCCTGGAGCACGTGCGCGTGGCCGTGGACCGCGACGGGCGCGTGGACCTCGACGCCCTCGCCGCCTGCCTGCGCGAGGGCGCCACTCTGGTGAGCGTGCAGCACGCCAACCACGAAGTCGGCACGCTGCAGCCGCTGACCGAGGTCGCCGCCCTGTGCCGGGACGCCGATGCGCTGCTGCACGTCGACGCGTGCCAGACCGTCGGCCGGCTGCCCGTGGACATCGAGCGGCTCGGAGCCGACTTCCTCACCCTGTCCGGGGCCAAGTTCGGTGGTGGCCGCGGCGTCGGCGCGCTGGTGTGCTCGCCACGTGCCCGCTTCAGACCGCTGCAGACCGGCGACGAGCGCGAGCGGCGCCGGCGGGCAGGTCTGGAGCACCTCCCCGGCATCGCGGCGTTGGCGGAGGCGCTGCTGCAGCTGGCTCCCCACGATCCGAGCGGAGCCGCCGCGGCGACCGCGGCACGCTGCGACAGCCAACGCCGGCGCCTGCGCGCACGGCTGCGGGAGGCCGTGGATGACCTCGAGGTCCACGGCCCTGAGGACGGCAGCGCCCCCCATGTGGTCGCGCTGTCGGCGCTCTACGTCGACGGCCAGGCACTGCTGGCGGCCCTGGATGACCGTGGCTTCGCGGTCCACTCGGGTTCGTCATGTGCCAGCACCAGCGGGGAGCCCTCACATGTCCTGGTGGCCATGGGGGCGCTCACCCACGGTCATGTCCGCGCCTCCTTCGGCGCGCAGACTCCGAGCGCGGCCCTGGAGGCCTTTCCCGACGCCGTCGCCGAGGCGGTCGGGCAGTTGCGCGCCCGCGGCACCGACCTAGGCTCGCTGGCATGACCGAACACCCGGCGACCGCAACACCCGACGCCGCGGCAGGCTCTCCCGACCATCCCATCCGCATCGTGGACGCGCTCGGCAAGGCCTGTCCGCTGCCGGTGATCTGGCTTGCGAAGGCGGTCGCGGAGACCGAAGTCGGTCAGGACGTGGTGGTGCTCGCCGACGATGCGGGAGCCAAAGTCGACATCCCCGTGTGGTGCCGCATGCGCCAGCAGGAGTTCCGCGGTGTGCGGGAACACGGCTCGGGGTGGCGCTTCACGGTGCGGAAGATAAGATGACGGTCTGTTAGGTTCCCGGCCAGGAGGGGAGGGTAGGTCCACCCGCATGGACTTGACGGTGCAGATGCGGCCGCTCGAGGTCTTGCTGGTCGGTGGGGACGACAGCGATCTTGAGCGCGTGCGAGTCGACCTCCCCCTCCCTCACTTCAGCGTGTCGGCGGTCCCGTCGGGCGGCGACGTCGATGGCTTCCTGGCGCCGGGCGACATCGACCTGCTGCTGGTGCGCCTGGCCGGCGGCCGCCCGCCGATGCCGGCCGTGACGGTGCTCGACATCCCGATGGTGGCCCTGACCGACGCCTCCGGCGAGGATGCGCGCCTGCTTGCGCTGGAAGCCGGAGCCGTGGAGCAGGTGGGCATCGACGAGTTGGGGGGCACCGTCCTGATCCGCGTCATCCGCTTCGCCTTGGAACGGCACCGCCTCGAGGTTGAGCTGCGCCGCATGGCCTATGCCGATCCCCTCACGGGCCTTCGCAATCGCCGCTACCTGGCCAAGAACATGGCCACGGCGGTGGCGTCGAGCAAGCGCCACGGCCATCCGCTGTCCATCGCGGTCTGCGACGTCGACACCTTCAAGGTCATCAACGACACCTACGGCCACACGGTGGGCGACGAGGTCCTGAAGGCGATCGCCGTGGTCCTGCGCGACGGGGTCCGCTCGGAGGACGCCGTGGCGCGCTTCGGCGGTGACGAGTTCTGCCTCATGTTCCCCCATGTCGGTGCGGACGAGGCCGAGATGGCGGTCGAGCGCATCCGTCGCTCGCTGATGGACATGGACCTGCGCGTGCACGATGTGCCCATCCAGGTCTCGGCCACATTCGGCATCGCCGAGCTGACCGGCAACATGCCCAGCTCGCAGGCGCTGTTCGACGCCGCCGACCACGCGTTGATCGCCGCGAAACAGGGTGGTCGCAACCGCTCGGTGATGGCCCGCTGAACGATTGAGCCCTGGACCCACTGATCGCCGCAGTCGCACTCGCGCACGACCTGCCGCTGTTCACCCGCGACCCCGACGACTTCAGTCAGCTGCGCGAGATCGGCCTGGATCTCCGTCCAGTCTGACGGGCGCCGGTTCTAGTTGAAGCTGTCCCCGCAGGCGCAGGTGCTCTGGGAGTTCGGGTTGTCGATCGAGAAGCCCGCGCCCTGGAGGCTGTCGACCCAGTCGATCTTGGTGCCACGCAGGTACGGCGCGGACATCTTGTCCACGCGCACGGGCACGCCGCTGACCTCGGCGGTCTTGTCACCGTCGAGCTGCCGGTCGTCGAAGAACAGCGCGTAGCGCATGCCGGAGCAGCCTCCCGGCTGCACCGCGACGCGCAGGGCGATGTCAGCGGGGTTCTCCTCGCGTGCGATCAGCTCCTTGACCTTGGTCGCGGCGGAGTCGGTCAGCACGATCGGGAGCTCCTCGACGGATACCCCGGTGGTGGTCGTGATGGTGTCGCTCATTCGAAGACCTCGAGTGTCGCGTGTCTCGTGTCGCGTCCCAGCGGAGGGTCCTGTGCGCGCGGCAGCAGGAGCAACCCACGTCCGGTGAGTGTAGCGCTCCCTCGTCGCCGGGCCGCGGGGTTCATCGCCCTCGCCGAGGAGCCGCGGGTTCACCTCCCCAAACCGGAGGCCAGCGACTGGGCCGCCTCGGCGACCTTTTCGGCCGGGTGCTGGGGTCCGTCCGGTCCGAGCGCCGCGACGGCGTCGTAGCGCTCTCCGGTCCCGGGCAGCACGCTGCCCGCCACGGCCAGGGCTCGCGCGCCGGCGTCCGCGGCGCGACCGGCCAGGTAGCCGCACACCTTGCCCTGCGCGGTCGCCGCGTCGAGCCGGCCCTCGCCGGTGAGCACCAGGTCGACGCCGCCGAAGGCGTCGTCCAAGCCCACCAGCCGTGCCACCTCCGCAGCGCCCGGACGCAGCGAGGCGCCGGCGAACGCGGCCAGGCCGAAGCCCAGGCCCCCCGCGGCGCCGGCGCCGGGCAGATCCCGCCACGGGCCGCCGCCGACGTCACGCTCCACGACGTCGGCGACCCGGGTGAGGTTGACCTCCAGCAGCTCCACCGCCTTCGGGTCGGCGCCCTTCTGCGGGCCGTAGACACGGGCGGCACCCTCGGATCCCAGCAGCGGCGCCTGCACGTCGGCGGCGCACACCACCGGCACACCCAGGGCGGCCACGCTGGCAACGTGGTGGAGGTCACCGGCCCAGCGCCCGCCCACCCTGACCCCGTTGCCGTCCTCCCGGAGCAGCCTGCAATCCAAGGCGATCGCCGCACCCACGCCGGCGTCGACCGTGGCGCTGCCTCCCAGTCCCACCAGGATGGACAGCGCGCCCGCGTCGGCGGCCGCGATCAGCAGCTGCCCGACGCCGTAGGTGGTGGTCAGCAGCGGATCGCGGCGCTCGGGCGGCAGCTGATGGAGGCCGCAGGCGCGCGCGCTCTCCACGACCGCGGAGCCGTCAGGCAGCCGCAGCCACTCGGCCATCGTCGCGATGCCGCGCGCATCGGCCACCTCGGCAACGGTGCGCACGGCCCCGGGCACGGCCGCAGCAACGACCTCGAGCAAGCCGTCACCGCCGTCGGACATGGGCACGAGGCGCAGCTCGTCGAACGGGCGCGCGCGGCGCCAACCGATGGCCATCGCCTCGGCTGCCGCAGCTGCGGACAGGGTGCCCGAGAAGCTGTCGGGCGCGATCAGGACTCTCACGGGATCGGCAGTCTAACCGGGCCACTGCTATGCTCTGCGGGACTTAGTGTTGATTCTACACGAAGCCGTTGCCCTGTTCCCGGTGATCCGGAGCCCCCCATGCCCGTCGTGCCCGTCGTCGCACCTCCCACCAGCACCCTGGCCGAGGCCGCGGCCAACACTCCGCTGCTGCTGCTCGGTCGCCAGGCCGACCCGGACAGCGAGCGCGGGACGATCTGCCCCGGCGAGGTGCCCGCCCCCTCCGACCCCCGGCTGGTCGAGCGCGCCCGCGCCGCGCGCGCCGCCCTGGGCGACCGCGTGATGCTGCTGGGCCACCACTATCAGCGCGACGAGGTCATCGCCTTCGCCGACAGCCGCGGCGACAGCTTCAAGCTGGCCCGCGATGCCGAGCACGCGGGTGCGGAGCTGATCGTGTTCTGCGGTGTGCACTTCATGGCTGAGACCGCCGACATCCTCACCGGCCCGGACGTGCCGGTCGTGCTGCCCGATCTCGCGGCCGGCTGCTCGATGGCCGACATGGCAGAGATCTCCCAGGTCGAAGCGGCGTGGGAGGACCTGCGTGAGGCGGGCGCTTCGTCGGTGGTGCCACTCACCTACATGAACTCCACGGCCGCCATCAAGGCCTTCATCGGACGCCACGGCGGGGCGGTGTGCACCTCGTCCAACGCCAAGAGCGCCATGGCGTGGGCCTTCGACCAGGGCGAGAAGGTCCTGTTCCTGCCGGACCAGCACCTGGGGCGCAACACCGCGGTTCTGGGCCTTGGGCTGTCCCTGGACGACTGCGTCGTGTATGACCCCGCCCTCCCCGGTGGCGGGATGCGCCCGGAGCTCTACCGGGACGCGAAGGTCATCCTGTGGAAGGGCCACTGCTCGGTGCATGGCACGTTCGTCCCCGAGCACGTCGACCTGGTCCGGCGGAAGCTGCCGGGCGTCAACGTCCTGGTGCACCCGGAGTGCCGGCACTCGGTGGTGACAAAAGCCGACTACGTCGGGTCGACCGAGTACATCATCCGCACGGTCGCCGAAGCAGCACCCGGTTCGGCGTGGGCGATCGGCACGGAGCTGAACCTGGTCGGCCGGCTCGCGCAGGAGCACCCGGACAAGTCGGTGGTGTTCCTCAACGAGCGGGTGTGCTTCTGCGCCACCATGAACCGGATCGACCTGCCGCACCTGGTGTGGGCGCTCGAGGAGCTGGTCGCGGGCCGTGTGCCCAACCGCATCACCGTCGACGCCGAAACCGCACAATGGGCACGAGTGGCGTTGGAGCGCATGCTGGCGCTGCCGGGCACCTAGACTAGCGCGCAGCGGCGGTGCTCCGGCGGGCCGCTCTGGAACAGCCGCAGTCTGCCCGACAACCGGTGCCGGGGGTACTCCTTGCGACAGGCACGACAGGCACGACAGGCACGACAGGCACGACAGGCACGACAGGCACGACAGGAATGGGCAACGCCCGTGAGCTCCTCGTCATCCGCGCCGTCGGGCAACCGTCGGGTACGGGTCGGCTCCGCGCTGCTCGCACTGCTCACGGCGCTGCTCACCGTGGGTCTCGTGCCGAGCGCCGCGCTGGCCGCCCCGGCGGCTACGCCCACCGCTGTTCCGGCGCCGGCGACCGTCGCCCCATCGGCGACGGCGGAACAGGCGCCGCCCGCCCCGGCTCCTTCTTCCTCGTCGGCACCCTCGTCCCCGCCGGCTCCAGCGCCGTCGGCGACCACGGAGCAGGCACCGTCCGCACCCTCGCCGTCGGCACCCTCTCCTTCCGCGCCCTCCCCTTCGGCTCCCTCACCCGCGGTGCC
>Ga0209587_1000665_pt1 | contig 16829 bp, 21 predicted proteins | sample NGEPerD_2_FD_184512 | JGI IMG/M metagenome (GOLD analysis project Ga0209587, IMG submission 184512) | Arctic peat soil microbial communities from the Barrow Environmental Observatory site, Barrow, Alaska, USA - NGEE PermafrostL1-D... | ecosystem: Environmental > Terrestrial > Soil > Wetlands >... | reverse complement strand
CAGTGAGGGTCGTCCGGAGGACGCCCTCACCAGGATCGAGGCGCTGCTCGAGGGGCCGCGGCTCGACGGCTCGACGGCCGCGGAGGCAGCAGCACTGCGGATCGGGCTGATGCTGCGCGCCGGCGACGTCGACCGCGCAGCGGAGCACGTGCCGGACCTGTTGACCCGGGTGGCGCCGCAGCGCCTGCTGCAGATCCTGAACATCGGGTTCCTGGGCGGAGACGCCTTCGCGCACCTGCTCGCCGCAGAGGCGAGACGGCCCGCCGGGAACCCCTTTGCAGCAGAGGCGCTGGCCGCCCTCGGTGGCTACGTCAAGCACTCGGGGCAGGGTGCGCCCGGTGCCCGCCGGGTGGCGAATGCGCTGAGGTCTCTCGCTGATGCGGAGGCGGGCTCGAGCGACGAGAGGATCGACCTGCTGACCCCCCGCGAGCGGGACGTGCTCGTGGAGCTTTCGCGCGGCGGCTCCTACGGCGACGTCGCTCGGGCACTCTTCGTCAGCGAGAACACCGTCAAGACCCACCTGTCGTCGGTCTATCGCAAGTTGGGGGTCGAGCGTCGGGTCGACGCCCTACGGATTGCTCGGGACCACCGCATCCTCTGACGCGGCCTGCCCCCGCCCCGTTCGAAGCGGTGCTTTCACCCACAACGGGTGAGCGGCAGCCAGCATTCTGACGCGAGGATTTTCAAGTCGCTCAGCCTGGGAGACCGTGTGGACATCGACTCGGTACGGCGCCTTCGTGCCTGGTCGCTGGAGATGTTGGACGTCGTACCCGGCCTCAGGCGTCTCGTCAACGACTTGGTGCGTGTCGAGGTGATCGACCGCGCCATGGTCATCGCGGCTCAGGGGCTGCTGGCCCTGGTGCCGCTGCTGATCGTCCTCGCGGCATTCCTGCCACACGACCTCGGCATCTTCCTCGTCGAGCGGTTCAGCTCGGCCACTGGTGTCGGGCCGAACGAGACGGAATCGGTTCGGGGGACGCTGACCACCGACCAGGTGCGGACGCAGATGGGGGCAGCCGGCCTGGTGCTGACGCTCTTGTCCGCGACGAGCTTCGGACGCTCCATCCAGCGGATGTACGAACGTGTCTGGCAGCGCCGTCACGTGGGGGGAATAGCCGGGGCACGTCGATGCTTGTTCTGGCTCACGGCCTGGCTCGTCCTGATCCAGCTCGTTGGTCTCCTGGGAAAGGTGCTGGGCGACGGGGAGACGGGCTCGGTGATGCGGCTCATCGTGCAGATGGTGTCGGGAACGCTGCTCTGGTGGTGGACCTCCCACGTGCTCCTCGTCGGTCGGGAAACCTGGCGGCGCCTGCTGCCGGGTGCCGTCATCACCGGCATCGTGACCGTTCTCTACTCCAGCGCCTCGAGCCTGGTGATGCCTCGCTATGCCGCCACCAGTGCCAGCCAGTTGGGAAGCCTCGGGCTGGTGCTCGCTGCCACTACCTGGCTGATCGGCTTCGCCTTCATCCTGGTGGTCGCCGCCGTGCTGGGCCGGGTGCTCATCGAGGAGGAGCGCATCCAGGACGCCGTGTCCCTATTCCTCCTGGGCGGCTGGCGACGGCGGTCGGGCGACCAGCTCGATCACCAGCAGGGCGAGAAGGGGACAACCAAAGACGACCAGCGTGAAGCCCCCGGGTGAAGGGCTCGCGCCTGGCTCACCCACGCGAACGGGATCCACCCTGGGAGGGTTCCGGTTCCGGGGTCGACGTCGTTCCTGGGCTGCGGGCTCTGGACGCGTTGCCGGTGCCGACCAACACCTGCACGACCATGAGGAGCACGACCACGAGGACCATGGACCAGAACAACCGGGTCTCCGAGGCCTCGTTGCCCCAGAGCAGGACAACAAGGCCGAGCACCGCGATGACCACCCTCAACCAGCGGGCGTTGGCTGCGACCCATTGACCGGAACCGGCAACTGGACCGTCCGCAAGGGCCGCACCCACCGTCTCCAGGCCCCCACCCAGCGTCCTTCGGATGGCGGTTCCGAAGGCGTTGTGCCCGAGGAACCAGCCAGCGACCACCAGGATCAGGGCGAGCCAGAGCAACACCTGTTGTCCCCGCATGAGGAAGGACAACAGCGTGTCGTAGATGACGGTGCTGGCCGGGTCGAAATCCGTGCCAGAGAGAGCGTCGATGAACAGCTGGCGGCCGACAGAGAGCGTCGCCCCCACCAACAGTGCGTTGACTGCCAGCGCCGCTCCGATGATGACCGTCATTCTGGGCCTGCGGCGAGACAGCACGACAGCGGCGAGGTAGAGCGCCGCGACGATCACGATCAACCACTGAGCCACCGGGTTCAACACCGCATAGGTGGTGCGTGCCTGCCTCAGCTGGGGTGCGTCGAACAGAACGATCTGCCGGTCCACCTCAGGGATGGGGAGGTTCTCGACCATGGTGAGCCCGCGCTCGACGAGGCGTTGCTTGACCTGGTCGATCACCTCAGAGACGTCGAGCACGACCTCGTCGCCCTGCTGCGAGATTGCTCCGGTCTCGTCCCCTTCCAGGACGCGAACAAGGCCCTTCTGCAGTCTGGTGTTCGCCGTGACCCAGAAGTCGGCGAAGGCGTCCGAGGCAAGGAAGTCCCGGACCTGGGTCTCGATCAGCCCGTTGACCGCACCGGCGAGTGGCCCCACCAGGGCCTCGAGGCGTGGCCGATCGGTGATCACACCAGCGAACACCTCGTTCAGGATCCCCTCGACATCGACTTGCTTTTCGAGAGCATCACTCACCTTGGTCGCAACCGCAGCTCGTACCTCCGGGGAGTCCACCATTGGACCCACGGTGTCCACGTAACGCCCGGTGTCATTGATGGTGCGCTGCCCCCAGTACGCCAGGGCCGCTGGCATGGTCAGCAGCGCCGCGAGCACGAGACAGACGGCCGCAGCGATGCTTCTCCCAGCTGGAGCGCGGCGAGCCACGGGCTGCGCGGGCGCGGATGCGTTCTCGTTGGCCATGGTTTGCCGCCTCTCAGCAGGTCAGGTCAGATGCGGGCACGCACCCCGCACTCTTCGGCCCTCCTTGCGCTTCGACCTCGCCCGAGAAGGGTGAGGTGTGCGATCAGTCCCGGGCGAACGCCCCGGCCGCCTCGCGCTCGAGATCGACGTAAGACTCCGCGCTGACGTCGACGTCGACGGCGAGGATCTCCCCACCGGTGAACGGGAACGGGTTGCGGTAGTCCTCGCTCACGGCGTCCGCGCTGTCGAACCCGATGCACAGGCCGTCGCCGCACAGGGTGAACTTGCCGACCTGGGCCTTCATCGGACCCTGGTCCACCGCCGACTCGTCGACGTACAACGTGGTCGTGCCGAGAGACTCGTGATACTTGCCCGCATCCTCGCGCACGAACTCCACGCCGAGAGCGTGCCTGCCGGGTTCGAGCTGTGGCGAGATGAACTTCTGCTCCGGCTTGATGCCCAGGAAGTTGTACACGTAGTGGAGCTTGCGGTCCTTGACGAACAGCGCGTGCCCTCCGAAGCGGGATCCGTGCGCGAAGATCACGCCGGCCGAGTCGGGGGTGAGGTCGACCTCGGCGACGATCTTGTAGGACCGGCCCCTGACGTTGACCGCGACTGACTCAGGGACCGCGGCCGTGCCCGGGTAGTAGGTGTAGCGGCTTCGTGGCGGCTCGGCCTGAGGTCGTTCGATATTGAGCTGCTCCAGCGCGGTGCGGTCGTCGAGTGGGAGCACCTGGTTCTCCTTCGCCTGCTCGAACCACGTGTCGATCAGCTCTTGGAGCTTCTCCGGGTGCTCGGCAGCAAGGTCCTTCGCCTCCGATCTGTCCTCGTCCACGTGGTAGAGCTCCCAGCGGTCGCGGTCGAAGTGACCCATCCCGCTGATCGGGGCGTGCACGGCTGCAGCCTTCCAGCCGTGCTGCCAGATGCCGCGCGTGCCGAGCATCGCGTAGTACTGCCGCTCCTTGGTGGTCGGTACGTCGGGGGCGTCGAAGCTGTAGTTCATCGGTACCCCGTTCAGGGGGTACTGCTCGACGCCGTGGAAGGTCGCTGGCATCTCGAGGCCCACGGCCTCGAGGATGGTCGGGACGATGTCGGTCGCGTGGTGGTACTGGTGCCGGATCTCCCCACCGGCCGCGATGCCCCGAGGCCAGTGGATCACCATCGGGTCACAGGTGCCGCCGGAGTACTGCGAGTAACGCTTGAACATCTGGAACGGGGTGCTGAACGCGACGGCCCACCCGGTGGGGTAGTGGTTGTAGGTGTCCGGTCCGCCGAGCACCTCGAGGTACTTGAGGTTCTCCTCGAGCTCGTCGGGGTAGCCGTTGAAGAAACTTGTTCTCGTTGACCGACCCGTTCGGCGTACCTTCGCCGGACGCTCCGTTGTCGGCGCAGTAGAGCACCCAGGGTGTTGTCGAGCTGTCCGGTCTGCTCGAGGTAGTCGATGACCCGGCCGACCTGGGCGTCGGTGTACTCCGAGAAGCCTGCGAACACCTCGGCCATCCTGGCGAAGAGGCGCTTCTCGTCGTCGTTCAGGGACTCCCACGGGCACACGTTGTCAGCGGGGTTCGCCGCGTCGTCGGGCATCGGGTTGATCGGGTGAGTGCGGTCCCCTCGGGCAGGATGCCCTTCTCGACCATCCGCTCGAGCACCCACTCCCGATAGGCCTCGTAGCCGTCGTCGAATGCGCCCCGGTAGCGCTCGACGTACTCCTTCGGGCTGTGGTGGGGCGCGTGGTTGGCGCCGGGGCACAGCCACATGAACCACGGCTTTGAGGGGTTGGATGCCTGCTGGTCGCGCAGCATCCGCATCGCCTGCTCGGCGAGGTCCTTGGACAGGTGGTAGCCGTCCTCCGGACCGTAGGGCTGTTCGACGTAGTGGTTGTCCTCGACCAGGTCGGGGAACCAGCTGTTGGTCTCGCCACCGATGAACCCGTAGAACCGGTCGAAGCCCTTCTGCAACGGCCACTCGGAGCGGCTCCCGCCCGGTGCCAGGTCCTCCTCCGGCACGTTGTGGTTCTTGCCGAGCCAGAAGGTGCTGAAACCGTTGTCCTGCAAGACCTGTGCGATGGTCGCGCACTCCGCCGGGAGGCGTCCGGCCGCACCGGGGAACCCGTTGGTGCCCTCCATGATTGCCGCGCACCGGTTCACGTGGTGGTTCCGACCGGTGAGGAACATCGACCGCGTGGGCGAGCACAGAGCACTCGTGTGCCACTGGGTGTAGGTCAACCCGTTGTCGGCGAGGCGTTGCATGGTCGGCATGTTGATCCGGCCACCGTACGGCGACCAGGCCGCGAGCCCGGTGTCGTCGTACAGCACGATCAGCACGTTGGGGGCACCCTCGGGGGCCCGACGCAACTCGTATGGCTTCCAGTCCGGGATCGAGTCCCGGACGTCGACCTGGATCACGCCGTCAAACTCCGCAGCCATGTCACGCCCCACTTCCGATAGCTCTTGCCCGACCTGAGTAACAGGCTGCGACCGCTGCGTTCGTGATGCCTCGCCCGAAGGGGGTGAGGTCGAGCACGCCGTCCAGATGAGACCCAGATCATCTGGCCAGCACCGGATTGGCATGGCACACTAAGGCAAGCCTTACCTACTCACACACCCGGAGGCGTCGTGATCTTCTGCCACTGCGCCGTGGTCGGCGACCGGCAGGTCGCCCAGGCCGTCGACGCCGGTGCGCGCACCGTCGCCCAGGTGTGCAAGGCGACGGGTGCGGGGCAGCAGTGCGGTACGTGCATCTTCGCGGTGCGAAAAGTTCTGTGCCAGCATGGCGGTGAATCCCAACCCGCCATGGAGGTCGACGTTGCAGCCAGTTAGCCCGCGAGTCGTAGAACTGCTCAACGACGCGCTCACCTTCGAGCTCACCGTCACCAACACCTACTTCCTGCATGCGCGCATGCTCGACAACTGGGGCTTCGCTCGTCTCGGCAAGGTCTACTACGACATCTCCATCGACGAGATGAAGGATGCCGATGCGATCATCAACCGGATCCTGCTCTTCGACGGCCACCCCAACGTCCAGCGGTTGAACAACATCCAGGTGGGGGAGGACCCCGAGGAGATGCTGCGGCTCGCCGTCGAGAGCGAGCGCCTCGCCGTCGCCCAGTTCAACGCCTCGGCGCAGGAGTGCCATGACCTCGGCGACCACGGGTCGGCGGCCGTCTTCGAGGCGATGGTGCGCGACGAGGAGCGGCACGCCGACTGGTTCGAGAGCCAGGTCGACGCGGTCGAACGCGTCGGTGCACCCCAGTATTTTGCCCAGCAGATCGACGCCGGGACCGGTCCCGGCTGACCGTCTCGCTCCGTAGGGAGCCTCGACGGCCGCTTCGAGGAGGAGCGAGCAACCCCGGACATCGCTGCACCACTGTCGCTGGAACACTGGCGGCATGGAACACAGCGCCAAGCCTGAGGTCATGCTGCCCGGAACCGCTGGAGAGATCGGCGGTCAGTTCGTCGAGTACCTCGGTCTCGAGTTCGTCGAGCTGACCGGTGACAAGGTGGTGGCGACCTGGGCCGCCGGCCCACACCTGCACCAGCCGCACGGCATCGTGCACGGTGGCGCCCACTGCAGCGTGGTCGAGACCCTGGCAAGCATGGGCGCGACGGTGTGGCTCGGTGACAAGGGTCGCGTCGTCGGGGTGAACAACAACACCGATTTCTACCGCGCCATCAGTGAGGGTGGGTTCACCTCGACGGCGACCCCGTTGCACCGTGGCAGGTCGCAGCAGGTGTGGCTGGTGGAGACGGTCATCGATGCCACCGACAAGCTCGCCTCACGAGGCCAGGTCCGACTGCAGAACCTCTACCCGAACGCCTGAGGGGGTCAGCAAGCTTGGGCGTAGGTGCCGAGCGCGGCCTGCGGTGCCTCGATCGACTTCGCGTTCGGACGGTCCAGGGTGTAGTAGCGCACCCAGTCCATCTGCATCCTGCCCTTGTTCATTTTCGTTCCGGAAGAGCCGGCGAGCCGGAAGCGGACGGTGTACTTCGCGCCGGTTCGGGCGCTCGACCGTCGCTCGGTCATGATCACGCGGGTGTCGACGAACCAGGAGATGTGGTCGGGCGTGACCTCGACGGCGTAGGTGTGGAACTCGTTGTCGGTCAGCGCCAGTGCCTTGCTGGTCGTGTAGTTGACGCGCGGCAGGTTGCGCAGGGCCATGGCGGCCTGGTTGGTGCCGAGGGTGTAGTCGCTGAGCACGACGTTGCGGGCGGCGCAGTGGTAGGTGCCGGATGGCACCAGCTCCCACAGGACGCGGTACGCCTGGGCTCCGGAGCCGTACTGTCGAGCGCGTACGCGGGCCTCCCACCGCCCGTATGTGCGCCAATGGCTCCTCAGTGTGTCGCCATCACACTGCCGCTCGTGGCGTCGAGGGTGAGCATGCCGTGCTGGTTTCGCACCGTTCCCGGTCGGTTCACCGACCACATGGACTGCAACGGCGTGACGAACTCGTCACCCCACTGCTTGTTGCCCCACTTGAAGATCTTGCCGGCGTTCGTCGGTGGGGTCGTCGTGGACACTGCCGGGACCTCGGCGGCGCCGGGGGACGCGACTGCATGCGTCGGGATGGTGGCGGCGAGGGCGACGGCCACCAGGGCGGCGGCTGAACGGACTAATCGGACATAAAGCACCTCCCAAAGGTAGCCGGAAGTGACCGAAAAGATGCCTGAAATACCGGATTGTTCAGTCTGCCCCCATCGCATCCGACTTCGCCTATTCTCGAGGTGACGAGCCGCGCGTCGTGGCACTCTCGGAGTGCCTCCGGGGCGTTCCGGACGGCGGTGTCGAAGGAGCGCGGGATGGACCCGAGGAATGGCATGAAGGGACCAGCGGAGAACTACGTCTTCGTGGCGCCCGACGCGGGTCGCCAGTTGATGCGGACGGCCATGGTCGTCTCGTTGGTCGCGTTGTGTGTGGGTGCCACCCTCACGATCACCGAACGCAGCCCCTGGGCGATGGTGGTCACCTGTGTCGCCCTGGTGCTCCTGGTAATCCTGCGGGCCATGATGCAGGCGAAGATCCCGCAGCGCATCACGGTCCGCGGCTCCAACATCGCGATCCGGCGCGACGGCAAGGTCGACCAGTTCGACCTCGAGGACCCCGCCGTCGACATCCGCGTCAGCGACGGCGAGATCGCCTTCGCGCACTACATGGACCGGTGGGTCGTCGTTCGTTCTCGCGACGTCGACTGGAAGGTCTTCACAGACGTGGTGATGCACTACCAGAACAAGGCTGACTTCCACGCCGAGGAGCGGGACAAGCGCTTCAACCGCTGATCGGCTTCCGGGCTCTTGCCGGGCGTTTGCGGGAACGTCGTGTCGCCCAGGACTCAGGCCTTGCAGACGACCTCTCAGCCAGCCCTCGCCACTGGCGTTGGCACTGCTTCGGACTAGTGCGGTACTAGATTCAGTCCTGATGGATCACCGACCCGCCCCGACCCTGACCACCGCCGACGCGGCCTTCGTCACCCCGCGGCTCCTCGTCGGCGGCGATCTCGACTCGCAGAACAGGCGACTGGCGACTCGGCAGCTGGAGGAGCTCGTCAAGGTCGGGGTGACGCACGTGATCGACGCCCGCATCGAGTGGAGTGACGAGGAGTGGGTCGCGGAGCTCGCGCCGAGGATCGCCTACCTCCACCACGGCATGGACGACGCCGGTCAGCGGGTGCCGAGCGCCTGGTTCGAGGTCGCCGTGACGTGGGCTCTCCAGGCCATGGAACATGGCGGCACGGTGCTGACCCACTGTCACATGGGGATCAACCGCGGCCCCTCACTGGGGTTCGCCGTACTGCTCGCGCAGGACTGGGACATGATCGAGGCGCTGGACGCGATCCGGTCCGCCAGGTCGATTGCCTGGGTGGCCTACGCGGAGGATGCGTTGCGCTGGCACCACGAGGTGCGCGACTCAGCGCCCGGAGAGCTCGACCGGGACCTGGGACAACTGGTGCGGTGGCGCGAGGACCACGAGCTCGATCTGCTCGCTGTGCTCCGGCTCAAGCGCAGCCAGGGGTGGTGACCCTGACTTGTTCAGGCATCGATGTGTGCGAGCAGCCAGCTGGGGCTCATCGTGCGGCAGCCGAGTGACTCGACGCGTTGTGCGAGAGCCCTGTCTGCGGTGATCACGACGACGTCGTGGCCCTGTCCCTTGGCGCTGCCGGACTCCTTGACGATGCTCGCGTCGCCGTCCTTGGGGGCGTGGACAGTGCGCAGGTGACCGTCGCGGCCGCGCGGCACGCCGGCCTTCGCCTGGCCCTCGAGCACGAGCACGATCTCGTCGTACGACGTGTCGGCGACCGCCAGCCGCCCGTGCAGCCGTGCCGCTGCGCGGGCGCGGTCACGCCACCACCCGTCTGGGCGCGAGCCGACGACGTTGGCGCCGTCGACGACGAGGACCCTGGACACGCGAGGATCCGCCTCAGCCCAGCAGTTCGAGTCGGTCGAACATCGCCGGCGTGTCCCGCGCCGAGTGGGTGCCGGCGTCCAGGTCGGCCCCGGCTCCGATGAGCAGCCCGACCACTCCGTCCTCACCCTTGAACAAGGCACCACCGGAGAGCTCGACCCCCCGGGCGGTCTCCGCGAGGCTCAGGTGGGTCACGCCGCCTCGACCAACCACAGCTGGTGCTCGCCGGGCAGCCCCTTGAGCTCCACCCTGTCGTCCTCGACGAAGCGGAACTCCGTGGATTCCTCGAGCGCCGCCACGATCTCGTCGGTCACCAGGATCTCGCCGCCGTCCGCCAGCGCCGCCACGCGCGCCGCCATGGCGACGTTGCGGCCGAAGAAGTCCCCTTCGCGCACGATCGCGGTGCCGGTGTGCAGGCCGATTCGCACCCGGATCGGCGTACGACGCAGTCGGCGGCTGCGCTGTCGCTTGGCGCTCAGTGCACGCTGGATTCCCAACGCGGCGCCGAGGGCGAGATCGGGGGTCGGAAACACCACCATGTAGCCGTCGCCCTGGCTCTTCACCACATGGCCGAGGTACTTGTCGACGTAGGTGTGCAGCAACCCGTCGTGGGCGTCTATTAGCTTGACCCACCGCTCGTCGCCGATCTCGCTGTTCACGGCGGTGGAGTTCTCGATGTCGGTGAAGAGGATCGTCACCGTCCCGTCCGACGAGGCGACGGCGACGATCTCCTTGCGGTCCTCGACGGCCCAACCAGCCAGGTCGTCGATCGAGCTGAGCAGCATCCCGCGCACACCCTGTTCGCGCATCCTGTTGGCGGTCTCCACGAACGTCCTCATCGCGAGCCCTGCTGCCTGGGAGGCCTGGGAGGCCTGGGAAGGACGAGGGCCACGGGGCGTGACCTGCTCGGCTTCGAGTGCCTGCCGCAGCTCGACCGCTTCGGCTCGGGCCGAGGACAGCTGCCGGGCGAGGACACCGATCGCTGCGAGCGCGGCGACCAGCAGCAGCCCGAGGGCGGTCGCGATCACAGGGCCGGCGTTCACGGGGCCAGACTGGCACACCCGGTGGGGGCCAGTTAACCGAAGCGACGAGGGGCGAGGCAGCCGCGGCGTCAGCGACGCCGGTCATCAAAGGTTGGTTCACCATCGGACCGAACCCGCCCTGCTTGCTTCGCGGTGTACGACGTGCGGGTCGGACTTCTTCCCACGTACCGAGGGTTTCTGCCGCAACCCTGCGTGCGAGGGCGAGGAGTTCGAGGTCACCGACCTCTCGTGGCGCGGAACAGTGTGGTCCTACACCGACGCGCAGTACCAGCCGCCGCCTCCCTACATTCCCGCTGGACAGCCACCGGCGTCACACTGCCTCGACGTAGAACCAGCGTCCCGCCCGCTGTTCGAAGCGGCTGCGCTCGTGCAGCACTCCGGGACCGGTGGGGGAGTCGTGGTGCGCGCGGAACTCGACGACGTCCTCGACCGCGTCCAGGATCTCCAGTCGGGTCCAGCGGGTGCTCGGGTCCGGTGTCACCTGGTCGGGTCGGGTGCGCGGGTGCCATGTGCGCCAGACGTAGTTCGAGTCACCGACGGCGTAGGCGGAGAAGCGCGAGCGCATCAGCTCCTCGGCGGAACCGGCCTGCACCTCGCCTCGGTGGAGGCGACCGCAGCACTCGTCGTACGACGAGGATCCGCAGGGGCAGGCAGGCGGCTTCGTCCCGAGGCTCATCCGCCGAGTGTCTCGTACGGCGGACGCCGTGACGCTTTCCCGAGCAATTGTCTATTGTGTCGGGTTAGTTAGTAGTCAATTCGGAAGCGGGTCTCCATGTCCACGGCTCAGAGAACTGATCGTCCGTCAGGTTCATCGACGGAGCGGCCGGCTGGGCCCTCCCCACGCCGGGTGGCAGTCGCCTCCGCCGTCGGCGCCACCATCGAGTGGTACGACTTCTTCCTCTACGGAACCGCCGCCGGCCTGGTCTTCGACAAGCTCTTCTTCAACGGGCTCGACGGACCGGCCGCCCAGTTCGCGGCCTTCGGCACCTTCGCCGTGGCTTCCTGGCCCGGCCCGTCGGCGGGTTGATCTTCGGCCACTTCGGTGACCGGATCGGCCGCAAGCGGATGCTGATCCTGACGCTGGTGATCATGGGAGTCGGTACGGCGTTGATCGGCCTGCTCCCGTCCTACGACTCCATCGGGGTGTGGGCTCCCATCCTCCTGGTCGCGCTGCGCATCCTGCAGGGCATCGGTGTGGGTGGTGAGTACGGCGGTGCCGTGCTGCTGGCCGTGGAGTATGCGCCGGCGCAGCGTCGCGGGTTCTATGGATCGGCCGCGCACATCGGGGTGCCCGGCGGTCTGTTGCTCGCCGCCGGTGCGTTCTCCGTCGCCGGCTTGCTTCCTGACGAGGCGTTCCTGGCTTGGGGTGGCGCGCCTGTTTCCTGGTCAGCATCCTGCTGCTCGGCATCGGCGCCTACATCCGGCTCCAGGTGATGGAGACCCCGGCGTTCGCGCGGGTGCAGGAGCGTAAGGAGGTCGCGCGAGTCCCGCTCCGGGACCTGCTGGCCGCCCAGCCCAAGCGCCTGCTGCTCGGCATGGGCACGCGGTTCGTGGAGGGGTTCACCTTCAACCTGTACTCCGTCTACCTGCTCGCCTACGTCGTCACGAACCTCGAGCTGCCCAAGTCATGGGCGCTCCAGGGGATCATGGCCGGCGCGTTCCTCGGCGTGCTCCTGGTCCCGCTGAGCGGTGCACTCTCCGACCGCTTCGGGCGCAAGCTGGTCTACCGCGCCGGCGCGTGGGCTGCGCTGCTGTTCGCGTTCCCGGCGGCAATCCTGGTCCAGAGTGAGAACCGGACTGCGATCTTCTTCGCCTTCGTCGGCGGGCTCGGCGTGCTGTACGGCGTCATCTACGGACCGCTCGCGGCCTTCTGGTCCGAGCTGTTCGACACCAGGTACCGCTACACGGCGCTCAGCTCGCTCTACCAGATCTCGGGCATCGTGGCCTCGGGCTTCACGCCGCTCATCGCGGCCTGGCTGGTCACGCGGGGCGACGGTTCGCTCTGGCTGGTCTCGGCGTACGGCGTGCTCGTCGCCGCCATCAGCCTGATCTCCGCCCGGCTCCTCCCCGAGACCGCCGGGCGCGACCTCGACCAGGCCTGGAAACAGCAGCCCGAACCGTCCCAACTCGCCGAGGCGAGAATTTGGGGGGCTCGACGAAACATCCCCGTTGCGCGGGATGGGTAGCGTGGAACGGGTGACGACGACTCCACCTGCCATCAACACGCTGGGTCAGCTCCGCGAGAGTGGCCACGAGCAGAAGTCGCTGCGCGAGGAGCTGCGCACCAACCTCCTCGACGCACTGCGCGAGGGTCGCGACCCGTGGCCCGGCCTGCACGGCTTCGACAGCACGGTCATCCCGCAGCTCGAGCGGGCCCTGCTCGCCGGTCACGACGTCGTCCTGCTGGGGGAGCGGGGCCAGGGCAAGACCAGACTGCTGCGCACGCTGGTCGGGCTGCTCGACGAGTGGACGCCGGTCATCGCCGGCTCCGAGCTGGGCGAGCACCCCTACGAGCCGATCATCCACGCGTCCCGGCGCCGCGCCCTCGAGAAGGGCGAGGCGCTGGAGATCTCGTGGCGGCACCGCGACGAGAGGTACGCCGAGAAGCTCGCCACCCCCGACACCAGCGTCGCCGATCTCATCGGTGACGTGGACCCGATGAAGGTCGCCGAGGGCCGCAGCCTCGGTGACCCGGAAACCATTCACTTCGGCCTGATCCCGCGCTCCCACCGCGGGATCGTCGCGATCAACGAGCTGCCCGACCTCGCCGAGCGAATCCAGGTCGCGATGCTCAACGTGATGGAGGAGCGCGACATCCAGATCCGCGGCTACGTGCTGAGACTGCCGCTCGACACCCTCGTGGTGGCGAGCGCCAACCCTGAGGACTACACCAACCGCGGCCGGATCATCACCCCGCTCAAGGACCGCTTCGGGGCCGAGATCCGCACGCACTACCCGATCGCGCTCGAGGACGAGATCGCGGTGATCCTGCAGGAGGCCCACCTGGTGGCCGGCGTACCCGCGCACCTGGTCGAGATCGTGGCGCGCTTCACCCGCGCGCTGCGCGAGTCCAGCTCGGTCGACCAGCGGTCCGGCGTCTCGGTGCGCGTCTCGATCACCGGCGCCGAAACCATTGCGGCTGCAGCGCTGCACCGTGCCACCGGCCAGGGCGAGGACCACGCGGTCGCCCGGGTGGTCGACCTCGAGACGGCCGTCGACGTCCTCGGCGGCAAGGTGGAGTTCGAGACCGGGGAAGAAGGGCGCGAGTCCCAGATCCTGGAACACCTGCTGCGCAAGGCCACCGCCGAGACCGTCCGGTCGCGACTGGCCGGGCTCGACCTCGGCCTGCTCGTCCAGGCGATGGAGCGGGGCGCCAGCGTCACCACCGGTGAGCAGATCGCCGCGATCGACTTCCTCAGCGGCCTGCCCGTGCTGGGCGAGTCCGAGCTGTACGACGAGGTCTGTGACCGGCTGGAGGCCACCAATGACGGCGAGCGGGCCAGTGCCATCGAGCTCGCCCTCGAGGGCCTCTTCCTCGCCCAGAAGGTGAGCAAGGAGTCCGGCGACGGAGAGACAATCTATGGCTGATCGACGGCGTTCTCGATACGGCCGCTACGTCGGCGGCCCGGACCCGCTCGCGGCCCCGGTTGACCTGGCAGAGGCCCTCGACGCGATCGGCGAAGACGTGATGGCGGGGTACTCGTCGGAGCGAGCGATGCGCGAGTTCCTCCGCCGCGGCGGGCGGGACCAGCGTGGGCTGGACGAGCTGGCACGTCGGGTGGCCGCCAGGCGTCGCGAGCTGCTGAGCAAGCACAGCCTCGACGGCACCATGGAGGAGATCCGCGAGCTGCTGGACAGGGCCGTCCTCGAGGAGCGCAAGCAGCTCGCTCGTGACGTCGACCTGAACGACGCCGACCGGGACTTCCGGGAGATGCAGCTCGGCAACCTGCCTCCAAGCACGGCCGCCGCGGTGAGCGAGCTGGCGTCGTATGACTGGCAGAGCCAGCAGGCCCGAGAGGACTACGAGAAGATCAAGGACCTCCTGGGCCGGGAGTTGCTGGACCAGCGCTTCAAGGGCATGAAGCAGGCCCTCGAGAGCGCCACAGACGAGGATCGCGCTGCGGTCAACGAGATGTTGAGCGACCTCAACGAGCTGCTGGACAAGCACCGTCGCGGGGAAGACACCGAGCAGGCCTTCGCCGACTTCATGGACAAGCACGGCGACTTCTTCCCGGAGAACCCGCGGAACATCGACGAGCTGATGGACGTACTGGCTCGACGCGCCGCCGCGGCCCAGCGGATGCGCAACTCGATGACCCAGGAGCAACGCGACGAGCTCGATGCCCTGGCTGCACAGGCGTTCGGCAGCCCCGAGCTGATGCGGTCCCTGTCCCAGCTCGACGACAACCTCCGCGCGCTGCGACCCGGCGAGGACTGGGGTGGCTCGGCGGAGTTCGGCGGCGAGCAGGGTCTCGGACTCGGCGACGGGACCGGCGTACTCCAGGACCTGGCCGACCTCGACGACCTCGCCGAGCAGCTGTCGCAGTCCTATGGCGGCGCGCGAATGGATGACGTCGACCTCGACAAGCTGGCCCGCCAGCTCGGCGACCAGGCTGCTGTGGACGCCAAGACGCTGGCCGAGCTCGAACGGGCGCTCAACGAGACCGGATACCTCAAGCGCGGCTCGGACGGCCAGCTGAAGCTCTCACCCAAGGCGATGCGACAGCTCGGCAAGGCGCTGCTCAAGGATGTCGCCAACCGGATGTCCGGCCGCCAGGGCCAGCGGGACATGAGTCACGCCGGCGCCGCAGGGGAGATGAGCGGTGCCAGCCGGGAGTGGACGTTCGGCGACACCGAGCCGTGGAACGTCACCCGGACGATCACCAACGCGGTGGTCAGGGCAGCCGGAGCCCGTACGCCGCTGGTTGAGGAGCCAGCGTCAGCGAGTGTCTCGAAACCAAAGGTCCGAATCGAGGTCAGCGACATCGAGGTCAACGAGACCGAGGCACGCACGCAGGCTGCGGTCGCCCTGCTCGTCGACACGTCGTTCTCGATGGCGATGGCCAACCGGTGGGTGCCGATGAAGCGCACCGCTCTCGCACTCCATCAGCTGATCACCAGCCGGTTCCGTGGTGACCACCTGCAGCTGATCGGCTTCGGCCGCTCCGCCCGGGTGATGGACATCGACGAGCTCACCGGGCTCGACGCCATGTGGGACAAGGGCACCAACCTGCACCACGCACTGCTGCTCGCCAACCGGCACTTCCGCAAGCACCCCAGCGCTCAGCCGGTGCTGCTGATCGTCACCGACGGGGAGCCGACCAGCCACCTCGAGCCTGACGGTGAGGTGTGGTTCTCCTACCCTCCGCACCAGCTGACCGTGGCCTGGTCGGTGCGCGAGCTCGACAACGCAGCCCGGCTCGGCGCCCAGACCACGTTCTTCCGGCTCGGCGAGGACGCGGGTCTGGCCCGATTCGTCGAGCAGCTCGCCGCCCGGGTCGATGGACGGGTGGTCGCACCGGAGCTCGACGACCTGGGGGCGGCCGTGGTGGGCAGCTACCTGGGCGGACGGGGCGGCTCCGGTGCAAGCCACATCAGTGACTGGTACGGCGGACGCGGGTCCTGGTTCGGAGGCTGACCCGCCCAGGGTCACGGCAGCGGCTCGATCACGCCGTACGAGGTCAGGCGACGCGAGAGGTTGCGTACCTGCTGGCGTCCGTCACCGAGCAGGTGGTCGATGGCGGTCAGTCGCGCGGTCAGGTGGCCGACGGAGTACTCCGCGGTCATCCCGATGCCACCGTGGAGCTGGATCGCCTCCTGGCCGATGTGCCGTCCGGCCCGGCTGACCTGAAGCTTGGCCCGCGAGGCGGCCTCACGCTTCTTCTGCGCCGAGGACGACTCGTCGGCGAGCACCATCGTGGCCCAGATGACGATGCTTCGGGTCAGCTCCAGCGAGGTGTACATGTCTGCCGCGCGGAAGCTCAGCGACTGGAACCGGTTGAGCGTGACGTCGAACTGCTCGCGGGTGGTGAGGTAGTCGATGGTCAGCTTCAGCGCCGAATCCATCGCCCCGAGTGCCTCGTGGCAGTAGGCGACGGTCGCCGCTGCGATCACATCCTTCGTCGACTCGGTCGCGTCACCGCCCTCGCCCAGCGTTGTGGCCGGGGTCTTGTCGAAGGCGATCCGGGCCGCCCGGCCACCGTCGAAGGTCTGGTACGACGTCCGCGACCCCCGACCGTCCGAGAGATCCTTGGCGTCCACCAGGAACAGCCGCCCCTCGGCGAAGACCACCAGCAGGTCGGCGCGGCCGCCGTTGAAGACGGGCTCCTTGACGCCGGTGAGGGTGTTGCCGTCGACGGTGACGCCTCCTTCGCCGCCGGCCGGGTCCGACCAGGCGAAGGCGGGGATCAGCTCGCCGGACGAGATGGCGCCGAGG
>Ga0209587_1000664_pt1 | contig 16836 bp, 19 predicted proteins | sample NGEPerD_2_FD_184512 | JGI IMG/M metagenome (GOLD analysis project Ga0209587, IMG submission 184512) | Arctic peat soil microbial communities from the Barrow Environmental Observatory site, Barrow, Alaska, USA - NGEE PermafrostL1-D... | ecosystem: Environmental > Terrestrial > Soil > Wetlands >... | reverse complement strand
AGATATATCTTGACCCCGGCCCTGAGCAAGGGTTCAAAATAGGAACGTACGCTCCAATTGACCAACCGGCTATCGTTCTTTTCAGAGATCAACAGACGAACATCGACCCCGTCCACCAGCATTTCAATGATAAAAACGGATGCACTGCCCACAGATGCCAAGGATTCCATGGTGGTAACGATTTCCCCGGGTTCCTTAAAAAGGGCATAAACCTTTCCATTGATTTTGCTGGTTACGGTAAAATCTTCCGTTGCGATTTGGGAGGTCTTTACATTGTTGGAGGCCTGTTGCACCTGTGTACGCAATTCGTTCTGGGTTCGGTCATATCGGCTTTTCAGCAAGTTCAGATTATTACGGGAAAGTTCGTAGGCCAGTTTACGGTTGTCGAATTCCACTTTTGAGCCGATCTTTTGTTCCCATAATCTTTTTTGTCGAAAATAATTGACGGAATCGTTCTGAAATGTCAAGTTCGCTGCCTGTATCTCATCTTCCAATACCTTTAAAACTGCCGAGCTACCGCTATAATTTTCTCGTGCCAATTGAAAGGCCAGCTTTGCATTTTCGGTGTTAAGCCTTGGAGTGCTATTAATGATCTGCAGAAGGGGAGTGCCCTTTTGAACCGTGTCGCCTTCCTCTACGAAATTATTGTCCAAAATTCCCGCAACGGCGGCATAGACTTGGTACAGACTATCAGGTTGAACGGTTAACGAAGAATAGACCGATTCGGTCAAGGCGGTTTTCCGGGGAAGGATCTTTTCCTGTTTACTCCCGCAGGAAAGCAATAAGGGACAGGTAGGTGTTAGTATAATTTTTTTCAATGGACTTTATCTTAATTGGGAAACACTATTTAAAACCACGTAGCGTTTTCGAATGCTATCCTTAAAAATTCTTGATTATATGTTCGGGCGACAATGACATTTATCATATGAATTCTTGTAGTCCGATCTTACCTTTATTTTTCATAAAACCAAAACCTGATGTTATGACCACTGAAATTCAATACGTACAGATACCCAGAAGCGAAAGCATAGATGCTATAGTGAACGAAAAATTGGACAAACTCGCGCGAAAATACGATTGGCTGATTCGGGCACAGGTACATTTTAAGCTGGAGAACGACCCAGCCGGAAATGGTAAGATCTGTGAGATCGAACTCAGTGCGCCGGGGCCTCGGTTGTTTGCCAAGTCCAGTTCAGATGATTTTGAGAAATCGTTGGCCGAAACGGTAAAAGAATTGGAAAGGCAGTTGCGTAAAAAGAAAACGATTATGTTGAAACGTTGAAAGAAGTGGGCAGTTGCAGTTGGCAGTAAAAAGTTCGGAAATATGAATTCGCGAGCATTCGTGCAATCTGTCCCTCCGCCAGACGGCTTCGTGTTTGACTCCTTTGCAAAACTTTTCAGGATAGTCCGAATGAGTTGTTGCACAAAGCTAACCGACAGGTATTCGCCTAAGCTGATCATAATCATTTCCGGTGGTGCCAAACTGTTTTACTTTTGATAAAGACTAAAAATGAAAACCCTGTTCATTGTTTTGTTCGTTACGATTTTATCGTTTCCCTTCCCAAGGGTACAAGATCTATATTCCTTGGAGGCATGCTTTGATTCGTACGCCCAAGGCACTTACTGTTTTGTAGATATGGAGGGTACGACCTACCAGTTTCAGGATATGGATCCAATTGCCATGGAAAAATACGACTTGACCGATGGCAACTATCAAGGCAGAATGTTTACTGTGGTATATCGGGTCGAAATCTCCGTCAATGAAGATGGAGAAGAGGAAGAGGAACAAGAAGGCCAAGAGGAAGAGGTACAGGATGAAGAAGAACAAGAGGAAGAGGATGACGGGGAACAGGACGGGTATCGCGAAAATATAATCGTTGATCTTGAAATCGTCGGATAACCCATATGTAAATCGGTGTACCGAACACTCACAAGCATAAAAGCTAAGTCGGATAAAAAATCTTAAATGTATCATGAATAAAATACTGGTCCCCGTAGATTTTTCGGAACACTCCGAATACGCTCTTGAAGTAGCCGCTACCCTGGCGAGAAAACAGAAAGCTGAAATTGTAGTCCTCCATATGATGGGCCTATCAGAAGCAGTATTGACCAAAGACGACTCCCAAGAATTTATGGAGTTGCAATATTACATGAAAATGGCCAAAAAACGCTTTGATATGTTCTTCAACAGGCCTTGGCTCAAAGACATCAAGCTGACCCAAATGGTACTGAACTATAAGGTTTTCAGTGAAATCAACAATGTCGCCAAGGAACAGGATATCGATTTGATCGTCATGGGATCCCACGGTACGGGCGGGCTGAGCGAAATCTTCGTGGGCTCGAATACCGAGAAAGTAGTACGTACGTCGGAAGTACCCGTTCTGGTCATCAAAAAACGGATCCCGGGTTTTAAAATTCAAAAAGTAGTCTTCGGATTTGATTTTCAGATAGAAAACGTACCGGCCTACCTTAAAGCGTTACAATTATTTCGAAGCCTAAAGGCCGATGTCCATTTGGTGCACGTAAACCTACCTGGCATCAACTTTATGAGCACCACCGAAATTCAAGCAGAAATCAACAAGTTTCTCAGGGTCGCCCATCATGGCGACTTGCCCAATACCGTTCAGGTAAAGCAAATATCCGATTATTTGGTGGAAAGGGGAATGTACGGTTACGCCAAGGAAATCGATGCCGACCTTATCGCCATACCCACCCATGGCCGAAGTGGACTGGCCCATTTCTTTTTAGGGAGCATTGGTGAGGACTTGGTCAATCATGCCAATCTGCCCGTCATGACCTTTAGAATTTAACTTGAAATTGCAAAGGAAGATGCTTTAAATTAAATAGAATTTATTTAACGATTGTTGTCCAAAAAAAACTTTGTTTTACCGGACTTTTCAAGATATAAGTATTTATGTGTTTTTATAAACCCCTAACTCCTATCTATTTACTGATGACAGAACGCTATTTTAAAATACTTTTTGCATTATTATTAGTCAGTTCATTTGTAACCGCACAAGTAATAGTCGATGCCGAACTACGGCCTAGATTTGAATACCGACATGGGTTTCAGAACCTCTTACCCGACAATGTGGACGCCGCCGCTTTCATATCCCAACGGACGCGCCTGAACGCTGGGTATGCTGACGAAAAATTGGATTTTTACCTAAGCCTCCAAGATATCAGGGTTTGGGGCGATGTGCCACAGTTAAACGTTGCGGACCGAAACGGACTTGGCATCCATCAAGTCTGGGGCGAGTTGCGGTTTACCCCAAAAATAGCTTTAAAACTCGGCCGACAGGTACTCGATTACGACGACCAGCGGATTTTAGGGGGAGTGGACTGGGCCCAGCAGGCCCGCAGTCACGATGTGGCCCTGTTAAAGTTTGAAACGGATAGATCGGCCATCCATTTCGGTGCCGGTTTCAATCAGGATGGGGAGTCGCTAACGGAAACGACCCTGACGACCACCACCTACAAAGCGCTGCAATATATTTGGCTTCATCGCGATTGGGAAAGTTTGGGCGCCAGTTTACTGTTTTTGAACAACGGGCTGCAGTATATCGACGAAGCAAATGAAGCCAACAACGGGACCCGGTACAGCCAAACCCTGGGAACCCATTTAAAATATTGCAAGGGAAACTTTGGCGTGACAAGTAATATTTACTATCAATTTGGAAAGGATGTCAACGACAACACCCTTAGAGCCTACCTCTTGGGCCTCGAGGCTAGCTATGGCCTACGGCCGAATTGGGCGTTGCAGGTCGGCGGCGAACTACAGAGCGGGAACGACAACGGGGCACCGGCCAATGGTGACAACAAGGCTTTTGGCCCGTTATACGGCACCAACCACAAATTCAACGGGCTGATGGATTATTTTTATGTCGGCAATCACGCGAACAATGTGGGTTTGTTAGACCTATATATGGGAACAACCATTAAAACAGGAAAGAAGACGGGACTGAATATCCGCTTGCATCATTTGAACGCCGCGGCGGACCTGATTGGCACATCCTCTAAAAATTTAGGGACCGAAGCGGACCTGGTCTTTAATTATAATTTTACCCAGACCATTACTATCAAGGCCGGATACTCCCAATTGTTCGCCTCCGAGGGAATGGAAATACTAAAAAACAACTTTGACGATAATCAAAATTGTTGGGGCTGGGCCATGGTGACGATCAAGCCTACCTTATTTAAGAATCAATTTAAATAAAACAGATATGCCCATAAAAAGTTATTTGGCCTATCCGCATAAGGGAAAAAAAAAGTATCTTCAACAAGCTTTTTTAGGCTTGGAAGGATGTGAGGTCTTGCCCGCCGATAATGAAGATCTGCTCATTCTGGTTACCGAGACCGATTCCCGCGAAGCGGAGGATTGTTTAAAGAAAAAGTTGGAAGCCATACCCAGTCTGAAACTATTGGCCATGGTTTCGGGCTTCGACACGCCTAAACCTTAAAACGCTATGTACCGATCGCTGCACACCGATAGAAGAAGTTTTCTCAAAAAAATGGCCATGCTGTCCGCTATGACGGCAGCGGCAGGTATGTTTCCCGGTATTTTGTTCGCCGAGGAGCAGGAAAGGGGAATACCCGCCGATACCGATCTGGACTGGAAAAAAGCGCCCTGTCGGTTTTGCGGGGTCGGCTGCGGCGTACTGATCGGCACGGAGAACGGAAAAGCCATTGCGGTCAAGGGGAGACCCCAAATCTACCGTAAACAAGGGATTGTGCTGTGTAAAGGGCTACCATTCCATCATGGCCCTGTACGGTAAGGATAGGTTGACAAAACCTTTGGTCAAAAAGAACGGAAGCTATGTCGAAACATCGATGAAGGAGGCTTTGGACCTGGTCGCTTCCAAAATGCAGGAAACTATCAAGGAGCATGGCAAGGATGCCGTCTCCATTTACGGTTCCGGGCAATGGACCATTCCCGATGGCTACGTGGCCTCCAAACTGTTCAAGGGCTGTATCGGCACCAATAATGTCGAGGCCAACGCCCGCCTATGCATGTCAACGGCAGTTACGGGATTCATGACCTCGTTCGGAATCGACGAGCCCATGGGCTGCTATGAAGATATCGACCATGCGGACACCTTTGTGCTGTGGGGCAACAATATGGCCGAAATGCATCCGGTACTGTTCTCGCGGTTGTTGGACCAGCGTTTAAGGCGTGGCGTCAAGATCTTAGACTTTGCTACCCGCACCACTAGAACAAGTATGGCCGCGGATAAGTCCATCCTATTTATTCCACAGACCGATCTGGCCGTCGCCAATGCCATTTGTTATGAAATCATCAACAATGGCTGGGTGAACACGGAATTCGTTCAAGAACATTGCAATTTCAACAAGGGACTTACCGAAATGGGCTATGGCCTGGAGGACAATTACCAGTTCACCGATAAACCGGAAGCGATATCCTTTGAGGACTACAAAACCTTCCTAGAAGATTATGCGCCGGAAAAAGTGGCCCGACTATCGGGGGTGTCCGTAAAGGATATCAAATACCTGGCCGCACATTTTGGCGATCCGAACAAAAAAGTGATGTCGCTTTGGTGCATGGGTCCCAACCAGCATTCAAGGGGCACGTGGATGAACAACCTCATTTATAATATCCATCTATTGACCGGCAAAATTTCCAATCCGGGCAACAGTCCCTTTTCGTTGACCGGCCAACCCAGCGCCTGTGGTACGGTACGGGAAGTGGGTACGCTTACCCATAAACTGCCGCATGGGGTGGTAACGAACAAAAAGGACCGGGAATTTGCGGCGAAAATCTGGAACGTTCCCGTAGAAAATATTGATCCGAAACCTACCTACCATACCGTAGAGATGTTCCGGGCATTGGATCGGGGCGATATCCGTTTTATGTGGATACAGGTGACCAACCCCATGGTCACCATGCCCAAGTTGAAGCGGTATCGGGACGGCGCAAACAAGGAAGGCCGTTTTATCGTGGTGTCCGATATCTATCCGACCCCCACCACCGACGTTGCCCACGTGATCTTGCCATCGGCCATGTGGATCGAACGTGAAGGCATGTACGGCAACTCCGAACGGCGTACGCAATATTTTGAACAGATGGTGCAACCGCCCGGGGAGGCCATGAGCGATACGGTGCAGTTGCTGGAGGTAGCCAAGCGTATGGGTTTTGAAAAGCAGTTCTATTATAAGGACGAGACCCATATCGAGGAAATCTATAACGAATACAGAAAGCATCACGAAGGCAAAAAACACAATATGGCACCTTTGGAGGTCTTAAAATCACAACCGGGCGCGATGTGGCCCTATGTGGACGGCAAATCGACCCAATGGCGGTTCAACGCCAAATACGATCCGGCCTGTTCTAATGGCAAGGACTTCCATTTTTATGGTAAAGAGGATGGAAGGGCCGTCATTTGGCAACGACCTTACGAACCGGCGGCGGAAGAGCCTGACGCGGAATATCCGTATTGGTTATGTACGGGCCGAGTCGTCGAGCATTGGCATACCGGATCGATGACGCGCCGAATTCCCGTATTGCACCAAGCCATGCCACATTCGTACGTGGAGCTGAACCCCGGTGATGCCAAACGCCTGCAGATACTAACGGGTGACAAGGTAAAACTGACGACGCGGCGGGGTGAGATAACCCTCCCAGCTTCCATCAACGAACGCGGCGTTCCAGCGCCCATGCAGGTGTTCGTTCCCTTTTTCGACGAGAACATGTTGATTAACGAAATTACGTTGGATTCTTTCTGTCCGATATCCAAGGAACCCGACTATAAAAAATGTGCGGTTAATGTAGTAAAGGCCTAGTTCCATGAAAAGAGCAGTGATTTTATCCTTATTGGCCCTGCTGTTCATCGGCTTTCTGATCAACTGGATCTTCAGTTGGGAAGAGGGTATGGAGGAAGCGTACATCCCCATAACGGAAGAAAGGGAACCGCCCATAATCCCCTCTGAAAAAGCGGTCTTCGAACGGTCGGAACTGGCCTTGGAATATCAGAACATGCCCGTGGACGAAAATCACCAAAGGACTTTGGACACCTATTATAACAATCGGGCGTATCCGGGAGCACCGCCCAGTATTCCGCATCCCGTTAAATATAAACGTACCATGGGTGGCAATGTTTGCCTGCAATGCCATCAAAACGGCGGCTTCGTCGAAAAGTTCAATGCCTATGCCCCCGTAACCCCGCATCCCGATATGGTGAACTGTAAGCAATGCCATGTCGAGCAGCAGACCCAGACCCAATTCGTGGAAACCGATTTTTATAAAAAGTCCGCACCGGCAGTCGGGGTAAACAATGCGTTGCCGGGTAGCCCGCCCGTCATTCCGCACCAACTTCAGATGCGCGAAAACTGTCTTTCATGCCATGCGGGGCCAAGTGCGGTAAAGGAGCTACGTACCGATCATCCCCAGCGGATAAACTGTAGACAATGCCATGTGCCCCAAAAGCGCCAATATGAAAATGTAGAACGCTTTGTACGCGCAAATACGATACTCGATGACTGAACTAAGAATACTATTGGGTTTTGCCATCTTTCTTTGCCTGTGCTCTTGCAAGCATACGGAAGGTGAATACCATAGTCTGAACGACAAAATAGAGGAAGAAGGAAAAAAATATCACGGTACCAATATTTCTTCCGAGACCTATATCGGGGATATCGAGACCTTAGAAATTACCGAGGGAGGCCATACCTTTTTGATCCCGGAGCGCAAAGGCCAGCTAAAATCGTACGCCTGTACCGAATGCCACTCCAAACCTCTGTCCGAGATGCAGAACAATGCGAACGCACAGCGGGCCCATTGGGACATCAAGGTGGTACACGCCGACGAAAATGCGATGAACTGTGCCACCTGTCATAACGGGAACGCTATGGACCATCTCAAAAGTTTGACCGGAAATGCCGTAGACTTTAACCGGAGCTATAAACTGTGCAGTCAATGCCATACCACGCAATTCGAGGACTGGAAAGGCGGTGCCCACGGAAAGAATATCGGCGGCTGGTCCGAACCTCGGGCGGCCATGACCTGTGTAAACTGTCATAATCCACACCAACCGCAGATCGAATCGAAATGGCCGGTACAGTTCAATACCCAAAAAGTGAAGGAAAGGGAATAGACGATATTTCCGTAAACCTATAGATACGAAACGAATTATGAGCGAAAAAAAGAAATGGTTCACCCTAGATCTGGGCTTTAACAAAAAAGTACCGACCGCCAGTAGTTGTGGCTGTGGAAAAACCTCGGGGGGCTGCGGGTCCCATGAGGCCCCCTCGCCCTCAAAAAATGAACATGCTATGACCGCCGAAGAATTCGACAAGGCCGTTGAAGGCACAATGGTCGACGAAACCCGAAAAGACGGCTTTCAACAGGTATTCGATGTAAAGATGGATCGCCGGACGGCGTTCCGGAAGCTTACCGCCAGTTTGTTGGTCGGTGCCGGTGCCGTACAGACATCGTGCAGTGTCATCGCCGGGGAGGAATCCAAGGAAAAGGCGCAGATCGATTGGGAGGAACAGTTCAAGGGAAACTACAAATTGATGACACAGGAGGAACGCGATGCCACCGTAGACCGTTTGGTGCGTTCCTATCAACTGCGAAAAAAGGAAAATATTAAAATGTCGGCCACCGATGCCTCGAAAAACGTGCTTTTTGGATACGCCTTTAATATCTCCAAATGTCAGGGCTATATGGATTGCGTGAGCGCCTGTGTCGAGGAAAACAACCAGGACCGGAATTCACAGATGCAGTACATCCGCATTCACGAAATGAAGGACGGGGAAGGTTTCAAGTTCAATGAGGCCGATGACAACTACTATCATGAGGTACCCGCGGAGGGGCATTTTTATATGGGCACCCAATGTTTTCATTGTGACGATCCGCCCTGTGTAGATGTCTGCCCCGTACAGGCCACTTGGCGCGAAGAAGACGGACTGGTGGTCATCGATTATGACTGGTGTATCGGTTGTCGCTATTGCATGGCGGCCTGCCCCTACGACGGTAGACGTTTCAACTGGAGCAAACCGGAAGTACCGGAAGAGGAGGTCAATAAAAATCAGCACTATCTTGGCAACCGCATGCGGAAGAAAGGAGTGATGGAAAAATGTACGTTTTGCATACAGCGTTCCAGGGCCGGCAAGGATCCGGCATGCGTCGAGGCCTGTCCTACAGGTGCCCGTATTTTCGGTAATCTATTGGATCCCGATAGTACTATCCGATGGGTACTTGCGAACAAAAAGGTATTCCGTTTAAAGGAAGATCTCGGTACCGAACCGAAGTTTTGGTATTTTATGGATTGATACGGAGTACGTTTCCTGAAAAATCAATAGGAATGAATACATTAAAAGCATTTGGAAGCATGGTCAAGGATAGCCTCGGGTACATCACCCATGGCTCGAAAACCTATCATATCTGGATGATTTTCCTGACCGCGATCATGCTCATCGGCATGTATTGCTATTCCATTCAACTCGAGGAAGGCCTAAGTGCCACGGGAATGACCGATAGGGTAAGTTGGGGACTTTACATTTCCAACTTCACTTTTTTGGTCGGTGTCGCCGCAGCGGCCGTAATGCTGGTCATGCCTACCTACGTGCTGAACGATATCGATTTTAAACATGCCGTGCTGATAGGAGAGGGACTTGCCGTAGCCGCATTGCTAATGTGCCTTGCCTTTGTGGTCGCCGATATGGGCGGGCCATCGGTATTATGGCATATGATACCGGGAATCGGCGTGTTCAATTTTCCCAATTCCATGCTGGCTTGGGACGTCATCGTTCTCAATGGCTACCTTTTTATCAATATCACTATTCCCCTATATATTCTTTTTCGCCATTACCAGGGCAAGGAAGCCAAACGGAGCGTATATATACCCGGTTCGATCTTATCGGTACTTTGGGCCGTGGGCATCCATTTGGTGACCGCCTTTTTATATGAGGGATTACAGGCCCGTCCGTTTTGGAACAACGCCCTGTTGGGCCCCCGGTTTTTGGCATCCGCCTTTGCGGCCGGCCCCGCGCTGATCATATTGGTATTGGCCGTAATCCGTAAGTTTACCGAGTTCAACATCGAACAAAAGACCATCAATAAAATCGCCATGATCGTGGTGGTCGCCGCACAGATAAACCTGATCATGTTGGTTTCCGAACTGTTCAAGGAATTTTATGCCCCGACCCATCATAGCGAAAGCGCCTATTATTTATTCTTCGGACTGGAAGGCAAAACGGCATTGCTTCCGTGGATATGGACCGCCATTCCCTTAAACGTGTTGGCAACGGTATTGCTGACCTTCCATAAGCTGCGCAGAAATCCGAAAGTCCTTTATTTTTGTTGTTTTATCCTATTCGTGGCCATTTGGATAGAAAAAGGTTTTGGCCTTATCGTACCCGGTTTTATCCCCGGCCCTTACGGAACGATTGCCGAATACAGGCCCACAGGTGTCGAAATTGGGGTAACTTTGGGTATTTGGGCCATGGGCGCGTTCATTTTTACCATGTTGGCCAAGACGTCGATCGGCATCGAGTTGGGGAAACTCAGATATAGGAAGAAAGAAAAATTAGCCTCTAAGGCCGCTTAAATGAACTACCTCGATGCAAGCATACGAGGTATCCCCCGAAATTTCGGGGCCAAAAAAAAAATTCCAAATTCCAAAAAATGGAAAAAACGATGCAAGCCGGGGAATTAAACCCTAAGAGATTAAATCAGAGCCCATGAAAATAAGAATCAAGGGAAACTCCGTTCGCTTTCGATTGACGAAAACAGAGGTTAACGCCCTATGTGAAAAAGGAATCGCCAGGAAAAAAACGGCCTTCAACGAATCCCATTTCGTATACGCCGTCAAGACCTCCGACCAGCATGAAAATTTACACGCCGCGTTTTTAAACCAAGGGATAGTCCTTTTTCTTCCCGAAACCGTTCTCGGCAATTGGTCGGCCAATGATGAAGTAGGTTTTTACCATACCCAAACCTTGGACGACGGCCAAAAATTGAACCTAACCCTCGAAAAGGATTTTGTCTGTTTGGACGAAAGATCGGAAGATCAATCCGATAATTATCCCAATCCAAGACTTGAAGAAGGTGTCACGTAATCGGTTTATGATACTTACTTGATTATTTATACTTTAGAGAATGTATTTTTTGGTCAAAAATTCGGGTCGATCAAATTTATTCAGATGTAGCAAGGGAAATCCGAGAAAAATTTTAATGGTCCAAATCATTTCGACCACGCTCCGGAAAAAACGAAAAACAAAATTTTACTTATCAGCGCATCCTCTTTTATTTACCTATCGGTTAGACCGAAGAAAAATAGTCCATTATTTTTTCGGGGATTTCACGAACATATTGAACAACAGTCCACCCATAATACCACCATATAAGGTACTGTTCAAGGGTTTTGAGGTTATTGCGCAAGTACCGCTCAAACAGCCGATTTCGACGTAATAGATATAGCCTGCAACCGCACCGACGACCACACCCACAAGCGTTAATAGTATTGCCTTTTTTGTCATTTCTTTTTCTTTTCCCCTGCCGACATCATGGCGATTACGGTTCCTATAAGAACAACACATACTACTGCAAAAATTGCAATCATTAGGGTACCGTTTCCCCAAGAAACCAACGGTAAAATTAATTTTGAACTCATTTTTTATGATTTAAAAGTTAATAATAGGGTTATATTTTTTTCATAATGTGGTGTTTTAATTGGTTATTAGAATGCTCTAAATATAAATTTGGTTGAAAAATCAATCCAAAATAAAATCCGCAGCCATCTGGGCATGTAAATCCGTGGTCGATAGTACGGGAATTTCAACGGCCTCTTGATTGATCAACAAGGGCAGTTCGGTACAACCTAATATTATTCCCTCGGCACCGCGTTCCTTCAACATTTTAATCTGGTTAAGGAAAAAGTTTTTGGCCTTCTCCGTAAACTGACCTTGGGTCAGTTCCTTTGAGACATAATCATGTGCCTGCCCGATATAATGGGCGTCTGGAATGATAGTCTCAATACCGTAATTCTTCCTTAAAACACTTGGAATGAAGTTGCCGGTCATTGTCGGCCGGTTTCCTAGAAGCCCCAATTTTTTGAGGCCCAATCTTGTTGCTTCTTTTCCCGTGGCATCGGTTATATGTAATATGGGGATATCGATTTTCGTCTGCACAAAATCATAGACCATGTGGGGCGTATTGGCACAGATAACAATGGCCTTGGCACCGGCATTTTGCAGTTTTTGGGCGACATCCAGATAGGTGGCATTGATTTTTTCCACATTTTGTTCCCGCATCACTTCAATGTTTATGCTGTGGATAATCATGGGCGGATTGCCCTGCGTCCCGATTTTTTCGCCGACCAATTCGTTGATCAAGCGGTAATAAACTATCGTTGAATGCCAAGAGGTGCCGCCGATAAGGCCAAGGGTCTAGTTTTCCTCATCAAAATTAATGGCCCAAAGCCCACGTACTTCGTTCTCATCGTAGCCTATGGCCTTATCTTTAGGGTATAAATGTTTCAATGCCGTCAAGGTTGCAGGTGCGATTTGTTCGTTAGGCTTTCCGTGGCATTGCAGGCACATAGTATTTGTGGTAATGGGAAAATAGAAATCGACCTCCCCGTTTTGCGTTTTGACAATGGGTTTCGGTTGTTTTCCCGCGGCTACCAGTTTTTTGAAATATGATATATAGCCCAATTCTTCGGTATTGGCTGCATTATCAGTATTCCGTGGCTTGTCCGATACCCTATTGATGACCGCATTTTTCATGATCGAGATACTATCCGTCAAAGCCAAAGCTTTCACACTGCAAAACTCGACAGCGCCAACAGGCCCATTTTGCTGTATGGCCTTCATCAGGTTTTTGCCCAAGGCGCTTTTGGCGGCCAAGGCGTACTCCATACCGATTTTGGCATTGTTGTCTTGAGATGCTGCTTCCGTAGTTTGAATTTTGCGTTTTCCCATTCCCTTTCCTTTTCCGTGTTCAGCTTTATAATGGGCATCGAACCAATCGGGCTTTTCCACCTCATAATCATACAGGTAATCCGCAATCTGCGCTACGGCATCATCAGGATAGGGTATGTAGGGCATAGCCCCGAACCTTTTGTGGGCAGCGGGTATTTTCGATTCCGTTTCAGGATCGTTTACCCATTTGATAAGGTCTTCCGTAAACTGATCTTTGGTCGTATTCTCGCCGATATAGTGGCTTTTAATAGCGATCATGGGCGGTGCGATCATGCTTTCTTCGGATGCTTTCGGATCGTGGCAGATGTAGCATTCCGTTTCCATGATTTGCCTTCCAGGATGGTTTTCTCCCGGTTGGGCAACCTCGTTTTCGGAAGTTGTATCGACAGGTATGGTTTTCGATTTATCCTTGCAACTGAAAATAATTACGAGTGATAGCAAGAGCAATAAATTTTTCATGATCGACGATTTTAGATTCCTTTTTCGCTAAAAATGGGTCCAATTTACAGTTAACCATCAACAGTTCTACTTTGAACAGCCAAATGTTTACCGTTCACTCTTTTCAAGGCCACCCCATATACCCACCCTTCAGGTCATAAATCTGCGAAAAGCCCATATCTACTAGTTTTCGTGCCACTTTTTGACTTCTTGCGCCCGAACGGCAATAGAGATATACCGGTTTGTTCTTGTCCAACTTTTTAAAAGATTTTTGAAAGTTCACCACATTGTAAAAGTCGATATTCATCGCGTTTTTTATATGGCCGCCCTTGAATTCGTTAGCGGTGCGTACATCGACCAACTGTATTTTGCTGCCGGTAATCGCATCTGCATAGGTGTCTCTATCCAAGACTGCAATCTTATCGGAGGTTTCATTTTTTGTTCCAAATAATGTGCTTAATAATGACATACTTTATTTTTTAAGGGAAGGTTTTTTTGAAAAGGAAACGGCCGAAGTTTGAAAAAGACCGTTTCCTAAAAACAACCAACCGAATTAAGTTTATTAAGGCTACGGTAAGTAACCACTTTCAAGTTCAAGTTCAAAACTACCAACTTCTACTGCTTACAGCCCGCTCATTTAAAGCATCGTCGTCGGACACACAAATTCCGACATCGCTACATTGGTATTTTTCATTTCATCAAAACCTCCATCTACATCCACGAAATCTTTCCAACCTCTTTGTTTTAGGATGGATGCCGCAATCATACTCCGGTACCCACTGGCACAATGCAGTACAAAGGGCTTGTCTTTTGGGAATTGAGCCAAGTGCTGATTGATTTCGTTCAGCGGTACGTTGACGGCATCGATAACATGTTCAGAATCGTATTCGCTTTTCTTGCGCATGTCGAAGACCATCGTTTTTTCCGTTTGATAGACTTTCTCAAATTCTTTGGGAGAAATACGTCCAACGGTCTCAAAATCATTACCGGATTTCTTCCATCTAGCGAAGCCGCCTTTTAAGAAACCGATGGTATTGTCGTAGCCTACGCGGGACAATCTTGTAATGGCTTCCTCTTGTTTATCGGGATAGGTAATCAAAAGGATTTCCTGTTTTACATCGGGAATCATTTCGCCGACCCATTGGGCAAAGCTGCCGTCGAGACCAATGTTGATACTGTTTGGAATAAACCCTTTTGCGAAATCTTCGGCATCACGGGTATCCAAAAGCAGAGCTCCGGTTTCGTTGGCGGCGGCCTCGAATGCCTCGACGGACAATGGCGTTTTGGCGCGATCCATAACGGTATCGAGGCTATCATACCCTTTGATGTTCATCAAAACGTTTTGGGGGAAATAGCCAGGAGGCTCGGTCAAGCCGGTCAAGAGCTCTTTGACAAATTCTTCCTTCGTCATATCTGGGCGTAGTGCATAATTCGTTTTTTTCTGATGACCGAGGGTATCGGTAATCTCCTTGCTCATCATTTTTCCGCAAGCGGAACCTGCCCCGTGATTTGGATACACGATCAAGTCATCGCTCAGAGGCATGATCTTGTTTCGTAGGGAATCGTATAAGTGCCCTGCCAATTTTTCTTCCGTCAACTCAGAAACGACGTGTTGTGCCAAATCCGGTCTTCCTACATCGCCTATGAATAAGGTATCGCCCGTGATGATACCATGCTCTTTTCCAATTTCATCGATCAAGAGATAGGTGGTGCTTTCCATCGTATGGCCGGGGGTGTGGATGGCCTTTACTTTGTAACCCCCTATCTTGAAAATTTGCCCATCCTCGGCGACCAAAGCATCATAGCCCGGTTTTGCAGTGGGGCCAAAAACTATTTGTGCACCTGTTTTTTTCTGAAGATCTAGATGTCCGCTTACGAAATCCGCATGAAAATGGGTCTCGAAGACATATTTGATCTTTGCGTTGTCTTTTTTCGCCCGATCAATATAAGGTTGCACCTCGCGTAGCGGGTCGAAAATTGCAGCCTCACCGTTACTTTCCAAATAGTAAGCCGCATGGGCTAAACATCCGGTATATATCTGTTCTATTTTCATTCTTTTGCTATTTAAAGGTTAACTATGTAAAATTACAACCGTCTTTAAAGCTGTGCAGTAACCTAGGTTACAAAGCTCGGATTTTGTTTTGGGGCGTTGAATGATAATTTTCAGTTCGTTCAAGATCCAGTTCAAAAAAGTTTAGGAGTTTAGTTTTTTTTGGTTAGTGCTACTGCCTGGTTCTCATAACTCTGCACTCATTACTATTTCAAAACAATTCCTTGAACAAAATATAGATTGCCATAGCTACTACAAACCACCCGAATCCTTTTTTCAACTTACTGCCCTCGATAAATCTGGTCAGCCAGGTCCCGATAAAAATACCGATGACGGAAAGTGCAGTAAATTTTAATAGGAAAGCCCAATCGATGGCCAGATTTTGAAGGTCCCCTATAAAACCTATCAATGATTTTATGGCAATGATCAAAAGGGAAGTTGCCACCGCTTTTTTCATGGGAAGTTTCGCTAGCATAACTAAGGCGGGAATAATCAAGAATCCGCCCCCGGCTCCTACGATTCCGGTAAGTAGGCCGACCACAAGGCCCTCCAGCACAATCATTGGGTAATTGTACCGTACCTCGGCATGGTCGTCATCGCAGTTTTTGCATTTTCCCCAAATCATGGAATAGGAGGCAAGCAACATGATGATGGCGAAGAAGACCATGATTCCTACATCCTTCGTTACCAAAAAATTTCCAACTGTAAAAAGGGTATCGGGAATGGCGGGTACCAAATACTTCCGGGTAGTGTAAACGGCGATAAAAGCTGGAATGGAAAAAATGATGGCCGTACGGTAATCTACAAGTCCTTTTTGAATATTCTGCAAGGCACCGACCAAAGAAGAAACCCCGACCACAAATAATGAATAGGCGGTCGCGACCACAGGGTTGATGTAGAAGAGATACACCAGAACGGGAACAGTCAAAATGGAACCACCGCCACCGATCAAACCCAGTACGACACCGATGGCCAATGCCCCAAAATATCCTAAAATTTCTGTAATTCCCATAGCTTGATCTAGAGTGGGAACAAAATTAGGTGGTTAGAATGTGGCGGACAGTAACTTAGGTTACAGAGCGAGAATCTTTATATGATTACGGTTGAGAGCGATTTTACCCATATTCTCTAATTTTTTCAACAAACGCGAAATCATACAACCCTAGAGGTATTTAGTTCGTAAGCTATTTCTTGTACTATTAATTTAATACTGCCGATACTTGTTGCCTGCGCAAACAGTCAAAATAGTTATCCATTTAGACCTGCTTTTATGTATTCCCTGTTCATTCGGGCGATATTTTTAAGGGAAATTTCCTTGGGGCATTCCACCTCACAGGCCCCGGTGTTCGTACAATTGCCAAAGCCCTCGGCGTCCATTTGTTTTACCATATGGGCTACACGTTCGCCGG
>Ga0209587_1000663_pt1 | contig 16841 bp, 11 predicted proteins | sample NGEPerD_2_FD_184512 | JGI IMG/M metagenome (GOLD analysis project Ga0209587, IMG submission 184512) | Arctic peat soil microbial communities from the Barrow Environmental Observatory site, Barrow, Alaska, USA - NGEE PermafrostL1-D... | ecosystem: Environmental > Terrestrial > Soil > Wetlands >... | reverse complement strand
TGGCTAGCAGGAAGGGAAGTAGCCACCACGTCCTCCTGACTCGCATCCCTCCAGCGACGCCGTATAGGGCCTCTCAGCGCTTCCTGTAGCTACTTCGCTGGCCCGGCTCCCAGCGCGCACGCCCGCCTGCCGCAGTGCATCCACCTGGTTCTTCATCAGTGAGATGAGCGGGGAGATCACCACGCCCACACCCTCCCGGACCAACGCAGGGACCTGGTAGCAGAGCGATTTGCCGCCGCCCGTCGGCATCAACACAAAGGCGTCAGACCCCTGGACAAGATGCTGCACTACCTCCGCTTGACCAGGAAGAAACTCAGGATAACCGAAGACCTCCCGCAAGATCTCCAACGCGCGGGTCCCGCCGGCGATGGAGCCTCCTCCTTCGCCCACGCCTGCGCCGGACGGAACTTGAGAGTCTATCTCCGAACCTTCAGTGCTCATACCTTTGGTTGCTCCCGTGGTTGGATCTCGCCTACCGCCTGGACTCCCACCTCATACTACGAACTTTGGGACGCGTGCACGGCCAGCCTTTCCGCACCCCGCGACATCTCACGCGTCAGCCAGAACCCAGCGCCCAGTAGCATAACACCACCAAATATCATGCCTCGCGCCGGAACCTCGCGGAAGACCAGATAGCCCAGAGTCGTGGCGACGACCGGGGGCGTCTAACTCGGTGGCAACCCGCTTGGCAACCCTCATCACAATCCGGAAAACGGAGGTGTGGTTAAACCGCGCCAAGCTCCCAAATACCTCCGCGGGCCCGGGGCTCGACTCCTCTTTCAGTTCGTGGCCGAGCGCTACGAGACGGGGCTCTCTCCTCATCACCGCCAACCTCGTCGTCGTCTCTCCGGCATGAGCCGAAGCCCTCGGGAGTTCTCTGGGCAACCAGGCTAGCTTCCTTCCAAGTGTGATCGAGTTCGAAGGCAACTCGCCGCTTCATGGGATGACAGGTCCCGGCCATGCCTTCCGTCCTCCCCTCGTTGTGGCGGAAAGACTATGGGGGAGGGGGACCGGGAGTCTATCCGTTCGGCAGTTCTTCCCCGACAGGCTCCTAGACGATGAGTCCATCCGCACCCATGCCACCAAACACAACCCGGCCAAACTCCACGGCGCGTTCGCAAACCCGATCGTCTGACGTCCCAAGGAAAGCCAGCCGACGCAACGCCAGACCCGGCTGAACTGCTCCCAAAGGCAGTCCAAGGGCTACTCTTCCACTTCCAATAGATATGCTTCCAGCCAAGCGTTCGTCCCTGCGGTTCCCTTTTCAAGTTCTGTGGCTCCGAACTGAACCTTGCTAAGTAAGCCCTTTTCGTAGCCTTCGAGCGTTGCGGCAGAACCAGAGGAGAACTTCTGAAGGGCGGACAGCAACAGCGCGTGAGAGGCTTCGTGGACTCCTGGAACGTCCTGCGTCTCTAGCTCCTGAAGTGCCTCCGCCGTCGACGCATTGAGTTCCTCCAACGCCGTCAAGAATTCCTCTTCGGACCCGATGCTCCCAGCAACGATGGGGTCCATGACTACATGAACTTGGCTCACGTAGTCTTGCACCATTTCTTCATACTCCGCGATTTGGTTACTCTCTGCGGACCCGAGACTCGTGGTAACGCGATCGGTCGTCGCCGGCCCACCAGTCGTCGTCGTCTCTTCAGCCGTCGCAAAACTTGGAGGCTCCGAAGTAGTGACATTAGCGGACGTCGAAGTGGTCATCCCCGCATTTACACCATTCTCCGTCCCACATCCGCTGAGGGAAAGAAGTAGACCAACCCCTAACACCCCTATTTGTATATACAAGCGCGACAATATACTCCTTAACTATACGGACAGCCGCTTCGTTTCGTCATGTCGGGACATAAGCATTGCGGCCACCACAGCGAGCCGCGCCTAGCCACAATTATTAGCTAGCCCAGCCAACAGCTAGGAAATGCTTTACTTCAATATGACCCTCTTGTAAAGCATGGCTCCCAATCCCATTAATCCACCCACAATACCTGTCAGAATCATACTCAAGACGAACGCGACAAAAACAAGAATCGGGTCAATGATAAATAACCAAAGCATCCCAGTGCCTACATCCCCTGTCAATTCCCAACCTAGCAAAGGCACCGTGCCACCAGCAAATGCCATATAAGTCGCAACGAGGGACCACACGACAGTTGGACCCGCGGTGAGTACCCCCATTCCATAACCCAAGACGTCTGCCATCCGATCGACTATGCGGTCGAACGCAACATCCGAATAGGACGACATATTACCTCCCCATGTACTTCATGATCGACGGACTATGCTTCCACTACAGGAATCGGCAACATCACACTTACAGTTCACCGTATCATGGGATACAGAATGAGTCTTTGATAGGTTTCGGCTAGAGAGTTTGTGAGGTTCTCGTTCCCGTGAAAGGCCTTCATGTGGAAGATTGTACATCACTCACCCCCTACGGGCAGTGCGTAGCTAGAGTCGTCGGGGGGTGGAACCCGACGGGTGCGTCCACCCGCGTCCAGCTCGTTGGCAACCACGTTGGCAACCCGACCGACCGCCTCAGCCATTACTTCAAAAAAGCAGGCCTGCGTATGCAGGCCTTTCAGGTGCGCCCGGAAGGATTCGAACCTTCGACCTTGGGATTAAGAGACCTCCCGCAAGACCTCCAACGCGCGGGTCCCGCCGGCGATGGAGCCTCCTCCTTCGCTCACGCCTGGGCCGAATGCCGAAGTCCGCTGCGACATGCCGGAAACTCCTGAGGTGTGCGCCAGCCTGGACGTCGACGCATACTTGAGAAGTGCGCCTTCGATGGCGCGCGCCAACCCATTCCGACGCATGGTCTCAACTGCCACCCTCGGATTCGGCGATGAAGTCCCGGAGCGCCAAGACATTCGAACAGCCAAGGTCGCCCATGACGCGGCAGATATCGGTGAGTGTCTCCCGGGGAGCCCCGGCCGCGAGCAACCGCTTGATCATTGCCTCCACTTCCCCACAAACGTAGAACGGCTGACTTGACGCCGGAAGAAGGTGCCCCAGGAACCGTGCGACCTCGGAGGGGTGCTCCTGAGGCAAGCTCGTCCGGTCGATTTCGAAGAGCACGCGTCCAGCGTCGATGGCTGGCGCTGGCATCGCCAAGACCCTGGCCGTGGCATCCACAAAGACCCCGCGAAGTGCCATCACCCAACCCACCAGCTCTTTGGCCTCTTCCGGCAAGAAGGGAGCCGGTATTCCCTGCAACCGAAGGGACCAGTATTGATCGATCCACTTCTCCCAGACCAGCTTGGTGGCCTCCGGAGGCAAGTTCTTCAGTTCCACGGTCACTACGCGGGCCCATTCGGAGCGCAGTTCGTCATCGGCCTGAAGAATGAAGCTGGCAAGCCACCCGTCCTCAAGCGGATCCCGGGCCGCGTGCACCGCGATTGCGGCCAGTTGCATGCACAGACCGTGATGGTGCGACGAGATGGCCGCGAGCCGCGCGAATGTCTGCTCGTACAGTGGCAAAAGATCGGACAGCAAAGCCTCGTCTATCCGGCCCCAGGTGAGGAAACCATGCCATGATTGCTCGGCGCGGCGGGCATCGCGGGACCAATCGAATAGCGGGACAATGTACTCGGTCGCCCAGGCGGCGTCTAGCGCGAACAAGAAGTGTAGTTGGCTGGCGAGAACCACGCGCCCCATTTCTGCCACCGGCGTGTCTTCGGAGAGGACCAAGCCGAAGCGGACTCTATACTCATCAGGGAGCCCCACCCACCGGTCGCTCGCCAGCCGTCGCCTGGCAGTCAGAGCCTTTAGCCAGAACTCGCCGAGCATTCCCCCGGGGTGATTGATCGCCGCAATTAGCCAGTCACGCGCCGCGGTCTCGAGTTCTTCGTTGTGGGGCTCCGAACGACACGCGGCAAACAGCCCATCCGACACACGTTCGGCTATCGCGAGATTCCGCAGGGCTTCCTCCGACACCGGGGTCTCGCTCATACGCAGGAGAAACCTGGCCACTGCACGGGAGTGGTGGAACAGCCGCGAGTGCTCTTCGAGAAGGCCGAGCAGCTCAGCGGGCCCCTGGTCTGTCAGTCCTTTTCCCTCCCACGCCCCGAACAGGCTCTCCCAGAGGTCCGAATCCAATGCGCCGCTCCCCACCAGTTTCCGGGCCAGACTCAGACCCCATTCGGGAGATGCGGCGACCGTGGCTGTGACTTCATCAAGTAATCCCGAGCGGCTAGGCCCATCGAGATCTGACGGGTCGTAAGTCAGGAGCCAGCCAAGGTCCTCGCCAAGGTCCATCCCCAGCAACTCGTCGCGGGAGCGCGGGCTTCGATGGCCGACCCATTCAGCTTCCTCCATGCAAAAATCCAAGTCAGGATGTGGCCGCGGTACAAAGTCGCGGCCCTCCGCGGATTTCCTGAACTGCGCCTGGGTGAGTTCGGAGTCAAGGTCTGTCTGGCTCAGCCAATAGAGGAGGTTGTAGGCTTCGTAGTCCCTGGTCTTCTTCGGCAGTCGTCGCCCAGGTCTCGCCTTCGGGCCTTTGCCGGCCCGGCGAAGAACCTGCCGCTTGGTTGCATCTGAGCAACCGGGATACGCGGCAGCAAGAAGCTGAAAGACTTCGTGCTTGAGTCCAGGAGCAAACACCAAGTCCCGGTTGAGCATCCACAGCACTTTCTCGTCGTCAGGCAAACAAGACACCCCGATCGCGAACACCGCCAGTCGACGGAGTAGGGGGATACCGCCTGCAACCCATGCATCAGCCAGACCAAGGATTGCGTTTCCTTGATTCGCCGCCACCCACGCCACGCAGTCGCGGGCGCAGTCAATAAGAGGGTCGAGGGGCTGGGGCAATTGATCCTGCGAGTGCGGTTCGATGGCGGTCCGATGCCAACTGACCGGATCCCACGATTCATCGACCCGTCTGTGGCTCTGCAGCAACTGATGGGCCTCCGCAAGTCGCGCAGACATGAGAGGCAAAACCCAGTGGTGCTCGTGCTCGATATGCGGCAGCAGGAGCTTCTGCCAGGCCTCCGCCAAGGGACGGAGTTCTCCCAAAAGACCCACGCCCGGCTTGACGCCATCCACCAGGGTGTCGACGTCTCCTCGGAAACTGAGGTCACGCTCCAGAACCAGAACGGGTTGGCTCAGGTAGTGGAACAGTAGCCTGATGGTCGGAGCATCTACCTCATAGTTCAGCGAGCCAAGCAAGTACGAAAGAAGTTCGTTCCACGCGTTCGGAGGTCGCGTGGCCAGCAGAACCGGCGTCCACTTCGCGGCGGAACCGGCGGCCTTCGTCACGTGTGGGTTCCCGAGATCACGCGCCGTCGCCATCCAAGTCGCAGGACTGAGGCGCTGGGCATGTTTGACGAATATCTGCAGAGCGTCATCGACGTGGCAGCAGACGTGGCGTTCAGCAAACCAGCCGGCCAAGTTGTCTAAGACAGGGTCGGGTACAGCCTGGGGATCAAAGAGGAGGTCAAGCGCACCTTGCGAGTCCACCCACCAGAGCCACTCAGGCGAGCACGCATGGCGGGTGAAGAATTTAACCAGAATGGGGTCGGTTATCGCGCCGCGGACGTAGTCGGACTCTTCAGGGTTCAATGAGCGGGGGTCCTTGGAGACGATGTCTTGGAGCCACGCCTCGTGCTCGAGGGACCCCATCTTGTTCCTGGCCACCCAATCCTTCAGCGCAACCCGCAGGGCACCGTGCTCGTCGGAATCTTTCCCCAAGGGGTAGGAGACACATGTGATGCCAAGCTGCTTCCACCTACCTGCCGTGTCCTCCGAGGCAAATGCAAAACGGCGAGTCCCAGGCGGCAAGCCACGAGCCAGGTAGTCCAGAACCACGTCCTCGTAGCTGTATCCAACGAAGAGCACGGTGTACGCTCTGAACATGTCGGCCAGAAAACGTGTAGCCCATCCCTCGGTCAAGTACGCCCGGCCGAAGTCGTTCGCCGTCACAACAAGGCGAGTCGGATCGCGGTCAACGCGACCATGAAGATTGACGACCCCTTCAAACTCGCGACCGAGGGGCAGGGCGGGCGCTGCGTAGATCTCCACGTCTTTGTCGAACGCCTCGGCGGCCGCCTCGGAAAGGTGCATGTCGTAGTTTGTGGTAACCACACGCAGCCCTCGCTCGCTGCCAAATAACCCGACAAGCAGTCTGTGAAGCTCGTTCGGCTGCGATATCCCATTACCGATAATGGCCTTGGTGCGCGCGTGCACATCGACTCCGAAGTCCTTGGCTCTGGCCAGGAATCTGTCCCAGGGCTCGCCCTCGTCAGGCTCCAGACTTGTGCCATGCACCACCTGTCGAGCAAGACCTGAGAACAACGGCAGATTTGAAGGCGGGTCGCAAGACACCCCGGCCCCCGCGAAAACGACTAGCGTGCCGTTGGTCTGCGCTTCGACAAGCTCCCGTGGAAGATCAAGTTCGCTGGACAGCAGCATCAGTGTCGGTGCCAGCCCGCCAAGCTAATGCTCTTTGTCCCGAGGCGGAAGTGGGTCGTTCCCCGGCGGGATAGTGTCCTTGCTCCGGATCGCTCCGTCTCGGCCCTTGAGCGTGAGCTCACCACCCCCCTGATTCCTCAACATTTCCGTCGCGGCCCTCGCCGCGTCTTGCTGGGTCGCCTCAAGAAACTCCTTGAGCTTTGCCAGATCTACGACATGCTCTGGCTCATAGTCCTCGTTCGTCCCCTGTGCGTACCCCGCTTCGTTGACCAGGGATTCGACGATCAGGGTCTCGAGGCCCTGATCGGAAATGTCAGTGGGCGGACACACGATTTCTGCCTGTGTTTAGGCTCTGCAGGTGAGGGCGGAGAGCCTCTTCGAGACGAATCATTGCGTCGACCATTGCCTGATGGGCTTCCGGCCACCTCTCCTCATCCTGCCAGCCTGCGACCGGTACACCCTTCTTTATGCGACAGGCCCGCTTTCCCTCGAGAGACTCCCACTCAAGGAACTCCCCGAAAGACTCCTCGATGGCGTCCTTGTTCTCCTGCAGCTCATCGAAGATGGCCCTGTTTGCTTCGGCGGACTCTTTGCCGACGTCAATGTAGAGTTCGACCTGCGCATCGTGCCGACGGACTGCATAGTTCAGGTTCAGCCCATGCGAAAGTCCGGCCGAAGTCCCAATCCAGTTGTGCTGTCCCGGTGATATGTTGGCGTGGAGCTTCGTCTTCTCCTTTGCCCGAGATAACAGGCCTTCCCAGAATCTCTCACGAGCCAAGTAGCGCTCGGCGAGCTCCTTCTTCGTGTCCCCGGCCTTCACCGCCTCCTCGCTTGGACCGGTGATTAGCGTGAGCAAAGGAGCAGCGGGAGATTCGCCGATCTTGATCGCCTCAACCTTCACCAGATAGAACGCAGCGGCACTACTCTCATTAAGCCACGCCACGGCCTTCACGTGCTCGGCGCGGGGTTCGCTCACGATCCAAATCGCCACCTTCGCTTCGAGTGCCGTCAGATACGTGATGAGCTTGCCAAGATGATCGTGGTTGCTTCGCTCGAGCTGGTTTTCGATGATGACAATTTGACCGGCGTTGTCCTCGCCCACGAGATCGACGCTGAAATCCCCCGCGTTCTGCTCGCGATCGACACCTACGAGCTGGAGATCAAGCGCGTCGTTTAGCACGTCGAAGTTCTCTTCAAGCCAGGTGGTGAAATCGAGAGCTTCGTGCTTCCAGACTTCCCGCAGCTTGACCCGGTCTATCTTCCCGATCATGACGAGACCCCTTCAGTCAGTGCTTCCTCACCCCGTTCGTCCTCCTCTTCAGCAAGTGCGGCGAGTCCTTCCCATTCCGAACGAAGCCGCGCCACCTTGTCGCGCAACGCGGTGAGCAAGTCGGAGCGAGCTAATGCTTCCCTCGCCTTGTCGTTGCCTCGCCCTTCGAAGGCACGCGCACCCACGCCGTTGACGAAGTCGATCTCGGCCTCAATCTCCTCCAGGAGCATCTCGAAAGCCGAGGACACACTGCTGGGGTTGTTCTCAATCATGGTGCTGTGCCTCCGTCTGAAACGCGCCGGGCCACCCACCGTGCTCCTCGATGACCTCGTCGATCTCCCCCATGATTCGGATGGTCTCGGCGAGGGCGACGACGATCTTCTGGTAGTGGGCGATGTCGTCGGCCGTCAGCTTTCGCCCGGGGCGCGGGTTCTTGCCACCCTTTGCCTGACGGTCCTTGAGCCACTTCTCGCAGACCTGGTAGCCGCCGATGTGGAAGTTCCACACGTCCTCGCGCACGCCCTTGAAGCCAGTGGTCTGGGCTTTGTCGAGCCAAACGGTGTTCTTGGACCACGAGACCTTTTCGACCTCGGGGTTCCGGCCGCCGATGAACTCGGTGACAGGCTTGTCGAGCTTGGGCGATTCCAGCAGGTGCAGGGCGAGCAGGTCGTGGCCGAGTTTCGCCAATGCGGCGAACGGCTCGGCCGCTCCGGGCAGCGGCACGCGGGGGAAGTCGAGCTTGAGCATCGGCTCGAACCGTCGGCGGTACTCGGGGCAGTGGAATACAGCGTAAGTGTACGCGAGCACATCCTCTGCACCGAAGCTTCCAGAAGGCTCGAGATCGCCGCAGCCGTCCGGGTGAAAGGTAAGCTCGGTCCGCTGCCCAATTGCTTCGACAAAGCCCCAGTCGAGGTTCGGCCGACGCTTGTTCTGACCCTCCGGCCAAATATGGAACATCGACGCCGCTGACTTGCCAACGCCGGGGTACAGGTAGAGAGGAAACGTTGCAGATTGCGTGCTGGATTCGCCACACTTTGCCTCAACGATCGTTCTACTGATAAAGAAGTGGTCCGGCTCTGGGAACTTATTGCTGCGTGCGGTGATGATCGCCAGATTCTCCCCCGCGAGCATGTGCGGCATGGCCTCGGTGCGGGGCCTTTCGATCACAGCCGGGTGGTAGCAAATCCAGCGTTGATCAAATGGCCGGTACAGGACGGGCTGAATTCGCTGATTCAGATTATCGTCCTCGTGAAGTGCAACGCGCGCGTCACGGACCGATAGTTTGTCCTTATCAGACAGATACTTCGCTCGAATTGCCGAGTCAGTGGCATTGCTATGCACGAAATCCGTTACGCGAGAGAGGACTGTGGCGCGATCCATGTCAATCACGAACTCGTCCCGGCTGGTGACAACCCCCACAGAATTGGTGGACATGACCACATTGACCGCCGGCCACGCGAAGTAGTCGCCGACTTCGCTGCTATCCAGAGGCTCGAACAGGTAGAACGGAGCGCTCGCATCGACCTGTGCCCAATCCGTGTTTGTCCGATGGTGGTTGATGAGCCAGTCGTACTTGGCGGTTCGCTCGCCCCACACGTCGGAGTGCCTCACCGTGGCGGCGTCGACATCATGCGTGCCGGATTGCTGTTTGACGAACAGGCCGATGCCGACGCCCTGTTCGATGTCGAAGACATTGCCATCCTTGCCGCCGCCGGGCGGGGTTTCCTTCTTCTTGAGGTTGCCGTGCAGGTCGAGGGCGTGGATGCGGTCGAATGAGGCGAGCAAAGCCCAGCGCATGCCTCGGAAGGTGGGGTTGTCGAGGTATCCGTGGTTGGAGATGTACCCGTGGATGCCGACGCCAGTGGTATCGATCAGGAAATGGGAGAGACGGGTGAACTTGACGTAGTCGTCGTTGATCCACTTAGAGTTGCGTTCTTTGAGCGGGTTGCCGGCGACCTCGAAGTAGCTGGCGGTCTTTTGGCCAGTGGTGGTGTCCTTTCCGCGCATGAGGCCCGCGATCCATTCGCCTCCGGTTCCGGCTTCGCCAAGATACGGGGGATTCCCGATAACCACCGTGAACCGCTGCTTCCGCTTTATCTCGTTAACAGCTTGCGCCTCGTGCGCGAGAGCCGGGATCGCAAACTCGAACTTCCCTGAAAAGTCGTGAGCAGGCTCCAGGGCGTTCGTCAGATACACCCGCGCTCGCTCCTCACTCTCGAACCGGTACCCGGTCTCGTAAAGCTTCAAGCCGATCTTGAGGTGCGCGATGGCGTAGGGCGCCATCAGCAGCTCGTAGCCGTGCAGGCGCGTCAGCAGATGCTTCGGCACGTACTCGTTCCACAGCGCATCGATCTTCTTTTTGCCGTGGCCCTGCGCCTTCCACTTGGCGACGAGCGTTGTGTGGATGAGATCGATGACCTCGACGAGGAAGGTGCCGGTGCCGGTGGCCGGGTCGAGGATCTGGACGAAGTCCTGCTCGGGCGAGACGCCCTCGGGGATCTTCAGATCCTTGTTACGCTTCGCCATCTCGCCCCAGGTAGTCGTGTCGGAGAGGCCGTCGGCGAGGTCGAACTCGGTGCGCAGCAGCTCGTCCACCGAGCGCACGATGTAGTAGACCACCGAGCGCGGCGTGTAGAAGACGCCTCTCCTAGCCTTCTCATCGGCGTCGTACTCCCTGAGGAAGAGCTCGTAGAAGTGGATCACCGGGTCTTCCTGCGGGTTGCGATCGCCGAAGTCAAGGACTACGGCTTCCATGTTCGCGTCATCGAGGAGCTCGACGACCTCGGAGACGCCCAGCTCGTCGAAGTCGATGCCCGGCCCGCCCGCCTTGCCACGCCGCCCGCCCACCTTGAGGAAGGTCTCCATCAGCTCGCGCAGGAAGGGGTTGGTGCGCATGTGGCCGGCGAAGTCGTCGGCCGTCTTCTTCGTCGGGTCGGCAATGCGCGCCGAGAGCAGACCGTAGGCGATGGTCTGCGCGTACATGTCGGCGAAGCGGCTCTGGTTGAGGTCGTGGACCAGCGCCTCCTGGAACGCCTTCATGAGCTTGGTCAGCGGGCCGTTCTCGGACTCGATGGCGAGCGCGGTCTGACTGAGGTCGCGGATGGTGCGGGCCAGCTTGGCCAGGCTGGTCGAGAGCTCCTTCGCGGTGGTGACGACCTCGCGGTGGCGTAGCGTAAAGGCGGCGCGCCACTGCTCGCGCCAGGCTTCCACCTCGGCGTCGTCCTCGGGCCAGGCGAGATGCTCGGAGAGCTTTAGTGCGACGCCATCCAGATGGAGCGCGGTGTCGAGGTTGTCCCAGCCGAGGACCTTGAGGGTCGGCAGGTCATGGCCGTCCTGGGGAGGCGAGAAGTGGGCGAAGCTGATCTGCCGCGCTTCCCCCTCGCCGTAGTTGGAGACGAAGAGCAGGTCGTCCGCGGCCCAGGCGGCGCGCTCGGCGCTGTTGGCGGAGGCGCGCTTCTTGAGCGCCACCCGGCTCAGGATGCGGCGCAGTGCGACGACGGGGAGCTTCTTCCGCTCGAACTCGACGAAGAAGATCCCCCAGGGCTGATTCGGGGTGAGCGGGCGGAGGCGCTTGATCTCCCGGATAATGGCCGCATTCTTTGCGTCGATGCCGAGCTCCTCTGGGTCATACTCGAAGGTGAGTTCCTCGAAGTCGTCGGTGGTGATGGGCCAGTCCAGGTCGTCGCGCAGGTACTTGACCAGGGAGGGAAAGGTGCGGATCCCTCGCAGCCGTTCACGATCACGGTCCGACATCAGCCTAGCCTCCGTTCAGTTCCATCCAGCACTTGAGCGCCGGCTTCACGCCCACGGGTGCGTCGACGCGTTTGAGATAGGTGTTCTTGATGTGCTTTTCCATCTTCGCGCGCACCTCGATAAGGGTCTTCTTCTCGACGATGCACTTGCGCGGTGTCTTGGGTTTGGAGCGGATGCTGGCGACGATCTCGCCCGGCTCTTCCAGCACCTCCTCGGTGTCCAAGTCATAAAGATACCAGCGGGTGGTCCCTGCTTCCGCGGTGAACTCACCCTTCTCCTTGTCCAGGGCTGGAAGCCCGTAGCAGAAGAAGACCCCTCGGGTTCCCTTGGCCGGCTTCTCCCGGCCGCTGAAAACCGCGTTGGGCATGCTGTCCAGGAAGTCGGCAATCTCGGGGGCTTCCTGAAGGAGGGCCTTATACTCCAGGTGCATCTCCTCCACGGCCGTCTTGTTGCCCTCGTAGGCGTGGATGAACTCCTTCAGGGCATCGTAGTCGTCCTCCGGGCTGAAGAGCTTCTTGCCCTCAATGCCGAAGGTCTTGGAGATGACGAGGGTCTTGTGGGTGACTCGTTTATAGAGGGTGAGGATCTGGTTGAGCTCGTCGGGGGGCAGGAAGTTCCAGAAGGACACCTTGCCTCGATGGGGAGCAGTGTCGGGGTGATCGACTTTGAGTTTGTCCTCCACCTCAGGGTTCAGCCGGCGATCCACGCGACCGATCCGCTGCATGAGCCTCACCGGGTTCCAGTGAATGTCGTAGTTGATGAGGCGACAGGCATCCTGAAGGTTCAGACCTTCGGAGAGGATATCCGTGGATATGAGGATCCGGATCTCGTCTCTGCCCTCGGCGGCCAACTCTCCGGACGTAGTGCCGTTGTAATAGGGGGAGAACCGGCGGATGACCTCCCCCCGGTCGGACTTGCTGCCGCTGTCCACCTGAGCCACTCCCTGGATGCCGGCCTCCTTCAGTTGGCGGTGCAGGTAGCGGGCGGTATCGGCGAACTCGGTGAAGATAAGCACCTTCTGATTCTGGAGATCCTTGCTCCTCAGAAGCCGGATGAGCTTCTGGAGCTTGTCGTCCTGCTTGGGCTGGAAGGTACGGGTCTCTTCCAGGAACTTCACCAGCTGGTCCAGGTCCAAGAAAGTCTCCTGCATGATCTGATCGACGTCGTACTCCTCCCGCGAGAGTCGCTCCACCGTATCGAGGAGTTCTTGAGACACGATGTCCTTGTCGAGCTCTTCCATGTCCTCATCGTCCACATCGCTCCAGAGCTCACGCTGCCGCTCGGCGTACTTCAGCACCTCGGCGTTCTGACGCTTCCAGCGGTCCACGCGTCCCTTCTCGGCGTCTAGCTCGCTGTGCACCTCGATGAACGCGAGCAGTTTCCTCAGGAGTCGGTCACACGAGAGCTCGAAGGCGCAGACCGAGCTCTCGAAGCGCTTGAGAAACAGGGTGCGGATGAGACCCACCACTTGCTTTTGGCGATTCTCCTCAAAGGGGTCGATGCTCTCGTCATCTCCTCCGTAGTAACAGAGGGGGTAGTACATGGAAAGGCTAAAGAGGGGATCCTGCTTGGAGAAAGCCTCATCCAGCCGGTCCAGGAGATGACCATAGGTCTTCCTGATGGAGTACTCGGCCACCCGCGGATCTCCGCGCTTCGGAAAATCGGCGGCGGCGCCACCCTCCTGGATCTGGCTGTCTCGGGCATAGGCGCGGCTCCGCTGGACCACCAGGTTGCGGAAAACGGTGTCCCGCGAGAGGGCTTCCTGGGCTTCCTGCACGCTGTCGGTGAGATCATAGCCGTCATCCCCCAGCTGCCTACGGAGTTCCCCCTCCAGCTGATTGAAGTGAGCGGTCAGGTGATTCACACCCAAGGTGCGGGCGAAGTAGGCTTCCTCTCTCCGGGAGAAGAGCTCGGTCATGTGACGGAAGTCACTCAGGCGGTTGTTGATGGGAGTGGCTGTCAGCATGAAAAGGGTCTTTGCTCTCTGTGAGTCGTCCAGGAGCTTGAAGAGCTCGTAGTAGCGCGAAGGTTTCTTGTCCTTCTCGGGGCCCCCGGGGGTGCCGGTGTTCCGGAAGTGGTGGGCCTCGTCGATGATGACCACGTCGGCGAGTTCTGCGATCCTGCTAAAGCGCTCGGGGAAGTCACCGCCGCGATTCAGGTCGGTGTGGCTGAAGACGGCCAGGTTGCTGAAGTCGGCTCCGCCCCCTACTCCGCCGATGTGGGGGAGGTACGTACGAAGATGAGGCTCCCATACCCCTTCCTTGGCCCCTTTAGGGGCGAAGAGCACAACACGTTTACCCTCGTGCAGGATGAGCCGTTCGATCAGCATGAGCCCCACGAAGGTCTTGCCGAGGCCGACGCCGTCACAGAGGAAAGCGCCCCCGTGCTGCCGAGCTATCTTCATGAGCGCCCAGTAGGCTTCCTTCTGGTAGCGCCCGAGCCGGTCGAACACGCGGGAGCGGGACTCCTCCCACTCGCTCGCCGTGATCTCGTGCCCCTGGAAGAACTCGTGGAGCGCACGGACGTAGACGTCGAAGGGCGTGTACGCGCGGGTGTGGCGGGAGATGAGCTCCACGATCTCCTCGGTCACCGGGGAAGCCTCGCGCCAATGCTCCTCGAACCAAGATTGGAGCTGGGCCACTTCCTGTCCGCTCTGGACCTGGATGTTCAACTCCACGTTCTCAGTGAGACCCGGTTTGGTGAAGTTGCTGGAGCCCACCAGCGCTCGGGCACCCACCACTTCAAGCTTCGCGTGGGTGATGTAGGTCTTGGCGTGGAACTTGTTCTTGTTGTAGGCGCGGACCTCGATCTCGCCGGACTCGAGCGCCGCGGTGATGTTTGCCACCCCGTTCAGGAAGGGGTTATCCTCCTTCTCGTCTTCCAGACTGGCATCGAGGACTTCATTCTCGCGGGTACGGATAGCCTCCAGGAGAGCCTTCTTGGTGCGTTCGGTGGTCTCCGAACCCATGAGGATGCGGATCTTTTCAAGCTGCTGCCACTTGCCGTCGAGCGCGAGTAGTGAGCCGATCTCGAAGTAGCCGGTGGCGATGTCGAAACGGCTGGCGATATCAGTCCACTCATCGAGGTAGCGAAGCCCCGTCCAACCGGAGATGCTGTTGTCGACGATGAGGAAGTCGCCATCCGTTTTCTCGGTCACCATGTCGCCCCCCAGCATAATGTCGACCCATCTACCATGGTACACCCGGTCACAAACCCGACTCCTCGAGAGCATGACCCCCGTATGGTACGGCCTAAGAACCGGAGCGCGACCGTGCCACGATGCGATGGTGTCTTCTGGAGCGCACTCCTTCGCCTACTGTAGTCTATCGAGCACGTTGATGGAACGAAAGGGCGACCGCCAAGATGGACGACCTGTTGGGGGACAAGAAGTGACGGCGCTTTGGACATTAGGGGGGCAGTTTGGGGGTCAAAGGGCCCCTGGGTCGTCCAGCCGGCGTTTGTGCCCCCTGGGGAGTCACCAACTCACCTCTATCGAGGCCTTAAACAGGCCCTCAGTGCGTTTTGCGGGCGGCCTCGCACGAATACCGCCAGGGCCGGAAGGCTTTTGCACCCGTGAAGGGGCATACCCACGGAGACATCGGCTTATGAAGACTGCGTCTGGCCCCATGGAAAGGTGGTACCCCATGGAAGTGTTGGCACCTGAGCGGGGCACCGCGACCCTTGGGAGCAGCTTTTTGGAAGTGGGGGAAAATAGACAAGGTGCGGGATCAGCTGTCCTACATCCTCATGAACTTTTGCCGGTTCCCCCAGGACCCCACCGTCACCCGTCGTGCCCTCCTCTCACGCCGCGGCCCCATTGAAGTAACAGTAGTTAAAAGAATAGTTAGCTCCATAGTACTAGCCGCTATATGGTGAAGGGCAGTCTATCCGCGGCTCAGATGCCGCGGCCCCATTGAAGCTGCTACCTGTTGCCGACACACACGGCCCAGGGCCGTCCAGGCGCCGGTTACTGATCGGTACCTGTTAGCCTTATACTAGTCATGAGGATGAGACACCAACAGAGAGGGAAAGGTTGTGAGTAATACAGGCCAGTCGAGATTCGGGAGCGCCCGCGCCTGGTGGAGCAGAAGGGGCAAGTTTTCCAAGGTGGCGATTATCATTGGCGCTCTGATAGTTATAGGCGCTATCATGTCGAGCGGTGATGATACGAACGTCGCCGAGACGACAACGACCTCCAGACCACCATCCACGACAACTGCCCCCCTGGGGTTCACTGGCTCTGCGAAATATGAGGACCCGGCTGCCGACGCAGTCGATGGTGAACTTGGAACTGCTGCTCCAGACCTGAAGGTCGGTTCAGATCTTATCTCTGCCCAGCTGTCGTCTGACGGCCAGGCGCTTACTATGGTGTTCACCCACGCAAACCCTATTCCCGAGCAGCCCTTGTTGGGCGTGCGGAAAGGTGACCTCCGAATAATGGACTGGACTGTTGCAATGGATTCGGCGACGGGCTACACGTTGGTCACGATCACTCTGTCGGACAAGTGGGAGGTTAAGGTCTCAGCGACCACCCTGGGAGAGTCGGCGGACAAGACGCTCGATGTCGTCCCTCGGGTGAACGGGCAGACTCTCTCGGTAGCCATCCCTCTAAACGAACTGAGGTGGCTCGGTTCTCCGTTCACGTGGAATGTCCTGACAATCTGGAACCTGCGGGGCCCTGGCGACGCAACGAGTGCCACAACATACATGGATGTCCTGCCAGGAGAAGGGCTTGAGAACGAGCCAGACTCGCCCGATTCGTGGGTTGACTTTCCGCAGTCTGGAACAACTGGCCAACTTGATATGACCCCGTCGAACAGCGACTTAGGGCAGCCGTCCACCAAAGTGGAATACTTCGACGCGCACAATGCGATTGACCGAGCGATGGTTGATGCGATCGGGAAGGTCGATGGCTGGTGGGCGTCCGAAGGAGTGTCGGATCAGGACTTCCTCGATGCTCTCACGAGCATTGAGGACCAGTACGAGGTTGCTCGGGCGCTTACCCCCCCGCCTGGGTTTGAGGAGGTTCATCGCTACCTCCTAAGCTCCCTCGCCCATTACAGCACTAGTGTCGCGTTGATGAGGCAAGCGATAAAGCAGAAGGACGGTGAGATCATGCAGCAATCCAAAGCTGAGTGGGACGCTGGATCTGCAGATATCGAAACCTCCACGCAGCTTGCACATGAACTCATGGCTTCCCAATAAAAGAGCGATGTAAGGATGATCATGGCAGAGACTACGGGTGAGTATGTGTGTGGAGAAGTCTGAGGGCGGGCGATGTAGCCTCCGACGGTGTCACGGACAAGCGCTAGTACACCTGTCTGATACGCTTGTCATCTGGAGGGCAATTTACAGAACTTTTGGACGCAACCCCCGGGTCTCGGTGTTCCAGGAAATGTTGGTGAGAGCGTGT